>Ga0209914_1000265_pt1 | contig 74494 bp, 97 predicted proteins | sample ThiBiot_500_plan_FD_183949 | JGI IMG/M metagenome (GOLD analysis project Ga0209914, IMG submission 183949) | Wastewater bioreactor microbial communities from Cape Town, South Africa - Thiocy_cont_500_plan (SPAdes) | ecosystem: Engineered > Bioreactor > Thiocyanate-remediating > Anaerobic-Aerobic...
ACATAAATGGATTCAACTCAAGAAGCTGTAACTTCTGCCAAGAATTCGAAAAATGAAAACCGAAAATTAATACGCAAACTTGATTTACATATCCTACCGATTTTATCGTCTGTATATTTTCACATCATAAATTTAAATTGAATCTAGATCTTTTCGATTAGTATCATATATTTATTGTCGTATCTCGATCGATCAAATATAGCAAATGCAAAATTAGCTGGTCTCGAACGAGATGCACATCTTACACCGACACAATATCGATGGTATATATACGATCATGTTTCTGTTGATCTCATTATTGTCTTATAGGACTCTATCGATATTCTTCTTTGGTTATGTCATTTTCGAAGTTCCATCTAATATCATTCTTCGTCGATGGAAACCATCGAAATGGTTAGCAATTATTGTGTTTCTATGGGGTAATACTCAAACAGTATATTGTTACTAGATTCTTGTCGGTTTTTTTTTGTAAGGCATTGTCGCTGTTTCTATGGCGTTTGTACGTAATGCCACTATGCTTTTGATCTGTCGATTTCTGCTTGGATCGTTCGAAGCTGGCCTATTTCCGGGTATTATCTATTACACATCATTATGGTATAAGAGAAAAGAACAAGCACTTCGACTTGGTTTCTTCTGGTCGTTTTCAGCACTTGCTGGTGCGTTTGGAGGTCTCATTGCATACGCTATTGGACAGATAAAATCACCTTATCTAGCCGAATGGCAATTGATTTTCATTGTAATATCATTTTTCTTTGAGTAATCAAATGAAAAAAAAGAACGAAATCTTGAATTTAGATCGAAGGTTTGCCAACAATTATTCTCTCATTTGTTTGTTGGTTTTATCTTTGTGATTCACCTGAACAGGCACGATTTCTAAATCCGAAAGAACGAGACTTAGAAATCTCTCGTTTAGCAGCTGATGCAGGTGCATCACAGAATCATTCGTTTTCATGGTCACAAGTCATATCTGTTTTTACTGATTGGAAGATATATGTCTATGCTATCATCTATATTAGTGGAACAATTCCTTTGCAAGGTGTAACTTTATTTTTACCTACATTAATACATGGCATGGGTCAATGGACACCAGTACAAAGTCAATTAATGACTGTTGCGCCGTATTTTGCAGCATTTTTAATGATTTTAATTATTTCATGTAGTTCAGATTTGTAAGTTTAAATGTTCGAACTAAAAATTCAATTGATTCATTGGCTTTTAATTAGTTTTATTGAACGATCTTTCCATTTGATCCTAACTAATGCTTTAACTATTTTCGGTCTTCTTCTATTATTACTCGCCGATTCAAAACATGCTAACATCTTATACATGGGTGTTATATTTATCACTTGTGGTACATATGCAAATGTTAGTGTAAAAATCGCTTGGTTTAATAATAATTTGTGCGTCTACATTTCATTTCTCTTCGGTTGATTTGATAAATTTCGTTATAATTTTAGTGCTTCATTAACTCGTCGTGCTGTTGCTTCAGCTTTAATTGTTTCATTTGGTACAATCGGTGGAGTTATTTCAGGACAAATCTATCAATCAAATCAAAAACCTCGATATATTATTGGTAATAGTATTGCATTGGGATTCAGTATTTTACAAACAATAATCATCATCGTTCTTCGTTTCATACTTTCACGGATCAATCGACAACGCTCACGAATGAATGAAGATGAAATTCATCGACAAATTGAGTATTATGGTGGATCTGAATTAGCTGGTGATCGACATCCAACTTTTCGTTATACATTATAGACTACACAAATATTTGATTTTCACTAATGACATCTGGGGAACATTATTTGTGAGTCGGTGAAGTATCATCAACCAATCCATCTTTACTCATACAATTTTCATATATTATGACAAAAATTTGGATGTGTTTCGTTTGCATTTCTACAAATAAACAAACAAAATTTTCTATTTGCACAGCGAGCGAAAAAAATTGATGAAATAGAGAAAAGAAAGTACAGACTGACTTATTTCACTCTTTTATTATATGCATATTTAATTTTCTCCTCTTTATCATATAATTTGTGTCGCTTCATCTCATTTAAGTTGCATTTACACAAGCGAAAAGGTGTCCTGTCATAACGACGAACGGTCGTTTAATGGCTGCTCATCAAAATAAAAGACTTCATTTACTTAACTCGGATAGTAGCAATAATGAAATCTATCATTCAACAAAACACAAGACTTTATACAGTATCGGTCAGATTAAAGAAGTTCAAATGATCAATTTTATGTGTCATAAAAATTTCATCATACAATTTCGTCCAACACACATGCAAATTATCACTGGTGCCAATGGATCAGGAAAATCAGCGGTTGCCAATGCTATTTGCCTGTGTTTAGGCGCTCATGCAAGAACAACTGGACGAACGTCCAATATCCAATCATTTATTCGCAAAGGCGAAGCGTAAAAATAGAAATTCAACAAAATCGAATCGTTTTTGTTTTCGTTTCGTTTTCTTCGATAGGTTTGCTGAATTAACAATTGTCTTAGCTAATGAAGGCACTGAAGCGTACAAATCAGCAATCTATGGCAACGAAATTCGTATCGTTCGTCGAATTGGTCTTCGACATTCTAGTTATAGAATCATGGATATCAATCATAAATTTTTGAGTGCATCGAAAGAAACTATTGATGAAATTCTTCAAGCTCTATCAATTATGCCCGAAAATCCTCTCTGTATTTTACATCAAGAAATAGCTAAGAAATTTCTATTAAATAATGATTCACGAACAAAGTACCATTTCTATATGAAAGTCTCTCAATTGGATCAAATCAAACAGGCCTATGAACAAAGTCTTTGTACGGTTCAATTACTTCAGCAACGTATAGAAATTATGAAAGAAAAATATCATCGAATGACCAGAGAGCTTGAACCATTAGAACAAGACGTAAGAAAAATAGAAGTTCGAATAGATTATGAAAAACGAAAACATGGATTAGAAGTAGAATTGCAAACAGCTAGAATGCATCAAGCAAAACAGGTTAACATTGTGTTTATCATTTCGATTGTCACTTCAATTGTTTAGGAATGCGTTGAGGTTCAACAAGAATATGATCAAATAAAAGCGAGTAAAGAAACTCTTGATAAAGAAATTTTTGACGAAAAGGTAAACAAATTTCTTCTTTTATTTTTCGCTGATAATGAAAAACTTTCTTTTCAATAGAGAACACTTTCTAATATCGAACAACGAATGGAAGAAGTTTGCATTGAAAAAGCCGACTTCGAACGAGATATTCAAGATCTAGAAAAGTTATCTAAACTTTTTTCCCAACAAAAAACTTATCTAAATAAGCAAATCAGTTCATTCAATCAAAAATATGAAACCTACAAAGATAAATTAACTGATATCGAACTTAAACAAATAAATATTCAAAAACAAATTGTAATTATTTCTTTCTTAAATTTTCATTTGAAACTTAATTTCTTTTATTTTCGAAGGATGAATGCGAAAAAACAAATTCTCTATCAACTAATTTCGATAGAGAATATTTACAAATTGATTCTGAAATATCTTCACGAAAAGATCAACAAATTCACTACGAACAAATGTTATTAGCACTAAACAATGAGATGTATATTTGCGAAGAAAAAATCGAAGAAAGGCAAACTGTTTTAAATCTTCTTCGAAATCAATTCCAACGAAAACAAATCGATCGAGATCGAGTCAATATTCATGCGATATGGATGAATGATTGTTTGAAAACAATCGAAAACGAATCAAAATTTCATGAGAAACCTATTGGACCGATCAGTCAATACATTCATTGTCTCAGCGAACATTGGTCTTATGCTGTTGAGAAACATCTCGCACCAATAATGTCATCATTCATCTGTTCGAATAATGACGATGAAAAACTTCTCATCGATATACTTTCATCGTATTCATCTGCGTATCGTCCGCCAATCTATGTTCGAAAATATGCTAATCGTGTTCATGACATATCTGGTACGATTGAATCGATGAGAAAAGCTAATCTTGTAACTGTCTATGATGTTCTCAAAATCGAGAATACAACTGTAGCTTGTGTATTAATTGACTACAAACAAATAGAAGCAACGATTTTAGTTGAAAATCTCGATGAATTTCGACAATTGAAAAGTAATGGTAGATTGCAATGGAAACAAATCGATAGAAAAGTTAAACAAGTTGCTGAAGTCTGGACATTTGATGGTGCAAATGTAAAACTCGATAGTACATCAAGAATTTATACTAATGATAAACAACCGAGAAGATTCTTTCTTACGGATCAAACTCAAACATTAGCGCACGATGAATATCAAGCAGATATTCGAACTCTTGAAGATCAAATTCAAGATATAAATGACGAATTAAATAAATTGAACATGAACAAACAACGAATCCATGATGAAATCAAGCAAACAGAAAAACAGAGTACAGATAATAAACAAAAAATCGATCAATTGATGAAAGTAATTCAATCGATGAGATTCTTATTTGAATATATTCAACAAGAAGCTTTTTCTTTTTGAGAAAAACGATCGATATGATGCGTCAATGCCGAATATTTCCGATTATTCATTCGAAGAATTAAAAGAACAAAACGAGAATCTCAAACAACTTCATACGGATACAGTTAATGAGTATGATTGTATCAAAGAAAAACATGACAAAAATGTGAAAGAATTAGCTGATGTTGAACAGCATATTGATAATATTATTAGTAAAATCGATCTTAAAACCAAACAATATGATTTATTAATTGAAAAATTAACGATCGAACAAAATCAACGTTCAGAATGTTTAGAAAAAAATAACAGACTGACAAATAAAATTCGACAATTAACTGCTATTATTCAACAATATGAAAATAGAATTAAAGAACTAAGTAAAACACTCACAAAAGTAAGTTGACATATGAATTCTTCTCGCAGTAATAATTTTTTTCTTTAGAAATCCAAAAAATCGAATGCAAATATTCGATCAATCCAAGAGATTCGAAATGAACTCGACGGAATCAATCATTATCTCGATGAAAATCGAGACACGTACTCCATCTTTTTCTTTTCTCTCTCTGAATTTATTTTTTTTTGCTTTTCAAAAATCTAGAAATGAAGTTCGTCGAAATGTTATTGAACAGTATCGAATCAAACGGGATCAAACGAGAGATTACAAACAATTGTACGAACGATGTTCACATCAAGTTAATGTAAGAGCACATTCGAAATCGATCTTTTTTTTTGAAAAATTTGTCATGTTTTTTTTTAATTAGTATTTAAAACAATTTGTCGACAAACGTAAGGACAATTTTCTGACAATTGCTGATCAACATCGATATCTTCTTCGATGGAAATTTCAAAATCTTATGAAAAAATACTTATTTGATGATTGTGACATCGAAATCGACCATAAAAAAGAACAACTTAATATCATTGTAAATAGTTTTTTCGAAATTCCAAAACATAATTGATTTCGATTTCGAATCCATTAGATCAATAATCAAGGCGAACAGACCACGGCTTTACTATCCGGCGGCGAGAAATCAATATCAACTTTTTGTTTTCTCTTAGCACTCTGGGAATCGATCTATCAACCATTTCGATTACTCGATGAAATCGATATTTACATGGTAAGCCAAATTATATAGTTTAAATTCACACCTTTCTCTTTTTGTTTTCAAGGATAATGAAAGAACAAATTCGATGTTGAATCATCTCTATGAAAATACATCAAAGTACTCATCAATTCAGCATATCATTCTCACTCCTCAGGCAATTGATGCTCATTTTTGGAATCAATTCGATATTCCAGTCTTTCAAATGTCGACTCCGAAACGTTCTTTCACTTGAACTGTGTTATTTTTTTACTTATTCACTGACATCTTTCTGTTCTTTTTTATTATTGGCAGCTATGCAAGCTAATAAAAAATGAGTCTTACATCGAACACACGAATAAAAAAAAGAAAGTCTATCTATCTTTTGCTTTACATTTACAAATTTTAATCTCGAACAGAAAGAGCAAAAAAAAACACCGAGCCAATGTCGACTGCAACTTTGCTTCTTTTTCGTCAGGCGATTAAATTTCAATCAGTACGTCGTATTCATCTAACATCAAGAATTTTTCAAGATCGTTTTTATACGAAAAAACACGAATGGGTTCAACAAATAAATAATTCCAATGAAGTTCGTATTGGCATTAGTGATTTTGCACAGAATGCACTCGGTGATGTTGTCTATTGTGATTTGCCAGCTATAGGTTCTAAATTTCAACGTGATCAAACATTTGCAACATTAGAATCAGTTAAAGCTGTTGCTGATTGTTTCATGCCAGTCGATGGTGAAGTTACTCAAGTTAATGAGCAATTAAAAAGTCAAGCTGATTTAATCAATAAAAGTCCATATGAGAATGGTTGGCTTGTTCAAGCCAAAGTAGCTGATGCCAGTTCAAAGACTCTAGGAGCAGCATTAATGAATGAAAGCAAATATCAAGAATATTTAGAAAAACATAAGAATGAAAAAGATCATTGAAAAATCCATTCGAATTTTTTCTTTTCTTTAGTTTTTGTTTTGTTTTACTGCTTGGTGCAATGAATAATTTGATTATCTTCTCTTTTTCTCTGTTTAGTTATTTGTGATTTTTTTTGTCTTTCGAAAAAATAATTTATGCAATAGAATTCATCCAGAATAAACATATCCATTGATTTGCTTTTTGTAGATTTTGTCATTTCTAAGAATATGTCAGAAGATGAGACTGGAGACAAATGTAAGTTTTCATTTACGATGATTTATAAAATACTCATAAATATTGTTTAGTATCTCAACAGATAACAATAGTTCAATCAGTAGAAAAACCATTACCATTAAGAAATGAAACTAATCTATGTGGATTACAAAATCAAGGAGCAACTTGGTAAGAAAAATTGAATTTTGTTAAAAGATTTTTATTTCAATTTGATTAGTTATCTAAATGTACTTATTCAAACATTGCTCTATACGCCGGAATTTCGTGGTATGCGAACATCGTTCTTTCATTGTGATGATAGAAAGAGAAATTATTAATATTGTATTTGTAGAACCTCTTTTTCGTTTAACACCGAAAGATCTCAATCTTCCAACAAATTCTCATGAACAAACAGCAACATCATCATCATCAAGTGGCAAAGTATCATATCTCTTATTTTGTTGAATATTTTTCTTGTTCAAATTGATCTCTTATGAATTAGGTTAGAAAAATTATTGTCGAATTGCAACGTCTTTTTGCTGAACTGCTTCTTCTCAATCAACAAGCATGTTCATCAATTCGTTTAACCGAAAGTTTCGGTTGGCAATCGAATGAAGTTCGTCTGCGTGCTTTTTCTCTTCAACATAAACAAATGTCTTTTCTTTTCTTCAAGGCAATTAATCATCAAGATGTTCACGAATTGAATCGTTTATTATTCGATGCTATTCATAAATCATTACAAGGTACAAAACAATCGAATCTCATTCGTTCTTGTTACGAAGGTTCAATCATGAATTATACTGAATGTAAACAATGTCAGAAGATATTCAAACGAAGCGTAAACAAACAACTTCAATTGCAAAATTCGATGTATTGTTTTTGTTTTTTCAAGGAAGATTATCAAGATCTATCATTGGTTGTTCAAGATAGTCCGAATCTCTCGGTATCATTAACGAATATGTTTATTAATCGTGAACAATTGATCGGAGATAATCAATATCGTTGTTCAGAATGTAAAAATCAGTTATGTGATGCGGAGAAAGTGAGTGAATTCAATTCGTTGATTTGATTATGCTTATATTTTGGCTTTTCAGTGGACAAAAATTAGTCGACTACCACCGATATTAACTTTACCATTACAAAGATTTGTTTATAATATCAAAACTGGTAATCGAGAGAAAAATACAACACCATTTGAATTTCCATTTGAAATCGATTTAAAAGATTTCTGTGAAGTAATCTTTGAAGATAGATTTTCTTTTCTCAAGGATCAACAATCTTTTTTTTTGATTTGCACAGGACACAGTGACAGATACAATTTATGATCTATTCGCAGTTGTTATTCATAAAGGTACCTGTTACAGTGGACATTACTATGGCTTTATCAAAGATATTGATGAGATTGGTAATTGGCTGCCACCACCATCGTCATTAGTGACGGCAACAACAACGAAATCACCAGTTGTCAATCGAAAATCTGAAGAATCGAATGAAAATATGAAAAAAGTTGATTTGATTAAAACATTGCTATTATCAAATGATGATTGGGTAACAACGGATGATCTTTTAAAAGTAATAGAGAAACAGATTTTCTTTTTGTTTTTGAAATAAGAAACAATATTCTTGTTAAATAGTTATATCGAGAGAATACAGCCACATCATGGAATCAAACACGTGGTTCACATGGAAGTTTTGCCAAAGTAAAACCGAACTATATTCTCCGAAAAAATTAATTTCAAATCTTTTTCTTTCTCTCAAAAAGTTTCTTCGAAGTCATCCGGATCTATTCGAAATCAATGGTAATCGTGTTCGATTGATTCCTCAACAGAATGCCATGGATATCGATGAATTCGGTTATCAACCGATGGATTTCGAATCATCATGCGATGCAATTTCGACTGATCATTGGTTTTGTTTCGATGATTCGATAGTCACATCTGTACGACGTAGTACAATCGAAAAACATTTTCAAATGAAGGATTGTCCATATATGTTATTCTATCGATTGAAAACTCAACAGGAATATTCATTTGATAGACAGAAATCGATTCCACAATGGTTGATCGAAGAAATCAATGAGAATAATCGAAAATTAAAAGAACAACGGTACATAAACGTATAGTGAATGTGAAATTTGAGATTTATTTTTCTTTTGATAACAGAGATAATTACGAAACTTATCAAAATCAATATTCAATTACGATCTATCCGAGTTCTTGGTTCGAAATTGTCGATCAAAGTCGATTGAATCTAATCAATAATAATCAATTTCTATTTCCTGAACATTACGGTGAACATACGCTTGACAAACGTATGACAAATCAACAGTTAATTTCTCATCTTCAAGTAAACAAAAAAAACAACAACAATTTTTCAATTGATTCTTTGTTTTTGTTAGAAAATTTATGGTAAAAACAGTGAATTTTATATTGCTAAAAAACTTCGTTCTGGTCAATTGCATATAATCAATCAATTATCATCTGAATCTCCGAATAATCTTATTAAATATCAACATTTAATCATTTATTCACATTCCTCATCTTTACCATCGACAGTTTTACAAGGCGAAGAATTCGAACCGATTATGTTCAATATTATCTATGGTTTTTCGGATAGAAATCCATCGGACAAACATTTACAAACTGTTAGACATATTTCAAAAAATACGACTATAGCTGAATTAAAAGAGTTACTCTATTTTGAGTATTTTAATGAGATTAATCCAGATCGATTGAAACAAACACGTTTGTTAAAATTAAATCTTCAAGAAAAAAATACTCGTAAATCAAAAAAAGAATATAAATTCGATGAAGAAAATCAAACAATCGAACAACTACATTTACAAGATGGTGATACGCTTGGTATCGAAGAGAAAACTGCATTGTAACACTGAAAATCGAATGAATTTACTTTTTTCATTTCGTAATTATATCGTTTTTTTTTGTCGTAGTGTATCCAATTGGAAGGATGTATCGACAAGTAGTTCGAATTCAGCTAAAAATCAATTCGTCCTAACAATTAAAAATGCAATCGAACCAACGAAATCAAAACCAATGACATACAGTTGTTCAAATGATACAGTAAACTGAAAAACAAATGAACTGAAAGAGAAACTCTTGAGATTCTTTTGATTTAGACAATTGTAGAAATCAAATTAGCCGCTCTGGCAGCTTTTAATATTTCACTCGATGTTGATATGTGTCGAATGCATATCGATGATAATCCCGATGTAGCACATATACCACGTAGGAGACCAATTGCGAAAGAATTGAAAGGACAACTTTGATTGAATTTTTTAGTTTATGACAGTCAAACGATTGATTCAGTTGATTTCAATGGTAAACATACGAATTTAATACTCAAATTTGGTGCTGCATTGAAAGACAATGAAATTCTTCTCTATGTACTCTCGGATTTCGAACCATGTTCATTTGAATTAACAATTGATGAGAATAAATCATTGACAGAGTTATGGAATTCAATTAAACATGAATTAAGAATTCCGACAAATGATTATCATTTATGTGAAGTCGCTTCAACTGCCAATGACAACGAAAAATTATTAGATGAACTCGATCAAAATCTAAAACACAATGGTCTAGTCAATGGTTCGCAGATCATGATCAAAGAAGGAACAATTCCATCGAAAAATCATGTTCGAGTGCGAGTATTACGAATCATCGATCGAATTCATGAGCCAACTCAAGCGAGTCTGTTGAATTATCTTCAAAAACCAAACATAAATTCTCTTTGTTTAGTTCATATAAATCCATGGTATGAAATGAACGAATTAGGTCTCTTCGAATTGCCGCTCATTTCACCGTTCAATGTTCTTCGTGATCATATTGTAAATTGTATTGGATTTCGAATGCCAGCGAATTTTAGCAAAGGTACACAAGCATTCGAATTCATTCGATTGTACAATGTCGAAGATGATCAACCGATTTCGGTCGTTCATGAACCAGCTATGTTAACATTAAAGTAAATCTCGTTTCGAAATGCAAAAAACGAAAACTTGTTTTCTGCTTTTAGACAAGCGAAAGTCAAAGATCTTGATACTTATGCATTTGAATTATTAAATTTTCCTGAAAATCTCGCGAAAAAAGATTTACTATTACGTATAGTTTATGGTAAAGTCGATGAAGAAAATTATTTTCAACATCAATTCGAATTACATTGGCCATTGAAAGAAAATATTCCAGCAAAATACGAATATCTCGAACAGCATATTCTTAGTAATCTAACGAAATTTCTCGTTGAAAAACTTCATTATAAGAATGTTCAAAAGCAAACATTGAAATTGACATTTGCGAGATATTTTCCTAATCAAGCCGAATGGATGATCATCAATTCAGGAACAAAAAACAATGATAATAAAAAGCCTAAACCATCGAATCTTCGTTTAGATCCATATCGTTTGACAGATCTTGTTGTTATCGGCGTTTTAGAAGGTGAAAATTTACGTATAAATGATTTCGAAACTGAATACGATGAAAAACAACGAAAGCAAATTCAAAAAGACAAAACATTGAAACAAACACATAGCGACAGTGGACCAACGTCAAGCGCGAAAATACGACGAAGATCACCGCAAAATACCATGCGAATTGATGTTGATGATTTCGAAAATTAATACTTACACACTCTTTGTTATTTATACGATATAAATATTTGTCTTGTTTTTATACCTAAACTAGATTCATTTTCTTTTCTTTTTGAGTATTTGTTCGATTACATGTTTTTTTTTAAAATAAAGCATCAAATGTGATAGATAAAATGAAAAGAATCGACTTTGTTTATTGAAATTCACGTACTTCGCCGAGATTACGATTGCAATTTGGACAGTAGTGAATTGTTCGTTTACAAGATCGAAGACAGAAAGGAATGACAACAAGGCAAAGACAGAAGAAAAGCAAAATAATAGCGAGAAGAAATGTTAAAATTGTACTCGAATGTTCGACTCGAGAAAGAACGATTTGATTACAAGTTGGACAGAATAGATTCGATGGATGACGAGTTACAATACGATTAGGAAATACATCTGAAGAAGAATTTTTTTTTGAATATATCGATGAAATTCATTTTTCGTTTACTTGTTGAAGGCAATTCAATATAAGGTTTGGGAGGAAGTATCGGTGAGTTTATTGCTTCGGTGTATGGTGGAGGTTGTTCATTTGGAGTCCTTTGATTTACAGATTCATTAGCTTGATTTACATGAGTATCCGATGCACTTATTTGATTTGACTCTTCTGACATTTGTCAAATTGCAAAAAAAAACGAAATGTGTATAAATTTGATTATCACAAAAAAAAGCAGTTGCTTTTTTCTTCATTTATACATTTATTTATAAAATTAGTCAAGCGAATCAACGCCTCTTCCATCGTGTGTTTTTTTTTAGTATATTTTGTTTTCAATCATACCAAAAGCAAAAAAAGAGAGTTCCGACGCCGGGAATCGAACCCGGGCCTCCTGCGTGAAAGGCAGAAATCCTAACCACTAGACCACGTCGGACTGATACTAGTGCATGATGCCGATAATATTTGTTTTGTTCTGTTGATGGATGAAAGGAAAAAAGAAACAAAAAAGAGTATTCCGACGCCGGGAATCGAACCCGGGCCTCCTGCGTGAAAGGCAGAAATCCTAACCACTAGACCACGTCGGATTGATTTATACTCTAAGCTTCCATCTTCACAGCGATAAAAATCTACTCTTCAAATCATGGAATTCTTAAAGTTATAAGATATATCGCTGTTTTGTTGTTGTAGAAAAACAAAGTACCCAAAATATATAATTGACTTTGATCTATCTATCGAGGCATTTCCTAGTACATGAATTGTTGATAATTAACAAAAAAAACAAACATTTATTCTTGCTTTCATTAACAAGAATCTATTATTAGTTATGAAAATCGAATTATATTATAAATATTCTTTCACGTATTTTATTTAATCAAATCAAACCAACAATTTCTAGATCGAAGCTAATTTTACAATTTGTATATGTATAAATATGTATATATATAATTATCAAAAAAAAATAGACAAAGATGCAAGTTGTTTTTTTTTACTTTTGATTTTCAAGCACTTGTTTTGTTATATTACGAACAATTTCTGTAACTTTTTGTCGATGTTCACATTTCGGCAATACAATATTATCTCGAGTTTTATCATCGAATTTCACTAACCATTTTGGATGAACAAGAATATTAAATTTAAAATAATCATTTTCACTATCATCTCGACTACAATAACCAAAGCCACTCGAAAATACATACATGCCATAATCATCCAATAAACATTGACAAATGCTTGTATAAATACGAAAAAGTTGAATATTATCATAGATATGATTCGAATTAAAATCGGCTAATAAAATAGTCACTTTGGTTTCATAATTTGGCATGCCAAAGATAATCATCGATTCAGGCGATGATCGTCCACCTCGACGAATATTCCAATCGCGTTGTTTATGGCAACCATCTTTTGTCACAAATAAATCGCCAGCATAGATTCCATTGAAATAACCGAATTCCGATGATTCAAGATTAATCATCGATGAATACGTATGAAACATCTTTTGCCAAAATAATGGCGAATCATTTAAATCTTTGGCTGATGACGATGTCCACTGTTCAATATAACTTCCATCAATTGTTCCACATAGATTAATCGATGTCGGATGAAATTTGCCATTCAAAACAAATCCACAAACAGTATAATCAGCGAGAATATTGCCTGGTCGTATTTGAGCATCAATAAATTCTTCGACAACAGCTAATAATGGAAGAGAATTGCCAACAACTTTCTTCTGAATATAATCGAATAGATAGTTAATTCGATTTGTCGGATTTTCATGACAATTGTAAATCAATGCATGTCCTTCTGGACTCATACACGACCAACCAGCTGCACCACTTGCATCTAGTTTTACAAATGCAGAAACATGATATTCCGAATTCAATCGATCGATTGCCTTGATAACACCACGAGCAAATTGTTTGATGTTGTCTAAATTATTGTCCGTATTGATTGGTGTTCGACCTTGAGTAATACTAATATAATCTTGATAGTTATCAATTAATTGACCATTGGCTGCAACGGCAATCAAAATAGGCAACGAATTGAAACCTTTCGATCGTAGAAATAGATTATGTTTTGCTTTGTCATTGATGGGTGCGTCGGGCAATGAAATCAGATGCGAATACTGTTTAAGTTGTTCTTGGTGATATTCAGTCATTTCATATGGAAAGACGAATGTGTGTTGAATATCTTTGGTAAAATGATTGAAATATTTTTTCAAGAATTTCAAATGATAATCAGGAGAAAAATCATCGAGAGATCGTGCAGCAAATTGTTCGCATAATTGAAAGTATGCCGATGGATTCGTTTGAAAAATGTCGATTAATTCGAGAAGATTTTCATTCGAATCTTCGTAATAAACTTGAATTTTAATTGAATGTTGAAGACGTTCTTCGATTATTTTTTTTAATTTTAAAAACGTTTTCATTTCAACTGGATTCGGCGGCGAATAAGTCAAAATCTTACCACCACAACGAAAGCCAGCCGATAGCCAAAGACCCGGCAATAACGACCGATCACATCCACGCATACCTACAAATACGGCACGTTCTGATTCAGGTACGACGAGAGCAACATCATCGAATAGGATGATTTGATCGGCATTGTTAAATGCTGCAGCTATTCGTCGAGCTAATTCAACACGATAACTTAAATCAGCTGGATGATCTGCACCCCAAGCGGCGAATGCATCCGGACAAAAACCAGGCAAATTTAATTCTCGAGATGATGGTTGACTACCACGATGTCGAAGATTTGGTGTACACTTAAGAACAGTATTCAATAGTGTTGTTGCCATTTGTTAATCTAGAATACTAAAATATTCATTTATACCCTATCTGTACCCTCAACACCCCTCATTGACATCTGCATGTCAGATCAGATTCTTCTCAATATGGAACTGATGTTGATCTGAAAGTTATTTTTGTGTACACCCGAATGGGGTATCTTGTACCGATAGGTTCTCTTTGCCTTCGTGTTATGTCTTATTTTTTTCTTATCAATCTATGATCGGTTGACTATTCAGCTGATTATATTTCTATGCTTTTCTTCTAATATTCTAGAAAAAAAAGGGCGAAGAAGAAAAAACACAAAGAATAATATTTGTTAGTTCTATTTGAATGGCTATAGAGACAAATATAGTGTATGTCGTGTTATACTGACTATAACAACTATGAAAAATAAGATGGAGAAGAACAAGAACAAGAAGAATGAAGAAAGAAAGATAAGACTACGAACTGTTCAAGGACGCGAACAAACATTTCTCGAATTCGTCCTTGAATATAATTAAGTAAGACCACAAATGATTTATTCATCATGAATCGTCATTAAAAGAGATATTTTCCAGTCACATAATTGTGAAACGATCTATGAAATTTGCTGTTAACATTGGAACCAAATAAACACACAAGAAAAATATTTACTGTTTTCATGTTTTCATGTTTTCTTTCTCTGTATTAATATATAGTCACGTCTACTTAAAGTACAAAGGTTGCATGTAGTCAAAGAATTCGACGAGAGATTTTCTTAAATTAGTCAAATATTTTATTCAAGAGAGAGAAAATAAAAGAGTAAACAAAAGTTTCGATTATTTATTGTCTTTATTTGATTGATCAGGCTGCGTAAATTCATTCGTACTGACAGATGCAATAAAATCATCATTGGGTTCTAGAAGAAGAAGAAGACGAAAAATGAAAGAAATTAATTTTTTTTATTTAATAAAATATAATTTACTTTCGTCAATTGATGATGTTTTACTTATTGTCATCGAACGTTTTATTGGTGGCAACGGCGGACTCGTTCGTCTCGATACGCCAACCGTTGAATTAAATGGTGTGCGAGGATTAGTTAATTGACTTGTTTCTAGAAAATCATTTGTTATTCGAAAATACGTGAGAAAATTAATCTAACCTGATAGAACGGATAATTCTGCTCGTGAAGCAGGATTGGTCTCGATTGATTTCAAATTTCGATTGGGTCCATTGACACCTGGTCGTGATAGAGCAACATACGAACGAAGATTACTCGATGGAATTGTAAGATCATTTCCGGAAGTATTCGTCAATGAAACCGATGTATGTGACATAGGCATCAATGTTCGTTGAATATCTATTTCTTGTAAACGTGAAATATCACCTAATTGACCGGGTTTCGATTGAGTATCGGCATTTACAGGAGCATTAGCAAGATCAGGATTGGTAGTTGATTGTTGACTTGCTGGTGTTGGTCGTGCCATAGTAAAACTTTTTTCAATCTGAATGAAAGAAATTCGATCTTATCAAAGTTCTTCAGACGTAGTTTCAAGTTTACATTAAACAATCGTTCTTCATCGTCCGACGCACTTGCTGATGATGACGTTGTCTTGTCAATTAATTGTCGGCCATTTGCCGAATCCGTTGGTCGACTTCGTTTTTTCTTTTTCTTTGGCAGTTTGTCTGTCGATTGTTGTTGGCGTTTTTCATTGGTCATATACGATTGGACAGCAGCTCGTCCTTGATAGGAATATATTGGCCGAACTAGAAAGATGTTACTTTCATGTTCGAGATTATCGAATTTGTCAGTTAGATCTCGAGCTAATGCTGTACGATGTTGTCGAATGCTCGATATACGATTACTGATCTCTCCCGAACGCTGAAAATCAAATGAAGAAGTGTAAGAAAAAGTAAAGTTCTTGGAAATTGTACTCGTTCGTAGAATGAATTCATTCGTTCCATGACACTTCGAGTTTCGTTATCGAATGTTTCACTTTGAATACGATCTTGTAATTCAGTTGCTTTTCGATGTTGAATATATCGTTTGATGATATTCGCAAATTGTTGTGATGGAATACGATTGTAATCTTCCATTGTTTCGTTGATTTCCTTTAATTAAACAAAATAAAAACGAAAAAGAAAAGAACAAATGAAATTTTCTGAAACAATCTATTCGAATTACAGTCGATTTCGTGTCGGATATTTTGCCTTTTTCAACGGCTTTTCGAAGTGTTTCTTCGTTTCGTTGAGCATCAAGTCGTGTAAACATGATACTCGGCTGTACGACACCTTCGAGTTCGACTTTACTCAAACGTTTTTGTAAACGCATCAGTTCACGTTGAAGATTCGCGATTAATTTCTGTTGTTCAGTTATAACTCGTTCGTTTTGTCTATTTAAAAGCAAACAAACATCGAAGTTTTGTTTTTTTTTTATAAAAAATGCTGCTTACGTTAGTTCTTCTTGATATTTCTGTTGACTTTCATTCATAATTTGTGTAACTTGTTTATATTTTGCATTTAAATCTTCAATCATCGAATCTTGCTCTCGACGAGTTTCAGGTTCGATTGGCTTGATTTCGATCGACGGTTTCAGTGGTTCGACAGGAGCTGTTTGATTTTGTTGTTCGTTCTCATTTTTTGTTGTTATTGCAAGACAAGTCTGTAGAACTTTAACAGTATCCTTTAAAACTCGTTCAGAATTGTCAACAAAATCATTTGTTAATGTTTGATCCGTTGCTGAAAGTTGTTTGATCATTTCAAGACGATCAGCAAGCGACAGAAATTTATTCTGTTCGAGAAGATTTGTTATTGAATGACGAAATTTATAGATTGTTTCGTATAAATGAAAGAATGGGACTTTATATTGATCAGTTTGAATGACTTGTATGGGTGGAGTTGGCCTAAAATTGATATTGAATATAAAAAGAAAGAGACTTTTCTTTTTTTTTATGATGAAATACTTTTCTTTTAGAGCTGAACTTGGTCGAGAACCATGAATGGATGTTTGTTGTTCTTGATCATGTGTGACAATATCGATAGTTGATCGATTTTCCTTATTGAAATTATGTTCAACAGGATTACTTGTGTCTAATGGTGAGAATGAAAGTTGTTTTTTGATTGCATTTGTGCTGTTTTCTAATGAATCGAATGGCTTTCGTTCTTTCGTTGATGTTGTCGGACGAGATAGACTTTCATCAGCTTGTAATTTAAGATCTTCGAGTTCATGTTTTTTCTCCTCTAATAACGACATGTATTTTTCACGTAACGATGTTCGACTTTTGACTGATGTACGACGGAAATTTTCTAAAGCTTCAATTTCTTCGTTGACAAGCTAAACAAATCGAAACATCGTGAAATTTAGAGACAAAAAAGTCACAAAATACAACAGAGAGAATGTTAGTAGAATATTAACCTTGGTTAGTACACGTTCGAGTTCTTCAGCTCGTACAGGTGATCGATTGAGGCCAATTGAAACTCGTCTCGATTGTTGTCCCGATGCATGCGATCGATCTCCACTGGAGTTCTTGTCTGGATCTCGATGAAACGGATTGATTGAATTCGATCGTGTCAATACTCTCGAAAGCATCGATGGTGTTCGATCGAATGGTTGCGGTGTGACAGACTTGGATTGGAGATTACTATCGTCATTCATCGCCGCACTAATGCGACGTGATGATGACGATGAACGATCGAGTTGAGGTTGTTCGAGAGAAGACTTTTTACGCATGAGTTCTTGCATTGCTTGACGAAGAGATGGTGCTGGTGGAGTTTGTTGTTCGACAGAATCGGCTCGTTGAGTCGGATGAGGCGGTGGCGTCTTACGTAACGATGATGATAAACGTTTTAATGTTTGTGCTGCGTCGAAAACTGAGGCTTTCGGATCGTCGACTTGATTCTTCGGTGGTGTTACGCCAACATTCGAGAGTTTTTTCCATTGACTTTTCGATGGTGTCGAACGCTGAGAGAGAGATTAGTAGAATGTTAGTGATTAGTAACAAAAAACAAACAAACGAAAATCTATGTGCATTTACTTGTGGATGAGGAGACAGACGATCATTGGATGGCGGCTCTTCAACGGGTTCAGCTGGCGCCGGTGGAGTTACATTCGCACTTGTCACGTTATTGACAACGACAGAATGTCGATGGACAAGTTCAGTTTGACGAACAACATCTTGTTGATCCTTTAATAAACGAAGAAATTCGAATAGTTTTTTTTCAATCGATTTTTTTTACCAATTTTTCTTGTTCAGCCATGAATAATTCCAAATGATTTAAAGCGTCCTCTGCGGTTTTTTGTGCTTTTATTTGTAATTTATGAGCATGATCTGCTTTCTCAACTAGTGCGGTTTGTTCCTGAAAATAAATAGATGAGCGTCCTTTCGTTCGAATTGATTTCATGTTATGCAAACCTCTTGCCACGTTTTTTCTTCAGGATCAAGACTTAGAAAATACAGAAGTCGTTCCTAATTTAAATAAATAACAAAATGAGAAAAAGAAAATGAATAATATTCGAGTTTCACTTTTTCGTATGTTGTCTTATGCTCAACAAATTCTTGTTTTAATATTTGTACAGTTTCTTTGTTTGTCGATTCTTTTGTTTCGAGTTCTTTTAATAAATCTCTTACACGTGCTATCGCCTTGAGAGAACAAATGGAATTAGATTACATTTTCTCTCTCTTTCTTTTGTATTTCTACATACAAATTTTCTGAGATTGGTGAATGCTGTTGGTAAATTATCGATTGTAACGTTGTTCAAATCAACGCCTCGTGTCGGCTTGAAGAGTGCATTGAGATCAGGAGCGTTTTCACTTTTATCAGCCAGTAAAGATTCGAGTAATTGTTGACTTCGACGATAGATTTCACTCGGATCTTCGGCACCACTTTCGTTTTTTTGTTCTTTTTTTGAACGAAACGAAGCGCCTTTCTTTCGATCCTGTGAAAGAAAACTACATCGATGGAATAGTGAGAGAAGAAGAAAAAACATACGCGAGACTTGGATTTCTTAGTCTAGAAAAAGAAATTTAATAATTAAATTAGAATTGAATTCCTTGTTGTTCACTCACGGATTTCTGAGCGTCTGATGCAGGAACAGTTGATGGAGCTTGAAGTTTAGTTCCCGTCGTCTAAAAAAGACACACAGATTCAATCACTAAAATGAAAAAAAAAGAAAGTTTTACATTCGTTGGTTCAGTTGTTGTCGGTGGAATCGATGTCGATTGAATTTGTTCTCTCGCTGTTCGACTTGAAATACTTTCTTTTTCATATTTGCTATCATTTTCATCAATAGTTTCCACTAAAATTATTCAACAAATAAACAATCAATCAATCTATCGGTTTGTTTTTCTTTTATCTTACAATTCATTTTTGATGCATCGTCCCCATCCTAATAAAACAAAACGAAATTTAATTTAGCTTTGATTTTCGAATATATTTCTCTACTTCAGTTTCTGATTGACTTGTCATCGGTATTGGTCCTGATAGATCACCGATTTGAATTTTATATCGATTAACATATTCTTCTAATTCATTTGCTCGTCGTTTGAAGTATTTCACTTCACCTTCACGACGTTTTAATTCATCTTGACTTTTTTTCTACAATTAAAAATAATCGAATTCTTCTTTTGTTGACAATCAATTGATTTACTTGAATTTCTTGACTTGATTTGACTTCATTCTTGACGACTTCAACATCTTTTTCTAATTGTTGAATTTTTCCATCTTTTGCTGTCATTTCTTTTCAAATAGAGAAAATCAAACGTTGACATGAAACGACACTTTTGAAAGGAAAAAAACAAAATTTTCCTTTTACCGGCATTAGCCATTTCTAATTTTGATTGTAGATCTGCTAGTTGTTCTTTAGCTTCTTTAGTCACTTGTGCTAATTTTCTTTTTCCTCTACAATAATTAAATAATTACTTCACATGAATCGGAAAAATGTCTTCACTACCGTTCGACCATTACTCTAACGAAGAAATAAAAGGAAACAAAATATATATTCGATATATTCAAATTCGATTGTACTTTGTTTGTTTTGTTCCAGTATTTTGAATGAGAAATTGAATCATCTCCTCATTCAATTCGTTGATTCGACTTGTTAATGATTTAACATGAAAATAACAATCTTTGACATCGAATGATTTGAGTGTTGTTTCAATTTCATCGTTTGTATCGCCAGTATCATCGAAATCATTGAATTCAGGTCCACTAAAATTATGTTTTTGTTCGGCGAAAAACTAAACAAAAGCAACGAAACTATTCATTTCAACAAACGGCAAACAACAACAAACTTGTCCAAGCTGTTGAAGTAGTTTAGCTTTTTCACTGGCTTGTTCGGTTTGTCCAACAATGAATACCATCAAACGTTGTTGATACTTTTAAGAGAAAAAAAAACAACACTTATTTTAATTTAAATATTTAATTTACTCGTTGTTTAGCTAAATTATCATTTAGTAAATATTCTAATTCTTTTATATCTTGAACATGTTCGACACTATTCATATTTTCACGAGGCATACCATGTTGAATTAATGATGATTGAACTGAATATTCATAGTTATTGATTGTCTAAAGGAATTACATAGGATATTGAAAAAAAACAATGAATAAAACCAACATTATCAACACGTTTAAGAACTTTATCAAGTTCTTCTTTCGTAAAATCAGCCATGCGTTTCATATGTTCTTTCTTATTTCGTTCAAGAATTTCTCGTCCAGGATCAAAATCTTCCGTATCCGTACCACTATCAGGGTCGGTAATGGTTTTTGGATTGTTTGGATAGTATTGCACCATACCAATCTAAAACATACGATTTAATTGATCGGGAATTTGAATAGGACAATTATTATTATCTACTCGATACGGTTGTTGCGTAACATCTTGAAGGAATTTATATCGCTGAGGTTTAGTAATTGGAGGAAAACGTTGTTGTTGTTGTTGTTGTCGTTGTAGCATGTTGCTGAGCAATATTGATTATGTCAGCTATCTAGCAATTGTTATTGTCGTTTGAACGTCATTTTCTTTCTCGTTTTTCTTTCTCTCGTTTTTCTCAATTTTACCGTCGATTCAATAGTCTATTGAAGGTAGCGACCGAGCTTTCCGTTCATAATTTAATACATTACTGTAGTTAAGAATGAGAACGATGCGTGTGTTTTCTCTCTAAACTGTTAGACACGCTCACTCAATTACAATATAAATGAATAATCCAAATGTTTGAAAGAACAAGAGAAACTTGTGAAACACAGAGAAAAAGATATTTTCATTTGATGGATACGTAATTAAGTTTTGAAGATCTCTATTTTATTTTCTTATTTTCTTTTCTTTTCTTTTTTTTTATTTGCTTTAAGCATCGGCATAAAGTCCATTTATCGGTAGTTCTTTTATTTGCTTGACAACATTTCAAAAATCAAAAATAGAAAAACGTCTGATTTCTTTTTCTTCCGCTTGTAATTTCTCACTATTCCTCTTCTTTTTTATACCAATGACGAAAGAAAGAGAGAGAGAGAGAAATTGATTTTTACTATATCAGATTGCAATCCATATAGCAAGGAAATCGAGAATTTATTTATCAAGAAGCATTTTATTCGGTTGAATAAAGAAAAAATTGCGCCAGTTAAAATCATTTTGATGTAAAATTCATTAAGCTAAACCTGTTCAAAAAAAAAGTCACTTAATAAGTTATTTATTATTATTTTTCATAAAAATAAATGAATATAGAGACAGAAATTAGTCAGTTCTATATTAAATAAGTTCAAAGAACAGCTAGCATACAGGGAGCAATCATTGTTAAAAACCAAAATTCACTTCTTGCGGCTTTTGAAGGAGTTGTTGAGATTGTAGTAGCAGTAGTGGTAGTAGTAGTAGTAGTAGTAGTTGTTGTTGTTGTTGTTGTTGTTATTGTATGATTTGAAAGGTTCGATGATGATGGTACAGGTTCAGTACTTTGACTTTCTGTCGACAATGCTTCAATGTTCAAAAGATTGTATGCTAAATAAAGCATTGAGATATAAACCATGTATTTCGAGATCATTGTTATCATGTATTCAAGTTCGGGGATGAAAACGTTCAAGAGTAAAACTGGCATGAACTGTTGTTGGGAACTTGGTATTATATATGTTTTGAAATTAGTCACAAGGATTAAAATCAATAAAAATGTCACTATATATTTATTTTCTTTGAGAAATCATGAGATAAATACTCTCAAGTATAGACATTGTTTTCTTTGGATTGACGTTGTATGAGTGAATAATGTAAATGTGAATTAATTTTTCAGAAAGTCACATAAAACAAATATGATTCATTTCATTGACGGCAATGGTTTATGCCTACACTAGTTCATAGCCTTCAACCTTCATTATTCTTTATCATAGAATATAATGAATTAGTTGTCAATCATTGATTCTCTAAATGGCATCCCTTGTGCAATCTCTTGTTATACTGAATTCGCTTTAGTAAACTTTATAACATTATAATGAGTTTATTTAGCATTCTGTTACTATCAAGTGCTTTTTCCTAGAGCTGAAAGATGATTGGCTTAGTAAAAGCTGACGGACTAAATTTTTTGCGTGAAAAATCTCTCTCATACAAACAACGCCTTCTCAAAGGAAGAGCGAATGACAATCTCAGTCGGAAAAAGCTTTTTTTTCTTATTCTGACAGTAAAGAGAAAAAAAGATAATAGTGATGTTGAATCGGTACATTAAGAAAAGGATTGACTATATTCCCATGTAAATTCATGTACTGAATTACCTCACGTCATTTTTTTTTGTTTCCATCGGTCAAGTACTTTCTTTTCTTTGTATAGTTCGTTCGAGCATTTCAGTGAGAGAAATCTTTCTTCTCTCTTTAGTTCTATGGATTACGCAAGAGAATGAGCTGTCGTAGAAAAAGACGAACGACAGAATGCTCATTCATTTGAGTTGAAGACAGCAAGAACAATCTATATTTAGCCTCTACCCTATATTGTCACTCAATTCTATCTCTCTCTCTCTCTTTCTCAACGGAATAGTAATCAATATTTTTTTTTATTATGCAAACAAGAAGCAGAATACGTTTTTATTTAGAGAAAAATGGCACGTCGATGTACTTCATGTTCCAATTTTTGTAAAGAATTCAAAGCATTTGCTCTACGAGGCAATGTCTTCGATTTAGCTATTGGTATTATCATTGGTGCTGCATTTACGAATGTAGTGCAATCACTGGTCAATGATATTATTACTCCTCCATTGGGTTTATTAATTGGTGGAGTTGATTTTGCCAATTTAACGATTAGTATTCGGAATTTTGTCTATAAAACTCAACCACCAGTTGTGATTCGTTATGGAAAATTTATTCAAACGCTTATTTATCTGGTTATTGTGGCTTTTGTCATATTTTTTGTTATGAAATTGGTCAATAGATTGCATCGATTAGCAGTTAAAAAGAAAGTTGAACTGGAAAAAATCGTTGTCAAAGAAGAATCTGATGAAGTCAAAACTCTACATGAAATTCGAGATTTATTAGCACGAAAAATTATCTCAATTCAACATTCTCCAAAACAAAACATTGAATAATTGTAAAAAAAAAAGAATTTTTTTTCTGCTTTTTGTGTCACGTGTATATGTTGAAATTGTAATCTTCATTCATAAGCACACTCACTGTTTGTTTGTATCTATCGATCAATATTCTCACGAGTATTTCTTACATAATCTTCAAATCTCTCAACTGTAGTCACATGATTAAATCCAGCATGAGTATTCGTAACGTCATCTTTCTCATTACGTATGTAACTCGCACTCAATATTGATGCATTAGTTCATAGAGATAAAATAATGGCACTAATAAGAATCGGAAATTGATATGTGCGCAATTATAGCTTGAATAGTTTATAAAACAAGGCCATCGCCTGCTGGGACATCCATAAATATTACTCGAATTGAAATAATCGTCTTCTGACAAAGACGATGAAGTTTTGTTCACTTGATTTATAGTATTGATTCAATGGTAAATTGAGAGAAAATACTTCACGTACATTTATCGCAAAATGAATGCAATTAATTTTCTTGAGTGTTTTATTACCCTTTTCAACTTTCACCTTCTCGAAATGAGAATATTTTCACGTATTAAAAATAAATGAGACTTTCATTTTAATATACTTTATTGTTTTGGTGATACGAGAGAAAACAACAACAACAACGGCAAAAAAAAAGTATCAACCTCCTCGGTAACATAATTACTTGCCGTCGTTCGCAATATGTTTTCTTCGTTTCTTATGCTGTTTCATTTTGTGAGAATATTTTCTGTCGTTCAGTCAGTTGGGAGACTCGACACCGAAAGAAACTAGTATTATTAAACTCGTATGCATTTTTCTTTCCGTTATTTGCACCGAACGTAAAGATAGGAGCATTTGAAATTGAATTGTTTTTTTTTAATTTTAGAACAAAATGCCGAAGTGTTGTAGTCGTTGTTTTAATTTTTGTAAAGATTTTAAAGAATTTGCCTTACGAGGCAATATGCTTGATTTAGCTATTGGTATTATTATTGGTACTGCATTTACAAACGTTGTTCAATCGCTTGTCAATGATATCATAACTCCTCCGTTAGGTTTACTCATTGGTGGCGTTGATTTTGCTGATTTAACTGCTAGTATTCCGAATTTTGTTTATAAAGATCGACCACCGGTTGTTATTCGTTATGGAAAATTCGTTCAAACACTTATTTATCTACTTCTTGTCGCATTGGTTATATTTTTGCTTGTGAAATTAATTAACAAATTACATAAATTAGCAAAGAAAAAGAAAGTCGATGTGGAAAAAACAGCTGTTAAAGAACTCTCGGAGGAAGTCAAAGCTTTACATGAAATTCGTGATTTATTAGCCGGAAAAAAAGCATTCTGATCAGCCAAAGGCTCAGATTGTTGAAAATTTATAATAATAAAAAAAAAAAACTTTTCTTTTTCTCTATCTTCCATGATGCTAATAATAATAAACAAAATAAAACTGATTACTCAAAAAATAGGTACACAGCAACACTATGCGCGCTTTATTTTCTTTATTAATTGCAGCGCTATTCGTAACTAAGAGTGAACATTTTATTTATTTGTTGAGTTTTTTGTCTTTGTGAACAATCGAATAAATAATGTCGAACGAACCGAATCGATGGGTAGAAAAAGAAATCGAGCGATTATTTGATGGTAAACCAACAATTACTAAAGAACAATTACGACAAGCAATTGACGAAAATGCAAAACGTCGTGGCCACCGTGGACATGGTGGTCCAGTGAAAGAAGAAATGAAACAAAAATTCACGGATTTATTAACATCTGAAATCAACAAAATCGACTCAAATGCAATAACCAAAGAACAAGCGAAATCCTTTCTTTCATCATTTGGAGATCAAGCAAAAGAACAATGGCATACGCATATGGATGAACAACTACAATCAACAATTAAAAATGAATTAACTAAACTCAATACAAACGAAATCGATGCTAATAAAGCACGTGATCTACTTCGAAATATTGGCAAAACTATGCGACCACCACAACGACATGGTGGTAGTCCAGCAATATTGAATGATGATATGAAAACCGAATTTTTAAATCAATTTAAAAGTATTCCCGGTGCAGATAAAGTGAATACGGAGGAAGTATGGAAATTAATGAAAGCATTCGATAAACAACAACATGATAAGATGGGTTGTTGTGAACGAGAAGTCGAATGGGAAAAAGATAAGGATAAACGATGGGAAGAAGCCTATGATGCAGCATTTAAAAAAGTCGTTGGTGATTCGAGCAAAAAACTTGATCAACAACAAATCGAACGATTGGCAAAAGCCATTAAAGAAGAATTTCGATCTGATTTTCCACGACATCCTGGCAAACGTTTTTGTAATCATTAGAACAAGCTCGATTCCTTGGGTTTTTTTTTCGTTGTTGACTTTCGGGTTTTATTTTAATATAGAATAAAAGAACAAACAAACAAAAAAAAATGACAACGTGTCGACAAGATCTATGACTTTTTCGAATGAGAAAAAAAAAGTAGCGCGAAAATGTACAATCTAAAGTAGAATGTTGTTCATGACTAGTTAATAGGTGTTGTTCACTCAAATATTCTATCCCATTCCGAGAGGTGATGCTGATTGAGTTGGCTGACTAACACCAGCGCCTGATATTTGCTGAGATCCAGTTGCATTTGATGTAACTGGTGATTCGAGATTGAGTAATAATTGAGATAACCATTTCTTTGTTGATTGATCTTCTTTGAGAACTGCATCCTAGATATGAAAAAAAAGAATTTATCTAAGAGAACAAGTGGAAAAAGAAAAGCTTTGCGTACGAAAGTATTATCTTTGAGACAATCAGGTAAACATGATCGGAGTGCTTCACGAGCTCGAGCATTGTCCGATAAACGTAAATAACAACGGATGATATGTTTTAATAATCGACCACTTGCTTCTTTTTGCTGAAAAAAAGAATCATTTGTTTAGTTTTGTTTTTGTTCGATTAAACTAAAAAGTGGTTCACAAACTTGTTGAAGAACCATTCGTCCGAGAACCATAGCAACATGCGAGAACCGGTCAAATGTTTGACAAATATAATTCAATCCACAATCATCGGCAAGTATTTTTTGTAGAATGAATGTTGCCACTGTTTTCGATAGTTCACTACCTGATTGCATAATACGTAATGAAAGTGGAATAATTTCTGTTGTTAGAAGAAAATTAATAACTTCGGTTTCATCGGTTTTAACGAGTGCACCGATAACACCGAGTGATGTCAAACGTAGATATTCAAAAGGTCGTGTTGAAGATTTCGTATTTAAAAATGGATAGAGAAAAAGTGGAATATTAGCTTGAATAAAAAGTTGACGAGTCTCAGGATGAGATGCTATACATTGAAGTAATGCTAAAGCATTACAAACACGATTCGATTGTTGAGCTGTCAATGTTGGTGGTGTAATATAAGGATAGACCGAACTGAAAAACAAGATTTATGATGATTATATCAACGTTTTTTCGGTGACTTACATCACTTCGTGTAGAAGTACAGCTACGGATCCAAATGAATGCCAAAGTAGAACGGCTAGATCGAGAACTTTTTCTCGTTTACGACTTAATTCCATAAGAGCATTTTCACGTGTCGAAGAAGACAATAGTTCTGTTATCCAACCAGCAATACGTTCAGGAGAAACGGGTGCATCATTACCAGGATTGTTTGAGCCTGACAATGAAGTTTGACCTGCGTTTGTACCTGAAGTTTGACCGCTAGCTCCGGCAGATGGAGGACCACTTCCACCACCGTTTGAACTTATTAAAGGGTTAGGAGAAGGTGTTGACGATGTTGATGATGCCGTATTCATAATAAACGAACAATGAGAAGATCTATAAGACGGTTTTTTTCTTTCCTTATACTTGTACTTATACTCTTATATTAGAAGTATTAGAAGATCATATGACAGACATGAGTGGCTACTTAGGATAGCCAACGATCAATAGATATGGAAAATAGATAGCGCCACATAACGACCACAAGAAAACATAGGCGGCGGAAGCCAAAGGTTGAGTGAGACTCATGTCTCACTTAAATTTTGAATCTCACTAATATGATGAAGCACTAGAACTGGTTGTTAATATGTTGAAAAAGTTTCTTTTAATGTAGCAAATAATTCATGTGGCAATATGAATGATTCTCTTCTAAGTCTAGTTTTATTCTACAAATGAAACAAGAAAGCATACACACACACAATCATAAATAAGAGATTATTTGTATAGTTTATCGAGAAGGACCAATACCAATTTGATCTAAAACCCCAATATCTTTAAACCAAGCAATAAGTTCGTTAAAATTAATTGAACCATCATGTCCCCGATCAACATCTTCGAATCGACATGCTTGATGTTCATGTTCATTAATAATATGATGACGGATTAAATCTTTTCTCATTTTTTCGAATTCTTTTTTATTCAATACGCCGTGATTATGTTTATCATAGGAACGAAAGATTTCTGCTATATGACAGATCAATTGTGTTTGAAATGGATTCGGCATTCGAAGATGTTCGAATCGTGATGATGTTCGCCACCATTCAGCAAATTCATGATAATCAATTTGTCCATTACCATCTTTGTCGATCAATGTACATGCCCATTCGAGTTCGTCATCATTCAAATAATAGCCCATATCATAGCAAAGTGAACGAAGTTCATCACGTGAAATTGTTCCTACAGAAAAAAAAACAGTCGACATGAAAAGAAGAAAAAACAGCGGTTTTCATACCACTTCGATCTTTGTCATATTTGTTAAACATTAATTCTGAAATTGGTTTTGTTGCTCCACCAAATGCAAAACTTGTCGAAGCAAGTGGTGTTCGTATGTGTTGTTTATTAATCACGTTCATCGTGTACACTACGTGAAGAACAAAAATAATGAATGTCCAGTAGATATACGATATATGCCATTCTTTCTTTCCTATCGATCTCTGTCCGATAGACAGATGAATATTATACGAGTGCACGCACTTTTCGTTGGTTGGTCAACAGAAAATAAAACTTGAACAAATAAGCTCGCTTGCCGTCATTTGTATGTATTAGCATTAAAATCTCACATTTTTCGATAGAAAGAAACGGTCAAAACATATAAGAATTATTTTTTTTAACAAATCAAACGAGTTTTTCGAACTCGAACTATACGTTGTTTTAATTGTTCGATGAATCGATTTGCAATGAAAAGATTTTCTAGAATTGATTGTTGTCGATCGATTCGTGCATTGAAAGACGTCGGATGTACTGTTGGTTGACGATGAAGATGTGAAAATATCGTTTCTTTCAACGATAAATGTTGATCATCATCCAAATGAGCGATAGGTAAATCGGATTGAATTCGACTTGGAAATAAATCAGGTCTAGTTGAATATGTAACCCAATCAGGTTGATCGTTTTTAAAAACAAGTGAATCTTTTAAAATCAATGTATTCGCCGATTGTTTATCCGTGATTTTTTTCGGTATATTTTCGTATTGTTCAGTTGTTGTGATGATTGGTTTTGATGTATCGATATAATTATCAAATGATTCATCATCGTCTTCATCGATTTCAACGATTGATTTCGTTGGAACACGCGGCATGAGAGAATTCATTTCTAGTGATGGCTGAAATGAGATACATTTCGGTTGATGAATAATATCTTCATGAGCAAAAAAGGTTTATTATTTCGATGAAATACAAAAACAACATAGCGTACTAAGTAGTTTTTTAAATTTCGATTGATGTGATGAGAGTATTTCGCCCGAAAGATTTTCAATAGAATCTAAGAAGATGTCTTTTTCAAATACGATGAAAATGATATAGAAATTCGACTACTATCAGTAGATTTCATAAGATCATTGTTCGATGTATTCAGTTTAGTATTCTCATCGATATCTCAACAAAATAGGTGAAAGAATTTATTTCAAAATAAGTTTCAATTCAAGTTCAATATGATTAGATACTTGTATTCAATAAGGATTTGTCTTGATTGATTTTAATTTCGGATTTGCTTATTGTTGGTATTGGAATTCTAGTCGAACTTTTCTCGAAATAATCTTTTAATAAACAAGGAATGCTGAATTGTTTAGCCAACCAAAATAGAATAAACACAATGAAACCAATGATTAAACAGATTTGAATTGTTCTATAGAAAAAAATAGCAATAAAACCCAAGCAAATCCACGTGAAATATTCTTCGAAGAATGGAATTGAATATGAACATCGATTGGCTGCTTGTGAAATGCAACGACACGAACAAAATATATGTCGATGCATCATCGATCGAGAATGGTCGGAACAAAACAAAAACTAACTAGGCGCTTTTTTTTTGTGAGTTTTTAAAAAAAAATCATGACGTTGTTTTTTTATTTATTGTTTTTTGGTGACAAGAAGAAGAAAAAAAACATGTCTAGGACTAACAAGACCAATAGACTACGAGTGTGATATAGAAATGGAATTAGGACGGGTCAAACAAAAAAAAATGATCACCTAGAATGTTCTTCATACGTTAAAGGAAATAGTTAAATGAAAAAAGAGAGAAGAAAAAAAAGTGAAACGAAGAGTCAATTGTCTAAAAGGCGAAGAGTAACATGAAAGCCATCATCAGACAGAAGAGACCCATAGCTTCGGATAAAGCAAAACCCAAAATGGCATAGGAGAAGAGTTGTTGTTTTAAACTTGGGTTTCGTGCATAGGCGACAACGAGTGAACCGAATACTGTACCAATACCTAAACAATAACAATCGAAATCACGATGGAAATTGTTTATTTTGAATTCAAATTGGCTGACCTGCACCAGCACCAGCTACACCAACAGTAGCAGCACCGGCTCCGATGTATTTAGCAGCTGAATCGATATCACGACGAATTGGTGTTGTGACAATTGATCGTTGTTGATTTGCTGATGGAATAATCATTTTTGGTAAGTGTTGTTGAACAAGACCAGCATTACGGTTGATTAATAAACGACATAATGCAGATGATGATGTTAATGAAAATCGTGTTAATGATGCCATTTGAGACGGATTGATTTTTATTATTTGGCTTGATTGCCTATGCGAATCTGAAAATAGAATAAATTGATTATTGAATATCTTAAAAGACATAAAATAGGAAAAAAAACGGTTTTCTGTCTCGTTTTTTTCTTCTTCTTCTGCTTGTTTTTGTTGTTGACTTTTTCCTTCGTTCCTTTAACTAATAACAACCATATTGAGAACAAGATTTGGTCACCACTACGAAGAATTTTTACATAACAACTAAATATTAAGATCAATGAGGAAAAGAAATATTTTCTCATCAAGTAAATTGACAAATATTCAACAGGATTTTTTATGAAGATTTTATTTCAATCGAGTTTTTTCAAGACGATCTTAGATGACGCTAGTTATCTACTGATATATACGTGCGTGTACACTTTCTCTCTCGTTCGTTCGTTCGACTAAATCGAATAGATAGATCATGTTAAGTCTTTTAATATTGTTTTTGTTCTATCCAAATTTATCCTTAACAAAAGATGAAAATCTCGTTCCTATCAAACTTTTTATTCCGAAAGCAATTCATCTAACAGTCGATGATCTTCAACCGCCTTATCATACAATTTCAGCACAAAAACCATCGATCGGTGTACCCGTACCATCGAATGCCACATTAGTTGTTCCGGATTTGAATTTTCGTGTGAGTGTCTATCGTGATAAATTGAAAGCACCAAGACAAATGATCTATACACCAATGGGAGATATTCTTGTTACTGAAATGCAAGGAAATCGAATATCGATCTTATCAGGAGATAAAACATCGATCTTTGCTGATCAATCCAATGGAATTTCTCAAGCATTCGGTATGGCTTTTAGTAAAGTATGTTTACATAAACAAATCACTCGATTATGTATTGTGTTCTTGTGAAGGGATGGTTCTATGTAGCTAATGGAGGTAATCTTCGTCGATATGCATACCGAAGAAGTGATCGAAAATTATCAGGTACCGGTGAAATTCTTCTGACTTATGAAAGTTCTTTTCATTGGACTCGAAGTTTAATTCTTTCGCCTAATCATGATTATTTATATTTAACCATTGGTTCGGGTAGTAATGTTGATATTGAATATCCGCCACGTGCATCCGTACAAATGGTTAAATTAGATGGAACATCATCGGAAACATTTGCGTGGGGCTTACGTAATGCTGTTGGCATTGATTTTCATCCGAAGACAGGTGATCTTTATGTTACCGTTCAAGAACGAGACGATCTAGGCGATGATCTCGTACCGGATTTTTTTACACGAATTGAAAAAGATGATTTCTTTGGTTGGCCATTTGGTAAATGAATTATTTCTCGTTTTTCTTTTTCGAAGAAATTTTTTTTTGCGTCTTTGCAGCTTATCTATCATCGAAAAATATCGATCCTCGTCGTCGTTTATTAAACGGTTCAAGTGAACGTCCTGATCTCGTCGAACGTACACGTACACCTGATGTTCTATTTCAAGCTCATTCGTCCGTACTCGGTATGCAATTCTATCGTGGCAAACAATTTCCAAGCTACTATCAAAACGGTGCATTTGCTGCGTTTCATGGTTCATGGAATCGAAATGTTGGCGTTGGATTTAGTATTATTTTCATTCCATTCGATGACAGCTATCGACCGAAAGGTTATTATGAAGATTTTCTCAAAGGTTTTCTTCTCGATCCGAAAGGTCCGACAGCATTCGGACGACCTGTTGGCATACTCGAAATGAAAGATGGAAGTTTATTAATAAGTGAAGATCAAAATGGATGTTTGTATCGAATTGAATATGTTGATCAACGATCGAAACTGATGTCGATGGTTTCAAATAGTAAAACAATTCGAATCGATTGGATTTTATTTTTTGTTTGTTTGTTTCTTCTTCTTCGTTTTTCTTTTTCGAACTAAACATTGAACTTGTTTCCTTGATTTGTCAAATGAAATGTATATGAACAAAAGTCTAAATGATCTATTCAGCCTTGATGAACGTTATGTTCAACAACAATCAACTGTCTATTCGTCATCAATATTCATCTATCAACAGTTCAATGACGTACTCGTATTAATGATAATAATGAATTTGTAATGTGCTGATACAGAGCAGAAGCAACAAAAGAAAATGAGAGAACAGACGCATGGGATATTTAATCCTTGGAAGATGAAAAGAAATGCGTTTCTTTTTTTGCTGTGTCACTATCTATTTCAGTTGTGTAATACAATTTCCTTGTTCATGCATTTTTCTAATACACTTTCTCCTACATGTCACAAGAGACGAAATCGTATCCATATCAATTTGCTTCTTCTGCTTCGTCTTTTTTTAATCGTTTTTCAAAAAAGAATTAGATGTGATAGATTATGAATAGAATGTAAAGTATGTTCTATATGTGATTAGATATATAAAGAACGAGATCAAAAAGGAAAAAGGATACTCAAGGAAATACGTATTATATATATATATATATTCTCAAATCATTTTTTGAACTGGACAACAGCAGGTAAGTAGAGAATACAGAAGAAGGAAGAAGACGATGATGATGATACAATATTGAAGAGTAACAGAATTAAATTATCAAATGCGTATGTAATCAATGAGTATAGTATAAGCATAACTCGGCACGTCCAGACAAACACAGCGGGTGGCAGAACGAAGGGTACTAATGAAGAGACCAATAGCCTACTTTGACTCAAGCATATGAAAAAAAAAACGAGAGGAAAGAGAAACAAAACCGACAAATGCCTCCGGTAGAATAAGTGTATGAACGTTAATGAATTGTTTAGTAGCCTGACAGAAAAAAAAACCATTCTAATGTCGAGTAATATGATGAGATTATGCGATTGTTGTTACGTTATGTACATATATTCTATCTTGAATCCAATCTGATTGAAGAAGGTTGAATGAATAATAAACAAATCGTTTAATCTTGAAAAATATTTTTTTATTTAACTAACTTGTTTATTCGTGGTTAAATCTAAAATACATAAGTAAATTCATTTAAATCAAATCAATACGACAAGATAATTAACTCAAATAGTTTTTTTTTTCCTCCTTGAATTATTTTTTTTCGATTATACTTCAAGTTTTTCGTAATAGAGAAATTTTAATTATGTTTCTTTTTCTTCTTCTTCTTCTTCTTTATATTTAAATAGAATGTACAGATTTCCTGCGATAAATATTACTGTTGTTCTTTCTCTTTTCTTTTCTCTCTTCTCTTTCTGTCATTACAACCGGACATTCTTTCTTTTACTCATTGTGTCAGGATGTTGACTTACACATACGCCTCACATCATATTACTCAGCTTTCTTTCGACTATTAATGGTCATCTTCCTTACAAACATTTATACTTTCGTTTCAATCTGACAATTGTATTTTATTCTCACGCACTAACTTTTTTCTTACGACTAACACCATTACAGCATGCAATATACAACTTTTCTCTCTCTCTTTTCTAGATTACTCCGTCTCTTTTTTTTCATTTTTGTCATCTTGTCACTAAACATACATATTGCATTGATTATCATATTTGATCAGCATTGATTATATTTTTCTTCCATTAGAAAAAAGAGAAAAAAATGCCAACAACATTATCATCCGATCGTTATTCAGCAGTTTCATCAACGTCATCAACAACTACATATTCTTCTTCTTCTTCTACATCATCGAACAGTTCATCTAATAATACTAAGATAAATAATTCTCAATCTCAATTATCATCAACATTTATACCATTACGTTCTGCAACATCATCGATTCACTTGTCAAAAATAACGAATACAAATTCACGTTCAATGCAATCGTTACAGTTAAAAAATCCATCGACACCTGTTGCTCGAATATCACCTATTGTAATCAATCAAAATTTATTTTCGAATGAATTCGATAAAAAACAAGAAACATGGATTAGTTGTGATGAATTAGAAACAATTGAAAAACGTTTCAATGATCTATTATACGAAACAAAAAATGAGAAAAAATCACCACCGATTATTCTGAATAATTATCAGCAACGTTCGAACAGTTGTGATCGTTTATTAATCAATAATGACGATGAAGAAGAAAAAAAAGATCATTCGAATACACTCATTTATGATAATAATACAAATCAACAAACATTCGTTCTCTCAGCAAATGATATTCTTAAAGTTGAATCATCCTATCGTAGTATTGGTACGCAAGTATTTGCTTGTCGATGTCTATGCGATTTATATATAACAACTATTGAACGTTTATCGAAATTAGAAGATTGGATTCCATTTCATCAAGGTTTACCTGTTTGGTTATTAAATTCAGGTACAAATGAAAAACGTCAAACACGTTTATCATTGATTTTAGCTGAACATGGTTCAGGTTTTCCTATTTGGCAAGATACAATCAATGGATTAAGTAATGTCAAACAAACACGTCCACAACATATGACATTTACACTTTCCGATCAAGTTACATTAGCTGTACTACGTTTTCGAGATTTATCAGCATCGAAAGAATTCTACTCGATCTATAAATCAATATCAAATGATAAACGTTATGAATATTTATTTTCGAAACATTCTCTAACGAAATCACATCGAAGTTCATCATGTGGATCTTTATTAAAAAAACGACGAAAAATTCAAAAACATATTTCTAAATCATCCATATCGAATCCATGTCAATTTCAACATATTACATCCGTACAATTAAAAGATCGTCATCGATTGATATCACTCGATCAATGTTTAGTACCACCTTCGAACAAACACTAAATTAAACTTTATTCGATGTTGTTCTTTTGTTTTTCGTTATACTTAAATATATATATATAACAGTATGAAATATTTGTTATTTAAAATAAATTTATATATGTTCAGCATATAGTAATGTACTGGGAATATTCCCGACGCTATGTGTCGTTAAATTCTATTAAATCTTTTTTATTCTTTTTTCGAGAGGAAAACTTGTAGAAATACGATTGGCTATACTACGATTAACTATCTATGAAGCACGTTTTTTTTTCTTCTATATAAAATAAAATTCTTCTTTTTCTTTTCTTTTTATACGATTATGACTAAAATTTATTTCTTTACCAATTCTATTTTTGTATTTTTGCTGATAATATATTATCTAACGAGGGAGGTGCGAGATGCACTTTATACATTTAATATCACTTCAAATGAAACGTTAACATCAGCACATTTCTTTTAAAATGTTTTTTTCTTTGGAGTGTCGGATAGTTTTGATCTGATATAGGGGGTGATAAAGATTGATATAAAACAAACTTCGATAGAATAGAGAAATACCCATTTTTCGTTTCTCCTCTTCTTTCTTTCTTTTATTTTCGAGGTCAGTTATTCGTCGATTCGATTCAATTTGTCATACATTCTTTTTCTTTACGCATTCAAAATACGCATTTGTATGTCTTCATTTATTATTTGATTTCATGTTTAGATAGATAAGATAATATTCAAATCAATTAAGATTTAAGCATATTTATTTACAAATGTCGGCATGGGGAAAACGACAAGGTAAATCTGAGAATGAAAAAAAAACAGAAACAATATGTTAACTTAATTTTCCAATAAATAGCTCGTGCTGATACAAAACCAGCTGTTCAAAATGGAACAGGATCAACACCGACACCGACACCACTATCGGTACCAAATGGTTCAACAGGAAATGCGACTGCTGCACCGAAGAAATCTGCTTGGGGTGCACCTCCAGTTCCACAAGAACGTGCTTCAAGTGCATTTCCAACACCACGTGAAGCAATGGAAAAACTTTCTCTTGAACCAACGAACACAACACCTTCAGCAGCCATTCAATCAACAGTCCGTTCACAAAGTGCACGGCCTAATAATCGACGTGCACAATTACATTCAGCTGTACCTGATTCAGCTGTCTTAACTCCTGTTCGTCGTCCTGATCAAGGTGGTTCCGTTGGTAAAACGATTAACGTATTTACAAATCATTTTCGTGTTAAATTTGCCGATGAAATCATCAATCAATACGATGTCGAGATTTTTATGATAGGACGCGATCAAAAACCACGTCTAGCACGTAAAGATGAACGTTGGGAAACCGTTCAACGTATAGCTAAACGAGAAAAAAACTTTCCAATCATTTGGTACGATGAAGGCAAAACCGTTTATACCAAAGAATTATTAACTGATTTTACTAAACCGATACAAATTACATTTACAATCAATAACGAAGAGAAAACATTTCAGTTTCATGTTCGTAATCTTGTTCGACAGGAGAAAATTCGTGATATCTACGATTTTATCGAGAAAAAAACGTCGATTCGACCGAGAGAATCAATACGAATTCTCGAAACACTTTTTAAACAACGTGCACGAAACGATCTCATTGCAATAAGAAGTCAATTCTATGATCGTCGACAAAAACTCGACGATCTTGGCGATGGTCGAGGCATGGCAAGTGGCTTCTATCAAGCACTATTTCTCACGCAATGTGGACCAACATTAAATATCAATTTAGCATTCACATGCTTCTATATGCCATTGAATTTCGTTGAATTTGCAACGAAATATCTTCGAAAAGACATAACCAAAGGTTTAACTGAAGCAGAATTACAAGGTTTCAGACGTATTGTTCGAAATATGTTAATCGAAACACTTCATACCGGTCGAGATATTCGTTATCGTATACGTGGTTTCGGTCTGCCAGCTAATAAAATCATGTTTGTACGTGGCGCAAGTGACGATGCTGGTGATGCATCGTTAGGCGAGAAGATCAGTGTTGCTGATTTCTTTGCAGAAAAATACGGAAAATTGAAATATCCACATCTGCCATGTATTGACGGCATGAGTGGATCGCAAAAACGAGCCAATTGGTTACCTATGGAAATGGTCAAAGTAAACGATGACATCGGAACAGTCAAAAGATCATTTTTTGTTTTGTTTTGTCAATTTAGCTTGTTGCATGGGAACGTTCATTGAAACCATTGGACAGTGTTCAACGTGCTTTAGTAACAAAAAAATCGATCATTAAACCAGAACAACGTTATACTCAAATCATGAAAGTTGTTCAAGATCGACAGTTTGACACTGATTCATATTTAAAAATTTTAAACGTTCAAGTTGAATCCAAAGAAATGCTTGAAATTAAAGCACGAGTTTTGCCACCACCTGAAGTTAAATATCGTGGACAGGGCAATTCCGAAGTGCCCGAACGTGTCAATTTCGGTAAATGGGTTATTCGAAATCGATTTTTTACGACACGAGATGTTAACAAATGGGGAATGCTCTATTTCGGTTCGAAACCAACCGATAATGTTATTCAAACACTCAAACAATTCGAAAATGGTCTACCATCGTTATTACAACGTTATGGTATAACAATCAAAAGCAAACCGATAACTCTTGCTAAACCAGCAACAAAAGATGAAATCGAAAAAACATTGAATAATGCAAGCAAAGATCATTGGCAATTGGCTTTGATTGTGCTCAATAATACATCGGATAATGTCTATGATTATATTAAACAATGTGGCAATCAACGATTTGGTTTAGTTACACAATGTGTTAGCTATCAGGCATTGGAACGAAATATTAGCAAATTAGATATGTGTAAGATGAAATAGATAAATGGAATTGAAAGTTTGATGATTTTGTGTTGTTAGATGTGCAAAATTTAAGTCAGAAAATTAACGCGAAATTAGGTTGTATCAATGGGGTGGTCAATCTCAAAGCAGCTTTAAGTCGACCATCGAATGAAGATCTTTTTATGTTCTTTGGAGCTGATGTTTGTCGAACATAGTGTATTTCATATTCTTGAGAATAACTTTTTTTTGGTTTTCCTAGGTTACACATACAACTTGTTCAGCTGAACGTCCATCGATTGCTGCAGTTGTTGGTTCACGTGATCCAACAAATTCTCTTTATGCAGCTCGTCTTTGCGAACGTAAACGACTATTTCGATAAATTTTATCGATATTTTATCAATTTCTTATTAGAATATCCAAAACAAGGCCGTTGTTCAATGGAAATCATCAAAGATCTCGATAAAATGATTGTCGATCTCGTACAATTGTTTGCACGTTCGTGTGGCAATCGTTTACCGAATAAAATCGTCTTCTATCGTGATGGTGTTGACGATGGTCAATATCAAAAAGTACTCGATAATGAAGTGGCAAAGATTAAACAAGCATTTCGAAGTAATAAAAAAAAACATTGAGTTGAATAGAAAAGACATGAATTTTTTTTGTTTCTAGCGATTTATGTTAATCGAACACTGCCAAAATTAACATTTATCGTCGTTAAAAAACGACATAATACAAGATTTTTCGTCTATGATGGTCAGGCGACAAAGAATGTCGATGCTGGTACAGTTGTTGATCAGCAAATAACTCATCCATCGCAATTCGACTTCTATCTATGCTCTCAAGCAGCTCTGTATGAATTGATTTGATTCAAAAGAAAAATAAAATAAACTCTTTTCGATTTCAATTAGAATGGGTACATCTCGTCCAGCACTTTATCAAGTACTTCATGATGAAATTGGTTTTAACAGTGACGAAATTCAACAATTAACCTATTGGGTAAAATCAACGTTTCTTTTTGTTTTTCATGGGAATTTATTTGTTTTAGCTTTGTCATATTGATGCTCGTTGCTCGAAAGCTGTTTCAATTCCAGCACCTGTTCACTATGCACATTTAGCAGCTTATGCATCTCGTACATTCGAGTTCGATGGTAATCAACAGCAACAACAACAAGAAGATAATGACGAAGATTATGTTGAAAACATTGAAAATGTTTCAGTCGAAGATATCAAAACAAAACTCATGGTTTTAGACCCGAAAATTGCGAATGACATGTGGTTTGTCTAAAAACATTCATTCATTTCTTTTCTCTTTCTGCATGCGTATGAAGATTTTCGTTGATTAGAATTTTCAATAGACATGCTTTTCCTTTCTCATACACATAGCATAATTATTTAAGTAAAACAAAACATTAAAGAAAGCTATTCAAATGTTACAAATATAAACCCATGTATTTTCCCATCTTTTTTTTGCTGTCATTTTTCCTATTCATGTAGAGTGTGTTTGTCTTCTATTATTTTGAAAAAAAAAGAAAGTATCAGATAAAAATATTTTGTCTTTTGCGTATCGAACAACGCAAAACACTTGAAATATCTAATCGAATGGAAATAATAAGTTCACATAGTTCAAATACGTATTCATTTCGTTTATGGATATGTCATATTTACTCATATCTATCTCAGATTTGTCTTTCGACAAGTATTTATCTTAGTATAATCATGGCAATTGAAAATGTTTTAATATCGATAAATTTCGTTTCTCATTCTCATTATTTTCTCGTTTATTAATTTGGATAAAATCTTTGCTAGATATTTATTTTCATCGATGGTTTATATTCGTTGTTTATTATTAACAGCTCGTTATCGTTATTTATCTCGTTTACATATTGGATTTCTTTGTATATTCTATCTGGCACAAACGTTTACATATGTCCTTTATGTTTTGCAATTTTTTCAAATGATTTTCTTTCGAACAATATGTTTTTGTTTTTATAATCATCGACGACATATTCAACAATTCGAAGTCATCGATAAACTTTGCCAAAGACAATTTCCAATTTAGACGATACTTGTATCGAAAGTGAATTTTATAAAAGGATAAAAGCCATTGGAATTGCTAATCAAAAAAATATATGTATCTGCTAAGCACTTAATTTGATTGAAATCTGGAAAAAATATACGCATCTGTTGATTTTTTCTTGTATTTCAACGACGTATTAAGCCGCGCAAATAGCTTTATTTTCAGTATCACATGCCTCGATGATAAGTAGTTTCGTTTAATCTCATATTTATTTTTATCATTGTGTTGTCTGCAAGTTCGAATTAAGTCGTATTTTGAATAGATCGTTTGGTACATTTCTCATACAAAAAAAAATACAAAGTCCACACAATCGTTTTGTTTTTGTTTGAAAGCATACTAATACATTTTTATTTTGAAATTGAAAAAAGAAATAATCAAGGGAGAATACATTCATCTTACAACATCTAATCGAGGCATAGTGGTACAGAAAAAAAAGAGAAAGACAAAGAGCAAAAAAAAATAATATTCAATTTTCTTTTTCTATGACTAAATCACAACACGAAACAACAGAAACACCGTAAGATCATGAATGAGATTGAATAAATCATTCTCGAAAAACAAAAAGGATTTTTCTATTCAATATAATCGTAGTGGACGGAGAGATAGATATAATCCAGGAAATTCTGAAAGTTATGCTAAGAAAAATGAAAAAGAGGAAGCGAGAGAGAAAATAGTCCTTTGGCTGTACTTAATTTTTTTCATTCATTGGTACGGCTTCTTCATCGTTTAATACTGTTTCTTGTTTAACCGTATTATTCGTTGTTTGAAATGTTCCCCATTTTCTTGTTACAGCTGATCCGTAAATCAGATAAACAAGCCCACCAATAAAATAAACAATACCAAACATAATATATAAAATTCTCCATTGTTCTAAAATAGGCTGTTTAACAATAATACCAGCTATCGTATTGCCAAGTAAACCAGCTATTGATGCAAATGTATTTGCAATGCCAAAGATAACACCCGAATAAGCCGGTACAAGATCTGCAAAATTCACGATATAACCACTTCCGTAACCAATACCTGAACTAGCAAGAAATACGAGAATCGTTATAATGCCGACGATTTGATTCGATTGATCACAAAAACAGAATGATATCATGCATAGAACAGGAATAAATGATGTTAATGAATTAAATAATTTTCTTGCATTTGTTAATGTTATTTTTTTCGATCGAATCAAATGATCAGTAATAATACCTAACGAAATAGATTCAATTGAATTTGTATAATTTCAAAAAACATAGTTTGTCAATATCTACCTGATCCTAAACTACTAATAAGAGTTAAGAAAAATCCAACGGATAAAATATATCCCGTATATTGTGCAGGAATTTTCAAAAGTTGAGTGGAGATTTTACCGAGATTAGTTAAAAAGAAAAATAAACCGAATAAATTGGCACTGTGTGTTAATATCAATGCAAGTAATGGTTTGCATTTCATAATTCGTTTCCATGGTATCGATGATAATTTCATCGAACGTTTACCACCTCGATTGCCTGTATGTTGTGTGATATAATTTCTTTCATGATGACTTATGCGTGTATGTTTATCAGGCGAATCAGCTGTCAACGATACCCAAAGTATAAACCAAATAAAACCGAGAATGCTTGACGCAAAAAACAAATACATCCAACCGGATAATAAATATCGACATAGTAAGCCACCGACGAGCATCGTCAATGATGTACCGAGCCATGTGCCACAAAAACCAATTGAATTCAATGTACTACGTTCCTGTGGAACAGCCCAAACCGACCAAAGTGCAACGGTAGCCGGAAAGAGAACGCCATGTGCAAGACCAATGATTAAACGAAGAACGAAAATCAATATGAAATGGGTACTCGACATGAAATACATGATTGTCAAAGCTAATGTTGCTAATGAACTTGTACCAAGAGAACTTGCATAAACCCATTTTGCACCGATACTTGTCGCGAGCCAACCACCTGAAAATAATCAAAACAATAGAATTTATCTTATCTTCGAATGGTTAATCTACCTGGCACCTGTGTAAATATATAACCAGCCCAATAACCACCGAGAAGAATTTGTTGTTGGAATTCTTCCCAATAGAATTGTTTTTCAACGAAGACACCACCTTTTTCAGGAGAAGTTACAACATTTTTTAGAGGCATTGCTGTTGTTGAAAAACCAAGAAATTTCTTGTCTGTTTGAATTGTAGGTTGAACTGTTTTTGTTTGATTAACCATACAAACAATAGCTATTGGCAAATTAACTCGTTGAGAATATTGAACAATAAATGCATAGAAGACAAGTAAAGCTAATGTAAAACGTGATGATGGTATAAATCGAGGTGGTGCTTGACCATCGGCAGTTTCTGTACCCATTTTCGGTTTTTCTTTCTACTTCACAAATCTAAAATGCTAATAAAAATAACTACATATTTATTAACTATTCACAAACGTTATCTCGAATGCACAACCCTCTTTCATATTTATATAAGGTCATAAACAGCGAAAGAATAAACGTGTTATTATATTCTTTTCTCTGTTGTTCTTTCTCCCTCTCTATTCCTCTCCCTCTATTTCTATCTTGCATTTGCCACTACGAAACTTGGATTCAGAAATAGAAAGAGGGAGTAAAAAAAGAAAAAGAGAGGAACATGAAGAATATGGTCTTCTGACAGTAGCACACTGAATATAATATATTCTTTGCCTTCGAGCGTATGCTTATGATATTGTTCTTTGAATGAAAGAGCAAGGAAAAATGCGAAGTTTTCTTGTAATCATCCAACAACGAGGAAACATAAGGTCCACGTTTTTTTCTTCTTCTTCTTCTCTCATCGCTTTGCTTGCTTCCCCCCCCCCCCTTATTTAGAGGAAGAAAAATAACAAAAGCTTCATCGTTGAAGATATTTGTTCTATTTCGAAGAAACTCATAACCTTGAAGTTAATATGTATCGAGAAATACGATCAAAGATAAGATTTCGACAAAAATATTTGTTTTTCTTTTAAATCCAATGTACGCTATCACTGATAACAACGACGATTAACACGAAAGTAAATCGTCGAATATTGTTTTTCTATTTGCTTAAGTGAATATTTTTGTTTTGGTATTTTTCTCGTCGAAAAGAAAAAAAAATTTCAGAAACGAAAGAAGGGTACATGAAATTATGTCAAATATTTTGCATCTTTATTATACGTGTTGAGATATTTTTCTAGATAAGAATTAGATATTATCAGTAAAAGTTTCATGAACTTCTTGATCTTAAAGGTTTGTAGATCAAAAGAAGTCTTTTTTTTATCGTACAGATAAGACATTATTTTACTGCTCAATCGAAAAGCTCATCATTGTTAACATGAATATCAAGGATTACAATGTTTAATTAAGGATTAATATAACGAAGGATATACCTTGACATGTGAAATGCATTTTTCTCTCTCTCTCTCTCTATGCAATGCAAAGACGAACATTCTAGTATGCAGTATAGATGTCACTTTCAAGAATCCATTTGTTTCTTGTGAATTGTAAAAAATAATTTTTCGGAATAAATAAACTTCAAGTTTTTCGTTTAACTACTGATAAAACACGTGTCGATGATGAAATTCATTTTTGGCGATATGATAGGCTTGCACGTCGAGCTGACGTCACTAATCGTGTACTGCTGGACCAATTGGATGAAGACAACATATCGATTCATCACCTAAACTAAACGTCCTCGTTTGTTCTCGAAACATTCAACTCAAATAAATACGAGTGATTCGCACGCATCAAATTCATTCGATATACAAAGCTAAACCGCGCGATTTAATTCTTCTTCAACAATGAAGATATTTCTCACTTTACTCGCATCTCTCTTTCTTCTAAATGCTTATTTGGCTGCTGAAGACGCCAAAAAAGACTACGGTACCGTCATTGGTATCGATCTCGGTACAACATATTCATGTGTTGGTATTTTTAAAAACGGTCGAGTAGAAATCATTGCCAATGATCAAGGTAATCGTATTACACCATCATATGTCGCATTTACAGCTGATGGCGAACGATTGATTGGTGATGCTGCTAAAAATCAATTGACATCGAATCCTGAAAATACAGTTTTCGATGCTAAACGTCTCATCGGTCGAGAATACAGCGATCCAACTGTTCAACAAGATATCAAACATTTTCCATTTACAGTTATTGAAAAAAATTCTAAACCAGCTATTCAAATCAATACTGGCAAAGAACAAAAATTATTCGCACCCGAAGAAATCTCGGCTATGGTTCTTGGCAAAATGCGTGAAATTGCCGAAGCTTATCTTGGCAAGAAAGTTACTCACGCTGTTGTTACAGTTCCTGCCTATTTCAATGATGCTCAACGTCAAGCAACGAAAGATGCTGGTACAATTTCAGGCTTAAATGTTCTTCGTATTATTAACGAACCAACCGCTGCTGCTATTGCCTATGGTTTAGATAAGAAAGAAGGTGAAAAAAATATTCTCGTTTTCGATTTGGGCGGTGGCACATTCGATGTTTCATTGTTAACCATTGATAATGGTGTTTTTGAAGTCGTTGCAACCAATGGTGATACACATTTAGGTGGTGAAGATTTCGATCAACGTGTTATGGAACATTTTATTAAATTATTTAAAAAGAAAAGTGGCAAAGATATTCGAAAAGATCATCGAGCTGTTCAAAAACTCCGACGTGAAGTCGAAAAAGCTAAACGAACATTATCATCACAACATCAAACTAAGATCGAAATTGAATCGTTCTTTGAGAATGAAGATTTCAGTGAAACATTAACACGAGCTAAATTCGAAGAATTAAACATGGATCTATTTCGTTCGACAATGAAACCTGTACAAAAAGTTTTGGAAGATGCTGATTTGAAGAAAACCGACATCGCTGAAGTCGTTCTTGTTGGTGGTTCAACACGTATTCCAAAAGTTCAACAATTAGTCAAAGAATTCTTCGATGGCAAAGAACCATCACGTGGCATCAATCCAGATGAAGCCGTAGCTTATGGTGCCGCTGTTCAAGCCGGTGTTTTATCTGGTGAAGAAAGTACAGGTGATATCGTTTTACTCGATGTCAATCCATTGACAATGGGTATTGAAACTGTTGGCGGTGTTATGACCAAGATTATTCCACGTAATACAGTCATCCCAACAAAGAAAAGTCAAGTTTTCTCGACAGCTGCTGATAATCAACCAACAGTTACTATTCAAGTATTCGAAGGTGAACGTCCAATGACGAAAGACAATCATGTCTTAGGCAAATTCGATTTAACTGGTATTCCACCAGCACCACGAGGTGTACCACAAATCGAAGTCACATTCGAAATCGATGTTAACGGTATTCTCAAAGTTACAGCTGAAGATAAAGGAACAGGAAACAAAAATAATATTGTGATCAATTCGAATACAAATCGATTGTCACCAGATGAAATCGATCGTATGATCAAAGATTCTGAACGATTTGCTGATGAAGATAAAAAAGTTAAAGATCGTGTTGATGCTAAGAATGAACTTGAATCGTAAGTTAAACATTTATTTATTTACTTTGTTTGTACTCAATTAAATCATATTTGTAGATATGCTTATTCATTGAAAACACAATTGAATGACAAAGAAAAACTCGGTGGAAAATTATCAAGTGAAGATAAAGAAACAATTGAACAAGCCGTTGAAGAGCAAATCAAATGGTTAGAATCGAACCAAGGAGCTGACGTTGATGAATTAAAAGAACATAAGAAACAATTAGAAGAAATCGTTACACCAATTATGACGAAATTATATGGTCAAGGCGGTGCTGGAGGTAGTGCACCACCACCTCCACCACATGGTCATGATGATGATAGTTTGTAAAAAAAAAGCAAATTATCATAAAAAATAAAGCAAGGTGGAGGTCAGATTATAATCTTTAATTGTTATGTTCATTCCACTTCTCAACAACATCAAACAAAAAACAAAACATCCCCGAACCAACATAATCTTACGTCAACGTGCACGCATTTTTTTTATTGTTATTAGTCTATGACATTTTTTTTCTGTCTCTTTCTTTTAAATAAAAATTTCTCGATAAATTCTCATACAAAAAAATCGTTAGTTATTTGCTTGACGGACTTTAAACAAGACAAAAGATACAGCATTTCAGTGTGTTTATTTATGGCCATTTTGTGGTACTCTCTCTTTCCCATATTTATTTATAGGTCATTGGCTTTTCTAAGTAGCCATTCATGTCATATGATCTTTGAGATGCAATATGAGAGTGTTGGAGTATTACCTACACCCTCACGATCGTTTATTCTACAAGATGATGCACTATAATTCAGTATTTAAATCAACAGATACGAAATGTATTCGGCTTACTATCACAAGAAGGAATCGTGTATATGAACCCAAACACAAACAATCGCTTGGATATTCGAACCGCGTCAGATTTTTCGTAAGTCACGTAAACAAAATTTACTATGAGACCAACTAAATAAGCATAAGCGATACTAATTTGAATAGAAGCATCAGAAGAATATAGAAAATCAATTAAATATTGGTAATAACAATCTTAGGGATGTTTAGCATGTCGAAGTAACCATTTGACGTTTATTCAAATGTCATCTAGATAAGCTTTTTTGTATAAAAAATCGTTCGTAGGTCTTTATTTCAGTGATATACTTGAAAATCATATAATAAATTTGTTTTATTATTATCGCTGCATTAGCATAAAAAGATTGAAGAAATAGAACTTTGCTGTTTCTCTCGTTGTTTATACACTACTTCTTGATTGACAGATGACAAACGAACCTTAAGTCTATATTAATTAAGAATCGAGTATTATTTTTGTTTAATTTCATCAATTTATTTTATAATCATAATAGAACTATGTAATTGAGACATGTTGTATCCGAATTAGATTAGAAATCCCAAATTGTTAAAACTCAGAATAAGATACGTTTTGAAAAAGAGAATCAATATTTCGTTTTTTTTAAACTTTTGCATTGTTTCTTTTATTTAGAATTTTTTGTTGAGCTGTAGACCTTTCGAAATTATTGGATCTTACCCAGGTCGAACTAGCACTACCGTAAACAGTCGTGATTCGCCGCAAATGGCCCGCTTTGTATCGTCACGACGACCGTATTGATCAACATGGATTCTAAGCTGAATGGTAAATAGATTACAATTAAGATACTCGCATCTTATTTTCTTTTGCTATTTTTGAAAGAAAACTTATGAAATGACGAACAATTTTTCAAAAATCACATATTCTTATAGTTCACAGTATTCTCTTTCACACTATGTACAACCGTTTTATTTGAATCGTTTTTCATAGTTATCAAAAAATTTACATAGTGTGTTTCTCATACCTAGAGTCTATGGTTCTTTTTATTTCAAACTGAATTTTGAAAATAAATCGACCTCAGTGCAAAAACGGAAAGGGTTTCTGATAATGAGCAACAAAACAGTCTCGAAATTATTAGCGCGAAAGAGCATTTTATTTCGAAAAACGACTCTTGTTGCAGAAATAAAATAGTTCTATACATAAAGTAAGGACTAATACATTTTAAAATCATTGGATCAAACTTAATGAGCTCTATTTACACGTAGAAGTCTTATTTAAAAGCGAATAATATCAATAAGATCATTCTAACCGCACCCTCAAATTTTTATTGCGCTTGCTTATACAGTTCTTAAATGCATAGCGAAGAGATCGGCAGGTGTTCGTCTTTATACATATAGATTTCATTCAAATAGATATACGTATTTATTCAATTAATTAATGAACAAAAGAAAAAGAGAGAGAGAGAGAGCGCGAAAATGAAGAAATTAGAAAATATAAAAGATAGACGACAATGAATAAATAGAACAATTAGCTAATGTACACATGATGGTGTGTATGTGTACTGACTTTCTTGTATACATTGTTTTCTTTGGGCCATATTATACACAACGACGACGAGATGCAGAAAATAGACATGACTGTTATGTGTTTGCTATTGATTTGGTGGACAATTCTACTACATCTAGTGAAAATTATGCCAAATAAGCAAAAGACAGAATTGCACGAAAAGAAAAAGAAAATACACACCCAAAAATAAAAACAGACAGCAGAGCAACAGTAAAGATAGTAATTGAATGAGTAGAAAGAGAAAGAAAGAAAGATTAGTGATAAGAATTAATACGAACGATGACAAGAACAACAGTAAAATGACTAGAATTTTTCAACGAGAACGAGAATAGATTTGTTTTGAATGATAAAAGACTCAAAGACAATTGAAATTATGCATGTAATCGTTTACATATCGGTTTGATCGCTGATTGAACGATTGATATTAGGCGATTTCGAATTATTATTATTATTATTGTTTATCAAAGGTTTCTGTTGAGTAGTAGTAGTTGTTGTTGTCGTCGTATGATTTGTTGATAATGGATTGGAATTACTTGGAACAGATGTCATTGAAGTCATTCGTTTCGTTTCTGTATGTGGAATAGGTGTATGATCTGTTTTAACGACTGTTATTGTTGATGAAACTTGTTCGGCATTTGCCGATGGATTCGGTGACATTGGCAATGGTTGTTTAAGATTAACAGGTAAATCATCACGCAATGCACGTCGACCATCATTAGCATCATCTTTCGGTACTTCACCGCGTTCTAAACAACGCCAATCAGGATTTTGATATGAAAAATCTTTGAATTCATCTTGATTGATTGCTTTAACAATAACAGCTTCGATTGGCGTGAATGCAACGGGCATATTAGTAAAATCTTTATCAAAATTACTCGTATCACGTGGATTAACAACTTTAGGTTTAAACGGTGGTTTGATTTGTCGACGTTCCAATGCTTCCCAATCGAGTTTACCGGAAAAAAATGCGTGCCGTTTGATAGCTTCTTCGCCGCCTTGTGCTGCAACACAACCGAGTCGTTTCGCTGGATTTTTTGTCATAAACTAAAATAACACATCAAAACATTTTTTATGAGCAAAGTTATTTTTGTTTTTTGATTTTTACTGATTTAAGTATATGAACAGCTTCTTTCGATAACCAAACAGGATAGAGTACTTCATCACGTAGAATCGATTCGAATAGACTATCCTCATCATCAGCTTCGAATGGTGGTTGACCAGCCATCATTTCGTACATCAACACGCCTAATGCCCACCAATCAACCGAAAATGAATAATCAAGTTCTTGTAGAATTTCAGGAGCAATATAATCTAATCAAAGCAACAACAAAAAAAAACTCAACATCTTCACTCTCAAAAATAAAATAAATCCTACCTGGTGTACCGCAAAAAGTTGACGTTAATTTTCCATCGAATATTCCTTCTTTACACATGCCGAAACTAGACCAAACGAGAAATGATGATTTTCGAGGAAATTGTGAAAATTTAACTCACTCAGCTATTTTACAATGACCTTCGGAATCCAGTAAAATATTGTCGAGTTTGAGATCACGATAAATAACACCATGTCGATGGAGAAACATCAATGCTAATGTCACTTCGGATGCATAGAAACGTGCACGAGCTTCATCGAATTTTCTCGAACGTTGAATTTGAAACATTAAATCTCCACCATTAACATATTCCATGATGAGAAATAAACGTTCTTTTGTTTGAAAACTACAATATAATCCCGTTAGAAACGGATGTCGAGCTGAAAGTGCAAGAATTCGTCGTTCAGTCATTGTACATTCGACATCATCATTTTGAATAATTGCATCCTTATTGAGCACTTTTATTGCGAATACTTCACCAGTAATTTTATGTTCACCTAACATAACTTTACCAAATGAACCTTTGCCTAACATTTTCAAGAATTGAAATTCATCGATTGAATTCATATGTTTGCGTTTCGAAGAGAATTCGTCGGATGATGATGATGTCGCTGATGACGAAGGTGGAGGTGTCGTTTGTTTGCTTGCATTCGAAGCTGTTTGATGGGCTGACGATGCTAGAAGAAAGTACAACATTAAAATTCAAACGATCGATCACAAAAACTAAAACTTACTATCCAATTCACTTGGTAGATTTATCTAGAATACGAAATGATTATTTGTTTTCCTAATCGAAAGAAATTTCTGTACCATTTTTTGTGGTTCTGTATTGATATTTAAATCAGCAAGAACGGATGCTAATTTCTTCTTATCCAATCCGCAATCATTGGCAACGTTTCTTGTACAACGTTTGTGAACATTCAATTTGCATTCTTGATTTAAAACAGAGAGAGAGACAGATAAAAATAAGAACAAATTTTTTTCGTTATCAGCTAACCTCGACATTGCATTCCTTGATTCCATGCACCCCATAGAAGTGATCCACAATGATCACAAAATGTAAACAATCGATAAGTATGTGCGACAAATCGATGTGGAACATTAATTTTAAAACGTTTTTCACGATACTAAATATTTACGAATCATGTTTTTTTACTTGGATTTGCAACTAAATCTCGTCTTACTTCGAAACAAGTTCGTATTCCTGGACATGTTGTGACGACAGATGCTTTACAACGTTTATGTATCACACATGTACAAACTAGAGAAAGAAAAAAAAACGATAGAATATTGAAATAGAAATCATAAACCCAATGAACATGAATCATGCATGACACGGAAACAACAAAACAAAATACAAATAGCTGCTGTTGTTCTTTTTTTTCGGGAGATTTTGCTCAAGACACAACAAAAGCATAAACTAATGGTAAATCTCCGTAGACAGATATGATTGTGATTGACAAGCAAGATATAATGTATAGTCTTACCTTGACATTGATAACCTTGTGTTCGAAAAATTCCCCTGAACAAAATGTTTTGGTAAATCTCATTTTTGTGACAAGTGTTTTTTTTTTATTTTCAAGCTCAGGATTGAGAGAGAGAGTGAGTTTTATGTGTGACTGTGTTTTGATGGAAGAGAGAGAAAATTCGAGTCGGCTTACCAAATAAATTCGGAACAAATTGAGCAAAATGTTGGCTGTCGAAAGAATGTTGCCATGAATTTATGTCCATTGATTTCATAAACACGACGTACAACTGCAAAACGTCGTTGAGCAAAAGCACGTTTGTTCTGTTTGAAATGTCGTTCATTATTCACAGCTAAAATCGAACAATTAGATTTGTCAATAAAAAAGAAGGAAAAGTGATTTTGCCGTCATTTACTATCACTAAATTGTCCTTGTAATTCAATCGATATGTGAATTCTACCGACAGGTTCGAGATTGATCCAAATATCGCTTTTTTTATCATGAATATTTTCGAATTTAATCGTACAATCGGCAATGTATTCATCGGGCGGCAAGGCAGCATCATGAAAAATTGTAAAATGTAAATGTTGACCATGATGAACATCGCTCGTAAATTCTTCATTGTAAACAGGTGAATTGGTTTTTTCTTTTGTATGCGTACGTCCTACAGGTAGATCATCGATATCGATCGATATGTACGGACTAACAAATGCTAATGATGGATTTTGTGGAAAATATCGTGTTGAATGTTCAGTTGCACGAAGACTATCGGCTTCGATGACTTTCAAATGCATTTTTCCATCAAAAACAACCATGATTGTTTAATAATGAAGAAAACAAATTCTTCGTGTCGATATTTATTAGATCTGTATGTATTTTCTTGTTGTTTTTTCAAACGATATAGAGATCCGATAAAGATTAATCAAGAAAATATGAAGAACATTTCCAGCTGCTATATTGACAAGAGAAAGAAAAAAAAATAAACAACAACAAGAAGATGAAATGGAATACGAGCTGCCATTTTATTTTACTCATGGGAATACTCAACGACACAATTGTAAATCATTAGTTCATTTAGAAATTAACTTGAAAATTTCGAGAAATAGTTTGTGGATTTATGAAAGTTTTTTTATTCGAAATTTTATTTCACAAATAAATATTTTCTTTAATAAACAGAATTTTTAATTATTTTCCTAGATGTCACTAGATAGTTATATGTCCTTTGATTCTCTTCCTTGTCAATAAACAAAAAAAAAATACTAAATCCGAATAGTAGTATTTGCATAGTTATTACTGTGTACCCAACACACATTCTCTTAGAACTTTACTAACGAAAGTTTTCATTGAAAAAAATAAAAGTAGAACAGTACATTTAATATATTTAGTGTACTAAATAAGCAAAAAGAATATAAAAACTGCAATTAGTAGTTTGTAAATATTGAAAAGCTGTAATTATACGAAGTGCATCTCTTATTCTGGAAATGTAAAGAAATAATAATTTCACTTGAATTTCAATGAAATGATATATCATCAATAAATTGTCATATATAGGTCAAATTCTTTATCGATATCGTTTAAGTCTGTAATAATTGCACTCAAATGAAACAGACAGTGCCAATCTTTCCTTTTCTCTAATGTATTCATGAGTTCACTCCATGAAATTTATTTTGTCATATTTTAATTTGCAAAAGTAAAAATTGATTGAATAAACATAATTAGTCATTCTATTTTACTTCTTATGCACGACGTCGCTCATTGACATGATATTTATAAATAGCAAGTCTGATTTTAGTATGTTCTAATAGTTCTACAGATTTGTTAATGACTGCTATTAGGTTGTTTTTCATCTTGTGTGAATATGTAAACTATGCCAATGGAAATACTTATAGATAAAGATTAAATGGTTCCTAGAATTTTTCAAATTGCACTTGACTGTTTCTGATATCCTAGGATAACAATGCTGCATGTAAATGACAGTAAAATTTTTTGAATACATGAAATTATATTGTGTCTGCTGAAAAGCCTTCTTTGTCATGATTTTTCTACTTCGTCAAATTAATTATTAAAAGAAGTTTATATATTTAAAAAAAATAAAAGCCTTCAGAAAAGTAGTTTTTATTTTCTCTCGAAGTGTGATAAACAATATGGATAATGGCGAGACATTTTACACTGTTATTGGTATCATCTATGTTTTCGTTCTTATTACAACAGCTGTATTTTCAGCTCTTACTATGTTAATATTTATGTGTAACTGGAAAGCTCATTATCGATCAACAACAAATCTCCTAATAATTAATTCTACAATTGCTTTTCTAACTTTTTCTCTTGCATTTTCGTCACAAATAACTTATTTATTTCATCCAAATGAACACGAAACGAATAATATATTGACAACATCTTGTCGTATACGTGGTTATGTTTGTTTAATTGCTTGTGTTGTTAAAACTTCCGCATATCTCAGTCAAGCGTTTTCACGGTATTTTATTACTGTACTTAATCAACATCGACGATTACTTACCTTTCGTACACATATCATCATGATTATCATGAATTGGTTATATGGCATGATTCTATCTAGTCTAATGTTGATTTCACCGATCGCATTTCAATATGAAGTTGAATCTCGTTTTTGTATTCTAACAGGAAAAATTTTCGATACATCATTCACTTTGATGTGTCTAGCATTTGTGGTACCAGTTTGGATAATCATACTGCTTTATGGTTTGATTGTATGGCATATGACATGTATCGATCGAACTCGATTGAATGCAGCTTCTATAAAAAACAACAAACGAAATGTCAAAGTGTTTCAAAATATTCTTGTATTAATATTAATTGTTGTTGTAGGTGGTACACCATATCTAAGTTTGATTATACTGAATTGCATATTGACTGTTCCGTGGCCATTATATTCAATTTCGATTTTATGCATTGCATTTTCAGCATGCATAGAATCAGTTACGATATTCTTCACTAATGAAGACATAAGAAAGATTCTTTCAGCTAAAATGACCTATTGGCAACGGTATCATATACGAACTGCAATAGTACCAAGTGAAAGGACAATGCCGAATACAACAACAGCACGGATTCTACCAAGACTTTCATAATTCAATTATAAAATTATTCTTTTATTTTCGAAAATAAATGAGGCAAAGAAGTTAAAATAATACATAGCAAACTTATGAAAACTAGATATAAACATTAGTTGATTAAAAACGCAGAAAATTTAAGTAATCTGTTTGAGTGTTCTTGTGTTTGTCTCTATAAAACACTCAATCACCTGGAATGAAGTATTTTTTTACACTTTAATGTTTTTTTCTATTATCTACGAGTTGACACATCAGAATTTAGTTTTTTAACTTGCATTCAGTTCATTTTTAATCGAATGGGAAATGAAGAAATCTTTTATATCATAATCGGTATCCTATTTATTCTCGCAAATATTTTAACAATTATTTTCTCATCGCTTACTATTCTAATTTTTATCTTCAATTGGCATTTACCCTATCGATCCATACCAAATCTAATATCAATCAATTCAAATGTAACTTTTCTTCTTCTTTCTATCACGTTTTCATTTCAATTTTCATATCTATTTCATAAAAATGTAAACGAAACAAACAACGTCTCAACAATATCCTGTCGTACGAGTGGTTATATTGGTTTAGTTAGTTGTATTGCTAAGGTTTTCTCATATGTTATTCAAGCTATTTCTCGATATATGTCGACTGTTCTTAGTCAACATCGACAATTAATCACTTTTCGTGAACATATTATTATGATCATTATCAGTTGGTTATTTAGCATTATTCTATCAAGTTTAATGTTAATTTCACCAATCGCATTTCAATATGAAGTTGAATCACGACTTTGTGTTCTAACATCGAAAGTATTTCATACATCACTTACTATTATAATCATAGGATATATTCTACCTGTAAATATAATCATATTACTTTACTATTTGATCATAAGATATATAACGCGTGCTAATCGAAGTCGATTGAATACAGCTACAATACAAAATAATAAACGAAATCTCAAAGTCATTCGAAATATTTTAAAATTATTAGCAGTTGGAATTATTGGTGGTGCACCTTATTTTTTATCAACTATCATCAATCGAATATCACAAACTCCATGGCCATTATATTCAATTTCAGTTTTATCTATCGTATTTTCAGCATTAGTAGAGAGTGCTACGATATTTTTCACAAATGACGATATAAAGAAGATTCTTTCGACTAAAATCTGTTGTTATTAACATTGTCGGAAGCGATAAAGAGAAGTCGTACTGATCGATACCGGTAGATATAGAATTCACATACAAATTAAAGACGAATAAATTATCAAAAATAAAATTGTGACAACTAAATGACTTTCACTTCTTCAATAAACTTAATTATATATTCATTATTCATCATCGTACGTGTCAACAAAAAAGAATTCTCTTCTCATTCTACGAGCAAATCGATGTTTTATTTATTTATTTTCAGAAGCCAAACAGCAAACGTCTAGAATTCTTATGTCAATTGTCTGTCATTGAACGAATGATTAGCCCATTAAGATCTCTCGTACATAACCACATTTGACAAATTCACTGAATTCTAAAAAACATGAAATTGTTATTGATTCTGCTTCGATTTGCATATTGATATATATATTACCTTTAAATCCAATTCGATTATTTCGAGTGGCGAATGTTTGTCGAAGATGCTCATCTAAGAACATTTTTCGTTCAGACTTCATTTCATTGAGATTAAATGCACGAAGAAGTGTTAAAAGTGATTGAAATTCATCTTGTTCAACTGAACCATTGGAATTTTGATCGAATAAAAGATCAAATGTTGAACGAAGAACATATTCACTGATTTCAGCAGCATTATTAGCCAAAACAGGAGCAAGTAGATCAATAAAATGTTCGAATTTCATATTTAATAATTCTCAAAAATATAAATGAAATGATTCATTTCGTAAAAAAGGACAATAATCAATTTACTTTTCGAACGGATACGTTTTTGTGCATCAAGAAATTGTTTTTCAGTCATACGTAATCGAAAACTTTGACTTGGATTTGCTTGAAACCAGCAAAATTCCACTGAAAAACAAAAGAAGATTTTTCATAAAGTAAAAGAAGAATTTTTTTACGAACCTTCAACGATTCGTTTACCAATTGTTTTCACATATTTCGAATATTTATTGATTAATTCCGCGTTAAATAAAGGTGTTGTCTGTTGCAATTGTTGTTGTTCGGCAAGTACTTCGAGGCTCATATTTTTCTCGAATAACATTTTGATTTTCTCGTATGCGTTTATTATTTCCTTTCTCTCTCTTTTTTTCTTCCGTTCGCACCTAGTAGTTATCCGATTTAACGGACGAAAACCTATGAATATGCGTTGTTATATGATCACGAATACAATGACAAAAGAAGAGAGAAAAAAACGAGACACAGAAACAGAGAGAGAAGAGATCGATTTTTAATTCATTGTAAAGAACAGTTAAAAGTTCAATGATGAGAATGAAATATGATTTAATATCGCAACAATGACTCTTTGTCCACAGGGAATAGTTTATCGGTTGATTTTGAAAAGCAAATAATTGAATCAAGAACGTCAATTGTCTTTTTTTCTTTATCAAATTGTATTTTTCTTTTGAAATCAGATTCCTTCAAGCGTTTTACTTCTTTTGAATTCTATGAATATCAAATAGGATCAAATCATAATCTGAACTTTCATTCGTCTTTATCGAGTATATGTTTCATTCGTTTAGCACAAAGATACCAATCATAAATATAATCATATCGATAATTATATTGATGAAATATTGAACGTATATGCGAACGTATATAAACATAATCAGGTTTTTCATGAAATTTTAACGAATGTATATATTTATAAATAGTTAAATATTCATTAGGCAAATCAGAAAATAATTCTTCTGATGAAATATTCAGTTTTTTCATGGCAATCATTTCGTATTTTTTTCGTTTATCATTTATTTTCAAGCCCATCCAAGGTAGTTGACCTTTAGATAGATAAACAAGAATATACATCAATGATTCAAGATCATCACGGCGTGATTGCTCGAAACCTTGATGAGTATAAACACCTGAATGCAATCAATCGAAATAACGAACATCTACATATCGAAAAACAAGTTTTACTTGCATAGCGAGCTGTACCAGTTAGACTTTTTCGTGTAATCATTGGTATATGTACGTAAGTATTCGGATCTCGATATTCTTTACAAAGGCCAAAATCAATTAGATGTAAAATATTTGCATTTGCTCCGAGACCCATAAGGAGATTATCGGGTTTTAACTAGACAACAAAAAAAACACAAAAATATTTTCGATCTATTCCAGTAAAACGAACATCTCGATGAATCACTGATTGCTCGTGAAGATGCTGAATACGTTGAATAGCTTGATCCATGAGCATCAAAACAGTTTTTCTCGTAAATTCTCGTTGACAAAAATTCAGTAGATCTTCTAACGATGGTCCTAATAAATCCATAGTAAGAATAACAAAACCGTTCGCTTCAATTAAATCTCCTATCGATGGAAAACCGATGTCTATCGAGACGAAAAGACATTTTAGAAGAAAAAACAAACGAAAATCTATTTCACAATTTTGCATTCGTGCGAATATTTCTTGTTCGATTTTTAATTGCGGATGTTTGGCATCTGTTCTCTCTGTTTTCAAAGCACATAATTCGTTTGTTCGAATGTTTTTCGCGAGAAAAACTTCTCCGAACGCACCCGAACCTAATCGTTTAATGATTTCGAATCGATCTCGAATTGTAATCGAGAGAATTGCTAAACGGTCGGGTTTATCCTCTGATACAATCGCCATTCATCATGGCTTAAAAATAGCTCAGACAATCACATCGAACGAAAACAAAAACCGAGAATTTTTCAGCGCCTTATTTTTCCGAAAAATTGAACAAAAGAATTTTATTCTTATTACAATCTTTGCTGTTGACTCTTTGTGTTTCATACAAACAACAACATGAACAAGAACAACAAATATAGAGAAAGAAAAAAGAAATCTAACACACATATAAAGAGAGAGAGAGAAGAAAACAAAACAAAATCCTGTTGGTTCTATTTCGATTCACTTGAACTTGATCGTGAATATCGTCGTTCTTTTTTCTTCGGTGATTCCGGTGCATTACCACCGCTCGAACCACCAGCACGTCGGCCCGATGCCGGTGGTGATTGTCCACGTCGGTAGTTTCTCGATGGAGGCGAATAACCACGACGATCGTTGTACCGACCGCCACGATTTCGATCACGATCTCGGTCACCACCGCCTCCACCACGTCGTTGATTCGAATAATAACGTCCTGATGACGGTGGCGGTGAACGTCGACCTCGTCGATAAGGCGAAGGCGGGTCTCGACGACCTCGATCATTCCAAACGTGACTTGACGCGCCGTGAACCGGCACGCAAACGATTTCTTGACCGTCGATTTGTCCGCCTTCCATGTATTTACACGCCTGTTCGGCTCCTTGTGGTGCTACGTATTCGATATGAGCAAAACCACGATGAAGTCGTGGATGGATGCGATGCGCTTGCAGTTCGATCTCTTTGATCTCGCCAAATGTGCCGAAGATTTCAGCTAGATGCTCTTTGTTGACATTCAATGAAAGTTTGCCGATGTAGATTTTCGTCGCTTCTTTTTCCGGACGACGAGTTGGACTTGCGCTGCGACGTGATTGATTGTTCGATGAGGTGACTGGTTTGTCATCGATTGGTGAACGATCGTTGGTCTTTTTGTTGTTATTTGTTGATTTGGTGGCGTTACGATCGGACTTCTTTTCTGGTGATGAGTCGGCCGATGACGATCGACTCGACGATGAGGTTGAACCGGATGAGGATGATGAACTCGAACGACTTGACGCTGATGAGGAACTCGAGGAACCTGATGAGCTCGAACCGGTCGAACTTGATCGGGAACGTGAATGGGACACACGTTTACGTTTGTTCTTCGATGGAGATTCTCGAGAATTTTTCATTGTATCCGTTTCAACTGTCATTATTTCTATTGGAATTCTGTTTGACAATTATCTAGAGAAATTTAGAATTATGAAATATCTGTAGAAAAAAGAAAAAACGTCGAATGGCAACGGCCATCTTTGTGTAACGTCGTGCTTGAGATATCCAATCAAAATTCATTTTACTACCTTCGTTGTTTAATCAACTTTCATTTTGCATTCTTATTTTAATATTTCAAAGAATAAATAAGCAATTCTCGTTTGTACTTTATTATTTTAACTAAATATAGATCTGTAAAGATGTCGCTCAAAGTCATCACTCATCTAGAATAATGTTGTAAGACAAGAATGACTCGTTTTCAATAAATACAAATATATTGAAACAGGAAAAAAAACACAAAATATATACAAATCGATTCTATTCTAGTATAAAAATACGGTAACCCGTATAATGAAATGAAGGATACTGTTCGTTTATCACTAAACGTAAACAAAAAATGTTTATTTTTGGGAAGAAGTTCAGCTTTGATAGCAGTAGCAGTTTGCAAGCCCAAACGATTGTCTTCAATGATTATAAATAGGTAATCATTCGAGAGTACAGATAAGAGACACTTAAGATGCGAATACATCTTCAAATACATATGGCATACTGGGTTCTGCCTAAAGGGAAAAAAAAGAAAACTATTCAATGGCAAATTGAAGATTTATTGAAGTGAATATACCTTAATTTTTTTATTTGCACTGGTTTGTTTGTATTTTCGTTTTTTCGTGTTCGATTCTGGAACATATTCTTGTTCAACGGTAAACGAAGCTTCGAACTGATGCTGACAATTTGGACAAGAGACTGTTCTTGATTTTGTATTTTCGGTTGAAACTTCTAGAAAATAGAAATGTTCGTTGTTTTAGAAATCAATTTTTCTTCAAACTCAATGATCTTACCGCGAAGAACTGTTGACAGAACAGTCGTGTCCCATTCGGGAACGAAAGTTGTCCCATCAGCACTTAATCCGCAGAATGTGAATGCTAATTGTGATTGATCGAGTTGATACTCATGAATCAATTGTTTTGGATTGCAAAACGTTTGTGATTGTTTAATCGGCATATTAAAAGCTTCTCTTAATGGTTGAAATACTTGAAGTGGTTGGGCAGTTTTGAGTTCATCTTGTTTCGACTTAATCAAGACAAGATACAATCTACCGAAAAAAAAACAAAATGTTCATAATTCAAAATCAAAGAAAATATATTTTACCTCATAAATCCATTTTTATCTGCTTTAATATCGAGTCTCAATGGATTGCAATCGGGAACGTTTATCGACTCGTTACTTTCTTGAAATCGATAAGGCATAATATATCGTTCACCGGATTTATCGGGAATTGTCAACCAATGAACTAGAATTTTTCCTGGAACACCAACGGGTACCTAAAACAAATACGTTCTAGTACAAATCAATGAAAATCTTGTTTATTTCGTACCTTAAGGGTGACGAAATGATTTCCTTTTCGATCTGCAACATATCGAGGCTTTCGACTATTTCCATTTTGTGCGAAATAATCACTCTTATATCTTGGTCGAAACCATTCTTCTAAGTCATTGACAATCGCTATTTTTTTTTGAGTAGCATTGATTATTTGTTGTGGTTCGCCAACGCCGACTGATTGAGATAGTGGAAGTGGAGCTTGTCTTCTCTGTACTTTAGTTTGAAGGGCTAAAAATTCAAAGAAATAAATTGAATTAGCATCACTTAGTAGGTTTATTTGAAACCTTACCAGCTAAATGTATCGGTGAATTAGAAATTAAGGCACGTTTGTTATCACTTTCAATCGATGAAGCTAAACGAAAATAACAAATGAAGGATAACAAAAATCGTGTTTTGAATAGATTTTTTTTACTTGGTGACAATAATTGCGGTCCGAGGTATGCGTTTATAAATTCACTCGGTTCAACTGCGCTACATGTATATGTTGAGTCTATATGAGTAGGAGAAAACAGTTTAGTTGGCGAACATACGTAGAAAAATAGGAACCTACCTGGTAAGGAGAAATCACATGTGCCTGAGATAGAAATAGTGTCTAACGGATCCCCACATTGTAGATCGAATCCGAAGTCGTCATAAAAAATTGGTTCGGCTAAAAAGTTCCCAATATTTCCATGCGCTTCTTCAGAAATACGATCATTTGTTGTATTCATTGCTTGAAATGTCTTAATTTTCAATTGTTCGATATAATATTACTGGCTCAAAGCCAACGTCTTTGCCACACAGACTTAAAATGTAATTTTACGATTTCGTGTCTCAGTGTTGTTGTTTTCTTACTCTTACTGGGTTTTTTTTTGTGTAAGACGTTATATATATGGGGAAAAAACCGGCGGCGTCAACGTCATGGGTTTTTTCCGATCTGTATTTACTTAATGGGAAGAAAGAGAACGAAAGACAAAAAAAACATCGAACAAGAAAAGGTTGTCGTGCTCGAACAAAAGCAAAAATAAACGAGCAATATTCTTTCATAATAAAACTTTTAGTTCACATTTGCCCAATAATTTGATTTCGAATATAAATAACAATTAAAAGACTAAACTGTTCAGATCACAAAATGAAATATGTACAGACAGTCGATATGACTCATGAAGAAGACAAGTAATTGGCTAACAGTAAAGGTTTACACAATTATACATCGAGGAAGAAATGAGTAATTCATGACTAATAGAGCAATATTATCTTTAAAAGGTTTATTACGAAAGAAAACAAAAAAGAACTTTGTTTTTTCACTAGACTAGTGGGTTTTGTTGTTGTCTGTGTTTATTTCAAATCTATGATGACATTTTGGGCAGGAGACATTTTGTGTTTTGTTTGGTGTGGAAAGTTGTTCTAGAATATTTAAAAAAAACAGTTAAATAAAAGAATATTTTTTAAAAACAATTTTACCCGTCATTATTGTTGAATAAACGGTTGTGTTTTCATAAAATAATTGACTGCCATCAGCGTTTATGGTACAATATGTAAATGCTAGTTGTGATCGATTTAATTGATATTCCCGAATCAAATCCTTTGGTGGTAGTATTTGTTGCATAGCATTCGGTTGAACGGAAGTTGTAGTAGCTGGAAAGACTTGAAGTGGTTGAACATGAGCTAATTCATCTTGTTTGCTTTTAATTAAAGCTAATTGAAATCTATAAAATATATTTCCGTGTAAGAATATAGAAAAAGATTTCATAAATGAATTACTTCATGGGCAGCTCATTGCCATTATTTGGTATTTGAAACAAAATTGAATTTATATCGCTATCATCGTTCTCTTTGTGATTGATTTGAAATTTATAGGGCATCGAATAACGAACTCCATTTCTGTCTTCGACAGTAACCCAATCGACTCGAATGTAACCAACGAGACCAGGTAATATCTATACAAAAACGTAGGGAAACATTTGACGTATTTTATTTGTGATCACGCACTTGAAGTGTGACATAATTTTTACCATTGCAGTCCGTTACAAATCGTGGTGGACGAACATTACCGCTTTGGGGAAAATAGTCACTTTTGTATCGGGGTTTATATTCACTTTCGAGAGCATATTCAAGCTCTATTGGATGCGATGATGTTAACTGTTCAATGGTGTGTGTAACATCGACTGATGAAGATAAGGGAACCATTGATGATGGAGCTGCAGAAATAAAGCAAATGTAGGAAATTTCGAAAATAAATGATTCGAACTTACGACATGCTCGATCAATGAATTTACATAGTTCGTCAAAGGTAGTGGAACAATTAGTTATTGGGTTAAACCCACCATTGTGAAACTGATTCCGTTCACCTTGTCTGGTGCCAATGGGCCAATGTTGATTATTTGGTGCAAAATCGTCTTGAATTTTTCCCGAGAAATCTTCGCCCCTACGCGCAGTATTTGTTTCACTTTCAATGGATATATTCGATTCTGCCATATATCGAAAGAAAATGAGATAGGAGAGCTTGTATGCAAACTTTATCTTAAATAACAAAAGCGTATACGAATGTTCTCCTACTTTAGATTGCAAAGCGCTTATATACACTTCAGCTGAATGTCGGATTTTTCCGAAATCTAAGTTTTTACTTCGTCGATAGGAAGTCACTATATTCCAATATTAAAATAAGGATTCGGTTGAATTATCACGAATATTTCTGACTTTAATAATATTTGTTGAATAGTCGTATTTTTTCCCAAATATTTATCTCACCTTTCGTACGGTTCTATCAACCAATCAAAAGAATAAATATTCGAGCCAAATAGAAGAGCATAAAGATAAATATGTACATTCAACCGATGGATTACTTATATAATAAAAACTTGAGTCATTCTTTTTCATTCAACAAACATTATGTACTGTTCTGTCACCCTTTCTGCTCTGTTTCAGTTAGTCATCATGATTTAATGGGTTTTCATGACAATGCAAGTTCTTATTTGAAATTGAAAAGAATTAAGTTGCAAAGAAATCAAAATAAAGATAATAAATTGGCTGGTAGAAGGAAAAAAGAAAATATGAAGAAAAAGACGAAATTTAAAGAATGAGAACGTTGTTGTTGTTGTTGATGTTTTTATTCAAGCCATCTTTTGCTTTTTATTCAATTGACCTTTAGCTGATGTCTAATATTGAAAAATAAAAGAAAAAACACTGATCGATCGAAGTTTTTCAAGAAGATTTCAAATTACTTTTGGAGTTGCCGCTCGTTTCTTTCCATTTTCTTTGATTTCCGTTGTTTGACTTATATCAAAACAATGCGAACAATTTGGACAACTGATTTTTTGAACATTATTAACAACAATTTCTTCTACAAAATCGACTATTATTTTCAAAATCGATACATGCTGAACGATCCTACTTGATTGATTCGTATTTGCGTTTGTTGTTGGTTTATTTTGCGATTCTGTGATAACCGATGAAATTGTAGTTGTTTCAGGATGAATTTCATATGAACCATCGGGTAATTTCGTACATAATGTAAAAGCAACGTGTGATTTATCGAGTTGATATCTCGTAATTAAATCTTTCGGTGCTATTTTTCCTGGTAGAATGATATCTAAAATTCAAAAGATTTGGTTTTGACAAGGAACCAAAACGCTTTTGTTTGTCATACTTTGAACAGTTGTGTTTGTATCCGAGAAACGTGTTAATGGTTGAGCATTATTTAACTGATCAAGTTTGGATTTAATCAAAACAAGATGAAGTCTACATATTGAACGAAACATCGATGAACAATTTCGAGTTTATCGATAGAATTTTACCTCATAACGCCATCGATTTCTTCAACAGGCAAATAGATCGGATTTTGATCGGGTATTTTCGTATCCTGATGATCTTGCTGAAATTTATATGGACTGTAATAATGTCCTTGATCTTCAAATGGTACAGTTAGTAAAGCCACACGAACGAATTCACTTTTTACATCTCGAGGATATTCAGTTGGCATCTAAAAAAATAGTTTTTCGATCAGCCTGTGTTCGTTTTCGTTTTTCAGTTTAATTTACTTGTAAACTAATGTAATGATGTCCAGCATTATCGGCAACATAACGTGGACGTCGTACGGCGCCTTTCGATGGAAAATAATCGCTTTTATAACGTGGTCGATATGTGTCTTCTAATGGGTACATAAGCTGAAGACTATTTGGTGCTGGATTAGTCACAGCTACCGATCGACTCAGACTGATCGATTGATCTTGTGACGTTTTTGTGCGCACTGGAAAACAAAAAGAAGACGAACTGCAAATCTTTATCAAAGAAAGAAAAAAAAAAGAATAAGTACATTTTTCATTCTGTATTCGATTGATTGGTAATGATGAATTGGCAGTTCGAATCATGGCGAGTTGTTCATCTCTTGCACTTTGAATTGCTAAACAGTAGAACGAATTGAAAGAGAAATAAGGTCAAGAAAAAAGTGACATACGTTCATCGATATCATTTGATTCTGTTGATTGTAAAACTTCATTAGTAGCGACAAGCAAATTCTGTATGGAATCCATATCAGCATTCGAAACTATTTCGAAAACAAAAGTTTCTATTGGTCTTTTCTTTTCTTATTCAAATTTACGTGGAAATGGATCCATTGATTGAGGATCACTGAACACGTCCTGAAAGAATGGATCATTAAATAAAACCGTATTGATATCTTAAAAAATACATAATCTTAGTAAAGAATATATTTGATTTAATAAGTTCCTTGTTACCTTCAGTATCTATTTCATAGTGTCCTTCAATTTGATGACCACTTTGTTGACTTGATAGATCTAAATTCTCAAAATAAATTATCTTAATTTATCATTCAATATTCTTACTGTATCTCTCTGGCAATGTCTGAGTTTCAACTACATCAAAACAAAGAAATCATGTTTTGTCGAATACAATTTATTATTCATACCATTTTCAAGAATAAAATCGAAATCGTCAATTGAATTTTGACTGCTGCCAGTTGCTGAAAATAATCAAAATAAATCGACATAAAATTCAAGCAAAAAAATCTTACTTGGTTGTGACATGATGTTTTGTTTTTATAGTTTAGAATCGTTTTGAAAAGAAGAAAATATGAGAATTAATTTTTTCAATTAATAGAAAGTCATTTCGTGCACCACTCAATGTGGTGACGAATATAAAGATGAATATCTAAAAAAGTCTAACGCAAAATATTTACATAATATTTTCAATCGACTCCCAGAATGAAACCGATCTTTCGTGCGTCATAAACGCATAAGGTTAAAAAACGAGAAAGAGAAAAAGAAAGAAAAAAAATAATCTGTTCTGTTCTGTTTTTAGAAGAAAAACAACAACGAATGTTATGTTTTTTTTCTAGCTCTTTTATCGATACTCGGTATTTTCCAAGTAATGCTGCTCTGCATTTTTTTATGACTCATATCACATAAAGTGACTAGACACATCTCAACGTGCAGAAAAGAAAACACTATTCCGTGGGAAGATGTTTTTTTTTTTCTATAATTTATTTTGCAAAAAATATTTTATATCACTAAGTGATTGAAATTTGTAAAAGATAAAAGCGAATATATGCGTTTTAAATCACATATCGGATGAGGCCCTGCCGCAAAGATAGTCGTCCGACAATCTTCACGTGATATTTTTGATTGGTTTTTTCGTCATACGAGTCGATCTTCGAATGACCTGCGTAAAATATTGAATCCATTGAAATGAGTTTATAAAATATCGAAATTTTTACCGGAAGTTTATTTGATTTACTTTTTCGTAGCGTACGATTGTTTTTTTGTTTTTTAGTTCTTTTTTTGCTTATCAGCAAATTTTTTTCTAATAAATGTCAAGGCGTAGTCAAAAAAAAAACATGACAAATATTCTTATCTAAATGACAAACTTACGTTCGTTGATAATATCTGTTTCGCATTTGATTGACGAAATGAAATATTGATTGTCTTGTTTGACGGCGAGTTGAAAAATAAATTTATACGAAAGTAAATCGTAGTCGATGGTGAATTGTTTGCCTTTAGCCGATTTTGTCGGTAGAATTTCGACTGTTGGCGTGTCTAAAAGTAATAGAGAATATTTGTTTGAAAAAGAAAATTTACATGAGAAAAAAAAGAACACAAACAAGTTTCAATCGGTCGATTTGAAGCAAGAAAATCGAAGGCGTGCAATTCGAATGAATAATGGTCGTATTTTTTACAAATGATGGATAAACGAGGAAATCTACAGTAATAAATGAAAACAAGTTCACAGATTCAGCATGTCTTTTGTTTTTTGCATACGTTTTTTTCGCATTTTTTATATCGAAGTCTGAGATTGGTATGAATATACTACCATTACCAATAGGAATGGTATCGTCAGTATGATACTTTATCTCATTGACATGCACGTACGTTTTTTTATTTGGATTTTTCGACGATGTTACCATTGTTAGAATAATACCATATTTTTGATTTTCATTTAACCGTTTTTCGGTTAAATTTGGTAGCTAAAACGTCGAGAGAAAAGTTATGTTCGCGAAAGTTAATTAAAGAAAATGAAGTACATGAATCGACATTGGATTCTTTCTTGAATCAGGCAGAAAACGAATGCCATCACTTTCATATCGTGAACGTCGATCGGCTTTCGGTTGTTCGATGACATACATATCGTCGTTAATAGATTCGAACAAATTTTTATTCATATCGACATCTTTGTCTGTACGAAGCTAACATCAAAAGAAAGAGATCATTTTTCAAGAAAATCTCTATTAACTCACTGTCTCTTCGTATAAATCATATGGCAAATCGATATTAATGAAATCGTGGCCATCAACTATAAGTGCACTGTTAGCTTCAGCATCTGAATTAACAAGAAAAACTAATTCAAGACTTAGCCACTAATGAGAATCACATACCAGAGATAGGAATCGTTTTATCTGACGGCATTGCTGAATCTTAAAACACAAGATATCGTTATAACAATTACTAATAATTTTCTATGACGAGACAAAATCAACCTTCTGATCCATTTGTTGAATAAATGTTTCTGTTGATCTCAGTCTCTTGATCAAATATAAACGTCAAATCAATATTTTTATTCTCGGCAACAGCTAATAAAAAAAGCAAAACAAATTCTACTTTTGTAGAATATTATTATTAAATAAAAACTCTTACAATTGCTAAATAACAAATCACTAAATCCATTAACGCCACCATCATTTTCGAATTCATTTAAATCTGGATCATTCATATCGAGATCCGGCAATAATGTGACTACAATAAATACAAATTAAAACATCAGAACAATCAGTATAACAAATTTTACAGTCCATCTCTTCGATTTTTTGTTTGGAACAAAATGCGTCTTCTTCTTTCGCCTTTCGGTTGGAAAATGAATCCAACAGAGAGTGTTACATTTCTCGTCAACATTTTTACCCAGTAATATAATCAAGCAAAAATCCTTTTGACGTATTTTTATTTTGTTATTTGCTTTGTCGATGACTCAAAGCATCAGTATAATAGAGAACGGGCGTTTGCAATTATAGATGACGCTATACTTCGATTATTATTCAGAGCAAGAGAGAGAGAGAGATGAAAGAACAGACAAAATATACAAGTATACGATGGTTAAAACTTTTCCACAGTGGGCAAACGAACGAACATGCGTTTCGTGAAGATAAACTATTTATTTTATGTATAATTTTTTTTGTTTTTAATTATGTTCATTGTAACAGAAAACAAAGAGAAAAAAAAACGTGTCTTTTGCACACTAAAATAAAATTTCGAAAGAGAGATTGTACTGGTACAACAGTAGAATTTATACACGCGTAGTTGGAAGAGGGTTGGATGGTAATCTCGCCTTTTTGTTAATTTCTTCATCTTCATCATCGAGATTAACTGAAAATGATCGTTTGTTAGATGGAATCGGTTGTACTTTAAAGAAAAAAAAATAACAATTAAGGCTAACAGTCCTTCAATGTCAAGATTACTTACTTTCTGTCATAATATTTGTTTTACAGATTATCCCTGTAGGAAACCAACCATCATCTTTTCGTGTTAATATATGACAACCAATGCGACTTAATTCGAGATGATAAGTATCTCGAAAACATTTGGCTTTAGCGACTATTGTTTTAGCTGTTTGATTTTCATCTAGCAAAATCCATATGAAAAATAATGAAGAAATAAAAATTTTCTTTGACGTACAAGTTTGTACATTTTGAGATGATGTTGACATTGGTATTGGTTGATATGGTTGTAATTTAAAATCATAATCTTCCAGTCTCTTTTTGATGATAGATATACCAGGTAATCTAAATGAAAATTCAATTTAGATTTATTTAGTCAAAATTCGATAAATATATTTTACTGTTTCATTCGTTTTGTAATGTCTTCAGGTTTTAATGGAATTAATACAGCTCCATCATAAGCTAGCATTACACCACTTTCTTGATACTGGAGTTTATTTACATGAATAAATTCAATTTTTGATGGATTTTGATCGGTCGTTATCAGTGATAATGCAACCCACATATCATCAATTTCATTTGTTTGATAGATAGTTAAATCCGGCAACTAAAGATAAGAAATTTAAAAAAAGAATGCACGTATGTCAATATATACTTGAAGTGTCATCGGTTTTGAACGGGATTTTTCAATTTTGCGTACGCCATCGCTTTTATAACGACAACGGATGTTTGTCGGAGGTTGAATTTCGACAGTCATTTGATTTGCTGTTGAATCGTAGGTTTGCTTAGAATCTTGCGAAAAACTAGTTCCTTCAACATAGGTTTGCTCCGAATCTTGGCGAAAATTAGCTTCTTCATCATAGGTTTCCTCCGGATCTTGAGGAAGATTAGCTTCTTCAGCATGATCGGAATATTCTCGAGATTGGAGACCATCGAGAATATCTAAAAATCAAATAGAATGCATATGCTTCGAGATTCTGATCACTATGCTACTACTATTTATCAATTGTAGATCAACATCTGCATCTAAAATATGGTCTTTATAAGAAAATAAAAATATCTCGAGGAGAAGTGTAAAGTCTTACTTGCACTAAAAGAAATCCCGGATACAGGCATTGATGGATCGGGATTTTGCGGCGCATTTTGTGAAATACTCTCGAGTAGTAAATCGAGTTCTTCTAAAAAATAGTGGGAAAAAATAAATGTTTTGGGAATATAAATATTTACCGTGATATGGTTGATACCCCATGTTTCAATCTAAAATATAAAATAATAATACGTATGTGCTAATCGTTTGAATAAAAACAACTGAAAATAACTTGTTGGATTTTTCCTCTTTCTTTTCTAGGCTTTAAAAAAACACAATTGATTGGTAGTTACATAGTCATATGCGTAGTGTCTGAGATAAAAAATACAACCAATATACGTGTCTCATGCGTTTATTATATTGACTATTGAATATAGAGTCTTATCTGTCTAATCTCACCTGCATATGTACAACGATAAAATGATGTTTAACCTAGAATCGATTCGTGTATATATATATATATATGCTTCCTATCATTGGAAAATACCAAGAAACCAACAGAATAGAGCAGATGTTCTCCGACATTTTCTGTAGCTTCAGAATTGTTGATCGTGCTTAAGATGACTCATATGAAAGCATAAATGTTCTTATGCACTTGAATATTCCTAAGGTCAAAGTCGGTATTTTCCGACAGCTAGACAGTAAACAAATTCTGTTAGTAATCGCACATTAAAAATAATATTCTTCCGAATTATATAAAGATCAAAATCAACAACAAATCATCGTCGACTATATATGGTTTCTATTTAATGGTAATTTCCTAGTAAAGAAAAACAAACCAATGATATAATCACTCGTTCGTCATGAATCAATATACGCACACATGTGTTCGAACTGCACATTTAAATGAGTTTATTTATTATCGGATAAAAATAAAATTCCAGCGTAAAAATAAAAATAAAAATAGACTTTTTTTCATTGTCGTAGCAGAGAAATATATCCTATATTTCCATAATATTTTGCTACATATTCTGGTGTTTGATTTTGATTATTTGAACTTGTCACCAATAATTCTTTTGACGAACTGTCAATTATTGTAAAAATATTTTCCATTGTCATTTTCGCTTGATTATTAGGTATTTGAGCCAATAAATGCAATAGATTATTTCCTTGTTGATCATTCTGATAGAAGTATTCCATTCGTTGCCTTAAAATAATCGTAATCAAATCGTTTTGATTATACTTTGCTGCAATTAATAATGGCGTTTGACCGAGATGATTTTCTTGTCCGAGAAAGTTTTGTTCTTGTTCTATGAATTGTACAGCATGTTCAATGTTGCCATTTTGAATAGCTTTTTCAAATTCACTGATGGTATCAGTCTCTTCGAATTCACTAAATGATCGTTTCTTATTATTACAATTTAAACATAGATCTACTGAAAAAAAAGAAAAGAAAACATAAAAATAAATAGAAACGAAATAATCCACTTGATTGATAGACGAAATCAATTCGAGCAAGTTCAACGTCACTTTGAGTAACAACAATCGGTATTGATATCGTTGGATTTTCTCGAGTCAATAGAACAGGACATGGCGGAGTAAAGAGTGATATCGTTTTGTTATCGACAAAAGCTATATCCAATGAAGATCTTTCGTCAATAGCTGGATGATCAAAACGAATTGTAAAAGCTAAATATGAAAGATTGATTAAACAAAAACTATAATTATTTGATAGATTTTAATGAAACAAACCTTTTCGTTTATCTACTTTTGGTATAACCAGTAAAATTTCTTCTCTACCAAGATAATCTCCTCGTCGTGGTGAACAACGAACACTGATATCATCTTCATTGGTCTGTGTTGTCATTGCCGTTATAATTTGTGAATAAACAGTAGAGACATCATAAATAACAGGATAGTATTGATTATTTTGAAAGACAGCAAGCGAACAAATAAATCGAGATTGATTCAATTGGTAGGTGTCAATGATTTTTCGCGGATCATTCGGATCATCCAAACGTTGATCATCTCTCAAATCTAAATTTATATGAACAAAAAAAGATTAATAATTTAATTAAGCAGTTCAATTTCAAACTTGAGTTCAATAATTGCAATGGTCCATATGCTCGTAATTCATATTGAGTCAATTTGTAGAGCGTAAAATGAAGACTAAAATCATCGATTGAATATGAAATGAAAACAAAGAATTTCCAAATCTATTCTACCTCTTTCTACCAGTTAGTAATTCGTCGTCAGCGACAGGAAAATATAATGAATTTATTGATGGATCTTTGATAACATTCGTATCTTCGGAATCAATCGGATACGGATGTATACATTGAACATCAACTTGATTATTCGGAATTGTTACATGAGTTAAACGAATGTAAAATGTCGATGGAAGTTGAGTAATCCATTCGGAAGGAATCTAAACGTTCTCAATGAATTTTCAATGAAATATATGTAGAAATCGATGTACTTCAATGGTTGGATAAGAAAATTTTTCTGGATTATCGTCAGCACGAACAAACCGTTGAGCACGATTCCGAACTGGTCGTCCTTCACATCTGTATCGTAAACGATAGGATCTTTTTGGTTGAGCAACAAATCGTAATGCTGGCATTGGTTGAGCCATATTTGAAGATGACTAAATGATTGAAGCATTATGCGATGATGCTTTGATATATATACACGATTGATGAAATTTTTTTTTATCTTCGGCGAATATTTTTTAATGGACTATTCCATTGCACAGCTTGTGTGGTTTTCAAAACGAAACGTAAAAATCATGTGAAATTTTGCTTTTCTTTTCTTTTTCATGTCATATGTAAAATAGTGATTCACGGTGTGACGCTCGTTTATTGTTGATTCTATGTCATCACATGCCGTGTTTTTTTTCGGCGTCTTTCGTCAATAAAAACATCGGCTTTCTCCGAGAATGAGACTATACACTCATAAAATCAATTTGTTTTAGAACAATCATCGTCTAGACTGACTATGCTATATCAATGGGTCAATATCTCTTTCGACTTACTTATATGATTGATAACACTCAGTTCTTCGCCATGCAATAGTGCAGGTTCTTCTTCGTAAGAATATCATTTTAATAGCATTGTAATACGAACCGTCAAGGAGAAATCCCTTGTGTCATGTCGGTAGAGATAAAAACGTTTTTTTGTTTTTATTTTTGACTCATGATCTATTCGCGTATGACTATGGATGGATTAGTGTTCATCGTGACAGGTCGTGGTATTTTTTAAAGTTTTTATTTCAATTCAAACAATTTTCAATAGCAAACATTTTTATTTTAAATAATGTGAATTTGCAAAAGCAACAAGTATCTATTTTAAAAATAAAATTAGAATTTGATTCTCTTATCGAGTGCAAATATAAGCGAATTAAAATTTTTTTTTCATTTAAACAAAATAGTACTCTACGCAACATGTACAGAAATTGGGCCATCTTGGATTTTTTGGACCGGTAACCGATCCTGAATTTTTACTTTTTTATTTGGTTGAGGGTCTAAAATTCGTTTGCGTTTTGAGGATTGTGTCATAATTGTACGGACTTCCTCTGGTAAAGATTCTATTTCAGGTCCTTCGAATTCTTCAATTGGACTTGTTTGACAGTGTAAATCTGTCGGCCAAATTAGCCCTTCACGATTAATCATGCATATTCGAAAATGTAAAACTGACCAACGAAGTTGATAGGTTTCGATCAGTTTATTTCTTCTATCATGATTTATTGCGCCAGTATCTGAAAATAATGAGAATTTCAAAGAATTCAGATCTGATGTTTTCAATGTACCGATGAAATTTAAGACATTTTCAGAATAGATTGGTAGATGATCAAGATGTTTAATCTCAGATTGTTTAGCCCGTTGCATGATTAAACGATCGAGTCTAAAATTCCAAGATAAAATATTTACGTTTTCAATTTTCTCAAAACAAATTACTTGATCGTTTGAGATTTAACAGGAATCAATAAGGTGTTATTATATATGATTACCTCGTTATCCTTATCGTTTAACCATAAAGGATATGGATGAAGATACATCGAATGATTCGGACCAATCGGTCTCGTAGTACGAAAGATTTGTAAATAAGGAGTATATCCTCGATAAGTACATGCTAAATGACCAGGATCGACAGACAACTATTTGAAATTAAATGCATAAAATAAATTTGTTGGCAATAAATAATGGAGATTTACCTCCAATGTCAATAAGCGGTTATTGGCAACAAGTATGTATCGTGGTGCTTCATCTAGCTCTTTTTCATATCGAGCTCTTTGACGTTCCATTGGCGGTGTAGTTAGCTTGAATTCAGCTTCGGTACCCAAACAGAAAAACCCTTGACCATCACTAAAGCCATCTGTGTTTGTTGATTTCTAATTAAAAATCAAAGTAGTTTAATTAAAGAACTTTGTTTCTCGGAGAATATTTACTGATTTTTTAATGTTTGCTTGTTTAGCTAGATTTTCAGCTGTTGTTTCTTGTTGAATGGTTTCTCTACCAGTTCCAAATGCTATTGCTGCATTTAGTCTATCATCGTCTGATGTTTGCGATGGACCTTGGTCTTAACATAAAATAGAACATACAGGAAATAAACATTCAAACACTATACCGTAGCTTTGTCCATCTGGAACCATATATTCATTTACATGTATTTCTTGTTCATGCTCGACATTATAAAGATCTAAACGAATTCGTATAAACAATAAAATAAAATG
>Ga0209914_1000273_pt1 | contig 73799 bp, 73 predicted proteins | sample ThiBiot_500_plan_FD_183949 | JGI IMG/M metagenome (GOLD analysis project Ga0209914, IMG submission 183949) | Wastewater bioreactor microbial communities from Cape Town, South Africa - Thiocy_cont_500_plan (SPAdes) | ecosystem: Engineered > Bioreactor > Thiocyanate-remediating > Anaerobic-Aerobic...
AGTTTTGGGTCATAATAGAGATTTTCACCTCTGTTATGAACAAAAACATTTTTCGATTGTCAGAGTGTATAGATTTGTGCTAAAATATGTCATCTTAATTATGGAATACTTTACGATTTCCTCATGATCGTTTTCAAATATATATAGAGGTTTTAGTGAGACAATGTTGCCAAAAAGCAACATCCGGCCGTAAAGGGTTAAGGTCGATCTTTCTCATTCGTTAGTCAACAGTTTTAAATCGAAATTTTGGATCGATCGAAAGTGGATTTTCAAGATTTTAGCTCGTGTCAATCAATTGATTCCAATACTTGACTATATTTTACGTTGTATCAAGCGATACAAAACGGGCAAAACAATCACAATATGCATTTTTTGTGATGATGATTTCGAACAGCTCGATTGTTTACTTAAAAAACTGAAACATTTTTTTGTATCTCGGCAATCCAATCGAGTTTATGTTCGAATAAAATAACGTTTTATCTAGCCATTAAACCTGAATTTGTGTTGCAACGATATTGACTTTAGTTTTAGAGTCAAAACTGAATCATTGCAGTTCTTCCGTTATTTGATGTGAAGAATGAAAACAATTTCGCCAGTCTTCTATGGAGTCTGTTGTCAACGTAACGCAGAAAACGATGGTAGATTTCAGAGTGTGGGTTTATTCTCTGGTAACTTTTTTTTCAATACAGACAGACATTACTAAATTGGTCATTGCAGAGAAATAGACTTAATGGATCAGACTCTACTTATTGAAGATATTGTAAGTACTAAAAATACTCTTACAATTCTTCGACAAGTGTTAAATGTAAATCAAACTTCACTTCAATCATTTCTACCGATTCTCGAATTGATTACAGAACTTAATGATATTTTAACTCGTTCATCTGTCGAACAAATAGAAACTGTTTTGCAGTCAACTGAATCTACATTGATATTCAATGAACTCAAAGATACACTCAATGAATTAAGTGATGCAATTACAACAACGCATATTTCCACAATCGATAGTTTAAATGAACAACTTAGTTCATTTGTTCACAAATTTCGTCAATGTTCATCGAATGGAATAAATAATGAACAAACTGCTGATGATATATTCAAGAAAAATCTTCTCAAATCACATACCAAAACCAAAACCAAAACCAGACTTCCATCTGAGTGTCGTAAAGATGATTATGAGACGCCAGGTGTTTCGTTTATTGAATACAATGATATTTTAGCGCCTTCTAGTGAGTCCGCAATGGAAGCGGAACAAAAAGCACCTCCGGTTACAGATTCATTTGCACATTTTCGTTTCGCTCGTAAACCAGCTACTCGTATTGAAGCTAAAAAAGATAAAAAACGTGCTGAATCTAATTCATTATCTCCTGTGTCTGATGTAATTCATGACTCTTCCAATTCTCGTCCCGATCAACCGCGACTGATGATCAGTTACAATCATGCTTCGAAATCAATATGCATGGACATATATAAAAATTTGATAAGTGATGGTTATCAGGTATGGATCGACTTAGAAGAAATGCATGGAAGCACTTTGACTGCAATGGCACAAGCTATTGAACAGTCAGATATAATTCTGTATTGCGTCACAGAATTGTATAGTCAATCACGTAACTGTCAAAAAGAAGCTGAATATGCATTTGTTCAACAAAAGATTATGATTCCAATACTTTTACAATCGCATTACAAACCAAAAGGTTGGTTAGGACTTCTTATGGGTGCCAGTTTATATATTGATTTTACCAAGAATGATTTTACTCAAAATTTTGCGAAATTGAAAAGAGAAATTGACTTAAACGCAACACGTAAAGACAATAATAAGAATGATGTTCCAAAATTAACACAATCTTTAACTAAAAATCAGCCAGAACAAAATGATATTTCCTCATTGCAATCGCCTAAGACAAATTCAACGTCAAATGTAGGAAAATCTCGTAGTTGTACTCTTTTTTAGTTAAAATCTTTGCTTTTTCTCGGAAGTCTTGATTATTAAAAAAGAATGAACCTCAACGATTAGACCAAAGACTGACGGTATACCAGGAATTAGAAGATTTAATTAAATCAAATCATAAAAATTTAGGTTATAGATGGAAAAATCACATTCATGCGTTTACGATAGCAGATGCGTTTATTTGCTTCACGACGAAATCGACTTGATGACAAGATGAATGTATAGAAACTTCCCTAAACAACAAATTAGAATTGATGAGAGAAAGAAAAAAAACAATGAAAATTAAACATACAACATAATATAAATATGAAATAAGAGTGACGATTGTTGTGATAAATGCTTCTTTAACTTGTTGATCTGTACCTTTCTTGACTCCAGCTGTGATTAAACGATAAGCATTGTTAATGCCATAAGGAGCGATACTAACAAGAATCAATAGTATTTGAATTAGAATCATTTTTGTTAATTGCTGATCAGCCCGTTGTTCAGCAAGAAGAATTGTTTGACGAATATTCCGAAATGTCAATAATCCAAATAAACCTATGATCAATATTGGAATTGCACAAACAATCACAATGCTATAGATGACTGAATACTCAGCATAGATTGCGTTTGTTGAAGTACATCGAACTGATGTGATCTCATAAAATATTGGGCCAAATAAACCATGAATTGACCAAAAAATGATTGAAATAATAAGAATACGATGAGCCCATTTGATATTACTCAATCGACGGATATTAGCATGATGTGAAGTTACGAAAAATTGATCAATTGTTGCAAGACATGAACATGTAAAACATAAAGGTGCAAGAAAACCAACGAAAAATGGTCGTGTTTTACACCAAGCTAATGAAGTTCGAGTTAAATCAATTCCATTAGCTGCCGTTACTATACGAGTAGTCAAAAAAATCAATAGATAAAGGGTATTTATAATTGAACCAAAAAGACAATAAAATGATGCAGGTGTTGTTCGATAATTACGAATAGTTGAAAAGATGAGAATATTCATTCCATTTCCAAATATACCTGCGATGAACAGAACTGATCCAGCATAGAGTGTTATTTGTTCGCCTATGTATGTCAAAGACATCGAGCACTTTTTTACTGTGATTTAGTATTTAGAAAAGTGCATGTTGCTCTTTTAAAAAGATAGACTAGCTTTGATTATAAACATAATTAATAGAAATAGGAAGTAAAAAAACGAGACTCTTTGATCATTCTAATGAATTTGCAAAAAAAAACGGAAAGAATGTCTATTTGAGAACTAGATTATTACAAAAAAAATATTTTATTCTTTAATTCAAAACTATATGAACGTCGTATCCATATTCTTTAATAAAACTAACTGAGCCTTTACAATTCGTGACACTATAACTCCAATCTGAAGGAAAAATAAAAACATTAACATCATGTTCAGGAAAAATATTTTTCAAACTATCACGAAGACTAATTCGTCTTTGTTTGACATCTGTTTGATTTTTTGTATCATAGATAAACGGAAATGCTTTGGCTTTAAGTCTATCAGAATTAATAACCGGTGCTGATGTTGATGATAATTTATAAACTTCAAGCCAATCGTGATCATTCAATTGAACTTGTAATAATAAAACTCCATAACACCAACCGTAACCACCTGGTGCTGAATATTTGTAGACTAGAAATGTATCGGATGGATATGCTTTTTTATAATTTTGAATGATATTTTCAGTTGTGACATTCATTTTTATTCGTTTTTTTCCGCAAAATCCGATTACTCCTCAATAAAAATCGATGTCTCAAATAAAAAAAATCGACTTTCGTTAGGTTTCATTCTTATTATTTTATGTATTGGCAACCATAGTGACGTAGAAAAAGAAAGAAACATAATACACATGGTTCTTTTTTGTTTGTCTGATTATTTATTGATTCAATAAATTGAAAAGAGAGAAGAAACAAAAATGAAATAATTATATTAATTTAAAATAATGACAACATCTGAACCGTATTCTTTGGTAAAAGTAACTGAACCTTTGGTATTCGTCATACTTCCACTCCAATTATTCTTGAAAACAAAAACATTGACATTATAATTTGGAAATGTATTATTTAAACTCTCATAGAGATTTTCACATCGTTTTTCACTATCGGTTTCACTTTTTGTATCGAAGACAAAAGGAAATGCTTTACTTTTGATTTCGTCAGCCGTCATCATCATTAATTCTGATGATTTGGTTAATTTATAAATATCCAACCAATCTTGATCGATCAATTGAATGTGTGATAATAAATTTCCTCGACAAGCACTTGAACCACCTGGTGCTGCGTATTTATAAATCACGAGTGTACTCGTTGGGTATGCTTTATGATAGTTTTCCATTAGAAGATCGGCAGTTACAGACAGTGACATGTTGATCAATAAACGAAAGCAAAAACAAATTCTGCGAGTTTATTTTCTGTTAAAAGGAAAAAACATTCTTTTTCGACAGAAATGAAAAGCATGACGGTTTTAATGGGATTAAAGATTTATTTTCAAACGAAACACAAAAGTCATACAAATAGAGAGCGATACAGGATGAACGAAAAGTTGTATATTTAAGATAAAACAACAAGAACATCTGTTCCATATTCTTTCATAAAACGAGTGGCACCTTTACAATTTTTCCAGTTGGCCTGCCATGTAGAACCAAATATGAATATATTAACATTATGTTGCGGAAAAACAGTTTTTAGACTGTCACAAAGACTATCACGTCTTTTTTCACTACTGGTTTCGCTTTTGGTATCATAAACAAATGGAAATGCTTTCGCTTTAACATCATTGTCACTAAGAACAGGTCCTGAAGAGGATGACAATTTATATATATCCAAATAATCATCATCTTGTAATTGAACTCGAAGTAAGGGGAAGCCACAATGCCAGCTACAACCACCTGGTATTTTGAATTTGAGTACCATAAACGCATTTGATGGATATGCTGCGGTAAAATCATTAATGATATCTTCTGTATTAACACTCATTTTAACCTAGAAAATAAAATTACGTATTTCAATTTGAATCGAGAATTTTATCCTGTGCTGCAATTGATTGAATTTACTTGAATAATTTTCTATATTTATAAGCTATATAACAATGAATGGCATATGTATAGATCGTATATCGTGTCCGATATGCTTTTGTCTACTCGGACGTATACATTGTGTATTTTTGAAAAATACGTCAACAATAGTTTGTTAGTCTTTTTTCTTTATAAACGTCTGACGAATTTTGATTACCGAATTGATTTCCTTGGCCAGCACTCAGAATAACGGTCAACAACTAACGACAACTGTGATTAGAACGTTTCCTTTTCTTTTCGTTTGATCGATCATTAAAATCGAATTCATGCCTCAAGAAAGAAAACGATCGTTGGATAGTCATCAATGTTTCAGAAATGTTCACTGTGTTTTCAACGAACAGAATATATAGTTGGATATATTTCGATTGGGATGTGGAACGATGGTTTTGATAACAAATGAGAGAATAGAAGAAATATTCTCGGTCTTTCAATTTATTTTCATAAAAAAGCGAGGTACACAAGCAAATAGATAAAGGATATGCAAAATGAAATAAGAAGAACACTAATTAGAGCAACAAAGTTGGTGTTAACTTAGTTCCATATAAACGTAATACGGTATGAATCATTATGGTTGACAATATTTTGTATCTATGACAAAACAATATAAACAGCACTTCCATATTCTTTTATAAACCAAGCGTGAGCCTTATGATTCCTTGCATTGGCGTTCCAGGGAGGAACAAATATGAAGACATTAACATTATGTTCTGGAAAGACAGTTTTTAAACTATCACGAAGACTATCACGTCTTTTTTCACTATCGGTTTCGCTCTTGGTATCATAAATAAATGTAAATGCTTTTGCTTTAACATCACTGTCATTGATAGTAGGTCCTGAAGACGATGTTAATTTATAAATGTCAAGCCAATCGTTGTCTTTCAATTGAACGCGTACTAGATGAGTCCCACAAGGCGAAGAAGCACCACCACCTCCTGCGAATTTGCATACCACAAACGCATCTGATGGATATGCTTTTGTGAAGTTGTTTATGATATCTTCCACACTATCACCCATTTTTCAACCTAAATGATAAAATAATTTCAATGTTGGTTGAGAATGTGATTGAATATTTCTGAACAATATTCTGTAAAGCAAACAAGTAACTATGTTTGAACATCAACTTAGAACATTTCAAAAGATCTTATCTCAATTCTCTTCTCTAAGCTATAACAACGAAGAATCACTAATAAAATATTTTCCCTTAATTTTCGAATCTATACTTCATTTTTAATGTAAATATACTTACGGCGAAAATCGATGTTGAGGTTGATTAAATTTACTCGAATGTACAAAAAATAAGAAGCATCAGGTATTTATAGCATCATATATACTTGCTGGTTTTTTCCAAACAATAGCTATGGGTATGTAGTCATTAATTCTATAAGACTGAGTTTTTTCCTATTATTTTGATATTGTGCAATAGAGAAGAAAGTAAAGAAGTATTATTTTTCGTTCTTTTTGTTTTTCTGTTTCTTCTCTTATTTCTTCCCAAATTGTGTCTATTTGCTCTTCTATATCAGATTATACTCATGATGATTCATTAATCTGTTTTCATTTTTTTCCTTTAAACTTCACGTGTGCATATATATACGCAGTATTTACCTGAGTGAATGAACGAACATCGTCTTCATATTCTTTAATAAAATTCACTTATATGCTCCCCGGAAACATTTATTGATTTGAGAATTGAGAATGATGATATAAACAACTAACGACAACTGTGATTAGAACTTTTCTCTACGAGGTATATCATGAACTGATTTTCCATATATGTTTATTTTTCTTTTCGTTTGATCGATCATTAAAATCGAAATCATGCCTCAGAAAAGAAAACGATCGTTAGATATTTGTTCATCAATTTTTCGATATCGTTCAATATTCAAATCAATTAACTAAAACTAAGTAAAAAGAAAACGCTTTCTCGAATTGACAAAAGTTCAAATTTTGTTTTGTTTGAAATAGAAAATCTGACAAATGAATTGATTTACGAAATCTTTGATTACTTCGATAGTTGTGATATTTATCAGTCATTTTCTAATCTGAATACTCATTTTGAAAATCTCTTATTAAATCCATGTTTACAATTGAGAATCTGTTTTGACGTTGCTTGTAAACTCGATGTCGGCACAGAACTTAAAAAGATGAAACATTACGAAGAATATATTTATCCATATCGACATAAAATCATTTCTCTACATTTGTATCAGACATTTTTCATTAACAAATTCTTCAGTATCTGTTACACTTGATTCATCGTTCATCAATCTTCAATCGATTGCTCTTAATGATATTTCAATTATCTGCTTTAAAATATTTTAAAATCGAGATATCAAATGACTTAACTCATTATTTAGATTTACTGAAAGCTACTCCTGACGAATAATCGTCAATTGAATAGCTTTCGATTCATCATCATCTCACAATCGATGATCTCAGTGATTTACTAACTTATACACCTCATTTAAAACATTTCAATTGTATGTCTTATATTCAATCGAATTCACTCGATCTCATAACAAATCCAATTCGCTTAAAAGATCTTGTTCATATTCGTCTATTTCGGTTCACAATTACGTGTTCTAAGTCTTGAATTGCGTCAGTCGGATTTCAATTTAATGAAAATATTGAGGAAAAATTCGAAGTGAAACCATTGACGCATAGTTTAATCGGCGAATTGCATTTGTTTGTTTTTTTCGTAGAATTTGCTCAGAAGACGTCAATGAATGATGGGACTTCGATGACGATTTCATTGCATAGGTAATGAAGTACATTTATTAACGAAATATGAAATCATTTGTACAATTTAGATATGATAATCCGGAGATAATTGAATTTTACGAAACAATTTTCAATAAAATTCATTTTTTATTCGACCTAGTTAAAATCAGTCGTTTATTCATTTATTTATTTGAATCACAATAATTACAGTACATTCATTCGAATTCTTCAACATTTCCCAAATCTTGATTTGTTATGTATTGAAATGACCATATCAATTGAAAAACTACGTTTGAATTAGGTTGATCATCATGAATTCCGTCAATTTTTATACTTTTACCATTTTATCGTATCGAATTTCAGTGAATTCATTTGTTGAATATGTAATTAAATCAATTCGTCATAATTCTGCAATGGTTTGTTTCATCATTTACCGTGCAACAGCTGATTCTGTCGATCAACTTAGTGATTCGATTACATCGAAGAATCTTCTCAAAAATTTCACAATCAAACGTCAATATGAGAAATTTTATATTCAATAGAAACAATCATTAATACGTTCTTTGTCTCTTTTTTTTTCTTTTGAAATCCAAATAAATATTCTTATCTATTTTTTCGATGAAAACAGTCATTTGAAAAATAAAATGAGCTCGAAATGGTCGTTTTCGAATGTCATGTACGAGATTCTCATCGTATCGAAACCATTTGATTTGATAAAATGGTTTATTTTATCGTTGATTTCAATGTCAATAACGACCTATTTGAATGTGTCGTTTTTTTCAACAATTACAATTGATGTTAATCAAGGTTTAAAGTATCTGTTTTGTATGATTTTATTTGAAAATTTGACGTCATTTTGTTTTCTTCAACAAGCATTAACGAAAAAAACGTTTATTCTCGATTTTCTTAAAGAATTTCGAACCAAATTAAATCAACGAATACTCAGTGCAAATTGGATGAAAATAAAATTATCTGATCAAGCAGAAATTCGACGAAAAATCGATCTTGCCACTCATGCAATTCAATATTTCATCGATAATTCTATTGATAGAGCAAAGCATATTTCACAACTTATCATGGCTTTGATTACCATTTCATTTATATTTCCATTAGCAACTTTATTTATTGTAACAGCTTATTTGACTTTCTGTCGATTTTATTCGTATAAACAAAGTAAAGAGTTACTTGTTCTTAAGACAAATTATCAAGAACAATCTCGGAAATTGCATGAGAAATATAGAAGAGTACAAACGAATATGTTTGAGTATGTGATTCATCATGAAAAAGATAAAGTTATTGATATTATGAATCAAGTTACAATTGAAACACAACGACGTTGGTTTGAACTCGATTATCTTTATGATTATTTGGAATTTAAAGAGAATTTATTAGGAAATATTTGTACATTTCTAACGATTCTTGCTCATTATTTAATCAATGAAAATCCTATAGCAATTTTACCGTTGTATAAATATTTATCAACATTAACAAGATCTTTTCAGCGACTTCTGACTTCTTATATTCGATGGATTAAAATCAAAAAAGATTATGATCTTATTCACCCGATACTCGAAGAATTCGAAGAGAGAATCAATGTTGAACAAATTAATCTGGATTATCATCTTCGAATAAAAGATCTTTCATTTCAATATGAAGAAAAACAAGGAAGAGAACCATTTCATTTACAACTTAACGATTCTTTGACATTTACCATCGGAGAATCGATATTGATCACAGGAAAAAGTGGCGCAGGAAAATCTACATTTTACGATATTCTCAATGGTTCAATTCAAACGAATGATTATTCTGCATCCATTCAAATCGATGGTAATCAACAATCTCTTGCAAATCTTCACTCAATTGAGAAATGTCGAACGATGGTTCTACAAGATAGTCGTATGGACTACAGATCGACTATCTTTAGTATGATTACAGATATCGATGAAGATCAACTTACGAATTTACGAACACCTGAACATGATGAAGTTGTTTGGGAATTTCTTCGTTTGGTACAAATCGACGAGTTTGTAACTAATGAGCTCAAAGGAAATCTCGATGAAGCAATGGAAAATAAATTGAGTGGAGGACAAAAAACGAGATTATTATTAGCTCGAGCATTGTATCGTGCTCATCATCGTCATTCATCAATGTTGATTCTCGATGAACCTGATAAAGGTTTACCAGCTGAAACCACGGTGACAATTATCGAAAATATCATGAAATGGTATCGATCGAAAGGAATTCTATTTTTAACATTGCATACTGAACGAGCACATCAATTGAATTTTGATCAAGTTTTACATGTTGAAAATGGAGTGATCACGAAAACTAAATAAACTTTTGTTTTTCTTTTGTCTCTTTCTATAAACAATGACGATTGATAACACGTATATGCACATTTGATCACCCACAGGAATGAGTCAAGTTAAATATTGACAAAGATCTCGGTTTTCAGATAAAGCTTATTCTTGTGAAATTACTGTGTAAGTCTATTTTATTATTTCGTCATCTTGCATCAGTATATTTTTGTCAGCCTAGGTTAGTTCGAGGGCTATATAATAAACTTAAACGTACTACAAATTTACTTTTTATTATCAGTAAACAATCATGGGGTTTTCTTTACTTGCAAATGCTTCTGAATGGTCACTATTCAGAATCGTATTTGATTCAATTATTCAAACAAAATCATTGGATTTAATGAAATGGTTTCTATTAGCTATAGTCTCACAAACTATCAGTGCATACTTCGGTGTGCGTTTCTTTTCGACAATTACGACTGATGTCGAACAAGGTTTGAAATATCTCTTCTTATTATTTGTTTTCGAAAATGCCGTTACCTATTGTTCACTTCGAGAATATTCAGCTAACAAAGTTTTTATGCTCGATTTTCTTAAAATTTTTCGAACTAAAATCAATCAGAGAATATTAAGTACCAATTGGATTCGAATCAAATTATCCGATCAAGAAGAGATTCGACGAAAAATCGAAGATGGAATTAGTTCAGTTCAGTATCTTGTCGAAGAATCTATTACCGGAATCAAAGATCTGTCTGTATTTCTCATCTCGATTGTCACTATATTTTGCATCTATCCCGTTGCAGCAATCATGATTTGTGTTATCTATGCTTGTTCGTATCGATTCTATTTAAACAAACAAAGCAAACAATTACTTGATGTCAAATTGAAAATGATTGAAGAATACGACAGGCTGTCGAATAAATATTCAAGAGGAAATGCGAATATGTTTGAATATGTTATTCATCATGAAAAAAACAAAATTATTGATATGACAAATGAATTGAAAATCGATATGGAACGGCAATGGTTTGATCTCGATTATCTCTACAGATATCTTTCATTTCAAGAAGCAGTTCTTGGCAAAATTTGCACATTTTTAACTATTCTTATTTATTATCTAATGCAAAAAAATGTTGCTTTTATTATTCCTTTATATCAACATCTATCGACATTGACAACTAGTATTGATACTTTAATCGCATTTTATATTCGAGTTTTGAGATTGAAAAAAGATTATGATCTTATTCAACCGATACTCGAAGAATATGAAGAGAGAATTAATGTCGAACAAATTGATCTCAATTATTCTTTGGTTATACAAGATCTTTCGTTTCGTTATCAAGAAGATCCAGATAGAGAACCGTTTCATTTACAACTCAATGGAACTCTTACATTCAATATGGGTCAATCGATACTTATTACTGGGAAAAGTGGTGCAGGAAAATCAACATTCTATGATATTCTCAATGGTTCAATTCCAATGAAAGATTATTCTGCATTCATTCAAATCGACGACAAACAACAATCTCTCGCAAGTCTTCATTCAATTGAGAAATGTCGAACAATGGTTTTACAAGATAGTCATATGGACTACAGATCGACTATCTTTAGTATGGTTACAGATATCGATGAAGATCGAGTTGAAACTTTGAGAACACCTGAACATGTTGAAGTTGTTTGGGAATTTCTTCGATTGGTACAAATCGATGAGTTCGTAAAGAATGAGCTCAAAGGAAACCTCGATGAAGCAATGGAAAACAAGCTAAGTGGAGGACAAAAAACAAGATTATTGTTAGCTCGAGCCTTATATCGTGCTCATCATCGTCATTCATCAATGTTGATTCTCGATGAACCTGATAAAGGTTTACCAGCTGAAACAACAGTGACAATCATCGAAAATATTATGAAATGGTATCGACCGAAAGGAATTCTATTTTTAACATTACATACAGAACGAGCACATCAATTGAATTTTGATCAAGTTTTACATGTTGAAAATGGAATCATCACGAAAATTAGATAAATGCTCATTTTGTATATGTTCTCTTTTCTGTTCGATGACTATTGGTCAGTTTGAATAAATGACTCACTACTTAACACTTTATTCATTCGTTCGTTTGAATAAGAAAAAGATATCAAACTTATCTTCTTTTTTTTGCTAAGGTACAACAATAAAGGTGTGTTGTAGAATCATGTCAGCATCGAAACTATCAATACCAAAATTGACATTGAAAAGTGAAGTAACACCACCACAATGGGCACTAATGGAACGTTTATTATTCGATGAATTGAATAAATCAGCATTTGAATTTATCAAACGATATACACGTTGTGATGGCACATTAATTTGGCGATGTGATTGGCCTGGAATGGATGGATCCGATGATCCCTATGAAGGTTTTATGAATTTAGCTCTTCTCTATGTTTTAGGTGGAGATGATCAATTACATGAACTTTCACGTCGAATTTGGGACGGTATAACATGGCAATGGACTGAATACGGACAAATCTATCGTGAATTCGATGGTTATTACGATTGGATGCATCATGGTGAAAGTTATTTGTATATTTATTTTCTTGGTCTTGCTGGACCATCGACATTAAAAGATCGTCAACGAGCAAAACGTTTCGCCAATATGTACATTGGCGACGATGCTGAAGCTGAGAATTACGATAAATCACTTCGATTAATTCGTTCGCCGATTACCGGCAGTCGAGGACCTCGATTTAATCTGACAGCTGAAGATTGGTGTACACATCGTGGTATTTTAGATGGTTATTTAGCACCCTACGAAGATATTCCTGGCGTTGATTTTGCAAGTGGTCGATGTGCTTGGTCCAATGACGAAATCTACGCACATGTTATACGATTAATGAACGAACGAATGACTCGTGGAGATGTTCCATTGAATTTAAATGCAACAGGTCTTGTTGCTCATGCGTTTCTCTATTCAGGCGAAGATAAATATCGTAATTGGATATTAGAATATCTATCAAGTTGGGAAGAACGAACCCAACGAAACGATGGTATTACACCGGATAATGTTGGTTTGTCGGGTGAAATCGGAGAATATAATGATGGGAAATGGTGGGGCGGATATTATGGTTGGCGATGGCCACATGGTTTTAAAGTTATTATTGAAGCATTAGCAAATGCAGGCATGAATGCCGTTCTGTTAACAGGTGATACGAGCCGACTGAATTTAGCTCGAAGTCAACTTGATAAGATGTGGTCATTACGAAAGAAAATTGACAATCAATGGTTAACTCCACATAAATATTTCGATGCTGGTTGGACAGATTATCAACGACCAGCTGCTAAATATCCGATCTATTTATGGACAATGTCAATGACAGATGACGATTTAGAACGTGTTGAACGTCTCGGACAAGATCATGATTGGAATCAAGTCATTATTCCGACTGTGTCCGGTGGAGATAAGAAAACAGGAAGAGAAACCAAACATTTTATCGGAAATACACAACCATGGTTTCAATACATTCGTGGTCTGAATCCCGATTATCCCCAACGTATATTAAACGCTAATTTTCAATTAATTGATCAACAATTAAAACGAATGCGTTCACCAACAGGTGATCCTGCCAATTGGCCTCAACAATACAATGACGATGATTTTTCGAGTATTCATGTTTGGCAAGAAATGTGTCCTGTTTACATGGAAAGTCTTGTTCAATTGACTCTCGGCGGGCCAATGCATATTTCTCATGGTGGTTTACAACATGCACGTGTTCGTTATTATGATGTCGAAAAGAAACGTCCTGGACTTCCACCATCAATCGCTGCTCTTGTTAAAGATCTTAAAGCTAATTCAGTTACAATCGAACTTATAAACGTCGATCTATTCGTACAACGAACACTTATCATTCAAGCTGGTACTTTTGGAGAACATCGATTCAATGAAGTACATCTATTTCAAAGTGAAAACGAACGAGAAATCGTAGAAACAATGACAGTTAATCATAAATGGTTAGAAATTGAATTGCTTCCAGGTACAGGTGCAACATTACAATTGACTATGGATCGATATGTCAATTTGCCAAGTTATGATATGCCCTGGACAGATACAGAGAAACATGTTTATTTAAAAGGCAGAAATCTTTTTTAGTTCGTTGTTGTTTTTTGTACGTGATCGATAAATATCAAAAATAATCTTCTCAAGGAGAAAGAAAAAAAAACACACACACACATGTAGTATTTTTTTTAGTCACATTTTATCAAGATAAGCAAAATGAAGAGAATGTATGTGAAAGATTTATACATTTATCCAGTCAAATCTTGTGCTGGCGTTCAAGTTCAAGAAGCACTTGTAACAAAATATGGTCTAGCGCTTCCTAAAAATCGTCGTATCTTCGATCGACGATGGATGATTGTCAAAAACGGTCGACATCAATCTCAACGTGTTTTACCTCGTATGGTACTCATTCAACCTTCGTTTGTCGACGATGGTCTTTGTCTTCGTGCGCCCAATATGCCCGATCTACATATTTCTGTCACTCAACTACCCAAAGAACAAATTCAATGCCAGTAAATTAGATTTCAGATAAAAAAAAAGAAAAGACTTTTGTTTTGAAAATTAGATGTTGGGACGATCCAGTACTTGGTTTACGTTATGGTGACAATGTTTCTCAATGGCTTCGAACGTATTTCGAAACCGATGATGAATTGGATTTAGTTGTATTCGATGATGAGAAATTCGAAGGTCGTCCAATCAATAAATCTCCTGCGCCCAATGCTGCACGTGAAGGCGATGTTGCAGCTTATCATGATATGTGTCCATTGCATCTTTGTTCAACTGATTCAATCGATGATCTCAATACAAGATTAGAAAAGAAAATTACAGTTCGCAATTTTCGACCGAATATTCTCGTTGCCGATGTTGGTCAACCGTATCAAGAAGATCATTGGAGACAATTGACTATTGGCAAAACAGAATTAACTTGGATGACTGCTTGTACAAGGTTAGTTTTTTGTAGAATCTCATTCTTTTTTTTTTTGAAAATATAAAATAGATGTCTGTTGCCAACTGTTGATCCTCGAACGGGTATCAAAGATCCTAAACAAGAACCGTGGAAAACATTACGAAGGTAATTTAACCCTCTTAAAAGATTCGTCATTGAATTTGTGAATTACGTATTTAAGTTATCGTCTCAAACCGAAACCGTATGGTGTCAATGCTTTGTTTGGCATTGATTTAGCACCTACGGATACTGAAAACAAAATCGCTGGTGTTATTCGTGTTGGAGATACCGTTGAAATCATCAGAGATGATCCTGATTTTTGGCAACAAACAGAATAAACTTCGTTTTTATCAATAAATCATACAAAAGAAAAATTAAAATTAAATTAATTCTTTTTCAATAATTTGAATACAACGTTCAAGTCCATCTTCACTTTCCATTAATGGACCGATTTTTCTCGCATTATTCCTATATAAAGTAAAATTATCCAACAGATCTTGAATAGCTGCAGTTAGTTTATTGACCGTAAGTTCTTTTATTGGAATTGGTTTGGGTCCTAGACGATTGAGAGCAACTCGATCGGCATTAAACGGTTGATCGGCACCGAATGGTAGAATTAACGTTGGTAAACCATGTCGTAAACTTGCATGAGTTGTACCAGCACCACCATGATGAATAGCAGCTGATATTTTTGGAAATAACCATGAATGAGGAATTGTTTGTTTCAGATAGAAAATAGATTCTTCGTTTGTAGGCGAATTTTGATCGAGATCTTGAAAACCAACTAATGAAAAAATGGTTTTTATTTTCATTTGTCGAAGACATGATTGAATCTGACCGAGAAATTGCATTTGTTCATTTTTACCAAACATAATACTCATCATCGATCCGATACCAACATAAATTATTTTTTCATTCGCCCATTTATCTAAAATTTCCTCGAGATCCGAAGGTATCGTTGGAATTTGATCAGTTTGTGGTTCGAATATCGGTCCAACTAATAGATGATTCTCTGCCCAATCGGCTGGTCGTGGAATCAAATATTTCGAATAAATCGTTGCAGTTATCATTTGTTTGTTCACTGCTGCTTCAACTAATTGTTCGTAACGTAAATTCACCGGTGGTAAATTATGTTTTGCTCGAAGTTGATTGATCGTGTCAGTATACATACTAGCTGCACCGTATTCAAACATTTTCCATTTCATTGAATTGACCCAATTAAATGAACTTTCACTTTTGCCACTCAATGCCGGTGGTGCAAATTCATTTGTACGTAAACATGGATACGAAAAAATGCCAATAGCTTTTGTTTTCTCTGACTTTTGTAGACAACTCAATGCTGGTATGATTGACATCACCGATACAATAAGTAAATCAGCATCTTTTAAACCATTGAGAATTCCATTGAACCATTCTTCCATCAATGGGAGAAATACACGTTTAATTAAATTGATTTTAAAAACACTTGGATTTCGTTGAAGTTCAATTCCATCGGGTGTCGTCGAAAATGTTATTTCTAAATCACCACCAATGAGAACTGTATCGAGACCTGAAATTCACGTATTCATTCAATGAAAATCGAATTAATTCTATCGAAGTTCTACCTTCAGCTTTGACTTGTTCTTCGAAACGTTGATGAACACCAAGCCATACGATATGACCACGTTTTTTCAATTCTTTTGCAAGAATTACAAATGGTTTAACATCTCCAAGAGATCCGATAGCTGAAATAAATATCTTTTTCTTTGTTGGTTCTTCCATATTGCACTCGAACTCAGATAAAAAAGAACATTATTTCTCTTTAAATATATTTTGAATGTTGATAAGAAATCCAAGGTTATCTCTCCTCTATGCTTAATCTTTACATCAAAACAAAAAAATCCACGTCACTATTATCTTTGTCATTTCATTTGTTTTGTAGATCAAAGATAACTTCAAAGTCAACGCTAATCGTTTAGTCAATATGACATCTGTCATACGCTACGAAAAAGATCCAACATTTACCACTTTAAACATGCTTTGCATTTCTCGATAAGAAATCCAAAATGTGCGTCACTATCTTTGCTGTTTCATTTTTATTTTCATTTTCAAGATTCGAGATAAAGTCAAATTCAAAGGTTAACACAATGACAAATCAAGAAATTCTACTCGATTATTTATCAGCGTTTAACAATCGTGACATTGCAAAAACGCTTAGTTTTCTCAATGAAAATTGTCGTGTACTATTCAATGGTCAAGTTATTTTACAAGGAGTCGAATCGTTACGACCTTTATACGAAAAAGATTTTGCAAATCCTGAATTAACTGTAACTCTTGTTGAATCGAATGTTGACAACAACAATCCAAATGATGTTCGTGTGCTTTTAAAACTCGGTGCCAATCGTTTTGTTGATGTGACTTATGTTTTCGAAAATGGAAAAATGATCGAACATCGAATTCATTCTGATACAACACATTGACATTGAATAAAAATATTTCTATTCAACGGTATATTTTGAACAAAAGAATGTTTGAATTCAAGAGAGAGAGAGAGAGAATACACGTGCATAGAACTATATATATATATATATATATATATATCGATGTCTGCTTTTCATTTATCTATAAACATGAAGTCCGTTAAACGTCAACGAATTTCCTATAATTCTTTCGAAAATTTATCAAATGAAATCTTCTATGAAATCTTTGATTATCTCGATGGTTATGATATTTATCGATCATTTTCTAAACTCAATGATCGTTTCACCGATCTTATTATGGATGGTTCATATCTTTTAAAAGTTCGACTAGCTCCTTTGACCGACTTTTTCTTTGATTATGAAGACTGGATTCGTTCTAATCGACATCGTATTCTGTCTTTTCATCTTCCGGAGGACATATATTTCAACCGTACTCATACATTAGAACATTTCGATGTATCATTCATTCGTCTTGAATCATTGATTTTAAACCATGCTTATCTATCGGAATTATGTGAACATGTTTCAAATTTACATGTTTTACCTCAACTTGTCTCACTAAGCATTTATTTTTTTTCTGCGACGTTGATATTGATGAGATTTATCAAATGATTTTCTCATTGCCGAAATTAAAAAGTTTTCGAATGCAAAAACTTATTGATCCACGAATGTTCATGATTATGCCAATGTCATCGAATGGAAATTTTTCTTCTTTAAAGTCTTTATCGATTTATCATTTTTGTCCGATAGATGTACTGATTAATTTACTTTCATATACACCTCATCTATGTCGTTTACGTTGTCCTAGTATTCATGAATCAGATTTTAAGGATGATGATGATGAAATGAAATCAAAACGATCGATTCAATTAAATCATTTAAAACATTTAATTCTTGGTTTACATGAAATCTTTTTCGATGAATTCGAAGAATATTTTTCGATTATCTGTTCTCAATTGAAAACGATGCATCTTTCGATTCATTCTTCTGATAGAAGTTATTTGGATAGTGATCGATGGGAAAAAATCATTACAAACAAAATGAAGCATTTAAAACAGTTTAGTTTATGTTATAGTGAATCTCTTAATGATCGTTTTCAAATTAATCCTTCTCATATTTCACTCCATCGTTTTAATTCATCATTTTGGTTCAATCGAAAAATGAATTTGAATATTGAAATTGAAAATGATGATGTTACGTATTTAATTTCTCCAGCAGCGTAAAAATAAATGAAAATAAATGTTTTGATATTAATTATTTAACTTTTCTTTTAGAAAAACTTGGATTGATTATCAAGAATATACTGAAGATGCATCATCTTCAAATTATTCTTATCCTGTCAATACATTATACTTAACTAATGCTTTTCTTATCAACAAGCGTCAGTCATTATTCAAGAGAATTAAACCATTATTTGATTTAATTCAAATTCATTCTTTGGATATTAACTGTGATAATATGTGTCCAAGTATATTTATCAAATTATTAAATTCTTTGTCAAATCTTCAATATCTTCGAATATATGATTCTACTTTGTTTAATCGAGAACGTCTTTGTCGACAAGATAAGACGATGTTGAAGAAATTTTTAAACAATAATAAAATTAATAAAATAACTCTAACAACTCCTGGCGACCTCATCGAAGCATTGAATATTCTTCATATCTTTCCTCGTATACAATATTTTGCAATACAAAATATCTCAACTATGAACACTCTAATCTTTACTTATGATCTTTTTCGAGAAATTACACAGAGAGGAATCTATCATTCTCTAACCATTTGTTTTTTCGGCATCGGACTTGAAGAGTCTCTCTTAAACGAATTACAAAAATCCATTTATTCTAGAGGTGAAAATTGTCAAGCATATCGACAAAAAGAGAGAATTTACTTACAATGGAAATGATTTGATTTCAACTTTATTTTCATAGTTTTGTTTTATTCGATATGAATAAATAAAAAAAAAAGCAAAATGTCTTGAAAATCGTTCATTTGTCTTTTTTTTCATGCAATCTTCTATCTGACTGATTCTGATACAACACATTAAGTTTATTTATTTATTATTTTATACAACGATTAAAAGCACACATTCATCTGATTTATCAATACATTGTACTTCTTCTTTTTCTTCTTCTTCTTCTTCTTCTTCTGATTGAGACTGATCTTGTTGAAGATTTTCTTTATAATATAATAATATAATATAATTTGTAAAGAAAAGAAATTTTTCCAATGATGTGGCCATACATAATGGACCTGTTTCATTTAATTCTGTCGTTGAAACTGAAGATTTCTTCAATGGATAATAGAGAACTTGAGATTTGCTTTGAATTGTTTGACGAATTCGTTCAGTATTTGGTTTCGATGCTGGTATTCGATTAAGGAATATAGTCCAAGCTTGTCGACAAAAGTTATTTAAATTAGAAAATGAATTAAATAAACAAGTAACGTTCATCAAGAGTCGATTCACTTGACCCTCGACTGAATGTGTTAGTGTGAGCGCATATAAAAATTTGAACTAAAAACGATCGACTATACGTATATATGATAAAGTTTCACCATACATCATATCGGGCAACACCTCGTCGGTCGTCGGCGTCCCTACGGTCTGCCACTTCCGACTCGAGCTGCCACATTTTTCGACTCAAGCATAGGTAGTTATCGAATATCTAGGTCTAGATGATTATAGATATCTGAGAAGGACTACTTTTAGTTTTCTAAACACAACAATAGAGTCGGAAACGCCATATCGGATTTAACATAATCACATCATAGGAAAAATCTCTGTTTTTCCAAAATACGAATCTTCTAATGAGCAATACCCAGTTCCAAATTTTGAAAAATCGTCAGTTTCCAAAAATACTCAGTTGAAAATTTTGAATATCTACCTATCAATTCAAACTCGCCGATCTGGATTATCCAGAGTACCATTAAGTTCCAACTATCATTTGTCATCTACTAGGAGTTACTAAAGTCGATGTTATTTTGACCTCTGAACCCGATTTATACTCAAATTCCAAATTCTCCGACTTCGATTACCCAAGGTCCGACCAAATCCCAACCATCATTGGTCACTATAAGTGAGTTCTTAAATTGATGTTCTTTTGACCGCGAACGGACGAACATACGGACACACTGCTACTTTCTCGGCGTAATACCCTCCTTACAGTAGAGGGAATTATCGCCATCTGTTGAAATTTCATTGTCACTCATCTTCGATGGTTGATAAATAATCATTTCCTTAAATTCAAATGCATGACCTCTTGGACATAACCAACGCACTCGACTTTCAATCATAATACAACGGGAAACCAAGAATTTCGATAGGTCTAACGATACAGCCATACTTCCGTTTGGTATACATCCTCAAGAAAAAACAATCTCAAATTCTTGTCCAGAATGAAAAAATATTTCACTAGCAAATTTTACTACTAGTAATAAAATCATCGGTGTTCATGATAAATTTATAGTGCATTCGGATTCAGATTAAAAGCTACCCTAGGAAATACCTTGATTGTAGATTTCTAGAAAGAAATTTCGGTAGTTTGAATGTGCTGTCTCATGATTGGACCGGACTAACAAACTTTTAAGACTTGTTTTCTTGTTTTTCTCTTCCTAGTAGTTTCTTTTTATTATGACGTTTCGGTAGTGCGAAACCTCCGTTGTCAGATTGTTTATTGTTGATTTTTAGAACACACAAATTCTTTATGTATTCTTTTTTTTCTTTCAAATTCTTCTTTGATAGTGAGTCGGAAGAAGATGATAGAAGAAATCACATTGACCAGTTATTACCGTCTAGTCGACCCACTATCAAAGAAGAATTTGAAAGAAAAAGAAGAATATAGTTAGTGAGGCATGCAATAACTTTGTCATAAATTTGCGATTTTGTAATGTATGACATTCTGATATCGAGCACATGGTATATCACTTATTTCATAGACAATGTTTGTTTTAATAACACCCCTATTTTGTCAAAGTAATTTAATTGAATTACTTCATTATCACTCGACCTTATTATGGGAAGAAAAAGAGGCAAGACCTCGAAAGACCCTAACCTTACTTCCATCGTGACATCTATCCGTCGTGGTTTATCATCGAAGGATAATGATAAGTCATCTCCCACAACGAATAAAAAGAAAAAAGATGACCAAACGTTTATCGATATTGACCAACCGTCTTTAAATCATCAAAACATGGAGACATCTAATGCCTCCGATGATGCTCTCAATGAATCTTCTGATGTTCTTGTCACTGCTCCACCTTCACCTCGTGCACCTTCAGCTGATTCTATTATCCACCTTCCTTCACTAATGCAACATATATCAACAAATTTACTACCTGTTCATCATGATCTTCAACGTACAACGACACAACCCATTTCAACAACCGTTATCACCAATGAATCTACTAGTTTTGCATTGAGTAGATTTCCATTTCCACCATTTACAATTAGATTCAATTCAAACAACATATCACCCTCAATCTTACATTGTTGTTTAGCTCGATCAAATAGCATTCAACAACGAGATTATCTTCTCTATGTCAAAAATGCCACTTCATTTTGTTTTCTATTAGAAACAAACAATTGGCCAAATACGATTAAAAATCTTACGTTTTCATTACCTTTAATTCCACGTATTCCACCGCAACTTAGTTTAATTATTAAAGATGTCGATTTAAATATTGATTTCAATGAATTTTGTTCAGATATTAAATCTCAATATCCTGACATTAAAAATGTTGTTCGTTTAAAAAACAAATTCGATAAACACATCAAATTGATTAAAAATCGAACTCACTTCATTGAACACTCGTGAAAAACTATTAAATGATAAACGAATTCTAGTTAATTACATTTATTATTCAATAGATGAATATCTTGCACCATTTCAAGTCCTTATCTGTTCAAAATGTGCCCACTGTGGCTCTAACACAAGTCAACCTCGGCTAGTTGTCCTATTATCAAAGCCTATCGTGCTGAACTTACGAAAAAAAAATTCTGCAAACAAATAACAATTCATCAAATTCTTTCTCTCCATTTAACTGGTTCAATAACAATCAACAAACTGTACAATCGACTGCCAACAACGATATGATTAACAAATTAAATGATCTCATCAATAAGATCTCTGATATTAAAGCAGGTCTTGAAAATCTTTCATCAAAATACGAAAACTTCACAAGATTTATGATTGAAAAAGAACATAGTGACCAAATTCTTAAACAAAATTTTAATTTTGTTGCTGATACAACGAAAAATCTCTCTATCGATTGTTCTTCGCTGAAATCAAAAATTACACAACAAGAAAACATCTTAAAACAGTTATTAATTCCAATGTTATCGGATATTATTCAAATGATTATTCCTCAAATGTCAAACTTAGTTGACACCGAATTTCACTCTTCCTTCAAACAAAACCTCGATCAATATCTCAACCAAATACAACAAATTCGTGACGGTAAATACTCAGTTTCATAATGACTCTCTCTCCGCTCAGTACACCTTTTTTTTCGTGTTCTTCTTTTTCTCAAATTTGTAAACGCGATTTTTTTTATTTGCAAAGCTAAAGAAAGTCTGTCGAAATTTGATTTCAATTTGTTTTGCGAAGTCCTTGATGAATGGGAGAGTTGTTCAACTCTTAGTTCATGTTTCTCTCTTTGGAATAGCTATTCTCCTGCGATAGAAAATGAAATAATCTCTTCTCTTCACATCCTTTCTTAATTCTTTTAGAAACAGGTTTAGTTGATCTTTCTTCATTATACAAAATATTTCCGAATTATAGTCTATGCTCCTCAGAGTAAAACATGGAAATGGATTAATTTATCATCATTCATAACTGATAATACAGCTATTTTTGGCGATTTTAACGTAGATCTATTTGAAGATGATGCTTTAGCCGATGAACTTTTATCTTGGGCAGATAGTCATTTCTTAGCTCCTTATACTACTGATGGACCAACTTCATTGAGATCAAATAGAAACATCGACTACGCCTTTACTAATTGGAATAATATTGGCATTCAAAGTTATAAAGGTGCGACAAAAAGTGATCATAAACTAATAATATCGATCGTTCCTTTCTCTTCGAATAAATCTCATAAAGGCAAAAACACTCATTGGAAAGTCTTTTCAATTTTTATAGAATTTACTTTTTCATTTTGGTCTAAACAAATAAATAGTCTTACAGATTGGGCCTCATATGATGAATATGTTCGATTTATAGCGCTTCTCTCGCTAAGATGCACAACTTATTTCGATTTGAATAAGTATCGTTCCGCTATTCCACCTGAATTGAGATCATTCCTATCATACATTCGAGCTCTCTCTTTTCGACAACTTAAATTAAAATGTCCACACCTTAGAAAAACAATTAACTCTCTCCGAAATGTTGCTAAAAAAGAATTAAAATTCTTTTTTTCAAATAAACTTGATCTTTCTCTTAAGTATCGTAATTCTTCATTACCTGATGCTAACGCATTTTGGTTTAAATGCAAAAATCATCTGAAACCTTCAACTTCTTCTCTACGCGGAATAATTAATTCCAACGGTAAATTAGTTAATGATCCACAGGAAATGTGCAATATCACAGCTGACTTTTATGAATCTTTTTTTAAAAAACCTGACGTAGTTAGACCTCATCCCTATGTAGATGCACCTCAAATTAATTTCGACGATGAAAACGAAGAGATTACTCCTATTACTATCGATGAATTACTAAACACTGTACATTCAATCAGAAAAAAGAAATCATTTGATGCACATGGTATTTCTAGCTTTATGTTTAAATTCATTGATCAAAATCATTGGTCTTTTCTTCTACCTCTATTCAATCATTCCTTTCAAACCGCTTTTTTTCCTACAAATTGGAAAGAATCGAGAATGATTTTACTTGCAAAGAAAGACCCCATATGCTCACCTAACTCTACTCGGCCAATTTCTTTAATCGATTGTTTTCAAAAAGTTTGTGAAAAACTCTTTCTATCTCGTTTCCAATCGATCTTATTTCGAAAAGGTATTCTTCCTGATTACCAATCAGGTTTTAGGGAACGCTTTCGTTTACAAACACGTGTCATATTATTCTTGGAAGATATGTTTAGTTTATTAGCAAACAGTTCCCCGGTTGCATCAGTTTTTATAGATTTCAAAAATGCATTTGACCAATTGTGGTTTTTAGGCTGTATCAGTAAATTAAAAAGACTAGGTATTCCCTCTTCGTATTGTAAATGGATAGAATCATGGTTAGTTAAGAGAAAATGTTTTATTGAGATAAATAGTAAAAGATCTAAATGGTTTTCGATTGAAAAAGGAGGCCCCCAGGGCAGTGTCCTCACTCCAATAATCTTTATCACTTTTCATAGTGATATTGGTATTTCTCTAAATAATAATATTATCCATTTGTTTGCTGATGATCTCGTAGGTGTTATCTCAGGTCAAATGGGAATTAAATATTCTACACAATGTCTGGACTTCGAAAAACGATGCAAACAGTTTATCGATTATCTCGAATATTACTCCGTTTTGACTAATCAACCAGTTAATCTCGAAAAATCAGTTGTCATGTTCTCTGCTCGTGCAATTGGTTACCCTAATTTCGATATTTACTTCAACGATCATACACATACAAAACTAGAATGGGTCTCTGAATTTAATTATCTCGGATACACAATTTCTTCAAAACTAGGCTGGTCGAAACTACTCAAATCTACAAAAATTAAAATACGACAAAGAATATCTTTAATAAAGTCTTTTAAATTGTTTGAATGTACTTCTCCCTCACTACGTAAAACTCTTTTCTCATCATTTGTTCTTCCACTATTTACCTGGATTTATCCTATCTTTCCGTTACTTTCAAAAAAACAACAAGATGATCTCTCTCACTACTATTCCACTTCTCTTCGTAGAGCGTTATTCTGTTTACATTGGAATGATATTCTCTTTTCATTTGCTCTTGATGAAAAAATGTTAATAGATAGATGTGCTTCTTATTGGAACAACTTCCTAATCTCTTTTGCCGATTCTATTGATGGTACTCTACTATTCGAAAAAGCAAATTTCACCGAATTTAGAAAATCTTGGTTAAATGGGGAATTCGCTATTAATTGTCTCCGAAAATCTAAACGTTATGTCGAACACGTTTCTATAATTGAAAAATCATTTCCTGGCTTTCCTCGGTTCCAGAACAATCCTCAAACATATTCTACGAGATTGATGAACTGTCTCTTCTTGAGGATTTCGCAATAACATTTTGATACAAGCTTTAAAGTTCGAAATAAAATAATTTTCTCATTTCTTTCTTTTTTTTTGTCTATTTTGTTGTAATTCATAAACCTTGTTCCACAGGTTTTACTTTTTGCTTTTTAATTTTATGTAATATTTTTCTCTTTGTTGTTTTACTATTATCCTTTCGTCGAATAATATCGACATTTTTTTCTTTTTACATTGTTAATAATGAGTGAACTGTGTATACTCTTGTCTTTCTTTTTCAACTTCAATGGAACTGTCAGGATCTACTAAGATCACAGCTTGCATAATAAAAAAAAAATTACAAAAAGTTTCTGAACGAATATTCATCTTGCGAAAGATATCTTTTATGATAAAAAATATTTTTGTGAGCCTTTAAGTATTAGCAAGACTTAAAAACACTACTAACGTTACCTGGATACGGCGAAAAATATCTTTTCTTTTTATGAATGTCATGCAATCAGTAAATTAACTTTTTCTAGAGAAACTAATATTTGAAAGGTAAACAAAACAGGTGTATATCATGAAAATAAATGACATGTTTGAATGCACGCACTAAACTTTATGATTTTTTCAGATACTCATTTTTCTTTTGAATAAATGTTTGAACGATGAACATCAAATCGGTATTCAAGTTATTTTATCTTCGGGCAAGTAATTATAATCTTTTCATTCCTGATGAACATGACTATTACGATGAAGAGACAACAAACCCAGCAACAGCTACTAAATATCAAAAATATACAACTCGATTGTACGTACTACTACTTTTAGTATGTATGTATTTTCTTTGTTATGCCACTCTTATAAAGACACAACTACATACAATTGTTGTTAATGACATTGATGCGGATAAATTTGAAAAACTTTACTTGGAACATGCTGAAACTCTTTCATGTCCATGTGAAAATATAACAATACCATATAAAGAATTTGTTTCACATACAATTCGATTTCATCCTGTTTGTACAAGCTTTTTCATCAACAAACAATGGATAGATGCACTGTATCTACCTAATGCAACTTTGTATTCCATAGGAGATTTTCGGAAAATAGCTTCTTCTCAAGTAACAAAATAATGTTGTATTTATTTTGAAATTATTAATCTCTATTTTTTTTAGTTTCAATTATTATCTAGTCTTTGTTCACTCTGTCAAGAGATAACTTTGACAAATGAAGTGAAGCTCAATAATAGGCAGCTTATTACGCCGTCTCTACTTCATAAACCAGAAGTTCAATCCGAAGTGGATGCTACTATTAAATTATCAAGAAATAGTTTATCAACTCGAATTCTTTCATTCATCGACTATTTTCGATTGGTGACTGAAGCCAATAATTTCGTTACGGCCGTCGGTACAAATGCAGCTATATTACATACGACTTTCGGATCTGTCGACGATCTGTTTTCGGCGTCCACTTATTATACACCTAATATCTACGATCCTGCTAAGAAATATTATTGTACGGCTACTCGTATAATTGGGCGATCAAGTATATATTCAGTTGCTTCTGATGGTACGTGGAGTTTCTGGCCGTTTGACGGCGACGACCAGGCAAGAGTAATCAAAGGATTTTCCACAGGATGTTTTCCTTTGGAATCTATCCTACAATCCACATTAGATTGCTTGTATGAAATTCAATGTCTTCAAGTATTAAATGATAATTTCCCGTCTCTAAATCAGGTATGTTGTTTTCTACTGTGGAATATTTGTATACAACAATTCTTCACATTTAGATGAATTTAAATTTAAATGATTATGTTTTATTATCGAATAAAACCAATCGTAGTGTCTACGATCACTTATCAGATCTATTTGTTGATGAATGGACAACAATAGTAAATTATACTCTATATGTGCAAAAGTGTAATCCATCAAAATGCACATATACATTAAGAGTTAACATTAATTATTCTTATGCAATTGCTTTAATTATCAGCTTATACGGTGGACTAATTTTAATACTGCGTTCGATTTCAATAGTTCTCATCAGTGTTCTATTAAAACTAAGATGCTCGCTGACAAACAGAGCGTGTCTATCGGTATATTTAGTACCTGGGAAAGTCTGCCTATCAAAATGTGTTCAATGGATAAAACAAGTAAACTTATTTAAAGTTGTTAATGAACGCACAGAAAACGATATCAAACAACAAAAACTAATTACACGTATTTATTTGATTGCATTATTAAGTATGTGCTTACTTTCTTCACAGGATATGTATGTAGAATGAATAAACTTATTTCACGTTTTTCTAGTTTCGCTCACTGTTCTCGTCATTTTTAATTCATTAACTATTCAAACAGTTACGAAAAGTATTTCAAATCCATCATTAGATACTTATATAAATTTCAAACAAATGTATCCCGATACATTGACATGTCCTTGCTCTACTGTGACAATACCTTATCATAATTTCATGTCATTTTCTCCATTTTTTCATCAAATATGTTCAAGTGACTTGATAACAGACGACTGGATATCAATGTTACAACAATCTACTACGCATTATATTGATATTGATTGGCGAAATAGAGCTTATCGACAATTTCGTTTATTGTCTAAACTTTGTCAATTAGCTAATCAAACAATTACTGCTGCTGTTAATGAATTTCTTTTTGAGTCACTTATTGTTTCCAATTTACTAACAGAAATGCATTTCAATTTGCAAATGGAAGAAATTCTAAAGGAATTTTATCAAACAACAATTGTCTATTTCCGTCAACTAGTTGATGCAGTTAATCTTCAAATAAACGTTGATCAATTGTTTATGCTAAGTCTCACTCAAACCATGTCGAAAGTCAATTTCTATTCCATGCACTACACCGATATAAATACTACCAACAATCAACAATTAGTTGAGGTATCTTCTTATTAAAGTTAATATCATAGTTTATACTAAATAAAAATATCATATTGATTTTAGATCGTACTGTCTTTGACTAGTCACGAAAGTGTTAGTTTGAACTCGAAGAATTGTTATTGTTCGGTAGATTTTGATTGTGAGACACCATCAGCCATCTTTGACGTCGACTTTTCAACTGACGATATGCAACTGAATAGTCGTCAAGTATCTTATTTTATACCTGGTTCAATTTTTGGGTGTTCTGAAATCGATTCACTTTTACGCTCGACACTAGAATGTTTTTATTCGGATTCAGTTTGTTTTCAGATTTTAAGGAATTATTTACAACAACTCTATGCATTCAATTCAGTTCCGGATGAATTATCATTATCTTCATACATAATTCCAAAATGGTTCAATGCTAAACCCCTAGTTTATAATTCAAAATTCACTAATTTCTCTCGAAATAGTTCGATCGCAACAATAGTTACAAATCTATTAGTCGAAGAATGGAATCCATCTTATTCATATAATGATTTTTATCAATTGTGCGCGCCAAATTATTGTAGTTATCAAGAAAAAATCCATTCAAACGATTCAATTGGTATAGTAGTTATCTTGATTTCAATGATTGGTGGTCTTATTATTTCATTGCGTTTCATTATATCTCACTCAGTCAAACTCATTATCAAGTTAATTTCGATAGTGACTAGAAAACAAAAACAAGAACAACATCAAAAGAGTAATTACAGTAGTCGACATAGGATTATTTGATTTAATGACATTTTTTTTTCTAGTTGTGCGAAGTTGGTCTGAACAGTTGACATTATTCAAACAGAAACTTATTTCGTCTTCATATAATATTTTAATTTCTTTAAATATCTTTCCTCGTCACACATTTGCAAGTAATATTGATCAAATGACTGCTAAATATTATGGAAAACTAGCTACTCGACTTTATTTACTTTTACTTCTGATTAGTTTTATTATTCTTACGTTGTATACGATCACTCAACAGCACATGTTCACAAAAGAATTTCATAAACCATCATTTGAAACATACAATGAACTCATACGAAAGTATGATAATCAGTTAAAATGTTCTTGTTCATCAGTTTCATCAAAATATCAACAATTCATTGAGATTGAACCTATATTTCATGAGATTTGTTCCAGTAAATTTACTTCAGATGAAATGATTAACAATCTTCGAGCTAGTCTCTCGTCGGATTTATTAATATATGATAAAAAAGATTATCGTCGTTGGATATTATCACATATTCAATATCTTCGAGGATTATGTCAAATCTCAATGGAATCAATGAATATTTCAATTCAACAGTTTCTTTCAACAGCATCTACATCAAAAGATTTGTTATTTAAATATGATTTTGATGAACAAATTGATGCCTTAATAGAACAAACCAAAGAAAATGCTCCCGAAAATTTAAATGCAATTTTTTTCTTAATTAGAAATATCAATTTTGGCAATGCTATTGTTTCTACTTATGGAACGAATTTCAAATATGTTGGCGAGTGGAATGTGGGATCGATAAATGCATTTCAGGCGGAAACTGAAATTTATGATAATGATTGTTTGTGCACATTGAATATGAATTGCACAAGTCAAGCTTATTTCATTGAATTAAACTCGTTAGAACAAATTCCCATCAAAGGTCTTAAAATAGGTTGTACACCAAGTGAATCGCTTCTTTCTTCGACTCTCGAATGTTTTTACGATAACTCATGTGTGAATTCTATCAAAAAATACACGAACTCTACATATTCTTTTGAATCGCTGTCAAACACAACTCAACTTAATCTTACAATAAATGAACTAGTTCAAAAATTATTTACTGATCGATGGATATCGACAAAGAATTACTCATCTTATTATCAACAATGTTTACCATCAATTTGTTTATATACTTATGTGCAGACAGTCAATTTAATCTATATAGCGTCTGTTTTACTTAGCCTTCAAGGTGGTTTATCGATTGTTCTCAAAGAAATTTGCCCAAAAATAATTAAATTAGCCGTAGTAATAAAAAGAAAACGAAAGGAACGTTTGAACACTGTTCATTCAGTAGATTCTCATGTAGTCGTGCCCGCTCAAACAACTAATGAATTAGAATTAAACACAATGCTCCATCCATCAAAGTATTTAAAAGTTATGTTATCATGCTTGCTAATCATGGCTTTGTTAGTACTTCTCACTATTTCTTCAATTTATCTTATTCATGATAGAAATGATTCGATCACCCAAATGACCAGTATGTTTTTTTTTCTTTCAAATCTTATTACTGTTATGATTTTCTCGAAATATACATATCATGTATTTATTAGTTTCATCGACAAATCCCACCATAAATACAAATTTAACTACTACATCGACAGTGACTTCAACAAGCGCAAAACGTTAGTCATCTGAAGGTGTTCTTATTATTTTGGTCACATATGCAAATGAAACTAAGAGTTATGTCTGTTAATTTTGTGACATTTCTTTAAAAAAAAAACTTGTTCGTTCGGAGCTGAAGGCATCTGTGATCAGAATACTGAGATCATCATTCTCTCATAGACTACCCTGTATTTAAAACTTTAATTATTTTCAGAATGCGATTTCAAATTTGAAGCAATACCAATAATGATGCCCGACTCTGATGCTTATCAATCATCTATTGTTGTGGGCGATTTTAATAATGATAATCGATTTGATATAGCTTATGGGTTCGCAAAATCTGTCATCTATAATAATAACAACGTTAGGTAAGTCGTTTAATGTAATTTTTATACACTGATTTTCCTGTTGCAATAAATATTAGCGAAGTGATCGTAATACTTGGAAATGAAAATGGTACATTTGGAGAACCAATTATATCCTTCATGAGATTTAGCCATTTAAATCAAATATTTCCTTGCACTGCTATTGATTTTAACAATGATAGTCTACTTGACATTGTCTTATATGACGACTTTCTTAATAGCATTCGCGTTCTTCTCGGAAATGGCAATGGAACTTTTCATGAAATAATATTCCTCATAGAAAATTGCGCTGATGAGATAACTGATATATCTATTGGTAATCTTAATAATGATAGATTCTTGGATTTAGCAGCTGTGTGCTCATCGACAGAATCTATAAACATAGTCTTCGGGAATGCGAATGGGACTTCCGCGCAAAATACAATTCTCAATAATTTCACTGCAGACATTAATTCGATCATAGCAATTGAGATTGCTGATTTCAATGGTGATAATTGTGACGACATACTCTTCATTAATGATGTGGACGGCAGCGTCAATGTATTTCTCGGATATGGAAATGGACTCTTTGATACGCAAAAAACTTCTCTTTTCAACAGAGAGATAAATGTATTTTTCATTGTTATTGGCGACTTTAACAAAGACATGAGACGCGATCTCATTTTCTCGTATCTAGATATACGCACAGGTTCCCCGACAGCCGGTTTGATGTTCGGATATAATGATGGAACGTTTGATATACCAATACCCGTACCTTTAGAAATGAACATTTATTATTTGACCCGACCAGCTGTCGGTGATTTCAACAATGACGGCTATCTTGATCTTGTAGCTTTTACATTTTTTCCTAGCATTTTAAATGTTTATTTCGGAGATGGAAACGGGAACTTTGAATCGTATACAATATCTTCATCATCTATTTTTACCGCTTACTTAGCTGTTGTTGATTTTAATGACGATGGTTATCAAGATGTATTCTGTTTCCAGTATTTTACAGATGTACAGGTCTTTTTAAATACACGTCAATGCGATAATGCATCTGCAATTTTTGGAACAACCACCTTGACCTATGGTTAAATTTTGACTATTTTTTCATCGATATCATTTATTCAGTTCAAAAGACTTGCAAGCTTTCTCGCTTATTCACATTATTCTTATTATTTGCTTTGCTGCTTTTATCAATTGCAATTTCTTATAAAATATTTACACAAATTAATGCATAAATGAGTCTTGTCATAAGTATATACAGGTCACACAAGACGTTCTGAGACAACTTTAGTTTTCCTGATCAATCATCATTCGTTTAAGCCAAAATTGTACCATTACAAAATCATGTTTTTATTTCACTTTCTAATGCAACACCTAAGATGATAATGCCTTAATCTATAAATATACTAGTTCGACATAATTCGAATTCGTGTATGCAAGAAATCTGTTTCAATCGTCATAGAACGCTTTTTACCCTTTATACACCTTTATATATTTGCTAGAGATAAGAACTTGATGAATTTTAGTGAAAACCTTTCATTTTTAATAGCGATTTTACAAGAGACAATTTTGAGCCTCATATGAAAACATCATCCGATTGGACTAGATTTTTTTTAATATCATGACTTAGTTGTGTTCTACACATACCATAAGTTTCAATCTAACCCATTGTACGGTTAGTATTCTTTGGATTCTAGAATTTGACAAAAAATGATCTTTTTCAGAAGTAGCCACCCTCATCCTCACCCTCATTATCGTGATATCAGAAGAAAGAAAACGAAATTATTCAAATGTATCAATCAAACAACGATAAAACTTATAATTACTATTGCTATTCCAATAACTGTTGTTACTTTCATTACCGTCTTGGTTCTTTTGATAAAGCCAAATGAACACGTTATAAATCGTAAGTTAATCAACTCGTTTTCTATGTTTATTTTCTTGTTTTTAGCTTCAACAGTCAATCTTTGATGGAATAAAACTAGTATAGCAATGACAGGCAATCCTAGTTTCTCTGGAAATGAAAATGATCCATTGAACACACCTCTTGGTGCAGTAATAGACTATCATAATACTTTATATATTGCCGATTCATCAAACAATCGAATACAAAAAATATAAGATGGGTTGAATGAACGGAACACTATGATGTAAGTTTCTATCAAGTATAATCAATAATACGAATAACAACACATTATCCTCTTCATTTCAAATTGAATATCATCAAGCTTCTGAATCACTTTATGTACCTGACTCATCGAATCATAAAATACAGAAATTGTTACGCTATTAATTTTTCTCCCGCTTTTGTATTTTTTTTCTGTCTTTTTTCACTGCGCAAATAAAACTAATGGAGTATCGCTTCTATTTGCTGTTTTGTTTTTCTAATTCTCATTCAAGCGTCAGCACTGCAGCCTGCACAATAAATGCAACTAAAACATTCATATTGTTGAATCGATATGCTCTCCAAAAGTAACTGTGTACCTTCAATTCCATTAGAAGAATGCACCAACCGTTAAAAACATGGTACAATATGCATGTCTTTCTTTCAAAATAAAAACAAGAAAAGCTTTGTACTTTTTATTTTTTTTGCACTTATAAATATCGGCAAAACATTCGATACATACACATACTTAAACTGATTCGATGTTTATTCGTCAACCAATTTTTCAAATGACACGATTTCCTAGCGGAGTAAAATTATATTAACCCTAAAGAGAAAATATCTAATTTGAAAATATTTTATCATTCTAATATAGAATCAAGCTATGGGATCGCCTATATCTCCAATGCGAGCCACTCAATCACCTCCACAGTTTCAAGTTCCTACTGAATTTACTCAAAAGCAATCTATTCGCCAGAGAAAAGTAAATGTTCAAACTAAAGATCTGATTGAAATACCATCGAAATCGTTCGTATTATGAATATTTCACTTTTATATTATGTAATATCGGTTTTCTGTAGATCAAGTAGAGCATTGAAAGTTGCCTTGGTCCTGCTCGTAAGCGGAATTATTGCGGCTGCTGCTGTAGTTCCATCATTAGTTTTGAATTTGGCTTTAGATACGACAACTGTAACAACTACAACATCGACTACGACTTCATATACTACTACAACAACGACAACATCAACAACAACAACAACAACAACAACTACATGTAGAATCTTTGATAATTATTAAATTTTACAATTGTAATGTGATTTGACTTGATAGTTGCATGTATTCCTACATGTGCCAATGGCAATTGTACAGGTCCAAATACTTGTCGATGTATCACTGGTTGGTATGGTTCAACTTGTTCGCTGGCAAATTGTACAAGTCCCTGTCAAAATGGTGGCACTTGTTCCGCTCCAAATACATGTACATGTGCAACTGGATGGTAAAATAAAAAGATCATTTGTTTTCGTAAATCTAAGTCTACTCTCTTTGTTTTCTCAAAAGGAATGGTACAACATGTACAGTACCTATTTGCTCATCACCATGTTTGAATAGTGGAAGATGCATTGCTCCAAGTACATGCAATTGGTAAACATCTTCGTTATTTTCTTCATACAAAAGAATATTTCTTTGTTTGATATATATAGTACAAGTTCATGGACAGGCAGTACCTACCAAACACGTAAGATATATTATTATCATAGTTATCAATTCAATTTTCATTGCTTTTTATTCAGCTATTTGTAATTCAGCATGTACAAACGGTGGAAATTGTACAGCTCCGAATAATTGTACTTGTAAGTCGCCTTAGTAATCAAGAATATTCGAATTTACAAATTTGTTTCTCTAGGTGATACGGATATGTGGATTGGACCCATATGTCAAACTCGTTCGTATTTAAATATGATATCGAAAAAAATTCATCTTTCATTGTAAAATATTTTCTAGCGGTTCCTATATTCTAGAGTTTCGATAATTCATTACAAGATTTGTGTAATAATTTCAATGGAGTTGGAACGAACAGTCCAAGTTATTCGTCACCTGGCTACAATGGTGCAGGTGCATGTATTTGGTTGAGCAAAGCATCAAGTCAATCATTAACAATCCTCAGTCCACCATTTTTAAATATGGCTTACACATAATTTACATTGGAAGCGTGGATGTATGCAAATACATTATGTAATGGTTCAGGCTGTACTGATAATGCTCTCTTTGGTCAATTTCAACAGAATGTTTTGGATCATTCATTACATATCATTGTTCGAAATCAACGTATCTATCTGGGATTCTTCGCCGATGATGTTGCTGGAACTGTGGTAAATCGAAGGCAAGATTCAAATCAACTTCGCTTATATTGAAATACTATTTGTAGACATTATATCCTGGTCAATGGTATCATATGGTAAGATTTTCAAAAGAAAAAAGAAGAAAAAAAGTTTATAATAAATCTTTTTTGATTGTTCAAAGGCATACGTTTATGATTATCCAACAATGACTCAATTTGTTTATGTCAATGGTTATTTAGATATTTCACGTAGTTCGGCTGGTCCTTATCAAGGCACAACAGGGTAAGCACAGTTCATTGTAATTGTTTGAAAACTAGAAATAAATTTTAGTAATTTAACTGTTGGTACCAATGGTGTCAATTATCCGAATAACTATTTCGATGGTTGTCTCGATTCAATTGCTTATTTTGGTCGAACAAAAATGTCACTGAAGTTTTAAATGATGCAACACTTATTGTCAATCTTGCATTTGATTCTAACTCACTTGCTGATTCAGGTCCATTGACAATCAGTGGAACAGGCACCGGCTATACGTTTACTAGTTCTGGCCGAGTCAATAGTGCATTGACATTATCAGCAACAACTGCCTATGTTCAAGTAACAGGCTTACGACGTATCGGTACAAGCAGTTGGCCATATTCCGTTGCAATTTGGATCAATCCAACGAGTCTCGCTGGCGGAACTATTATGCCTTTAAGTAGTCGTACAGATGGAGCTCAAACTAGCGCATGGTGTCTACCTATTATGGGCTTAACTTCATCTGGACAGATTCAGATTGCTATTAATAGCTGGAATGGTTCTAACGTTCCATTGACTGGACCAACAGTATCTCTCAACACATGGACACATGTTGTTGCAACTTATTCACCTACTAATGGTGAACGTTTATATGTGAATAATGTCTTAAGAGCTAACACTGGTGCATATGCTTTCTCAGCAGATGGTGTTCCGATGACAATTACATTAGGAAGTTCATTGAATGGTACTGGTGTATGTAATACAGGCACAATTCAAATGGGTCGATTCTATGGATCATTGGATCAGTTTTATGTTTATGCACGTGAACTTACTGCATCAGAAGTTTCTACTCTTTATAATGTTTAAAAGAAAAACAAATTTTTATGCAAAACTCATATACACTGAATAACAATTCGTATTTTTTTTCTTTATTATGATTATATACTTGTATTATTACAAAATTATGAATGGATCAAGCTAAAAATGCAGCACATTTTAAAACGTTTTTACTTATTCTTGTAGTCTCTATCAATCGGTTTTGTTTTCTTATTCTTTTGCATGAATTTATTTGGACTTTGATTGCGTTCCTAAGGTGTTTTTTTTGCATACATTATCGTTATCATCTATTCTTTTGACAGTTGCGAACATTAAAAAGAAATAAAGATCTTCATAGATGCATGATATTATATTAACCAATAAAATGCTATCTTTCAAAAAAAAAGGGTCTGCGAATCCATCGGATGATCGCTACTTGTTGTTAAACTTCAATGTGATTCAAAATTTACTCAATCTTTTTCCTGCATACTGATTGATCACATGTTATTCACCAATACTGGTGACTCTTTGTAATTGATAAAAGACTGAGACTTTTTTTTTTCGGTCCCTAAAAAAGGACAAGAGAAACTTTTTACAGCAACCATTAGCGAACAGTACTAAGATCATGTTGTAAAAATTTCAGTTGATTTGAATGATTCCTCACAATGTGCATAAGTGTGCGTCGCCCACGATGAATATAGCCAATGATTGCATAATTCATCGGTCTGTCTGTGCGCATATACCATTTTAGCGATGGACTATTTTTAAAATAATCTCGTGTTAAAAACGAATTTTTATTAGTTATTTAAAAGAAATCGTTTGTTTTAATTCATAAATTGCTGAACAATAATTTTTACTATAAAATACATCCATTTTGTGTCCAAAAACAACATTCGATACGCTTGAGTGACTGTCATTATATAAACCACATGATCATATTTACATTTTCATATTGTACCGACCAATCGAATGAGTGAAGTAACAAATTCAACAAGTGAAAATTCGGGTGAATCGAAAACTGGAATCGTCATATTATTCTTATCGTTTTCAGTTCTATCGGCATGTATATGTAAGATTATTTTTTCAAAATATTTAAAAAATAAAATTCCACTTCCATTTACTGTCGCTGTTTTACTATTGGGATTTATAATTGGCATTATAATAACAGAAGTTAAAAATGATGAAAATGATTTTATCTTTGGAGAAATTGAATTGAGTCAAATTGATCCTCATTTAATGTATTACATTTTTTTACCTTTATTAATATTCGATTCATCATTTAATGGTCATTTTCATGTGATTAAACAACAATTATTATCAGCTATACTTCTAGCTGGTCCAGGTGTATTCATATCAACAGCAATTATTGCTCTATGTGGAATTTATATTTTTCCATACAATTGGTCATGGTTAGTTGGTCTAATGTTTGGAAGTATTTTAAGTGCAACAGATCCTGTTGCTGTTGTAGCATTGTTACATGATTCTGGTGCAAGTAAATCATTGGCTTCATTGATTGATTCCGAATCATTATTAAACGATGGTTCAGCATTTGTTATGTTTTTAATTTTTCATGATATTGTTATCGGTGGAAGTCATCGTGCTGGACATATTGTTAAGAATATTGTCAAATATAGTATTTGTAAGCACATAATTCAATGAATGATAAAACGCATTGTGTTGAGTTTTGTTTGTAGGTGGTCCACTTTTTGGTTTAGCTTGTGGTATTATAAGTGTAATCGTATTAAATCGAATTAATAATGAACTTGAAATAGAAATTACGTTTACATTTGGTTTAGCCTATTTAATTTTTTATGTTGCTGATGTTGAACTCGGTGTATCAGCTGTACTTGCACTTGTTACCGCGGGTTTATATATGAGTAAATATAAATATTGTATTAGTAGTAATGTTCAACCAGCTATGGCTAGTGCTTGGCGAATAGCGACATATTTTATTAATATTCTTATTTTTACCATTACTGGTCTTATTCTTGCTCGATCATTTATCGGCACAGCGACAACTATCAATGGTAAAGATTTCGGATTTTCGATTGTTTTATACATAATGATTCACGTTGGTCGTGCATTGACAGTTATTATTCTCTATCCTTTAATTAAATGTACTGGTGCGTATTTATCATGGAAAGATTGTATAATTCTCATTTGGAGTGGCCTACGAGGTAGTATGGCTCTTATTTTAGTTCTAATCGTCACTTTAGATACTCAAATCGATCAAGTAACTCGTGATCGTTTTCTCTTTCATGTTTCAATGATTGTCTTACTCACATTGATTATCAATGGAACGAGTAGCAAATTTGTTGTGAAACTTTTGGGTTTACATCATGGTACTCGTGAAAGTGAATTAGTTCTTGTTCAAGCTCTTGAACATATGCGTCGTCAAACGTCATGGAAACTATCGGCAATGAAACGTGACGAAACATTTGCTGATGTTGATTGGAAAATGTTGAATGAATATTTACCGGATAAATTATTAGAAGAATTAGATGAAGAAAATAATACTCATTTACATCAACAATTATCCAATCGACCACATGAAGATTCAACAGTCAATCCAACGACGGATTATGAATTACAAACCATTCCAACAGTATATCAAACATCTTCACTTCCATCGAGTCCATTATTAACTCGAGCGAGATCGGATATTGCTTTGCCCATATTAAATATTCAAACTCCTGATGATGAATTCAATAAAAATATTCGCGATGAATTAATTATTCGATTTCTAACAGCTATGTCAATTGATTATGAAAAACAATGGTATTTAGGAATGACTCATCGAAAGACTTTAAACATTCTTATCAAATCAGTTGAACAAGCTAAACAAAAATGTTCACTTGAACTTCATTGGAAATTAATACTTGAACATTTTCGATTAAATATATTTCTTCAATTTTTAATGAAATTCAATTATTTTAATCTATTCAATCGATTTTTATTCAATCATATTTTTCAAACAATTGAATTAGTATTAAGTAAATTGGAAAATTAAGAAAAAAGAAAAAATTTATCTTATTCGCATAGGTTTTCATTCTGCAAAAACTCGTTTAGATAATATTCGTTTACATTTTCCAGAATTATCAAATTTAAATCAACAAATTATAAATGAAGTTTATGAAGAAGTTAAAATGTATCAATTGAATGCAATGCATGTTCTTCTTGATTTACAACAATCCTATCGAGTTTGTTGGACAATTAAAATGACACGACGTTGTGCACAAATGTTATTAAAATATGAATCAATTGCAATTATACAGTTATATGAAACAGGTATGTTAGAAGAAAATGAATATTTACATATATTAGAATTAATTGAAACAAAATTATTTCATCTTGAATATGGTCATGTTAAAATGATGAATAAACAAAAGAAAATATTAGAAAATTCATTTGATTTAATACCATTTTTTCAATTGCTTTCACCAGACGAGAAACTTCGATGGAAATCAATTATTAAATCAAAACATCGATGGTTTCAACCGGGTAAGATTTTATTACGCGAAAATCAACAAGTATCCAATGCTTATTTAATTGTTCGTGGAATTGTTCAATGCAAAATCAATGAAACATCAGCAACATATTACAAATGTGGAAATATCATTGGAATTGATCGTTTATATTCAAATAAATCTTTATCTGATGGAAGATATCTTGCAAGTGGTGGACTTGTTGAAGTTTATTCAATTGATTTAGTATTATTAAATCAACTTTTATCAGATACAAATTTATCTCGATCGATTTATGATGAAATAGCATTTCATATGATTATGAATAATTATAAAAAATCATTGAACTTAACTCATTCACAATTAAAAATACTTTTAAATGAAAAATCAAAATTCTATCAAAATCAATCTGATCTATTGATTGATCTTGAAATAAATCAACGATTATTTCTTCTATCAGGAAATATCAAACAAGGTGAAACAATTTATGAATCAATCGATTTTATTTTACTCAATTCATCAATGAGTTTTCAATTAAATTTATCGAGTATTGTTTATACATGGACAGAAGATGATGAAAACTATTGTTTAAATAAGAAAAAATTTAAAATTAATTTTTCTCATCAAAATCAACATATTGAAACAATTCAACCATTCTATCCGCTTTATTTAGGACATTCAGTTGAATTTACTCCACGACGTCATTCATCATCAATTACACGAAATGCAAGTAATATGCAATTTATACCATCAGAAATTGAAGTCAATAATACTTTGCAGTTACCTACTGAATTTTAAAATATATATGACGTATTTGTTTTTTCTTTTTGAATAAATATATTGTGAGAAATAATGATAGCTGCGATACATTCGGATAAGAACGGGTGCGCCATAAAGAATGTCCCTGTTAGGATTTTGGATTTTTCAAGATTATTTTTCTCTTAAATTTTGCTGAATTCGAAAAACGAAATACATCAACTGATCAGTAGTGTCGAACTTGAAACTTGAATTCAAATTCAAGTTCAAATTCAAATTACTGTTTTTCCGAATTATTCACAAAGAGACGCCCTCACCCTCATACAGGCAGCACGCCCTCCGTTCACAAAGTACAAAACGTAATTTGAATTTGAATTTGAATTCAAGTTTCAAGTTTGACATTTATGGTTCTTTTTCATAAAAGAGCTCTTTTATCACAACATCAAATTCAGCCAATCCTTAATTGAATATTTTCTAACATATCTATATCATTTGATCAGTTTGGATCGAGATTTACGAGAACTAAACTATAACATGTTCACGAGTACAATTAATTAATGCAAATTTTCACAGAATAAATTACGTTGACGTCATTGTCTGATTGAAATTGATCAATTTTCTATCATTAAACTGAACATCATAATCTTGAAATTCATCACGAAATGATCGAAGTATATTCCCTCGACTATAAGCGACTTCTAAAACCCATGTTTTTTTTACCTTTGACCCCAAGAATACTCATATTCGGACTCCCTGACCTCGATTGCCCAAAGTCCGACCAAGTTTCCATCATCATTGGTCACTATAAGTGAGTTCTAAAACCCATGTTCTTTTGACCCCGATGTAAACAGACAAACAAACGAATTTTTTTCATATGACCCTCCTTACAGTCGAGGGAACATATCTGCAGCCAATAACGTCAAAATTTGATTGTAACCAAATTGATAATCGCGTTGTTCTTGATTTTCATTTTGTCTTGGATAAGTTAAATCATTCTCATGAAAATAAACGATCTTTGTCAACGAGCAAAGATCATCACAAAGAGAAATCAATGCTGAACATCTCGCACGTCATGCCCATTTCGTTCCTGGTATAGTGTTACTAATTGAGATCGAGACGAAAGATTCTCATGAAGAAGATCAATCAACGAGCGATGTGAATCATCATAAAACGCTTCAATTAATAAAATATCAGACGTCTCAAAATAATCTATTCCAACTTACTTATAAATCATTATACAATATTTTTCATTTTACATTTAATTATCACATGACTTAGCAAAGAGAGACACAACAGAGAACGGTTTTTGCCAAAATAAAACAATCAAAAGAGTTGCTGATGTAGTCAGATTAGTATTGTTTTGTTGATAATCTTTCGTTTTTATCTATGATTTTCTGAAAAAACTTGTTTCTTTTAACCTGAGAATTATTGCATTGATTTATTTATACATCAATTGGTTATACATGATTTAACAAGAAAAAAAAGGAAATAACAAGAAAACAAAAAAAGAAACAATTTTTCTGTCTATTTAATATTGTTGAGCATCTCGTTCATGCACATAAATATATCGATCATATTATCTAAAATCATCAATGATAGGTATTTCAAAAAAAAACAAATAATTTACCTTCATGAGTTTTGAACTTCATTTTCATGATCTGCAGATTTGAAACAAGATCATCAATTATACGTTCGAGTTTTTCTACTTTTTCTTCGAAAAATTTTATTGTTTTTGTTTGACCATTATTGATTTTTTCTAAATTTACAACTTTTTCTTGTAACATTTCCACCTTTCCCAGGACGAAAAATCCGACTGTCGGATCCCGTCGGATTCACCATGGAAAATTGTCGGATTTTATTGTATCCGATGGGAATTCGATTGTTTTTGTCAGAATCCTTGGTACAGGAATCCAATCGGAAGTTATAGGTGTCGGGAAAATATTGGATTAGTTGTAGTTCCTATCGGATTTGGAGTATTCCAACATTTTCCGATGTCCCACAACTTCCGATTGGATTCCTGTACCAAGGATTTCGTCGGGTTTTGTTAGGATCCGATAAGATCTTGTGAGGCATGTTCGCCCTGGGTTGCTTTTTGATCAGCCAATAATTTTTCTGATAAAGTACGAATTGGTGGTGCCGATGGTATTCCATTATTGATATTCTAAACAAAGAAATTCATCATTTAATATATGTAAAACAACATAATATTTTAATCTCTACTTGTATATTTTCCAAAGAAAACAAATCAATATTATTGGCAACTGCCGGATCCACCATCTAAAATAATAGATTAAATTTATTACTTTTCCTTCATCATTTGAAATCTTTTTTTCACGCTTGTTACACATATTCGTCTATATGAAATAATTTGAACGATTTAAAAGGAGAGAGAGAGAGAGAGAGCAAGAGATAGAAAACTTTGAAACAATGAAACAAAGGACGATCGCCCGGACTTTGTCTAGTGTCATCTATATCGATAGAGGGAAATTCTTTTTTCTCATAAGCTGTTTGTTTAGTAAATCTTTTGCGTTTATGAATTTAACTTTTGACAAATCCTGGAGTCGTGATAGCAATCAAAAAGTTCTAATCAATCGTCCAAATGAAGATTATTTAGAAAATACAAAACGAATATTGCCATGAGAAACTGCTTTTAATTTATTGACGCAACATAAATTAGTAGATATTTTCTGATTGAAAATGATTCTAGAAAACTATACGAATACTGTCTGTCTGCAAAAGCACGCTTTCGAATCGATTGCCTCGTAAAGAAAATATTGATTATGTTTCATACAGGAAAACACTGATTTTTGTGCAACAAATTATTGTAAAAGAATAATAAGCAATTGTCTCTCGAATCATAGAAGATAAAAGACAAAAAAAAACAAATTTACTTACATTGAGAAAACGAATATTGAAGGACATTCACCATAAGATTGATCGAGAATAATTCGACAAAATTCTAATGAAAATTTTTGATAAAGTTCGAGTACAACGGAGAAGAATGTTTCAGGATCTTAATCCTGCTGTCAAATGAAATCATTGAATATCTCAATGATTATAATATTCATCGATGTTTTTATAATCTAAATAATCTTTTCACTCAAAGGGTAAATCTCTGATTTTTGTAGTGCTTTGATTGTAGTTAGCCATTTTCTCCTTGACGGATCTAGAAATATTCATTGAAATACCAATTTCATCAAATATTAATTGATTTTCATCTTTGAAATCTTCGTTCATTTACTTTCCTATATTCCATAATTAATTCGTCTATATTGTTCGGTGAATTTGAACAATATTCTTCGATTTTTTGTTGTCAATTGACAAGATTAAATGTTTCAGTTCATATTGTTGCTAAAAATTATTTAGATAGTGATCAATGGGAAGAATTAATTGCAAAAAAATGTCGCAATTAAATCGATTTTCACTTGCTTCCAATGTAGATCTTCCTGTAACTTTCAAAATTAAAGCTGATCATGCTTTATTTCCTCGTTTTAAATCACGATTTTGGCGTAATCGAAAATGGAGTTTGCATATTGAAATCAAAGAAGAGGATCTATTTTATTTGTGCTAGTTGTTTTTGATATATGTTGTGATAAAATGTCGCCAAATATGTGTGTTAAACTATCATGTTGAAAATATCGGACAAATTGTCAATGAATTGAATGTGTTTCCGTGTGTAAAGTATTTGGTATTCGAACATGTCACAAGTTACCTCTTGCAGTTTTATGCTACTTTGATAAGAACGAATTGAATCGTCCGTTAACCATTTGTTTTTTTGGGTATTGAACCTGTGAAGATGATCTATTAGATGAATTACGAGATATGATCGATTATTCGTATCAAAATTATCAAGTCTATCGTCAATATAACAGAATTTATCTTATTTGGAAATGATTTTTTATTTGAGTTTTGACACAAAACATGAATTTTATTTTATTTTTTAATACAAAGATTAAAAGCATACATTCATCTGATTAATCGATACATTGTATTTCTACTTCTTCTTGTTGTTTTTTTGTTTCTTCGAGTGTTTCTTTGATCAATTCTCGGATACGTGATTGGCGTTTTTGAGAATAATCGCTCAATGCACGATTTAGTTTGCCCGGTTCTTTTCTTTTCAGCCATTTCTCAATTGCCTATCGAACAAAAAAAACTTGCTTTATTTGATTTTGCAAATAGTTTTGTTTTTTTTCTACTTGTTTGATATCTTGTTTGAATTTGTCAGCTAGAGTGATGAATTCATCCGGTTGAATTCGTCGATCGATATGCTTTTGCAAAGCTTCAGAAAAATAATTTCGAATTTGTTCTAAATTCGATTGTTCAGCATTGTAATCGACGAATTCATTTTTCAAATGAAATAATTTCGTTTGAAGAAAAGCTAATTGATGTTCGCTGGTTTTCAATTCGGATTTAATTTCCTTATGAAAAAAACTAAATTCACGTGAACATGTTAAACGAGCTAATTTCTGTAAATCAGTGGTTTGTAATGTTCGAGCAGAAGAAGGTGGAGTTGGTTGAACTTGTTCTTTTTGATTGTTACTTGAAATTTCACTTATTGGTTTGTCTTTTTTTGGTTCGCGAGGTTTAACGAGAGTTGCAGGTTTCGGACGAGAGACACGAGGTTTAACTGTTTTAACAACAGGAGTTGTTATTTTTGATGTTGAGGGTGGTGGAGGAGGTTCTAAGCCTATGAATAGAATCAAGCTTTTTTATTGTTGAAAATACGAATAAATGTTAAATGAACGTACGTTTTTTAATTTCACGTGTTTCACATTTGGTTACACGACGAACAGTACGTTCTTTTCGAGTTAGAAAGCGGACTCCGAATTTAGGTGGTTGAGGTGTCATTCTAACTGCACAAGAGGGAGAAGCAGATGTCTGAATCTTTATGTTTGTCCGCTAGTAAATTTACCAATGAAGAAAGTGTTCGTAGTGAACATCTACGAGAGAAGAACGGACGTCTTTTTTTTCTTCTCTCTCTCTGTTTCTTTCTTTCTCTATCTGAACACAACATGCGAAGAAGTTTGACCGAGGTCAAATTTTTTTTCTGCTGAACGCGAGCGATCGGTTCAATATCACGTAGACAGAATGGGAAAAAAAGCATGCAGTCTACATGATTCAATTGATATCGTAAATCATAAAAACTAATAAATATAAATAATCATACGTCTGTTAAATAATAAGTTGGGATGAAAAGTGTTCCTAAAATGAAGTCGTATAAAAACTCGACGTTTACCTGTTTTTGTTTGAAAAGAAAAATTCTACGTAAAAAAATGCAGTTTAGTTTCTCAATAAATTGCTGGTTGACTTTGATTGCTATTGCTACAATCATTTTGATACCAGGTAAATTTTCAAAATAAAATTGATCGAATATGAAATTCGAATTTGTTGACAATTAGCTATCGATTCAATATCAGCAACATATTCATCGGCATTAACGACTAGTAGTCCGAAATACGCTCGTAGTGGTGGCACAGTAGCATTGCATTACTATCAAGCTATCGAAATGATTCCTTATGCGAATGGTAGTTTTACTTTCCGAAGTTATACGCCTGGCAACAAAGATATGTACGGATATCTATACAAAGATAGCTTCAATCCTTTTAATGTAACGAAAAATTTAATAATTTCGAATGATGATGGCGGTGGCAATTTTCAATTTCTCATAACAGCGTATCTTCAGTCTAATAATAAATATATTTTAATTGTTACAACATTCGGTTCAAATGTAATCACTTCGTATTCAGTCAATATATCGGGCCCAGGTAACAACATCACAGTAAACTTGATAAATGTTGCAATATTAACGACAACAACTCAGAGTATGTTGACAATTTTTGTTTTATAAATGATTAATCTTGATCATATTTAGAGACTGAAATATCTAATACTGCAACAATCAATAATATTCAAATAACAGATTTCAAAAGTATGTTTATTCAAATAACTGGAAAGTAGTGCAAATAAAGTTTGTTTTTAAAGGAGAAGTAACAACTGAACGTACAACAACAACACGACGAATTGTTATAGCTGGTAGATATCTGTGGAAAGCGACATATTCATCTAATGATAAAAAAAAACTGTTTCTAGGTTGTTCTCCACCAATAATAACACTAGTTCCTGAAAACACTTCCCTAACAAATCCAGCACAATTTCGTAAAAGTCAAGATTTTTCAATAAGTTCTGATATAACTGTCAATTGTCCTTCGTCATTATCGATGATTATCAAATGGACAGTTCACAATTGCACAAATGTTTGTTCGTCGCCAATCGAATTCAATGAATCAATCATCACAACATCGAGTGAATTGTTTATTCCAGCTCGAACACTTGATTACGGACTTTATCAATTTAAAATCAACGTTCAAATGAGTGCTTCATCAGCTTTAAATGCTACAGAGACAGTTTATATCAGCATCACTCAATCAGGAATAACGGCAAATCTCGTTCCACTTGGCACGTCCATCGTTTCAAGTGGTCAGGAAAAAGACTTGATTTTTGATCCAGGAAATTATTCGATCAATCCTGATGAACCATCATTTAATGCGAGTGTAAGTTCGACAATGAAATCGATTGAATTGATATATCCATCAAACTGATTTAGGATTGGCAATATGCATATTATTGTCGATCGTATGATCTCTTCGATCCAACAAATATCGTTCCATTACAACGATTAGATCAAGCGAATCATCAATGTTTCATTCATCATACACGTAGGTCTATGTGAATCGAATGAATATTGATCGAAAACGATCAATTATTTTCAGATAATGGAACTTCAGTTAAATATAATTCTCAACGATCATCAGTCACGATTTTGTCTGGTTCGTTGACATCAAATAAAACCTATCAATTCATTGTTTATATGATCAATCGTCGAAATTCATTGTTTCAAGCTACAGGTTTTGCTATCGTAAAAATTGAACATACAAAACCACAGATCATCGCAGTCGGGTACGATCGTTTCATATTCTTTTGTTAGATTTCGAAATGAAATAAAAGTTTAGTTGTGTGATATCAACAATGTGTTCGTTGAATCTTGAATATCAGTTTGTTAATCCAACAACTCAAGTTGCTTTATTTTCATTTTGCACTGGTAATTGTACATCGTTAAAGAAAATTCAATGGAATATCTATGAAGGCATTCTCGATAAGAATCTCAATATTATCAAATGGTTTCCATTGAATTTAACTCGATCTTTTCATTATCAAGATTATCTGTTCGGTAAATACGTAGTTTTTCTTCTCGAATAAAGGAATAACCAAAATCGGTATAGGAATGAATACGAGTAATTTTACAGCGACAAATCAATTGTTTCAAGAGAACAGCGCAATTGAATATTGGAGATTTGAAGTATTCTATTATTTTCTCAATGAAAATAGTTCAAGTGCAATTAATGTCCTTATAAATCAACCGCCTAAACAAGGCTCCTGTTCGATTGATCGAACCAATGGTACAACAACGACTCTATTTACTATTCGATGTTCAGGTTGGATTGATGAAGATGGAATTAAAGATTATACTTTCTATGGTTAGAATTTCTCGCACTAGAAAATTGTTTCGAGTATTTATTTTGACATTTCAGCTTGGACAACAGACCGAACAAAGCGTGCTATTCTCGCTTCATCGGTGAGTTCACGTGTTGGTCTTCGTTTACCTGCTGGTATTGGTAATGATTCATTGGTGAATATTATCATCGAAATTCGAGATACATTAAATTGTGTAACTGAATTTGACCTTTCATCGATTAGTGTTCGTACTGATACAGCTACAACAAATGAATTAATCAATGTTCTACAACAAACAAATGCACAATCGATTAATTCGAATCCAGTTATTCAATTGCTTTCAAGTGGAAATCAAAATACAATTGGACAAGTGTTAATATCATTATCACAAATTTTCAATGAAATGAATCTACAAAATCTTGAAACAACCGTTCAAAGTCAAATACTTCTGCTTTTTTTCTCCTCAATTTTCTTTGTTATTCGAAATTTAGATGGAATTCCTGCATCAAGTATTTCGATTTCACCATTAGGTTCAACTTCTCTTCAATCTACAAATGAGACTTCAATCAATGCATCTGCATTGAATCAATTCTATCGAGAATTAAATAAACAAGCGAATGTTCTCGATTATCTCATTGATTTTGCAGTTGATCTTCACATAAAAACACCTGAACATATTAAATTGCAAGCATCATCTCTAGCTAAATTTACTGAATCAACAAATCAATTAACACGAAAAACGATTGTAAAACGATTCGAAGTCTTTTTATTAAATAAAGTTTTTTTCTTTTCATTTAGTCACTTGCTTCATCGAAATGTCATCAATTAGCATTAACTCTTCAATCAATGGCTTCGAAAATCGCCTATGAAGACGTCAAAACAGCTGGTACACATCTCAGTCAATGTGCTACGAATGTTCTTTCTGTAAAATATCTTCAAGTTCAACCGTTTCCTTATTAGTTATTGTTTGTTTTCAGGCGATTAATGGACTTTTACAGCAACGAAGCAAAGCTTTGGATTTAGATTTAATCCGAGCCAATCAACTACCGGATGATTATGACACTGATCTCGAATCAGAATGGTCGAATCCGAGTAAATCTCTTTGTTTTCAATTGATTATTCTCATTGAATTCAAATTCGTCTGCAAGGACTCTTCGCGGATGGAAATGATTTTTCATGGGAAACAATTCAAACTGGTCGAAATAAATACTATCAAAAACAACAAGTCAAACATTCTTCAAAAATTGAATTCAATATGTTTGTTTTTTTATTGTTTTCAGGCAGATGTAATCGCTAAGCAAGTCTCGAAAACATTGGCATCGATAACAGCAGCATTGAATATTCATTTGAACGTTGGCCAAAATCTGACGATGAATACAACATCAGTTTTTGTCTCATTAGAAACAGTTTCATTTCAATCTTTAGCGAATAAACTCATTTCACAAGTTGCCAACGCGCAGATTCGTTTGCCAGCACAAATCAATTCGAATCAAACTTCGAATTCATCTGTTTCGCTTCGAGTGAGATCGAATTTTCAATAGAAAAAAACAAAGATTGACATCGATCGATTTTCAGTCGGTGATTCAACCGTTAGCTTCAGCTGATAAATCTCAATCAGGAAGTCATACAAATCTCTCGACATCAATTTCATTTTCTATTCTCGATGAGAATATGAACGAACTTGAAATTACAGCTGCTATTAATCAACCCATTGAACTAATCATTCCTCGAGATTCGAATGTATTTCTACCAACAATGACTCTTCAAAATGTGACTTCATTGACTAATTTTAATCAATCATTTTATCTTCATTCGATTAATTTAACACGAACAAATAATTTAACTGTTTCATTTCATTTGGAATTCTTACCATTGAATATGAGTCTTGGTTATTTTTTGATTTATAATTTCGATCGAACTCCTCAGTTGAATAAATCAATTGGTGAAATGCAAGGATGGCGTTTGTTTTGTCCATTGACAACGACTCATCAATTCTTTCTGAATAATGAACAAATAGCGAATACTCAAACGATTATTTTCGGTCTACGAGAAATGAATTCAAGTGAATTAGAAGATTATTGTTCGAATCAATCGAATGTCTCATCATTAATCTTTACACAACCGTTTAATTTCTCATCGAATTATCAAATTCGAACATATACATCGGGTTGTTATTATCTCGATTCGAATCAAAATTGGCGATCAGATGGTCTCATTGTAAATCGATTCGATACGTTTTTCAATTTGATTCCTCTAAGAATTCGTTTGTTTAGGTTGGACCATTGACAAGTCACTATGAAACTCAATGTTTTTCAAGTCATTTAACCACATTTGCTGGCGGTTTTCTTGTTCTACCCGATCCAATTCCCTGGGATTATGTTTTTGCAAATGCTGATTTCTCGAAAAATCGAACCATTTATCTAACTGTGATTTGCATTGTTAGTATTTACTTGATTTTACTCGTTTATTCACGTTATAAAGACAAGAAAGACGTGGAAAAACTCGGAGTAACACCATTGCCAGATAATCATCATGTTGATCGATATTTTTATGAAATAATTGTCTTTACCGGTCATCGGCTCGATTCGGGAACTGAATCGAAAGTAAACTAAAATTCGATTTGATTTTGTTAATAAACAATGAACTTAGGTTCAATTTGTTCTCGGCGGTTATGACAACGAAACAGGCGTTCGAACATTTTCTGATCCTCATCGAAAGATTTTTCAACGTGGTGGAATCGATGCTTTCATCATGGCTGTGCCCAAGTTAGATACAATCAAAAAACCTTTTTTTCTTTAGTACAAAGAAGAAGTCATTTTGTAGATCATTAGGTCCGTTAACATATCTCCGCATCTGGCATGATAATACTGGTTCAGGTAATTCAGCCTCTTGGTTTGTCAAATATGTCATTATTCGTGATTTACAAACAATGGTTAAATCGCATTTTCTCTGTCAACGTTGGTTAGCTGTCGAAAAAGACGATGGACTTGTAAAATCGCAAAATTTCTCTTCTTGTTTTCGACATAGAAAGAAAATCTCGATTTTAGATCGAACGATTACTTCCAATCGCCGGCGACCATGAAAAAGAAGAACTGTCTCATATTCTCTCCAAACGAGCTTATCACAGCATATCCGAAGAACATTTATGGTTTTCGATCTTGTCTCGACCTGCATCGAGTCGATTCACACGTGTTCAACGTTCTACTTGTTGTTTCGTTTTGTTATTCATTTCAATGCTTTTCAGTATTTTGTATTACGGTCAAAGTCAATCTTCGTCATCATCACAAACTTTCGTTTTCTCATCGGAACAGATTTCTATCGGTATTCTCACGGAATTATTCGCACTCATTCCGAGTTTGTTGATTGTTCAATTGTTTCGTCGACTTAAATCTCGACCAACAAATCAAAATCATCAATCGATTCTACAACAAACATTAACTCAAATTCGTGGTTACGATCAAACTCTTGTCAAAGACGTTCATCCAAAGAAAAAACCGCCATTTCAACTATCCTGGTGGTGGATTTTCATTGCCTACGGACTTTCATTGAGTTTCATCGGTATTTCGATGTTTTTTATAATTATTCGTGGAATTCAATTTGGCGATGTGAAAACACAACAATGGTTAACATCGTTAATCATCGGATTGTTTTCATCGATTTGTTTAACTCAACCGCTTAAGATTTTATGTTTATCGATTTTCTTTGGTTTTTGTTTGAAAACTTCGAATAGTGACAAGGAAATAGCTGGACATGTGGATGACGATGATGTTCAAATTGAATTAAATGAAAATGAAGAATATCTTCATTCGATGAAAGTTCGTTTTTCTTTTTTTCGAACGGAAATTTTGCGAATTTTGTTTTCGTTGAACGTTTTAGTTCGATTGTTTGTATGTCAATCGAGTTCGAACACCGATGAATCGACTGGACAAAATCGATTTGAACTTTGCTCGAATCGAACGACAACGAGAAATTCAAATTCGAATTGTTATTCGAGAGATTTGCTCGTTTATGATTTTCTTTTCGATTCTTTGCATTTTTATCTATTCAAATCGCAATTCGAATTCATTTTATCAAGTTCAACAATTGAGACATTTCTTTTTAAATACAAAAACTTATACAAACGTAAAATATTCTCCGAACCAGTAAAAAAACAAACATATATCTTTCTTTGACTTAGATGCAAACTAAAGTTGAGTTTTGGAATTGGTTAGAAGAAGATTTGGTTACTAGACTTCGAGCACAAGATTGGTATAACAATGAACTACCACGGAATCTCAGTGGTTATCTCAATGATCGAACGAATCGTCTCATCGGTTGGGCAACAATGAGACAAATTCGAGTACAAATCGAAAAATGTTCGATAAAACAATTGAATTTGACTTGTGAAAAAAGCAACGAGAAAGAACAACGTTCGTTTGAACCTCAATGGTCAAACCAAACCAATGGCAACTACAGTCAATCGATACGAAAAGCATTTGTTTATCAAACATCGGATCAATTGAAAACATTTCCATATATTGGAAAATATCAAACATATTCAGGCGATGGTTTTGTTTATGAATATCGAGGTCGATTGAGTCACTTGAAAAGTAACTTAAGTCAATTGAAGGAATTTAATTGGATTGATCGACAAACAAGAGCAGTTTTTATTCAAATGACACTTTATAATCCAAATGTGCAATTGTTTACATCGGTTTTACTTTTAACTGAATTTTTGCCAACAGGAGGACTGATTTCAACGCATCGAATTGAGCCGATTAATTTTCAAGGTTCGATTTCATCTTTTTGTTTGTTTTTTTTTGTATTCAAAAATGAAATCTTCTTCGAAAAACTTAGATTTTACGTCACTAGATCAATTGATCATTGCTTTGATTTATCTTTTGGTTGTCCTCTATCTCACCATTGTCGAAGTTCGTTCGATTTTCAAATTAAAAATGAAATATCTGTTTAACTTTTGGTCGTACGTCGAAAGTGGTATTATCATTTCATCATGGACAATCTTCGGCATATTTCTCTGGCGATACAATCAAATGAATTCTCTTGCTGAATCATTTCGTCAAACCAATGGTTCTGTTTACATTAATTTACAATTGTCAATCTACGTCAATGATTTACTCGTTTATCTCTTTGGTTTTTGTTCATTTTTTTCGACAATTAAAGTTCTCCGTTTCAGTCGTTATAATTCTCGATTAGCTTTATTCGGTGAAACACTTCATAAGGCGTCGAAAGAGTTATTTTCATTTACAATTATGTTTCTAATTGTATTCATGGCCTTTGTCATGTTGTTTTATTTGTTATTCGTATCGAAGATTTCGTCGTGTTCGACATTTCTTCAAACAACGCAAATGCTTTTCGAAACAATTCTAATGAAATTCGACGCAACAGAAATCTATGCAGCCAATCGATTTCTTGGACCGATGAGTTTTACTTTATTTATATTTTTTGTTGTTTTTGTTGGAATGACAATGTTTATTTCGATTATTAATGATAGTTTTCAACAGATTCGAAACGATCAACAATATCGAAATAACGAAGATTATCAAATTCTTAACATGATTTGGCAACGATTTTTATATTTTACTAGTAAAATTTAACTTTTTTTCTATTGCGAAAAGATAAATTTTCGAATTGTTTAGGAATTAAAAAACGAACGAAATCGGAAATCTATGAAGAATGGGATGCAAAAATGAGATCACAATATTACGATCCGATTGAACGATTTCCAGAGAAAATCGATGAACTTTTACAAGTTTTTGATCGAGTAAATTTATTCTATCTACTCATTTTCTTTTCGTAACTCGTTTGTCTTTTAGATTTATAAAAGTCAATTGCCAACAAATAAAAATTATTAACTTTGACACTATTCAAATATCCAGCTTTTTGTGAATCTATGCTCTGCGATATCTATTATATCTCTTTTGTATAATAAAAGAATTGTTTTATTAAATTTAAAAAAAAAACCTTATTTCTGAAGATCAAATTGATCAGCAATTTGATCATCACTGCTATGATAATAAGAAAAATGTAGATAAGTTTGATTGATATATAATGTTGAATAGCCAAATTGTTGATCATGAAATTTACTCCATTCAGTGGGTACATACTTACCGTCATCTAAATTTTGACCAGCCATACCAATTAAAACATGTGTCACACCATCGACAACACATTTATCTTTATACATAGGACATGTTCGTTCATACGAATGACGATGTCCAAAAAGATTAACATCAACATGATATTGATAAAGTAATGGTTCGATATGTCGTCGAAGATTTATTGTTATTTCGATTTCACCAACACTGCTCACTTCAGATGTGTACATTTGTCGATGTGAACCGACAATCAGCCATGGTGTCAATGAACGATTCACTGAACGAAGATCTTTTTCGATAAAATTGTATTGCGGAGAATTTGGGCGAAAATCATGTTCAACTGAATACAATAAAATATGAACTGGACCAATATTGAAACTGTACCAAAAAAGACCATTGCCATTCGATGGCGAATGAAATCGATGAACCATTGGAACAGCACATTCACCTCCTGAATCTGTTCCATAATCACCCCATCCTGGACGAAATCCACCTTGACCTGGTGCATGACTTGGATCTTTGTCACCTCCGGTTTCATGATCGTATTCATGATTACCAATGCTAGTCATATAAGGAACTCGAGCAGCGATTGGTTCTACTTGTGTCATGAAGGCATCCCAAAGAGCACCAACACCTCGAGCATAACTAATATCACCAATATGTAATACGCTGGTAACATTCGTAGAATTAACTCGTGCAATAACTCTTTCGATTGTTGAATTAGCTCCTGGTTGAACTGGTGCCAAACCCATATCACCATAAGCTATCATATAAACTGATTCTTGTTTCGTTGCAAGTCGATTAGTAAATGAATAAACTTGAGACCATCCATGTTCATCGGTTCCAACACGATAGTAATAAGTTGTCGATGGTCGAAGATCTTCTAATAACATTGTATGCATATGACCAGGATCGATAAAATTTTGTGGACCAACTATTGTTGCTTTTGTTTCACACATATCCGATGCATTATAAGTTGTTGTTGTTCCAGTTTGAACCATAGTTAATGTTGTTGGTGATAATCCATATTGACATTTGGGTGTATATTGTGATGAATTTGTTAAATAGGAAACATACATTTGATCGATTCGATCTCCATATGCTATGTGAACATGTGTTGCTTCATTAGCATTGGTTGGTTGAACGATAGGTGATTTAGCGATAAGTGTATAATTACCAAGACATTTACGATCACGAGAGTAGTATCGAAAATTCAATGGGCGACGAAGATTCGTCATAGACCATGTTGTACTACTTTGTTTAGGTTGAATAAATTCAAAATCAAAATAATCACATGCACTTTCATCTGTTGCTTCACTATAAAAAACACCAACGAAATCATCTTTACATGGTTCTGATAGAGGTGTCCAAGTGACTTCAATTGGTTCACTGCTAGCATAGAGTGTTTTTGATACGTTCATTAATTGTACAGCTTGAAATCGTCGTTGAAACAATCGAGATATAATACCTGAACGTCGATTGCATGCATGTGGATTTGGAAGATCTCCGAAATTGTGACGTTTACCGAAAGGACCATTGAAATTTAAATGTTGATCTCCGTCAACGAAAATAAGTGATAATGAAACAATAAAAATTATCCACTTCATTCTATAACAATAACTGCTAATGTTTTACATTATGACATGTTTTTAAATAAACAGGTAAGAAGATAAGAAACGAACTGATATTATTTCTAATATCAATGTTGGTTTAAAGAATAGTTTATTTTATCGATAAGAACAAATATCTTCTCGAATAAGCAAGAGTTTTCGCTTTTGAAATACATTTTTATTATGTAAATGAAAAAAAAATCATTTATGTAGTTCAAATTGATCAGCGATTTGATCATCACTATCATGATAATATGTAAATTGTAGATAAGTTTGATTAGCATAGATTGTTGTATATCCAAACTGAATATCCCGATATTTACTCCATTCAACTGATTGATATTTACTGGTATCTAAACTTTGACCAGCCATGCCGATTAAAACATGTGTCACACCATCTGAAACACATTTATTTTGAAACATCGGACAAGTTCGTTCATAAGAATGACGATGAGCGAATAAGTTAAGATCAACATGATATTTGTAGAATAATGGTTCTAAATGTAATTGAAGATTTGCAGCGATGTTATTTTCACCTGCCGAATCGTATTGAGATGAATACATATGTCGATGTGAGCCAACAATCAACCATGGTGTTAACGTTCGATTTACTGAACGAAGATCATTGTCGATCCAATCGTATTGAGTTGAATTGATTAAGAAATTATGTTCAGTTGAGAAATAAAGAATATGAACTGGACCAACATTAAAACTATACCAAAATAAACCATTTCCGTTCGATGGTGAATGAAATCGACGAACCATTGGAACAGCACATTCACCACCTGAATCTGTACCATAATCACCCCATTTTGGTCGAAATCCACCTTGACCTGGTGCGTGACTTGGATCTTTATCACCTCCTGTAACATGATCGTATTCATGATTACCAATACCAGTCATATAGGGAATATGTGCTGCTACTGGTTGCATTTGTATCATAAAAGCATCCCATAATGCACCGAAACCTCGTGCATAGCTGATATCGCCAATATGTAATAAACATGTAAAATTTGATGATAATACTCGAGCTGTTACTCTTTGCGTTGTTGCATTAGCTCCTGGTGCAAAAGACGCTACTCCAATGTCTCCGTAAGCAACCATATAAACAGACTCTTGTTTCGTTGCAGGACGATTCGTAAACGAATAAATATTTGACCATCCATGTTCATCTGTTCCAACACGATAATAATATGTTGTCGATGGTTGAAGATCTTTTAATAATATCGTATGCATAAATCCTGGATTGATGAAATTTTGAGGACCAATGATTATTGCTTTTCCTTCACACATATCCGATGCTTGATAAGTTATTGTTGTTCCCTCGTCAATAAAATCCAACGAATCCGGTGCTAATCCATATTGACATTTGGGTACATATTCTGATGAATTGGTTAAATAAGAAACATACATTTGATCAATTCGATCTCCATAAGCAATATGAACATGTGTTGGTTCATTGAAATTAACTGGTTGAACAGTAGGAGATTTAGCTACTAATGTATAATTGCCTGAACAAGCATTATCACGTGAATAATATCGAAAATTGAGTGGACGACGCAGATTGATCATACGCCAGATTGAACTCGTTTGTTTATTTTGAATTCGTTCGTAATCAAAATGATTATCAGCTAAACAAATTATTCTTTTTTTCATAGAAAATTAAATCCACGAAAAAGCTTACGTAGTTCATCGGAAACATCGAGAGAATAAATGGCAATGAAATCATCTTTACACGATGGTGTTATAGGTGTCCATGTGATTTGAATGAGTTCATAGTTAATATAAGTTGTTTTCGAGACTTGGATTTCTTCGATGGGTGTTGCTCGTTGTGTAAAAACTGGAAAAAGATCATTTTGCTCAGATTGAAATCTACTTATTTCCAAGATTTGATCAAATCGATGAGACTTTCCAAATGGTCCATTGGCATTGAGTTCTGGATCGGCAATAATTTGATTAAGAAAAAACGAGTAAATAAGCAAACTAAACAGCTGAGGACAAAAAAACATGTCGAAATAAAAATAAAATGTCCGTAAATTGCATATATACCTATGCTGTTGACCAATCATGCATTACGTAAATACAGAACACGTGCTGACAACTATTCAAAAATAGTGCAATTTTATTCGTATCTTAGGAAAACACAACGATGTCTTTTAATGATTTTTATTTAATGAAATAAAAAAAAAACAGAATTATTTATGAAGATCAAATTGATCAGCGATTTTGTCATCACTGCTATGATAATAAGTAAAATGTAAATAAGTTTGGTTGATGTATAATGTCGAATAACCAAATTGTTGATCATGATATTTAGTCCATTCGACAGGATTATATTTGCCATTGTCTAAATTTTGACCAGCCATACCAATTAAAACATGTGTCACGCCATCAGCGACACATTTATTCTTATACATTGGACATGTTCGATCATAGGAATGACGATGTCCAAATAGATTAAGATCAACATGATATTGATAAAGTAATGGTTCAATATGTAGCTGAAGATTTGTTGTTATTTCGACTTCACCACCACCACTTTCTTCGGATGTGTACATTTGTCGATGTGAACCAACGATAAGCCATGGTGTTAATGAACGATTCACTGAACGAAGATCTTTTTCGATAAAATTGTATTGTGGTGAGTTTGGACGAAAGTCATGTTCGACTGAATAGAGCAAAACGTGAGCTGGACCGACATCAAAACTATACCAAAATAAACTGTTTCCATTCGATGGAGAATGAAATCGATGAACCATTGGAACAGCACATTCACCGCCTGAATCTGTTCCATAATCACCCCATCCGGGACGAAATCCACCAGCACCTGGTGCATGACTTGGATCTTTGTCACCTCCGGTTTCATGATCATATTCATGATTACCAATACTAGTCATATAGGGAACACGAGCAGCGATTGGTTCTACTTGTGTCATGAAGGCATCCCAAAGAGCACCGACACCTCGAGCATAACTGATGTCACCAATATGCAATACACTGGTAACATTCGTAGAATTAACTCTTGTGATAAGTCTTTCTAGTGTAGATTTTGCTCCTGGTTCGACTGGTGCTAAACCCATATCACCATAGGCAATGATATAAACTGGTTCTTGTTTGTCAGCTGGTCGATTAGTAAATGAATAAACTTGAGACCATCCATGTTCATCGGTTCCAACACGATAATAATAAGTTGTCGATGCTCGAAGATCTTCTAACAGCATCGTATGCATAAATCCTGGATCAATGAAATTTTTTGGACCAACGATTGTTGCTTTTGCTTCGCACATATCCGATGCTTTATAAGTTGTTGTTGTTCCAGTTTGAACCATAGTTAAGGATGTTGGTGATAATCCATATTGACATTTGGGTGTATATTGTGATGAATTTGTTAAATAAGAAACATAGATTTGATCGACTCGGTCACCATAAGCTATGTGAACGTGTGTTGCTTCATTAGCATTGGCTGGTTGAACGATAGGTGATTTAGCAATAAGTGTGTAATTGCCAAGACATTTACGATCACGAGAGTAGTATCGAAAATCTAATGGACGACGAAGATTCGTCATGGCCCATGTCGTACTACTTTGTTTAGGTTGAATAAATTCAAAATCAAAATAATCACATGCACTTTCATCTGTTGCTTCACTATAAAAAACACCAACGAAATCATCTTTACATGCTTCTGATAGAGGTGTCCAAGTGACTTCAATTGGTTCACTGCTAGCATAAAATGTTTTTGATACGTTCATCAATTGTACAGCTTGAAATCGTCGTCGAAACAATCGAGATACAATGCCTGAACCTCGATTGCATGCATATGGACTTGGTAGATCTCCGAAATTGTGACGTTTACCAAAAGGACCATTTTCATTCAAATGTTGATCTGCATCAACAAAAATAAACAACAATGAGAGTATGGCAAGAATCCACCTCATTCTATCAAAACAAAACAACAACTTCTTATGTGTTTCACTTTATTTCATGGTTTTAAATACACGAGTATGAAGATAAGAAACGAATAGATATCATTTGTACTTACAGTATTCGTTTTGTAGAACATTCTTTTTTAAAGATAAGAAAAAGACGTAGTTTTCTTTCAAACAAATTTTTATTTAAATACAAGGAAAAAAACATCAAAATATCATTTGAATTTTAAATAAAAGTTTTCATATTCTCGAGTAAACGTAAAGTTTTTAACCAATTTTTTTGAATCGATTAATTTTTCTAATTGTGGAATTTTATCATTTTCAATTTCAGCAACAATAAAACAAATCGAATTGATGTTATGATTTTTTCGTTTTTTCAATTTCGATAATACACTTTGAACAGCTTCTTCGAAATCATCGGGACTGTCAATATTTAATGTCAAATGTTTCATTAATGGAAAGAATTCTAAAATCAAATCAAATCTTTTGAGATCGGATACATTCGGTAGAGTGACATAAATGATTTTATTATTTTCAATAAATAAATTCCATTGATCGAGATTTGCCTTCAATAATTTTGTTTTCAATGGTAATGAACTAATTCGAATTGAATGAAGATTTTGTACACAATTGAAAAGATTGAGAAGAGTCATTGGCGAGACTCGACTACAATCGATATTTAAAAAAGTTATTCCCAATGTTTTGATTAATTGACTAAAATTCGTCATAAATCTTTGATCTTTCTTCGCAAGAACACTATGCCAAATACTCAATGGAGTCCAATCATTCATCAAATGATACCGATGATGAGTACTAAACGAACTTTTTCTATGCAAATAAAAAAAAATCAAAATAAAATATCGTAGAAATTTTAAAATGAATGAATACTTCAGTGGGGTGATTCGATAAATAATTTCATATTCTATGACACTTAAACTGAGACTCCATTGACGTTCTTTCCAAAATGGTGAAGCAAATCCTTTGAGTAATTCATGTTTTGCAGTTACTTCAAAATCATCATAATACAGTTCGGTATAGTGAAAATGAAATTGATCTAAACACGTTAGATTTTTGCTGATTAATTGTTCCCATCGAATTGCGTTTAAGTAATCTTTGTCTTCTGCATATGCTGTAAAATGAATCGATTTTAAATTCGAACAAAATTGAACAAGAAATTTAGTAAATTGATCGAATTTTAATTCACAAAAACTAATCGAAAGTTCAACTAAATTAACTAAAGTTCTCGAAATATTTTGTTCAATTTCATCATTCGACTCGATAATATTAAGACAACATAAACGAGACAAACGAGGTGTATATGAAAGTAAAATAGTCAGTTGACTGATATCAATATAATGATTGATTTTAAGATGTTCAATGGATGAATATTGATTTTGAGTTGCTTGAATCATTGTTATTATCGGATCATCGTCAGCATTATCATTTATATCCATTGATAGATGTTTTAAATGTGGAAATTGAAAAATAATTTGATAGAGATCTCCAAGATCACTGGTAAAATAATCAAGACAAATTTTTAATGACCGAAGACAAGGTAATGATTTGAAATAGAAAAGAGAAATGGAGAGATTGAATTCCGAAATTTCTTTAAGATGAATCGATTGAAGATTTGGAAATGATCGATTGATAAAGATTTTATTAACAGGTACATCGTGAGAACAACTAAGTGAACTTATTTTCGAATCAAGAACTGAAGTCGATTGGAAAAGATCGAGTGTTGAATCACTTGAAAGTTTGATTTTATAAAGAATTGATGATTGAATAAGTAATTCATTGAAACGATGATTGAGCTGGTAAAATGAACGATAGATATCAAGGCCATTTAAATAATCAAAGATTTCATAAAATAATTCATTTGACAAATTTTCAATCAAATTCTTCGATTTTTTTCTACATAAAATCGAAATTGAATGAGGAAATAGAAAGACAAAGATTTCTCACTTATTCTTATTTACAACTGATTGTTCGAATGAAGATGGTAAATCAATATCTAATTTTCGTTTTCGTCGTTGTTGAGGCATTATCAAATGGCATATGTCTATCGAATTCGATGTTCGTATTTATCTATCTCTCTATTCATCCACATTATACCCTCAATTTCTATAACAGTCCGTTTCATCACTGAACAATAGCGACGTTTACCGAGGTTAGTTTTTATTATTCAATAAAAAAAAGAAATCATTTATGCAAATCAAATTGATCAGCAATTTGATCGTCACTATCATGATAATAATTCATATGTAAATAAGTTTGGTTAGCAAAGATGGTTGTATATCCGAATTGTTGATCGTGATATTTACTCCAAGGAAGCGATGTATATCTGTCACTATCGATATTTTGACCTGCCATACCAATTAAAACGTGTGTGACACCATCGGAAACACATTTATTTTGAAACATTGCACACGTTCGTTCATACGAATGACGATGAGCAAATAGATTAAGATCAACATGGTATTTATACAATAAAGGTTCGATATATTCTTGGAGTTTCTCTGTCATTATAGTTTCACTTTCGGAGTTATCTTCTGATGTGTACATTTGTCGATGTGAACCAACAATAAGCCATGGTGTTAACGAACGATTCACTGAACGAAGATCGTTTTCGATCCATTCGTATTGAGTTGAATTGGGAAGAAAATCGTGTTCTGTTGAGAAATAGAGAATATGAGCTGGACCGACATCGAAACTATACCAAAATAAACCATTTCCATTCGATGGTGAATGAAATCGATGGACCATTGGAACAGCACATTCACCACCTGAATCGTGACCATAATTACTCCATGTTGGTCGAAATCCACCTGGGCCTGGCGCATGACTTGGATCTTTATCACCTCCTGTTTCATGATCATATTCATGATTACCAATACCAGTCATATAAGGAATTCGAGAAGCTATTGGCTGAATTTGTGTCATAAAAGCATCCCATTGTGCTGCAATACCACGAGCATAACTAATGTCGCCAATATGTAATAAACATGTAATATTTTGACTATTGACTCGTGCTGTAACTCGATCAATCGTTGGTTTGGCACCAAGTTCTATGGGAGCTAAACCCATATCACCATAAGCTACCATATAGATTGATTCGTCTTTGCTTGCTGGACGATTTGTAAACGAGTAAACATTTGACCATCCGTGTTCATCGGTTCCAACACGATAATAATAAGTTGTCGATGGTCGAAGATCTTTTAATAACATTGTATGCATAAATCCTGGATCGATGAAATTCTGTGGACCAATGATTGTTGCTTTTCCTTCACACATATCCGATGCTTGATAAGTTATTGATGATCCAGTTTGAACCATAGTTAATGATGTTGGTGTCAATCCGTATTGACATTTTGGTGTATATTGTGATGAATTTGTTAAATAAGAAACATACATTTGATCGATTCCATCACCATAGGCAATATGAATTTGTGTTGGTTCATTGTAATTAACTGGTTCAACAACAACAGATTGTGCAATTAATGTGTAAATACCTTGGCAATTGTTGTCTCGTGAATAGTATCGAAAATTAAGTGGACGACGAAGATGTGTCATTTGCCATGATGCACTTTTTTGTTGACTTTGAACGAATTCATAATCGAAATAAGCACAAGCTAAAGTCAAAAATAGAATTTAATACAAAAAAAAAGAAATTTTCTTTGTCTGTTTTACCATTGACTGATGGAATTTCAGAGAAATAAATGCCGACGAAATCGTCTTGACACGGTGCGGCTAATGGTTGCCAACTAACAATAATTTGTTCATAACTTAAATATTTCGTTTTCGAAACATCTAAAGTTCCAACAGAGACGGTTGTTGATTGTGTTAATAAACCATCAGGTCGATTACAACCAGTTGGACTTGGTTCACTACCAAATGGATGAGATTTACCAAATGGACCATTGGAATGCAAATGTCGATCTTCAGTTACTACTAAACCGACCAATAACGAGAAAAGAACAATGATGCTCTTCATTTTATCACGTACAAAAAGTGACCAACAACATTCTTATATACACAAAACACCCTGGAGATAAGACATTACCTTGCTCCAAGAACATTCTACAAGCTTTAGAACTGTAAACTATCAAATGTAGAACATTAATAACGCACGAAGAACAAATATGTGTTTTGGTTATCTTTCACAAAAAGAATTTCATTTTTATTACATCGAGTCCACAGAAAAAAAAACATAAAATTAATTCATTTATGTAATTCAAATTGATCAGCAATTTGATCATCACTATCATGATAATATATAAATTGTAAATAAGTTTGATTCGCATAGATTGTTGTGTAACCAAATGCTACATCATGATATTTACTCCATTGATTACTTCTGAATTTACCATATTCTAAATCTTGACCAGCCATACCAATTAAAATATTTGTCACTCCATCGGCTACGCATTTTTCTTTATACATTGGACATGTTCGATCATACGAATGACTGTGAGCAAATAGATTAAGATCGACATGATATTTATAAAACACAGGTTCTAGATATTCTCGAAGATGTGCTGCGACAATATCTTCACCAACACTGTCTTCTTTTGTTTCATACATTTGACGGTGTGAACCAACGATAAGCCATGGTGTTAACGAACGATTCACTGAACGAAGATCGTTTTCGATCCATTCGTATTGAATTGAATTTGGAAGATAATCGTGTTCTGTTGAGAAATAGAGAATATGAACTGGACCAACATCAAAACTATACCAAAATAAACCATTTCCGTTCGATGGTGAATGAAAACGATGAACCATTGGAACAGCACATTCACCTCCTGAATCTGTTCCATAATTACCCCAGATTGGTCGAAATCCACCTTTGCCTGGTGCATGGCTTGGATCTTTATCACCTCCGGTTTCGTGATCATATTCATGATTGCCAATACCAGTCATATACGGAATTCGTGCAGCAATGGGTTGAATTTGCGTCATAAATGCATCCCATAAGGCGCCAACACCTCGAGCATAACTAATATCACCAATATGTAATAAACATGTGAAATTAGCAGAATTCATTCGTGCAGTCACTCGTTGAATGGTCGCTTTTGCACCTGGTTCGACTGGTGCCAAACCCATATCACCATAAGCTATCATATAAACTGATTCTTGTTTGTCAGCTGGTCGATTAGTAAATGAATAAACTTGAGACCATCCATGTTCATCAGTTCCAACACGATAATAATAAGTTGTCGATGGTCGAAGATCTTTTACTAACATTGTATGCATAAATCCTGGATCAATGAAATTTTGTGGACCAATAACTATTGCTTTTCCTTCACACATATCCGATGCTTGATAAGTTGTTGTTGTTCCAGTTTGAACCATAGTTAAGGATGTTGGTGATAACCCATATTGACATTTTGGTGTATATTGTGATGAATTTGTTAAATAAGAAACATACATTTGATCGATTCCATCGCCATAGGCAATATGAATATGTGTTGGTTCATTAATATTAGCTGGTTGAACGAGTGGTGATTTAGCAATAAGTGTGTAATTGCCAAGACATTTACGATCACGAGAGTAGTATCGAAAATCTAATGAACGACGAAGATTTGTCATGGCCCAAGTTGTCGTACTTTGATTTGCTTGAACAAATTCATAATCGAAATAATCACATGCGCTTTCATCTTTTGCTTCACTGTAGAAAACACCGACGAAATCATCTTTACACGATTGTGATACAGGTGTCCAGGACACTTGAATGGGTTCACTGCTTTGATAGAGTGTTTTCGAAACATTCATCGGTTGTACATCTCGAAGTCGTCGTCGAAATAATCGCGATACAATGCCTGAACCTCGATCACATGCATAAGGACTTGCCTCATTTGTAACATCATGTTTTTTACCAAATGGACCATTAGCATTCAAATGTTGATGAGTCTCAACAACAATGAGCAATAATTGTAAGAAAACAAGGGTCGGCCACTTCATTTCAATAGAACAACAAAAACTACCGAAATCTCACGTTTTAAATATATAAACAGAGAGTAGATAACAAAAAAGAAAAGCTAACTGATATCATTTACTAACGCAATTTTGTCTTATTGAGTTTCTAACGAAGATGAAAGTACGTTCGAACACAATAAAATTAAAATTGTTGGTGCTAATGCAATTCGAGAACATCTACGGAAGATAGTAAACATCTCAGTTGAAATGTTGAAGAAGCCCGCGAAAAAAATCAACATTTGTTAACCCTTTACGGCCTGCTCCTAGATGCGACAGTGTTAAAAATTCTCTTTTTATATATTCGTTCTCTCTTGACAATGGATATTGTCAAAATCCAATTAAGAACTTTAAGAAGCTAATTCTTGGTCAAATATTGACATGTTGAGGGGTGTTGAGGGTTAACTATGAATCATCCAAGATAACTCATAGAGATGTCTTCAACCGAACGAAAAAACCAACATATATAAGAAAGAACTTTTGAAATATTCATTGAAGTCGTTTCTTCAACAAGCAAATGATATGAATATAGTTTGGTTTTTTCCTACTTGAATTGCACGATAAAAGAAAAGAAATTTCCAAGTAGATTTACGAACTGAGTAAAAAACGATATAGTGTTTACATTAGATTAAATCGTAGCGTATATAAACAGATGTAAATTGTAGTACTTCAATTATAAACAACTCACAACTTTTCTCTACAACATATGACAACTTCGATAGATGATATTAACGATGAGCTTTCGCGTAAGCTCGAAATACTCAAACAAGAACGATCTAATTGCATTGAAATCCAACATTCCAAAGTAGCAGCTGTCGATGCTACAAAAGAATATGAATGGGAAGAATTATTATCGAAAATAAAAAATGATCAATCCGGTGCACGTTATGTTCTTATTGCATGTCAAGTCGAAACTTCTCATTGGATTGGAATATTCATATTCTTTGGAAATAATGATCGAATTCGAACGGTCGAGCTTATTGATCCAGTCGAAGAATCATCTTTTGATCCAACTGATTTACAAGGACAATTTGCGAAATATTATCCAAATCATTCGTTTGAATTGAGAACTATTCAAACAGATAGTGATACAAATTCCAGTCTAAATTTAACGATTGAAAATTTGATTGAAGCCGTTAGACAATATCAAACCTGAGAAAATGCGACATCCCCGGTACCATTTTCATCAGAAAGCGGATTCGATGAACGATTGGAAATTTCAGGTACACAGGCAAGCTCAGCATCTGATCGATTTGATTCGATCAGTCAGCTCAATTTCAATCGCAATGAATCCAGACAAAATCCAGACGAAATGTCTATTGTTGGCAGTTCGATTAGAGAGAACGATTCAATTGATATTGAAAGTCTAACAAATCTGTATAGAGACTCGGAACACATGCCGCCGTGTTTAGAAAAATCATTGAACGTTCTCTTATTCTATATTGCTCTCAAACAATGTGATCAAACAACAAGTTTAGATCTTTGCATCAATAAACCCGACGATCTCGATGCTGAAATCGAAAAAGAATATGAATTTTTAAAACAACAAGCTGCCAAAAGAGAAATACAACCAAAAGATATTCAAAAGTTGATCAATTTTAGTCATGTCAACGCACGAAGACAAAGCTGGCGATACGCTCAAAATTATTTGAAAAAAGTATTGAAATCTATTCGACCGTTAGATATTCAAGAATTATGTCGACTGATTAAAAAAGTCGATGATGCAGCTGTATTAATCGAAGACAAAGACATTATCCTTCTCCTTGGAGTAACAGGCTCAGGTAAATCAACCACAATACATTTTCTTGGTGAATCAACTATGAAAAAAGAAATCGTCAATGGAATGGTTCATTTTCAACTAACTGAAGTTAAAAATGAAGATTTACGTCAAGTAACAACTTCAGCACGAGCAAAATCTGACACACGACATATTATACCTGTTCGAATACCTTCCGATGATGGCGATGATATAATTGTATGCGATACTCCAGGTTTCGAAGATACGAATAGCGTAGAAGTCGATATTGCCAATGGAATAAGTGTCATCAAAGCAATTCAAGGATGTCACAGTGTTCGACCAGTTGTTGTCGTTAGTTACAAGAGTATAGGTGATCGATTTCAAGGTTTACGAAGTCTTGCCTATATCTTAGTTGGACTTTTACCAGGTATAGCCGATCATATTCGTTGTTTTTCATTTGTATTCACAAAATATCCCAAAGATGAACGACAAACTATTCATGAGTCATTGAAAGCTATTCGAAAGGATTTCAATGAAACGGAAAAATCCGACGCAAGTTTTCGCAAGATTTTCGACGAAATGATCACTAAAACTAGACGAAGGCCAATAACAATCGATCCAATCAAAGATAATCCGATGGATGTTCTCAATGAACTTATGACATCGGAATCGATCGCACGTCCAAACGAAGTTTTCCGTTTTTCAATAACCGAATCATCAAGAACAATTGTACAAGAACAATCGAGAAAATATCAATCAAGTATTGTCTCAGCAACGAAACATTTTGATTATTTACTTGTTAAATACAAACTCGATCAATTAAAACAAGTAACGTTCGTCGTTTCGACTCACTTGACCCTCGACTGAAAACTCAAAATACGTTATCTCTAACGATAGGAACGTCGATTAAATCCATGTTCTAAGTTCATTTTTGAACTGAATCACACATTCTTCTCTTAGATGTTAGAAGGCGAAAAAAAATCTTTTCAACAAAGAAACAATTTATACAAATTATTTACAACAATAGATGTACAAATAAGAAGAATTATTTAACAAAATAGAATAAAACAAAGTATTTACAATGTGAAGGACTATCCACTGAAAAAAAAACATGCAAAAAATAAAACCGCTATTTATCGCGCTTTTTCCAAACCGCGAAAGTCAGATCTTTTATGCGTTTTTTCAAACCGCGGTTTCGGGCGGTATTTTAGATACGCATAGATGATCTGACTCCCGCTTATCGTAAAAACCTCAGGATACCGCGGTGCGAGAAACCGCGGTCTGCAGCGGTTTTTTTCGATTTTTTTTTCGGTGGGTAAAACCACTCGGAGAAGCTTCTTTGAGTTTCAATGTACAGTTTATCGAGTCTTTCCATTTCGGCCGTTTGCGAATTGCTTGGTTTCCTTAACAAAACCTTGTATTCAAAATGACGCAAAATAATTAAATCCGCCAATCTTTTGACTCGTGGTAGAGGAACATAAATTGAGGCGAGATCGTCATTTTCAGTTGGTAATTTTAAGTCGATGACAACATTTTTTAAAGTTTGACCTTGACTCTTATGTGTTGTAATCGAATAAGCAGGTACGAGTGGTAATGCATGTCATTTAATTGATAAAGTTGCTTTTCGATTGGTCTTTGGTCTTTTCTCTTTGGGTAGAATATCGGCAATATCGACGCGGAATTTTTGCTCCATCAACGGTATTGGAATCAAATTTGGTTGGAGTTGTTCAAAATTACATTCCATGTTCGATTTGACAATTTCAACCAATGCATATAATGGTCGACGAATATATTTTGTATTATTTGGAAATGTCTCCGAAACAGCGTTTGTTGTTATGGAAGTTTCTTTATAGACAAGCTGCCGAAATATTCCGTTTAATCCATTGATTAGTCCCAATTCGATAGCAATATTTTGTGTAAGAATAACCGGCATTCCAGGAACAAACGGTAAAAGACCTGGTAAATGCTCGGTTTTGCTATCGGATAATTTTAACAATTTTTTAACGAGTGTTGGATATTCAATTGGTTTGCCTTGGCAAGTGTCTTGAGCAACGCATACCATCAATGGTCGTTTCATTTGTATTGCTTTATGAATTGCGGCTTTATTATTTAAATGTGTCCGCACTTCATTTCGATAAGCAAGAATTGGAGCCTTAAAAGCGGAAGAGAAACAAATTATCAGAAACGAAAAGTAAAATTTACTTTATTCCAAGGTGAATCTTTTAGAGAACTAATTGATGGTTGTCCAACAACTCGTATAAGTAGTAATTCATAATTGTCATAGTTGCATTTACCATGACGAAGTCGGTCGAGAAGTTCGAGATACCGTACATCTTCTGTTCGCATTTGTTGAATAAGTTTAACGATGCCATTACAGTACTGGACAAAATTATAAGAACAAACGTGTTTTTGATTATTTCCTTTTGCTTTTTTCTCCACATAAGATATACTTAAATCGAATTCATTCTCAAGTGTAGATTTCAATGTGGTCTTTTAGAATATACTACACTATATTCTGAAAGAGTAGATAGAAATCTAAGATTAAGAATGCATTCGATTTAAATATAATTTATGTGAAGGGCGAAAGAAAAAGAAAATGAAAAAAACGTTTGTTCTTATAATTTTGTCCAGTACTGTAAATTTCGTCATGTTACCTTTCTGATTAAGATAAGAATCTCGTTTGCGATGCTACCGTTTTCTTGGAAAGAAGACTGTGACGATACATGAGAGTGTTAGTGTATGTTCTTTCAGCATGATGGTACGGTGTATACCTACACCCTCACATAACGTGCCTTTCTCTTTATTCAACACAGTTTATATAGGGATGGTTACACATGAGAGAGCAGAGGGTCAGTGCCCGGTGATTATATAGGGTCATCATATATAACGGTCGATTACCGTTACAAAGACCTTCCAAGTTTAGATAAGAATTCTTGAGGGTGAGGGTGAGAATATTCAGAGATAGTCTGTTTGGGTATCACGTTTATATTGGATATGAAAATGTGATAGGACGAGTCGGTCGTGGCGAACTGAAATGTTGTTGATTCTACATAATTTCTTATTTTCAAGAGTTATCAATAAAATCTCAATATATAAATGATATTCTATTCAGAAGAATTTGTGTTCTGTTCATTTCTACGTTCTGGCATTTGCACATTCAGTTGAAGGTTAAGTGAATCGATTCTCGATGAACACTACTTGTAGTATAATAAGCGGATATTCGAAGTATGTGTTAACTTCTACTGATTATCGGATTGACTGAGATGTTTCCTAGCAAACAAACCGTCGATTTTTTTCAACCATATAAGAAAAGAATCGGTAGAAAGAATTCCTATGTTTTATGATCATTAGCAAGTAGAGCAAACTGTTGTCTTATGTTTTTTTACTCATATTCCATAATAAATAAAGTTAGTCTAGAAGTGACGAAAGTAAACTTTGGTGAATTTCTAAGAAGATTTCCGCGAGGGAAGAATTTTTTATTTTTTTAAAAATTTCTGTACCTCTGACTGAGTTAAATACGCATATGAGTACTGAGCAGTCGAAAATATGTCTGAAAATTAGCTGAATACTCACTCGAGTAATACAAATTACTATTTTCTTTTAGATATTTAACGACGTTAGGATGCAACAATTTCAATCGGGATTATTAGCCTTCTTGGCCGTCTGTCCAAACTGTGGACGTGAATTCTTCCAAGGAGATGTCAATCGTCCTATTACTAACAATGCTCCTATTTATCGATTTTTTACTGCTATTCCTTTCATTGGTGCTTTATTCAACAGCCAGTGTTGGGTCTGCGGACATCAGTATGGCAGATGAATGTATTATCATAGCTTGATGCTACTAAACTGACGTTCACTAGTTTTTCTTCTCTAACCACATTTTTCTCTGTTTCTTCTACACACAACTCTCTCGTCCCTATTTTCGAATCGTATGATTATTGTCTTCAATAACGTTTTGCAAGTGCGTGTGCTGAAATAAATACAAAATACTTGATCACGCTGTATCTCTATTGAAATAATCCGAAAGACTCTTCAATAAAATTTGAAGTAGGCAAGAGGATCTCATTCGTAATCACTCTAGAACTCTAATTCAGGGTAGACTGAATTGAATGTTTAAAAAATTGAGGGTGAGGCTTATATAAAGAACTACCACGATCCGGATTTCGCTAGAATTCGACTAGCTCATCAGGTGGTTTAATTAACTGCACAAGTAACGTTCATCGAGAGTCGATTCACTTGACCCTCGACTGTATGTGCCAGTATCAGCGCATATCAGTGCATAAAAAAGTTGTAATTAGAAACTATGGACTATACGTATGAGCATGATGAAGTTTTACATTACATTATATGGGCGGCGCTCGTCAGTCGTCGGCGTCCCTCCGGTCCGCCACTCCCGACTCGCGCTGCCACACCTTTCTTTAACCACCAAGATGTACTCGTGAAATAGCCCATTTCCGAAAACTGATATTTTTTATTTTTTCACCTTTGACCTCACGAATGAGTCATATTCGGACTCCCCGCCCTCGAAAACCTAAGGTCCGACTAACTTCCAACTATCATTAGTCACTATTGGAGACTTCTTAAACCGATGTTTTTTTTTGACCTTTGACCCCAAGTATGACTCATATTTGGACTCTCTGACCTCGATTACCCAAGGTCCGACCAAGTTCCAACTATCATTGGTCCCTAGTAGTCGCTTCTTAATTCGATGTTTTTTTTACCTTTGACCTTTGACCCGACACCAAAAACAAACTTTAATCCCGTAAGACCCTCCCTACAGTCGAGGGAATAAAATTCCGACAGTACTTGCACATGTATTTGCTATTTGGACACTTAAAAATGCGAGTCATTATTTCGAAGCCAACGAACAATCGGGCAGAGAGAATTATCTTGTTCAGCCGCATGCAGGTCAAATTATTGCAATTTTTTCAATGCTTGGCATTGGCAGTGACACAGAAGGAAAACTAAATAATAATCTAGTTCAAGTCGGAACAGGTGAAGGTAAATCCGTTATTTTGGCAGTTACATCTTCTGTTTTGGCATTAGCTGGTTTCGATGTTTGGTGTGGCTGTTACAGTGAACAATTGAGCACAAGAGATTACCAACAATTTCATTCGTTATTCGATACATTAGGCATTCTACCGCATATTCATTATGGTACATTTAATAAACTATTCGAAGATTTAATTAATCAACACGGTGTTGTTCGACAGATCGTCGAAGAATTTATTTCGAATGGTTCAACAATAACAACAACGAAAACTAATCAAGAACCAGCGCGTTCAAAGATTTTATTAGTTGATGAAGTCGATGTATTTTTTAGTCAAGATTTCTATGGCAATGTTTACACACCATCAGCTAAATTAAAAGATCCAACAATAGTCTCTCTTGTTGATTTTATTTGGTCGAAGCAAGGCAAACCAATCTACTTCCAAGATATTCAACAAAGTCAACAATATATTGATTGTACAAATCGATTTCCTAATTGGATATTATTGATCGACGAAGCTATCAAAGATATGCTTTCGGATATAAAACATTTTCGATCACATGATTATGTTGTTAAACAAGATAAAATCGGCTATATCGAACAAGATAATATTGTTTTCAATGTTAACTATGGATATAAGACTCTATTTGCTTATTATTACGAACATCAAAATGGTAAAATTAGTCGGCAAACTGTCGAAGATTATATTAGCATCTTTATTCGATGTGGTAGTTTTTCGTATGCTGAAATGCCTACTCAATTTAAGGTTATTATGGGTGTTACAGGTACATTGGACACGCTGAATGATATCGAAAAAGATATCGTTGAAAAACAATATAAAATACGAAATTCTCGAGTTATTCCATCGGTATTCGGAAAGACTAATTTGCGATTCGCCGAAAAAGACGATGTGATGATCGAAAATCAAAATGATTACTTTAATAGAATTAAAGGACAAATCGAAAATCGAATACAAGGTCGAAATTCGTCACATAAACGAGCTGTTTTAGTTTTCTTCGAAACAAAAAAACAGCTCATGGATTTCTATAATTCCGATTCATTAGCACCAATCAAACATCTCGTTGTATATCTCACCGAAGAACAATTGCCTGAAGAAAAATTAC
>Ga0209914_1000303_pt1 | contig 69822 bp, 74 predicted proteins | sample ThiBiot_500_plan_FD_183949 | JGI IMG/M metagenome (GOLD analysis project Ga0209914, IMG submission 183949) | Wastewater bioreactor microbial communities from Cape Town, South Africa - Thiocy_cont_500_plan (SPAdes) | ecosystem: Engineered > Bioreactor > Thiocyanate-remediating > Anaerobic-Aerobic...
GAAGTTGTAGTCGTTGTTGATGTTGTCGTGGTCGAAGTAGTTGTTGAACTCGACGTTAATGTTGAAGTGGTAACGGTGGTAGACGTTGTAATAGTTGAACTTGATGTTGTAACTGGAGTGGTTATAATGATTACGAACAACAATCAGTCATATGTATATTTAAAATGAACTAAAGAATCACCTACTTGTTAAATTATTCGATGTCATCCATAATGTTAATACAGCTGCCAGTGCAATTGCGCCAAATAATGAGCCAATAATAGATCCGTAGCAACAATTCGAATACATCGAAAATTTCGTATCTACTTTTCTTTTTCTATTTAAGTCAAATATAAATATTAACTGTTATTAAACAGAAAGACTTTCGTTACCGATTGTTTTCATTTTCATTTCCCCATGGAATATTATTTAACTCAATACTGGATTTAATGTCATCATGAGTTTGGCGTATTTTTTTCATGTTCTTTATATTTTCGATTTTCTGAAATTTTGGTTCTATATATGTAGTCAATCCGAATGTCAGTACGGTTTCATGTGAGTAATTTACATTTCAATTTCTCGAGCAAAAGTAGAATTCGATCAAATAAAAAAATAAAATTTAATTAGATTTTGTAAAATAAATAAAATATTAATGAGATTTTGTTTTATTTATTACTGTCTGAGATCAGTATCATGATTATGGTTTCTTTATTTCGTTGAAATAAAAATAAAATTCACCTAGAAATGAGAACTATGATTTTTATTCTCTATCTTTCGGATACGGATGAATTGTTAAATCAAGAACAAAAGCGAATGACGAATTCGACTCCGTGGTGCTTTTTTTACCAATGCAATTTTTCAATGCACATTATATGTTGAACATAAATTGAGAAGAATCAGATTTACTGAAAATTATTCATTTATTATTTGTGCGGATAAATAACGATTCAATCCAAAGTCAATGAAAATAGTTGAATAAAACTATTTGACAATTACTATGTGTCATACGTATATTGACATATTTAACAAATAAATTACTTTTTCAAAAAAAAAGATTTATATGCAGTCGCCTACAAAATCTTCATGATTTATCGTCAAATAGAGAAGATGATTCTGTCATTATCTTCATCATTCAAAAACTATAGGTAGAATCAATCTGATCATGGCTTTTTATGACGCTAGAACAGATACTGTTCAGATTTCAACAACAGTACCGGATACAGATAAGATTCATGAATGGTTACCATGGTCGATTATAAATATATTTGTTGGATGGGGTGTTGGTGGAATTTGTCCTATGGTTTTTACTTTATTTTGTCGACATTATAAACACGTGAATAATGTAGATGCAGCTCGTGTAATGAGCTTTGTAGCATTGATAGTTAATATTATAAACACACTCAGTGGTATAGCTGGATGGATCACGCTGATTCTTATTCTAGTTCAACGATCGTGAAGACTCTATCAATAGTTTTATGTACATTCAACATACGAAAATATTCGAACCAAGGTCATGTTACACTCTTTAAATATGTAACAGCATTTGATATTGTTTGATCTCCATAACTATTTCGTTTATATCATTAGAAAACACAGAAAATATTCGGTTTCAGTTTTTTCTTTTTATTCTCAATGCAGCTGTTACACTTCACGTGTATTAATTTGATCGTTTTTTGACAACATCACACAATTAGAATTTCAAATATAGATAATAAATGAAATGAATACCCACGTTTCTTTTTTTCGTTCGTATGTTACTAATCGCCATCTACCTCATATTTTTAATCTTTACGTCAATTGACACAAACGCCAACGCAGGAACCTTGATTAAAATCGTTTTCTTTTCTGTTCTTTGCAACAAAATTCTTTTTGATCATCCTATGACTCATATCGCCTTTCATTACACCAATAAAAAACCTACTGAATGACGTATATAAACATTTTATTTGCCCACTTGTGATTCATTCTTTTCTATCGCACTTGAAACGAGAAAAAGAAAGAAGCCCGATATATATATACCAAACGCAATAACCTATATACTATATTCTAAATCGAAATTCAAACAAAAAAAAATAATTCTTTTTCATATTCTCATTTCAATAAATGGCAACGTCGCAATCATCAACCAGTAGCCATAGTTTAGCTGATACCGTAGGTCAATTCAATGGTGGTTATTATAAAATAGATCACCGTGACACAAATGCTCTTCTTTCGGTGACATTACAACCTAATGCATCATTTTATGCACAACCTGGAGCTATGGTTGCTATGAGTCCTGAAATTACACTCAAAGGGAAATTTAAATTCTCATTTAAAAAAATGTTCACTGGTGGTGAAATGGCTATATCGACATACACTGGTCCAGGTGAAGTTCTTCTAGCTCCACCCATTTGGTAAGATTTTCTAACTGAAGAAAACCAAAAAGAATCAATCGTTGAAATTCTAGGGGTGATATTGTGCCAATTACTTTAGACGGAAGCCAACAATGGAATGTCGGTAAAGGTGGATTTTTAGCAATGTCACACGGTGTTGTTAAGGAAACGAAATCTCAAGGTTTGGGCAAAGCAATGTTCTCAGGTGAAGGTCTTTTTGTTCATCGAATTTCTGGAACGGGTGTCATTTTCGTTACTTCACTCGGAGCCATTGTACAACGACAATTACGACAAGGCGAACAATGGATTGTCGATAATGGACATCTTGTTGCTTGGAATTGTCCGTATGCGGTTGAACGAACAGGTGGTGGAATCATGAGTGGAATTCATGCAGGCGAAGGTCTGGTCTGTCGATTTACAGGACCAGGCACGGTCTTTATCCAAGTAATTTTCTTAAGAAATTAATACTATCGATGATTATGATTTTTTATTCTTTAGACACGGAATCCTGAAGCTCTATCCGAATGGATTGCCAGTCATACTGTTAGTAGCAATTAATTCTTCGAACATTCATACTACAGAAAAATGGCAACTGAATTCTGTCTTGATATTTACAACTATTTAATCTTTTATTGTGCTTTTCAACAGAAAAATGTGATGTGTTTTTATGTTGCTTGAATGAAAAATAAATATAGCTTTCAAAAAGAAAAGTCTTTTCCTTCCATTATACATACAGTGTCGGCCTCAATACTATCTTTTTTTTTCTTTCCTCCTTTATTGAGTTTCTTACGGTTCTACCAATAAAAGGCATTTCGATTTCTGCCTGAAAAACAAACAAAACAACAGGCAGATAGTTATAATCAACAAATGGCAACCGCACAATCTTCAGTGAGTAATAATAGTTTAGCTGATACTGTAGGTCAATTCAATGGTGGATATTATAAAATCGATCACCATGATACAAATACGGTTCTTTGGGTCACATTACAACCTAATGCACCATTCTATGCACAACCTGGAGCTATGGTTGCTATGAGTCCTGAAATTACACTCAAAGGAAAACTTAAGTTTTCATTTAAAAAAATGTTTACTGGTGATAAAATGTCTATATCGACTTATACAGGACCCGGTGAAGTTCTTCTTGCTCCACCCATTTGGTGAGAGTTAGTTACTTATGAAAACGCAAGAATATAAATGAATTGTTGAAATTCTAGGGGTGATATTGTGCCAATTACTTTGGATGGAAACCAACAATGGAATGTCGGTAAAGGTGGATTCTTAGCAATGTCACATGGTGTTGTCAAAGACACCAAATCTCAAGGTTTGAGCAATGCTCTGTTTTCTGGCGAAGGTCTTTTTGTTCATCGAGTTTCTGGAGTGGGTGTTATTTTTGTTGCATCTCTTGGTGCTATTGTACAACGACAATTACGACAAGGTGAACAATGGATTGTTGATAATGGACATCTTGTTGCTTGGAATTGTCCATATACGATCGAACGAACAGGAGGTGGTATCATGAGTGGAATTCATGCCGGCGAAGGTCTGGTCTGTCGATTTACAGGACCAGGCACAGTCTTTATCCAAGTAATTTTCTTTAGAAGTTAACACTATGAATGATGATGATTTTTTATTCTTTAGACACGAAATCCTGAAGCTTTATCCGGATGGATTGCAAGTCATGCTGCTAGTAGCAGTTAATTCTTCGAACTGTCGTATTACAGAAGAAGGAGAGATAAATTCTGTTTTGATAATATAATTATTTAATCTTTTATTTGTCTATTAAATGGAAGAATACGATATGTTTTTATGTTGCTTGAATGAAAAATAAATATAGCGTTCAAAAAGAAAAGTCTTTTTCTTCCATTATACATACTGTGTCGGCCTCAATACTATCATTTTCTCTTTCCTCCCTCTCTTATCAAATCTCCTACTGTTCTACCAATAAAAAGCATTTCGAGTTTTTAATAAAAAAAACAGGCCGATAGTTATAATCAACAAATGGCAACCGCACAATCTCCGGTGAGTAATAATAGTTTAGCTGATACCATAGGTCAATTCAATGGTGGCTATTTTAAAATCGATCACCATGATACAAATACGGTTCTTTGGATCACATTACAACCTAATGCATCATTTTATGCACAACCTGGAGCTATGGTTGCTATGAGTCCTGAAATTACACTCAAAGGAAAACTTAAGTTTTCATTTAAAAAAATGTTTACTGGTGATAAAATGTCTATATCGACTTATACAGGACCCGGTGAAGTTCTTCTCGCACCACCCATTTGGTGAGACTTAATTATTTAGGAAAAAGGAGGAATATAAATGAATTGTTCGAAGTTTAGGGGTGATATTGTTCCGATTACTTTAGACGGAACTCAACAATGGAATGTCGGTAAAGGTGGATTTTTAGCAATGTCACATGGTGTTGTCAAAGACACTAAATCTCAAGGTTTGGGCAAAGCAATGTTCTCAGGTGAAGGTCTTTTTGTTCATCGAGTTTCTGGAGTGGGTGTTATTTTTGTTGCATCTCTTGGTGCTATCGTACAACGACAATTACGACAAGGCGAACAATGGATTGTTGATAATGGACATCTTGTTGCTTGGAATTGCCCATATACGATCGAACGAACAGGAGGTGGAATCATGAGTGGAATTCATGCAGGCGAAGGTCTGGTCTGTCGATTTACAGGACCAGGAACTGTTTATATCCAAGTAATTTTCTTTAGAAGTTAACACTATGAATGATGATGATTTTTTATTCTTTAGACACGAAATCCTGAAGCTTTATCCGGATGGATTTCAAGTCGCACTGTCTGATAATTAATGCTAACTTTAAATATATGTATACATATTAGAGATTGCATTTTGTGTGCATGTGCGTTAATAAACATTTCTCTATCCAAACATAGATTCTCTAATTCGGTGGTGCATTGGATTATTTACGCAATATACCGATAAATTGATTTTCTATCAACCAACCACTAAGAACTTTCCGGAAAAGAAAGGAGGTCGATGTCATAGAATAATGTACGCCAATACAGCGTAGTTCTTCTTTTTATACCATTTCTTTTTCCTATTGAATCTTAAAGTCATTGAGTATGTCGAGTGCAAATGAAAACAACGACGCTAAAGTAGCTACTGAATCCGCACCGCCTGGTATCAATTCAATCACAAATACAGTCGGTATGCATCCAGCAACAAATGAAAGCTCACCACCGTTTGTTCCATCGAATATACGTCGTGGTAGTTGCGATCAGCCTGGTTGTACAGCTGAACATAGTGGCAAACCTCATGAATAATCGAACATTCTTATATGTGCTTCTTTTTTTTGTGGTAAAATTTTATCTATTGTAATCCAGCACTTTGAATGCATAGAGTTTGATTATAAAAATAAATTCAAACTATGGATCTTATTTGAAATATACGTGTATGAAAAATTAATAAAAAATGAAGCCTTGGAATAAAATTAAAAGCAAATGAGAGTTTCATATTTGACTTTTTTTTATTGAATAATCAAATTAGTTACAATAAGAAAAAACAACATGCATAAGAAGCAACATAGGAAAAGACGAATTATTCAACCGATCAATTCGTTACCTACAGTAAGATTATTTTGAACTTTGAATTTAGAAAAGAGTTTCATGAGTTCAGAAAGTTTCATCTACACTACAAAGTTCACATATTCAACTGAAAACTGCAGTAAGTGAACAATAATTTCATGATGCTAATTTAAAACAAAAAACTAGATTATTACCAATGAGAATAACCGATCGACCTATTTAAATTTAACCAAATCAACTAAGTAGATTTATTCTATTTCATTCTTAAATCATTATATTAACTTACACCTAAAGAAAAAAGAAATCATTGTCGACGTTCGTTATTGCGTAGACTTTTGTTAGTTCTATTTGCTTTATTGATTATTGGGCTTATTATCGGGATTTTAATATGTATCTTTATTAATCCAAATTACCTAGGAACTTCAGCATCTTTACAGAGTAAAGTTCATTTTTTATATTCATCATCTCGATCATTTACTTTTGTTTTAAAAAGACACGTCTACTATTTGCAGTTGTTTATGTTCAAACGAATCATGGCGATTCGATTCCGATATTCTAGCTCGTTGGTCGTTTGATCAAACATTTCGTGATGAAAATAATCTCTACAATGCAACATCATATAATAGTCCAGCATTTTCTTCAAATGGTTATGTCAACCATTGCTTATTTCGTATATTTCTCTTGCAAAAACAAGTTTTACAATTGAAATCTGGTTAAAACCAACATCATTTCCGAATACTATTGATCATGCTATTTTTGGTTTATGTCCTTCGATAAATACGCATCAATGTCTTCACTTAACTATTCGAAAAATCAGCACAAATTATTATCTGTATTTTGGTTTCTATTTGAATGATTGCCAAGGCAATACATCAATTGGTTCAAATCAATGGTTTCATGCTGTGTTTGTATTCGATATGAATACTATGAAACAATCGATTTATTTCGATGGTAAACTCGACAATCAATGCAGTGCATCAGCACCATTTTTGGCTAGTTCAGGCGATATAACAATTGGAACGATACCATTACAAATACCGGCAGTTGGCTTGAATTTTTATAATGTAAGTTTTTTTTGTTTTTGTATTAAAAACGCGTTGCTTATGATAGTGGGAATGTATAGGGTTATATGGATCATTTGACAGTAACAAAACGTGCGAAATCATCATGTGAAATTCAAGAAGACGCTACACTTGTAACTTGTTTATTATTTAATAAACCAACGCCATATGTCGATAATGGACCGAATTCACTATCGAGTACAGAATCATTGACAACAATTATATCTTCAAGTCATTCGAAAGAAGCTATTTCATTTAATGGAAGTTCATTCTTTCAAACATCGAGTTTCACATCACTTGGTATCAGTAATAAATCTTTTTCTGTTGCTCTATGGCTTCGTCCTCAATCAGTATTAAATAACGTCGTTCATCTCTCAGCTGACTCGTCTGGACTGGGAAATGCATGGTGTGTTGCTATTTTATCTTTGAGATCAAACGGAACTATCCTTAATAGCATTTATAATGGTACGGGTACTTACCTATGGAGTTCATCGATATCAATGACACCTACTTGGACACATGTTGTTCAAACATATAGTCTTGTCAATGGTTTTCGTTCCTATGTCAATGGTATACTCATATCATCGATAGGGCCTGTTTTGTCTTATAGTGCTAGTGGAAAATCAAATTTTTATAACATTAGGTAGCAGTCTTGCAGGCACAAATTTTTGTACTGGTGCTACGGCGAATTCATTCAATGGTGATATTGATGATTTTCGAGTTTATAGTCGAGAATTGTCATCATCAGAAATCTCCACGATTTATCAAAGTACTTAAGATATTTTGTTACAAGAAAAAATGATTCATTCTCTAATTGTTATTTGCTTATATGCATGTGTGTGTGTTTTTTTTTCATTACTTTTTGATACTATCATATTTATACCGTCATACAATTACAAAATACGAACGGAAAAAACCGAGCTGGGTAATTTCCAAATAGACGAAAGAGAAATGTCCGTATGACGCAATAAGTTGTAGCATTTTAAATTTGCACGTGTTTATATGTAACATACGATTTGTTGTTCTTTTTTGACGAAAGGCGAAACTTTTTACATCAGTAAAAAAGATTGTAACCAACCACGTGCGCACATTTGACGAAAACAAAACGACGCTAGGAAGTAATGTCGACACCAATAAAACCGACTCTATCTCTTCAGACTTTACCAATCGAAGTTATCAATCACGTTTTGGAACAATTGCCAAGTGAATTTATATTCACATCCTTCACCAATGTTTCTACACGATTCAATGCTATCATCGATAATTACTATCCCTTTAAGGTAGAATTTACGACTTGCCAATTCTTTCTTCGTATTAAAGGTAAATGTAGGCAGTGACTACGATGAATCTATCGTACAATCGGCCGGGAGATGAGAATCTGAAATATCTATCACAAGCAATCATTCGAAATAGAGTAAATGAGTTTTTATTTACCAAAATAATTATATTTTTTTTATAATAGACAGTGATACATTTGACTTTAATAACAAATGGAATAGATGAACAAGCAGCTTCCTATCTCGGAATAGCGATAAGACTTAATCAAGTAAATTGATTTATTCAATTTTCTTATTTTCTATCACGATTTTTTTTTTCAGACTTTACAATTCTTAAATCTTGAAGTGAATAAGTTAAATGATCAAGCTGTATTTCATCTAGCATACGGATTACGAGAGAATAATGTAACTAAAAACAGAATTTCAAATGTAAATCATCATTTCTTAACTTGTTTCATCAGGTATTAACAACACTTAATCTCCGTTGTAATGAAATCGGTGCAAAAGGTGCACAATATCTTAGTATAGCATTACAATCAAATAAAGTCCGCTGATCTACATGTTCATCGATAAATTTTTACGTTTGAATATTATAGACATTGACATCATTAAATCTTCGATGGAATTCAATTGGTTCTGAAGGAGCTAGACATTTAGCTACAGCTTTAGACGAAAATCATGTAAAACAAATCATACGAAAATAATATTAAGTTACCTAGTGATATTTTGTTATAGACATTGACTTTTTTAGACTTGGAAGGGAACAAAATTGATTCTCGTGGAGCCGAATACATAGCGAAAGCATTAGAGAATAACAAGGTAAACTTCACGATTTGATCTATATATTTTGATATTCATACAAGATGATCATTCGTGATTTTCAGACACTATCAACACTAAATATTTGTGATAATAAAATTGATTTTGAAGGAATACAATCTTTATCACAAGCATTAATAAAAAATAAAGTACGATTGATAAATTTCTCTTTCTTCCTATTATAAAAATTTGTTACTTCTTATTTGTAGACAATAACAGTACTAAGTCTGAGTGCGAATAAATTCACACTCGAAGGAGCCAAATGTTTTGCTGATGTTTTAAAAAATAATCAGACAATCACTACCCTTAATCTTTCGAAATGTCAAATTGATTCGACAATGATTCAATATTTAGCCAATGGATTACAACAAAATACCGTAAGAATTCTACTAAATTTCACGTATTTTCATTTCTTATCTACTGTCTTGTGTACAGACATTGAATGTCTTAAATCTGCAAGGCAACAAAATCGGTTCTGAAGGTGTTTGGAGGCTCGCTAATGTATTAATTAATAATCATGTAAGTTTTCAATAAGATACTTGATTTTTTTGAGTGAACGATTTTCTTATCAGACTATAAACATATTGAATCTGTCATCGAATCGTTTCGATCTCGAAGGAGCTAGATACATTGCTGAAGCATTGCTTAGTAATCGGGTACAGTTTTATTCTATGTTTCTTGTTTTCAAGTATGATTTTATAGTCATTAACAACTTTAGTACTTCGATCAAATAATATCGGTCCTGAAGGTGCACAATATCTATCTACTGCATTAGAAACGAATCAAGTAATTTATTAAATTGTTTTCTTATACGATTTTAATCTCTCGAGCGTACAGACATTGGAAAGTTGTAATATTGGACATAATTACATTGGAAATGAAGCGGTTGAAAGTCTAGGAAATGCTTTGAAAATGAATAAAGTTAGATAAAGTCTTGTTGAATGAGAAACTCGGCATGCTTTTATTGTATAGACACTCACAACATTTGATCTTTCGATGAATGGAATTGATGATCAAGGTGCGGCACATCTCATTGATGCGCTGAGCGAGAATCAAGTACATATAAACAAGTTCAAGTTTTATTTATTAAAATCATTTATTTAACAATTTAGACTCTAACAAAACTCAATATGAGCGACAATTCGATAAGCACTGATTTGATGAATGATATACTGATTCGAATAGAAGAGAATCGAACAAGATCGATTTAAGTTCTGCTATGACTGACAATGATGTTTATCATAACAATAGAAAAAGAAGAGAAAATATTTGTCTAAATAAAATTTTAAATGCATACATATATAAACAGTCTCGTCTTTTTCATTTGCTCTTTTGAGATACGAGGGAGAGAGAGAAAAAAAGAAAAGAAGGATTATACTGTTCTCTCTCTCTCTGCTTGCTTGCTCTCATTTGATAAAAATGAATTCTGAGCATTGCTGTCATATTTGTAATAATGATTCTCAATCGATGATCTCAAATTTCGATAAACTCTCATTAGCATCAAATAATTATCAGTCTGATTTTCTTCTTCTTCCACCAGCATTACCTAAAATATCATTTCTCTCGCCATCAATTCGTTTCTATTGTCAACATTGTCAAATAATTTGTTGTGAGAATTGCGTCTCGCATCAAACACATCAACTGGTTCCAATTGATCAAGCGATCAAATTTGAGAAAGTACGTATTCTGACGCTAAGTGCTCATTCGAGTTCAAATGTTTCTAGACACGATTGACAATGAAATTACAGAAATTATCAGAAAAGACGAGAGATAGAAGTGAATTCTTAATGAAATTAAAGGATTGTCCACAAATCATCCAAGTAACTTGTTCTTTTGAGAGAAGAAAAAAAGAATATTTTTTTAAAGAAAAATGCTGAAATTTTCGAGAAAAATCTTCTCGATGAATTCGATCGAATGTTTTTTGTTCTTGAAAATAAAAAACAAGAATTATTGCATCAATTTCATTCTGAAATCGAACGAAAAATCTCTCTAATCACTCATCAATACGCATTATATCATGATCATATTCAACAAATAACTGATTTTCTACAATTTTCTGTTGAAATACTCAAACAATCAGATCCAAACTACTATTTACAAATGTCATCTCAATTAACAAATCAATGTGCATTATTAAATGAAATATTCGTTGATCAATATCGAACAGAACCTCGTACTTCAATAGATTTAGATCTCAAATTAAATGTTCATATTTTCGACGAGTTTATTCAACAACTACAATTCGAACGAACTAAACGTTAGAAAGAACTTTTTCGTTGACTTAAAGGTAATATTTTGAATTTAGCACCAATCACACCTCGATTTCTTTCGAAACAATGTTCATACAACGATCAACAATCAGCAATACTTGCGTGGTCTATTGATGATATCGGACCAGTTCAAGGTTTTCTCCTCGAATTAAATCAAGGAATTCTCATCGATTCGAATTTTGAAGTAAAAAAAAAACTATTTTTTCTTTTGTGATTTTATATTATCTCTTCGAGGAAATTTACCATGGCATTGAAACTCGTTGCGTTGTCGATGGTCTTCACTCATCGAACATTTATACTGTTCGTTTAAAAGCCTACAATCAATCTGGTGAAAGTGCATATAGTGATTGTCTATCATTTCACTCGCAATTCGGTAAAACACATCAATATATATCACAATGAAGTCGGTTTTTTGTGTTCGCTATATATAGTTCATTGGTTTACTTTCAATCCGCATATGTCTCATCCAGATATTGAATTTCTGTCCAATGATTATTCATCGTTAACTTCACGTAGTTTACAAGATCGTATTGCTCTCGGTTCACGTATTCTTCGTTCGAATAAATACTTTTGGCAAATTCGAATCGATCAGTATGATGATCAGTCGGATCCAGCTTTTGGCATTGCATCTTATGATATTTGTAAAGATCAACGGCTTGGCCAAGACTCGAAATCTTGGTGCATGTACATCGATCATCAACGTTCATGGTTTATGCATAATAATCAACATCGAACACGTTTAAATCGAGGCATTCAACACGGTTCTGTCGTTGGCATTTTAGTTGATTTTGAAACAAAAGTTTTAAAGTTTTTTCTCGATGATCAAGAACATGGAACTATGAAGTTAATTGATCTTCAAGAAAATGAAATCTATTATCCTGCAGTTAGCTTGAATAAAAACGTACATGTAACTCTTCTAACGGATGTCAAATAAATCCTAATTTGAATTTCTTTTCTAATAAAAAGCGTTGTTTCGATTCTGATTTTAATAGAAATTTATTGATCTGCTTGATTTTTTTTTCTTTTCTTTATTTTGTTTTTGATAAACAAACATGTTCTTGTTTAACAGACGTTAAAGAAAATAGAAACAAAAGAACACGATCGAACTTATGTTCTATCATCACTTGTATTCAACCGGATGATGACAAGTGTGCTTTTTAAGAAAAACAAATGTGAAAAAAAAAGAACAGTTTTGGTGTTTTTCATGTTAAACACTAGCGTGATGATTCATAAAATGATTTGTGGATCCTTCTTGTGATGCAACAGCTGCTGTCGGTGTTGTATTCATTGCAGTGGCTAATGCTTGACGTTCGTCATTAGTTAGAATGTTCATACATGTTTGAAATATTGCTGGATTTGTCTGAGCAAGGAAAAAACAACACATAAGTTGAATGAATTCGAGAGGAAAAACAAAAAGAGATTTTACTTGAACATGTTTTAAAATTAAGATCATTCGTTGACCAACAGGTGAATCAGCTTCAATAGATGAACGAGCAAAAGCGTCGGCAAAGAGTTTAATCACATTTGGAATATTCGAGTTATCTTGACCGATAACAACCGGATTATTTCTACGAAAATAAAACAAAAAATAAATAAATTTCGTATTCATTTCATCGAATTCGCATACGATTCAATCAAATCACATAAATAACCGTAAACATGTGGTGTTTCTTCTGTATCTTCGTGAATTGGAAGCCATGAGAGCCAAATTTGATGAAGCTAAATTTCATTGATAGATAAACAAAAACAAATGAAACTCATTTATTCATATCTACTTTATCGATGTTTTCTATGCAAGAATTATTGTATTTGAAGATTTTCGTCACAGCACTAACGGCATTTTCTGTGGCTGTATTATTTTCAACTAAACGACTGTCTGGTGCGCTAATCATAGCGAATAAACCGGGCAAAGCTTCAGCACAGGCTCGTGCATAAATCAGTCCACCATTCATGCCCATAACGCCAAAACCATAGGCAGCAGCTTGTCGAATTTCAGCGGCTGAATCCGTTAAACTTTCAGCCATTCTCGTTAGAAAAACTTGTGAATATCGATGTGAATGCGAGCCTGTAAATTGAATAACATCATCGAACACGCAAATAGCCCATTGACGATCGGCAACCGATCGATTGGCTTGAATCAATGCGTAGAAATGCGGAACGAGAGTATCGAAATAGACTAAGAATGATTCGGTATATGTGACAAGTAGTGAATGAATGATATCCGAAAGACGATTTAATATGTAAGCATCGAAATCATCTTCTTCAAGCATTTCTTCTTCGGCTTCTTCGTCGTGATCTTCATCGTTACGTTTTTCTGCACGTTCACTTGAGCGTTCGAAATGTTTCTTAAAATGACTATCGAGTATTGTTGTTAATTCTTTCAATTCATCGGGTGTTAACGATGAATTGCCCAATGTTTCGATACATTTGCCTAGTGAAGAAAATAATTCACCGAGAACTTCATGATCAGGTTCGATTTCAATCGCTTTAAATAATTCTTTATTCATATATTGCCACATTTGTCGAACGTAATCATCTCCTCGTAATTTCGCACATTCGAGTAACAATGGCAATGATTCAGCAGCTGCTGCTCGAACACCTTCGTGAAAATAGAATCGTAGTAGAGGCACCATTAATTTCGTTGTTTCTTCGACATAATTAACAAAACCTTCGCGTAATTCTCGTGCATAACAAACTAACATCGAACAAGCACTGGCTTTTTCTTCGAGACCCGTTGTTTTAATGCCAAATGATTGATCGCCAACATTTAAAACTTCCCAATTCTCATCATCTTCAACTTCAGCATCGGGATCATCGAGTACAGTCACTTCAGGTTTAAATCCTGCAGCTTTAAGAACAGGTCCCATTACAATCGGAAGATATTGTTCGAAATCTTTGCCGAGAATTTTACAGATACGTGTCCAAGCACCAATTAAATAAGCGATTTGAGGATCATCATTACCCAAATTATCGAAATCAACTTGAGTTTTAACTAATTCTTGCATGATTTCATAACAATCATTGACGAATTTCTCTTTGCCAACGGCTAGACCGATTAAACTGATACATTCCATTGTCTTGCCTCTCAACATACGATAATCAGGCGAGACGGCATTTTTAAAAAGATATTTCAATTGTGGCATAAAACGATCGTAATAAGGCGAAAATTCTTTTTCAACTGTATCGGCAATAGCTGCAAGTGTTGTTACAATTTGTTCGAGAACTAATTTACGATTGTGATGAATGAGTTCTTGATATTTTCGACTTAAAACTTGTTCTAATTTGTCAATGATCTGTGGTAAATGTTCGACTAATAAACGTGACGGACAATCTTCAGAGAAATTCACTAAAGCAGCACCACCATGTGCTTGTGTTCGTGGATTATCATGATCGTCAAGAATCGACAAAAGACCTGGTATAACTTTAGCATGAAATTTCTTTTGAAAAATGCCCTGAAAATCCGTTGACATTTGTCCGAGCGCATTACAAGCTGCATAACGAACACGTGGATGTGAATCTTTAAGAAAGACTAAAATCCCATTGACAAGATCATCGAGAATAGCCGACATTTCCTTGTGACAACCTTCAGCCGTCGCTGACAATGCCATTAAACCAGCATGACGATATCGCCAATCGGGATTTTGAAGCATCGTCTGTACGGTTGTTAAAATATACGATAGAACAGTTTTGCCACCTAATGCACAAGAAAGACGATCTAATGAACTCTCTCCAACAACGGCATTGCTATCGTCTTCTTCATCTTCGATTATATCTTTGGTTGACCATTCGGGATCATCTTCTAAGTCGACCATCATTTCCAATAATTGTGGAACAAGTCTGTTTAAATATTTCTTCGCTACTTTTCGTACCATGCCCGGTGCAGTTTCAGCAAGTGTGATTAAAACTTCTAATGCTAAATGACGACGTGATTCTTCGAATTTATCTTTTTCTTGCATTGCTTGAAGACATAAATTAAATATATCATCAATCGATGTTCGAAGATATTTCGGCGCATTTTCTGCGATATCAACTAAGGCTTTCAAAACTGTATCGTCATCTGTATTGGTTAAACTATGTGTTACGGTGGATAGAAATGATGGTAAACAATCACGATAGATATGAAGTAATTGGGTATTTTCAGAATTATGTTTAAGATAGGCAGTCAATGCTGTTGCAGCTGTATAACGAACTTTACTATCTTGATCATTAAGACAATTGGCAAAGATTTGATGAATGATTTGTGTCAATTGTTCAGCTCGATTGCCGAATATGCCTGGAAAAGCTCTAGAAGACAAAAACAACAACAACAAATGATGAAAATCGAGGTTGAATTGATAGTCGTCTATACTCGAAAATGATCAATGCTGATTCTTTCAAAGGCGTATGTGGTGAATTAGCTGATTGAAAAAGAAATTCCATCACTTCAGGCCATTGTGATTGATCATTTTCATCTTCAATGATAATAAAACAATACTTTCGACATTTCATTTTGTAATTATTTACCCGTTAAATTTCGTGCTAATTCAGCAGCAACAAAGCAAACTTTTTTGCGTATACCTTCATCGTCATCTAATTGAGTTATACGAGTAAGCAATTCTTTTTTCAAAGCCAATTGTTGTTCAGGGGAATATTTTGGCCAAAAGTTTTCAAATTGACTTTGAACTAAACGTCGAAGTAGAACAGCAGCAAATGCACGTAGCTTTTTTTTTATAAAGAAACAAACAAACAAACGTTTTCAGCCTCTTCAACAACAATCGCATCTTACCGGTGTACCTAAAGCCGTATTTCGCAATGTTGACATTAATAAAAATGCCTTTTGTTCATCCGGTATTTCTTGATAAATGGCCTATGAGAAAAAAAAACAAATTCGTTTGGTAGTTTTGTTCTTAGCACATCGTCTTACTTCAGCAGCCGTTCGTTTATCATTATCAGGTTGTAAACATTCTTGGAGTGTTGCAAGAAATTGTTGTTCATCTAATGATGTCATGATGAATTGATTTATTTTTCGATGGTATTCAAAGAGAAAGTGTATCTATAAAAATAATAATTAAAAAAGAAATAAACAAAGCAAAGTACAAATAAATCAGTGCGCCATAATAAAAAATAAATCTTCATACAGACTCTCAATTATAGTAATACGAACGAATGAATCTTCTTTTGTTTGTAAATTTTACAAGATCCAATCAAGAGAGAATTTCAAAAACAATTTAATAACCAATTGAAAAATGTTAACATTTATTTTTTCTCGAAATTTTATTTCCTATTTTATTATTATTTATTTCGATTAAATTTCGAGAAATTCATTCGTCGATTCCTGACATCTGTCGAGAGCAGACTCAAAGCCTTCTTTTCGTTCGACTGATTAACATTGAACGAGTATAGTGTCATGCCGATAAGAAAAACAAGGACATTCATCGAATTTTGAAGAAGAAAAGAAAAATCTTTATTAAGTTTTTTTTTATGAAATTAGATTATTTGAACATAACGGCAGAGAAATACAAAATTGCTACACAACGCATACATTTATATTTATATAATAAATAATTATCGTCTGTTTTCTTCCTGATTAGTAGTCTATGTATACATAAGTTCAGCTGCACCTGATAATGATTTCGGTAGATAAAGTAAATCATCTAGATATGCAGCTAATTCTTCGACACTACACGATGTATTATTATTACTGTTGGTTTCAGTTTCGATGCTAGTCGATTGAGGCGTATGTTTTGTCGAATGACGACGAGTTGTTGATGGAAGATGATAAGTTGATAATGAACGAAATCTTGTTAATAACGATGATGAATCATTTTCATTGAAATTAATCTTTAAATTCGACGATGAATTCAAACGTTTCAATCTTGATGAACGAAAGATTTTGATTTGATAGGTTGATATGGATGAATATTTTGATAGAGTAAATGTTTTCAAACCAAATGGATTTTCATCAATTAAATGACATAATTGATCGATATCAGATATTGATGAATAAAGTTTTTTTCGTACATCAACTTTCTCGTCGTGATCCATTTGTGTCTTTTCAGAGCATTGAATCTATAATGAATCCTTTTTTAGTTAGTCCATGAAGATAAAGAACCGTCAATTCGAGACGACATTACCATTAGACATGTGCCTCTACTAGTAAAAAAAATATGTCGGCGAGTTTTATTTATTATCAAATTAATCTCGAATTGTCAATTGAATTCTGCTGATTTTAAGATCGAGATTCTATTCAAGGTTTCAATAATAAAATTTCATTCGATTCAATGAACCAATCACAAAACAAGAAACTGCTGATGAGATTTTTTTTCTATCTATCGAAATTTAAATAAAACTGAGCAGCAGCGCACATTTACACTGGAATGGGCGTGTTTGTTTCTTTCTTATTGTATAGAAAAGACGAAATAAAATAGAAATAGAATGGACTTTCACATAACATATAAAAGTTCATTATTCCCTGGATATGTATGTGTGTACATATATAGATCTAATGTCTCTTTCTCTTTCTATGAATATTTAAATACGAATTGAATTTTTGTGTTTGCCGTCATCATCGTTTTCTGTGTTTGTAAATAAAATCAGACATACGTATTATTCATGCCTCAATACTGCTATGTTGATAATGATGAAACAACAATCACAACATATCCAGGTAATCCATATCCATTAGGTGCATTTTATGATGGACATGGAATTAATTTTGCCATCTATTCGGAATATGCGACTAAAGTTCAATTATGTTTATTTCAAAAAAATGAAAATGATGACGAATTAATCGAATACACTCGAATTAATATCAAAGAACAAACACATCAAATTTGGCATATCTATTTACCGGATTTCGAGCCCGGTCTAGTCTACGGTTATCGTATCGATGGTCCATACGATCCACGTAATGGTCATCGTTTCAATGTCAATAAACTTCTTATCGATCCGTATGCTCGTGCCTTAACCGGTACATTGAATTGGCATGATTCATTATTCGGTTATAATGTCAACGATCCGTCGTCGGATAAAGATTTGACATTCAGCAATCTTGATAGTGCACCATACATTCCCAAATGTATTGTCATTGATTCGAATAATTTCAATTGGGGCAGTGATAGTTCACCGAATATACCTTTACATGACACGATTATCTACGAATTACATGTTAAAGGTCTAACAAAATTACATCCGAAAATTCCGGAAAATATTCGCGGAACGTATGCAGCCGTTGCTCATCCGGTTATGATCGAATATTTCAAGCAACTCGGCATAACAGCCGTCGAATTGATGCCTGTTCAACATTTTTCAACTGATCGTCATTTAAAACAACGAGGCCTAACTAATTATTGGGGCTATCATACGATCGGTTTTTTTGCGCCCGATAGTCGATATTCATCGAGTGGTGCCTATGGTGAACAAGTTCTTGAATTTAAACGTATGGTTAAAAAACTACATAAAGCCGGCATTGAAGTTATTCTCGATGTTGCTTACAATCATACGGGCGAAGGCAATCAATTCGGTCCGACATTGTCATTTAAAGGCATCGATAATCGAAGTTATTATCGTCTACCAGAAGATAATAAACGATACTATTTCGATTATACAGGCACGGGCAATACGCTCAATTGTCGATTACCGAATGTGTTAAGATTAATTATGGATAGTTTAAGATACTGGATATTAGATATGCATGTTGATGGTTTTCGATTTGATTTAGCTGCAACATTAGCACGAGAATCACATGCTGTCGATCGTTTAAGTGCATTTTTTGATATTATTCATCAAGATCCTGTGATTGGCCGAGTTAAATTACTCGCTGAACCGTGGGATCTTGGCGAAGGTGGTTATCAAATTGGTAAATTTCCGCCTGGATGGGCCGAATGGAATGGTAAATATCGTGATTGTGTTCGAGATTACTGGCGTGGACAGCCAAGTATGTTATCGGAATTTGCCGAACGTTTTACGGGAAGTTCAGATTTGTATCGTGAAGAACGTCGAGGACCGACGGCATCGATTAATTTTCTCACTGCACACGATGGTTTTACATTGAATGATTTAGTAAGTTACAATGAAAAACATAATTATCTCAATGGTGAGAACAATATGGACGGTGAAAGTTACAATCGTTCGTGGAATTGTGGTTTCGAAGGTCCAACAACTAACGTTCAAATCAATGAATTTCGTGATTGTCAAAAACGAAATTTTCTTGTCACTTTATTTCTTTCACAAGGCATTCCGATGTTAGTTGCCGGCGATGAATTCGGTCGAACACAATACGGTAATAACAATGCTTATTGTCAAGATAATGAAATTTCCTGGATTAATTGGCCAAATATCGACGAACATCTACTTGAATTTACGCAAAAATTAATTCATCTACGTCGGCAACATTCAGTTTTTCGTCGTTGTACATGGTTTCGTGGTCAAGCTGTTCTTCAAAACGAACTCGAAGACATAGCCTGGTTCAAATCCGACGGACAACACATGGAAGAACACGATTGGCAACATGATTATGCTAAATCATTCGCTGTTTTTATTAATGGTCGTGGCGTACACTCACGAACACGATCCGGTTTGAGAGTTATTGATGATAGTTTCTATATTATATTCAATGCTTATCATGATTATATCAATTATAAATTACCATCGGACTCCTATGCGAAAGATTGGACGAAAATTTTAGATACCAACAAGGATAAACTTATACTCGATGGTGATGAAGGTAGAAAATATCAAGCAAATGAAATTGTAACTGTACATGGATATTCAATTGTACTTTTGCATCATATTATGACGAAAAGAGAACTTTTACTCTAATGCATGTACTTCAATGTTTTTTTTCTTTTCTATTTTTGTATTCAATTAATGAATAAATTTTCAAAATAAATGAATAGATCTGTGTTGAACATCGTATCACAGATATTACAAATAAAAAAAACAACAAAACTAATTTTCAAACTAATTCTTGCATAGATAGGCAAAGACACGTGTACGCATAGAAACCATGGTACACAAACGAGAGAGAGAGAGAGAGAAAATTAAAATTTACGGTTAAATTATCAATCAATTTTGACTTGATTGATTTGTACTGTCATCATCAATTAACATTTGTGTGTTTTCGACGTCTAGTTGTTGTTGTTGTTGTTGTTCGGTTTTTATTTTTTTCGAAAGCGTTGGTAATTTATCAGTGACAGTTTGTGGTGCAGGCATCCATTTGTGAACACGCATCGATGTTTCATGAATCGTAACCCAACGTTTTTCCCATTTGCGAACGGTTTGTGATGTGTACGAATGTTGAATTGCCCGTTTCAGATCGGGATCATTACCTTGATTGACTCGACCACCGTAGATTCGAGTCGATAAACCCGAGGATGATCCACTGCCACGAGCTTCACTTCGAAGACGAGGGACACTCATTTCATCAATGAAGAAACAAACAATGAATGAATGAATAAATCAATATACATTTGAATCACACTTTCTACGAATGAAAAATTTCAACTTGTAAATCTCTCTCAATACGTATAGATGTCACTTCGATTGATTTACACAATGCAGTAGTAATCATTACGTTTTTTAATCCTCTTCTCTGATTATTGTTCATTAGAGATATGTTCGAATAAGCTTTATAATATTTGTTTACAGAAAATCATTGATCCAACTTGTTAATGACTTAAAAGTCCTTGATGAAACTGTTCACACGACATTTCTCTTTTCTTTTTTTTCTCGTTTTTTTTTTATTGACAAAGATATTCTACAAGAAGCCAGCCAAACTTTCTAACAGGGACATTTAAATCAACATTCGTAAAGTTTTTTCTCCTCCTTCTTCTTCTCCTCCATTTCGCCTTTATTGAGTTATAAGACATATATCTTGGTTAACATTTAATAACTGAAATAATATTTCTTTTTTTCTATTCATAGACTATAGGAAAGGTCCTAAAACTCATCCAGAAGAATCTATTTGCACTTTCTCTCTGACGTTCTTCGAGTCCTTCTTCTATTTGATCTGAGCAACGGAACCACTTCGAGAAAAGTAAAGATTAACTTCAAATAAAATAACAATAACATATAAATTACATATATGTATATATGGACAAGACAAAATAAAAAAAAAAGACGAAAACTATACTTTAATTATTTCTTCTACAGTCATTTAATAGAAAAAGAACGAAAGAAAAGATATATAGTCTTTCGTTCTTTGACACAAAAAAAAGAAAGAAAGTGCCACGGTTTGTTTTTTTCTTCTTTTTCTTCTTCTTCTTGCGTTTTTTTTCACTTTACTATAACCACTCCTGTCGTTTACAAAATGCGAAGAAGAAGACGAAAAGAAATGTCTTTTTAAATGAATATAAATAAAAAGAAACGACATGAGAAATACACATGCCAATTAGATTCGTTTTTCTTATTCAGGTTGTCGTATTAATAGACAAGAAAAACAGCAACAACAGTCGCAGGCGTCCTTGAAACACCGAATAACATACACTGACAAACAATATTTGCACTTCTATAGGTATTCGTCAAATCTTTTGATCAACATCGAACGAAAGGTAAAACAAGAATTTATAATCTCAGTTTGAATACAAGGAAAATGAAAGTAATAACATATCGAATATGCATATATATATGTATTTATTCTCGATCACTATAAAATTCAATAAAAGTTTGATTGATTTCCATAAATTATTAACCTTATGCGTACTTATTATTATCGCAGTTAGAAGTGCAATTAACTGTGTTTGATTAGTCAGAAATAAAAACGAATTTCTTACACACACGTGGATATCATCGATTCAGTCGTAGGTAGACAGTAGAGAAAAAAAATGTCCTTTTTTCTACGATGTTTTCAAACCCTAAAAATACTTTTTTTTTGAAAAAATTATTTCGAATGTTTCGTTTCTCCTCGAGTTTTTTTTCATCTTGCAAAATAACGAATATTTAATGTTGAAAGATTCGGTTTTTTCTTCTTCTTCTTCTTCTTCTCCAGATTTGATTACTCGACGCCTACATGTCATTTACAATCGATCTTTTCAGTTTTTTACCCGGAGAGAATAGAGATATTACAACATACAGGTGATACAAAAACATATACATATATAGGAGAGAAAAAAACCAAAGAGAGAGAGAGAGAGAGAGCAATAGACACTGACAAATGATGATGATGATGTTACCTTTTTTTTCTGCAATTGTCAATATCATAAATTCTCGATTATAATAAAAATATTTCGAAGTTTTGGTTTAGTTTTGTTGCGTTTTTTTTTCAGATGGCGACAGCAACGCGTCAATACGGTCGTCGAGCAGTGACTAATACGACGAATGCAAATTCCGATTCAGGTGCACCACTTTCACCATCATCAACAGGTTCAATAGCGACGCCACCACGTCGGTATGTACTCGATGTTCCAACAGGTCGAACCAATCGAACGAAAACAACTCGAGTCGTCGATGAATACGTTGCACCAGTAACTGAAATCAATACGGATAGTATCGAACGATTATCACGTTCGGATTCACGAGAATATTACTATCGTGAAAGTGGAAATTATGCTGACGATGCAACAATTAAACAATTAATTGAAACGAATGCTACGTACACGAATACAGCGGCTGAAGATCAAGAAGTACAAGCATTAACCGCACAAAATACGCCGGATATCAAAAATTATCCGATTAATGTCGATGCAAATCCGGAATTAGTTGTTCGACCGAATACACAACGATTAACATACACACAGGATATTGCCGTTCGATACTTGAAACCGAATACGCCACCACCACCTGGAGTAAAATCCACACATATTTACATTCGAATTTATTGTTCTCGATTCCTTTTTTGTTTATTATCTAGCCTATTATCATCCGAGAAATTCGTGCACCTCCACCGCCACCCGCTCCGCCTATGATCCTTCGTCAACGTCCACCTCCGCCGCGTACACCATCGCCAGTCATCATTCGTGAACGGCCACCAGCGCGTCCAAAATCCGTTCCAACAACAGTCATTAAAAGTAATCGATTTCATTTGTTTGTTTGTTTTTTCGGTTTCTCAATCAAATTTTTTCTATCAGAGGTCATTCCACCACCGCCACCACCACCTCGTAAATTAATTATCGAACGTCTACCTCAACTGCCGCCTAAACCACGGCCTGTTATCATCGAACGTTGGCTTCCATATCACAAACAAAAACGTCAAGTTATTCATGAAAAAGCCAAACCTTTGGAGCCACAAGCTCGCGTTAAAAACACGATCATCGAATGGCGTGCACCCGAGGTCGAAGTCGTCAAACACGTCAAAAAACTTGGCGTCACCGAGTTCGATCCTCAACGGTATTCGACTCAACATGGCGATCAATTGTATACAACCGAATTCGTTCAAAGAAAACTCACTGAATTAGGTCTACAAGAAGAATTAACTCTCATGCAAGAACAACAATCGTCAGTCGTTCGAGAAGAAGCTGCGCTCGAACAAGCCGACGAGTACAGCGTTCGACAGATTCTAAACGGGTATGACTAAAACTTCAAACGAAAAAACACTCGACTCATTTTTCTTTCGAAAAGATATAACAATCAAAACTATCGAACAAACAGTTCGTCGATCACTCGTCTCGTTCAATCATCAACTCAATCAGGTATCGTCGATGAATATGCCGATCAACAGCAAATACTCTACGATCGTTCGCCGAACAATTCAAGTTCGTATGTCTACGAAACTCGTGGCAGTACAACAACAGGCCATGCGCCTGTTCTCACCGAGGAAATGCTCTTACAATCGCATGCAAACAATGGTGGTAAATTTCCGACTCATCTTCTCACAAGACTCGGCTCGCAAGTCTACGATATCCCATCGGATCAAGTCGATTATGCGGCGAATAGTCGACGTGTAACAACAACAGCAACACGATACTATACAGTTAATCAAGGCGAAACAGGTTATGAATCGACTGGCGATGAAACAGCGCCGCAATTGAGCGACGAAAAATACGTTCAAATTAAAGCATCGGATTTGAAAGATGTTTTAGCCAATTACGATGTTTATACGAATAGTGGAGAGAAATTAGAAGGCGAACAAGTGAATTATTAGAAAAGAAGAGCGAACCTCAGGCGAACGATTTAGTTTTTTTTTCGTTTTTTTCATTTTATTTTTTAATCGATCTAAAGCTAGTAGTGTCTAATCCGCTTCTTTCGTTTTTTTTCCTCACAAAAAAAACTAACCTGCGTGCTGTGTGTCCCGAGTAATATTAATTAAACTAGTTGTCATTCTTTTTTTTTCTTTTGCTGTAAATAAAACTGAAGAAAAAAAAAGAACGAATATGACTGAAATAGAAGAGAATTGTTCTGTTATTTTAATCGACTGTTTAGCAAATAAATATTCGAACAATGATTGGTTTAAGTAAATAAAGCATTTAATCGTGAATTTCAGTCCTTTTTTCTTTTTCTTCTTCGTCATCTGTGAAATGCCGACAACTAATCCTTATGCTGTTACAACTCAACCGATTAATTACGAAGTTTTAAACACATTTGGTATGATGGGTAATGAGAAAATTTCGAGTCAATGGTCATATGATGAAAAGAAATGTTTGCAATCTTATATTCAACAGAATACACTCACCGATACACGATTATTAATTCAAAATGAATCGAATAATTGTTTTAAACAAGCCTATCAGACAAATGAATCGATATTTCTACGTGATATAGCACAAATACGACGAACAACACAATTTCATGAGAATGGCGGTTGTTGTGTATGTTGTTGTTCGGTTCGTGATGACGATATATTCGAATTGAAAGGAATATTCGGCAAGATTTTACTTTATATACCCGAGGAAAAATTTAAATATCTCTTAATTGAAATTCCAACATTAGCCGGAAATCAAAAACTTGTTATTCATCATTGATATTTTTAATGTTAACTGATAAAATAAAAACTAAAATTTGAGAGTATAACCGAACGATTTTTGTTACTTTCGATACATAGAGAACAAATGGGATTACGAATCAAACATAAGAAAGCAAAAAAAAAATTGTTCGTGTCCTTTCACAAGAAAAAACAAAAACGTTCTGTTTTGATGGCTTATCCGCCGCCTACTGGAGCGTTTATTGCTGTTCAACCGAAACAATATGATATTCAAAATCATTTTGGAATGTATCCCGGCGAGCATTTGTTATATCACAATGAAATGCAAACAGGTTGTTTGAATCTTGGCGATCACTATTGGACCAATGTGACTGACATGCGTTTGGTTATTCGACGGCAAGAATGCATTTGTTGTTTATGTTGTTGCGCACGTCCAACGAAAGATACTTGCATTTATTTGCAAGATATTGGTCAAGTTAAAGAATTGCAAGGCAAATGTCATTGTTGTCAATGTTTATTCTGTTGTCGAATTTGTGTGCCGAAACGTTTGGAAATACGCGGCACATTCGGTCGAGAAAAAATCTATCTCAAAAAAAGCGATATGCCCGACTTCGAATTTATGATCGGCGAAGCAATCGGTCGACATAAATTAGTTGTTCAATAGGATTCTCTTTCTCGCTCTTTTTTTGTTTCTTTCTCTCTTTGTCGAATAAATAAAACACAAACGAAGATATGATCATCAATATTCATATGAAAGGTATTGATTAGGATTGACAATCTATCAAAACAAAAAGAGAAAGTAATTATTCATTCGAACAAGACATCATCGAGAAGAACTTTTGTTTTCTTTTTCTCAACATGACTGAACAACGTTCGTTTTCGATGAAATATCGTGCGCCACCATTGCCAATTCGTCATGAGAAAATGTCAACATTACCCAATGGTTTTCTTTCCTCTCTTCGACAGTTATTTTCGATTCTCGATCGAACAAATTCGGGCTCGATTTCATTCGATCTATTCAAACAATATTTCGATCAAACAAGTTCACCAATTGATTTTTTAACTCAATTAGAAATCGAATCGAAATCAAATGACAATTTCATTACATTCGATTTGCTCATCAACGTCATTCAACGTCTATTAAATTCATCGAAAAAAATTCGACAACCAGTTCATCGTTCGATGAGTAATCTTAGTCAACATTCGAAATCGAACCGAAACATTCCGATTATCTATCGAAGTTCGAACGGTTTGAATACGTCGAATCCAATTTATTTCGAACGTAAACAACCAACGGATTTTGCGATGATACGAGCGTTGAAACGATTCGAACATGAACGAGATTTACTTGTTCAAACATCGAACACCATCGAACGTGTTCAAACATATCTAAATACTTGTTTAAATCGGATGATTTCGAAGCAAAAATCATATTGTCAATATCTATCAACAGCAGAAGTTAGTCATCGTGTTAGTTTTCCAAAATAAAACGAACGTTTTTTTTTTGCCTTTTTAGACAACAGGTGTTGCACCTGAATCAATGTATAATCGAGATTTAGTTGCTGATTTGTATAAACTAGCAAATAGCCTTCTCGAACAAGTTCATACCGATGTCAATACGGAATTGAAATCGAAAGATGATCATATTCGACGATTAGAAACTGAAAAACGAATTCTATTAAAAGAACTAATCGAAATGCAACAGCAGTACGAAACAGTTAATCCACGAAAACTTTGATTTTTCTGTGTTTTTTTTCTCGACTGAATGTATCGAAAAATAAATGAAGTAGAAATCAGAAAAGCAAAAAAAAATATGTCTCCAAGGGACGACGACTACTTGAAATAAAAGGAGAAAAGGAAGAGAGAGAGAGAGAGACACAGGGAAAAAATATGCGAAAGCAATTCTACTAAAAATATGAAAGAGACGGATAAAAACGACAAAAATATGTATTTACTCATAACAAATGGTTGAGCGAAAGAAAATTTCAGGTAATCGAGTTCGATTTGTGCGAAAAAGACAAATGACAAATATGTACGTATCTAGGAAATAAGACTATTGGACGGGTTGCTCGTCGTCCAACGATCATATCTCCTGCTGGACATATACGCTCGTACAGTTTCCGTCCATTCTTAGCATTGAATGTGATCGGCTGTGTTCTTTCGTTGATTGCCGGTTATACGAATACGGTTTGTTTAGTTGGTTTCTTTCGAATGCCACTAACTGCATCGACAGGTACATCAACGAAGATGATTGTTGAATTAGCTAAAGGAGAATGGTCGAGTTGTTTCCATTTTTTTCTCGCCATATTTTCCTTTGTCTTGGGCAGTTTTATCTCAGCTGCACTCGTTGGTGGATCATCATTTCGCGTTCAACGTTTGTACGGTTTAGTATTAATTCTTGAATCGTTTGCATTTGCACTCGGATATATGTTCGAAGTAAATAAATAACTAAAATTTCGAAAAAGAAAATCCAATTGTCTCTAGACAACAACAGTGAATCTATTCGGAAGCGTTTCACCATTGTACATTGGTGCCTATCTCATTTCTCTTGGTTGCGGCCTTCAAAACGGCATGTGTACAACATTTTCGGGCGCTGTTATTCGAACGACACATGTTACCGGTATTCTCACCGACATCGGTCTTATCTTAGGTCAAGCAACATTCTATCCACGAACACGTAAGCATCTCTGGAAATTAAAAGTTCTTCTTCCATTGTACATTGCATTTTGTATTGGTGGTTTTATCGGATGGTTTGCGTATAATATTCTATTTATTCAAGCTATTCTCGTACCTTGTGCAGTTGCTGGTTTATTAGGCATTGCACATATTTGCTATTGTAAAATTATACTTATGTATAAATCTCAGCACGTCAGTAAGAAACATTGGAAACGAAATCAACCAAATCGACCACCATTATCGACTGCTGATGCTGATGGAAATATAAATACAGTGTCTGATAAACAAATTAATAATGACCGGAACAATCTCGAATTAAGTTCTTTAATTGAAAATTCACCCTCCGATTTACAAATGATTACTATTCATGATTCGACAAAAGATACTACTGATAACTCATAGATTAGCGTTTTTTTTTTCAAATCTTTAATTTTAATTTTACTCGAAGATAGATGAAATAAACTTATCGAACATTTATTTTATGATGTCATTTGATAAGACAACAATATTTACCTTGAAACAATTTGTAAACACATATTATCATATAAAAACCAGAATTTTCATCGGATATCTTCACTATAGTTTGTCAACATGTTTACTCGAGCAATCTTTCTTGTTTCATTTTTATTTTACTCCGTCATAACATCTACAGATGCAACAGTATCATGTACTAATTGTCAAGGAGTAATTTCGATTAATTTAACAACTGATGCTACTATCGACACACAAGCATGTACTCTTAAAGATTCAAATATTTGTTTATTAGAATTATCTATTGATTATATCGATCCCAATATGACATTTGCTCTTTTCTCTGACTCATCAAGTCCTATGCTTGTTTTAACCAATGGTGAACCACAAATAGCTGAATCAACATCGATTTGGTTTACTGAAGTTCGTGTTCAACGTATGGCTATAATAAATTGTTTTTCAGGATCTAGTTGTGGTTTAGATCAAATTAAAAAAATATACAAAGATGAATGTAAGTCGAAATAAAGCGATAATAAAAAAACAAATCTGTTTGTTCAGATCGATCGTTCAATTACACATTGATTCAAAGCAGCTTAGCTGATCTTTTGTATACAACAGAATCAAATTCAGCATTAACATGTGCTGATGCAAACGGTGCATCAATTCCCTGTCAAGATGGTTTCTGTCGATCGATTACTGATGGCAATGGTTTTGTCACTCTTTCATCTTGTATGAAATTCAAAGATATTACTCCAGCATACGGTTTAATTGCTCAAAAAGTCAAAACATCCGATTTGGACACACCAGCAGCTACACTTACATACACATGTAACAAACCCATGTGTAACTCAAAAGAAACCGCTAAAGAAGTTATTAGTCAATTAGCTACTGCTGGAATTATTCCTGAACCAGGAACAATCACAACTACAACAACACAACCAAGTCAGGCTGTGGAATTGCTAAACAACAGAAATTTGATTTTTATTTCGTTTTTTGTTTTTCTTTTTTCAATTTTAAATATCTAACACATAAGGGACGTTGATTTATTTTTATTTAATAAAAACGCACAAGAAATTATTCAATTAACAAAGAATTTTGTCCGTTTTTATACCAGTTCGTTTGCCAACATAACTAAAACAATCTCCGCAAGTCATTGTCCATGAACATTGAGTACTATTCGTACATTTCGCCCATAGTTTCTGTTTGCCACGAATACCTTCTTGTTGCGTAAAACACCACCAACCAGTTCGTGGCGTTTGATATTCATCGATATATGCCCAACAATTGCCTTTGTAACATCCACATCGACGTGATTCGAGACAGCTAAGTGATGCTAATGAAACTTTACTTGGCTTTGTACTTGTAGTTGAAATCGATAAATCGATTGGATCATCATTTGGATCATCGTTTAAATCTCGTGCAAATTCATCGATTGTTTTTGCTGAAATTGTTAAAATAAAAAAACAAAAAATGAATTTAATTATAAATTCTTCGTAGAACATGGCTCGTGTATTATTCGATAGTTATTTCGACGTGAATGAAAGTGATTTCGAGTACAAACGATTGAATATATACAGACAATTTAAACAAACGGATCATCACGTTCAATAGAAATGTTTAATCAACAAACGTCGAGAATGACACACATGTTTATCTATGTATTAGTGATCAAAATAAGAATCTGTTTGATTTCAGTTAACAATGAATCAGAAAGGGTAAATTCGACGATTATTCAACGAAAATATTTCGAAGAATTGTTGACGAAACCGTTTCGAAGACAAAAAATACGCATAGAACGATGTCTAAAAAACAAAAAAATTTACTCTCTGTTCTGTTCTATTCATTTCTTTTCTTACAGCATAAACACCATAGCCGAGTATGTTAAAAAATTGTTGAATATACAATTGTTTTGAATCGGTGATAGTGATAGACAAAAAATAACATTGAGATATAGCAAATGGACCTTGAAAAATAAATACCGATAGACAATTAGCAATTGTCATTTTAATCATTTGTCTTGTGAATATATTCAATGATAATATTCGTCGTTCTTTCGTACGTATACGAAGATTACGAAATGTTAAACAATGACAACCAATAAGAACTAAAATTGGAATAATTGTTGTTGAGAAAAGATAGATAAAATAAATTCGATATTGACTATAGATTGGATTTTTTGTTAGACATTCATATTCATTTCGATTGATATTCAATTGACGTTCTTGAAAAATGACATAGGGAATTTCTTCGATTGTCCAAAAACATATCGAAAAGAGAATTAAATATCTTCCTAAACGAATATTACTTTTCTCTCTCATTGATAACGATAAACATGTCACTAAATATGTATCGATCGATTCAAAACAAAGACATGCATACGAATTGAGTGTATTGATATAGATTAATGGTACACGAATTTTACACCAAATCGAAAAACGAATAGTAAAATCTATTTGGAAGTGTTGACTTAGGATACGTGTGCCAAGACCAAGTAATAAAATAAAAAAATCAAATATCGATCGAACGAGAACGTAAAATGAACAGGTATTATCTTTATATGAGCCTAAGGAAATGAAGAATATTATATTTAATAGATTCCCAATTATCCCAAAGAAGAATATAACTAAGCCGAAGGTTAGTGTTATTGTTCGTAGGATAAATTCTGATGAATATGACGAAAAGGTTGCATTCGTTGAAGACATTGACTGAGAAATGAAGTCAAAAAAGAAGAGATTTCATTTTTCAATTAGATACAATTTCATCTTATTGAAATACTAAACAAGATCATAATAATTTAATCGTGACATTATCACACTTACTTTTACAAAAGAAAAAAACACGAAACACTAATGTCAATTTAATTAAAGATGAGATTCTGTGCTCAATAGAGTATTATAATGAGCTAAATTCAGTTTTTAAGATTTTAATTCATACTCTCCTGTGCGAACAATATCCTAATAACAAAGCAAAAACGAATCCAAAGGTTATCTACACATTTATTATTCGTATCTAACTTCTTATTACAAAAACTAACATCCGCTTAGCAATTATTAAATAATCAAAAACCTATATTCCATCTCAATTTCAAGTCTTATTTGTATTCAACGATAAGCTTTTTGATATTTTCATTTCGAAATTCAATTGCATCGATTTTTTTTCCTTTCGGAAAATATCAATATGTTCGATTAAATACTAACGAATTAACAGTAATTATATGCCAATAGAAAGTAAAATCTTAATGAAAATATTTTTATGACGAAGACGTCGGCTCAAGATGTTTGTTTATTTACTTTAATTAGAATATGCCTTCACGTACTTGCTAAATTTGTCTGTCTTTCAATGCTACGGGTATTATATAGTAAAAAAAGAAAAACAGAACAGCAAGAATGTTCCTTTTTCTTCTGTAAAGAACGTAGTTGTAGACAAACAAAAAAAAAGTAAAAAGAAAAAACACATAATTGCGAGAAGACTAAAGTAAATGTTAGTTTGTCTGACGAAGAATAGTTTACATGTCCATAAAAATAAGGTTTAATTACCGTTTAAATTCAATAGAATATCTCGTGATATTCCGTATTCATACGTTGAAGATTTACATTTGTCAAAATCAGTATTATATGATTATTTTTAGCGAGACATTGACAGGAGGTTAGCAGGTTCATTTTGTATTTTATAATGAAAAGGACATTTGCAAAGATGTTTGATATTTGTTTCTCATCGAGAGAAAAACAGCACACGACAATTATATGTATTTTTTTTATTAAAATAAAATTTATTTTATTCACCCGTTTTTGAGTTTACAAGTGTAGCATGAACTTCAACAGACTTTTGCATTTCATTTTAATTACAGTGATTCATTTTAGATATTTGTCAAGTCGAACTGTCAGAAAAAAGTTTCTTTGTTTTTAAAATATGAAATTTGACAAAACAGTCAAACATTCGGATAGATCAGGTGTTTGTCGAGTTTGTGGTGACAGGGCGATAATTATCAACTACGGCGCATTATCATGTCAATCATGTAAGACATTTTTTCGTCGAAATGGTCTTCAACTTCAGGTAAATTGATTCATTTTTCTTTGACAAAGAAATCGGTTTTGTTTTTTTTTTAATATTTTAGACCACTAAACCATGTCTACGAAGTTCTTCATGTGAAATCAACGTGTTAACACGACGAAATTGTACAGTTTGTCGATTAAAAAAATGCTTTCACGTTGGAATGAATCCTGATCTCATTCGAAAACAAGAAGTTCGAGCAACGACATATTTACTTTTTCAATTAAAATCCGTAGCTATTTTTGCCTATTCAATTTCAAACTAAAATATAAACTTTAAATTATATTATTTTAGTTCAACAATCCATCTGTTTTGCATAGTTACGAGAAGAAACTTCTTTCGAATATTATTCATGCTATTCATGTTCATAGTCCAATCTTAAAAATCAAACGTATTCTCAAAGATCTCTCTTCGACAACATTCGATTCAGATTTTAATATGATTAACATCGTTGAAATACCTTTACTAATAAATACGTCTGTTCGTGAATTTCTCAATTCAATACCCGATTTTCAAATCTTAACTCTATTCGAACAACGTTCATTACTCGATAGAAATTTTCATGCAATTGTGAATTTCTATTCGATTGGTATATTTCACGATGTCAATCTTATCAATGAAACATATTGTTTCAAAAATCTAATGTCAATTTATGGTTTCGAAATGATTTTAAATATAATTCATCTCAATAAACGAATCGATATTGATCTCACAGTAATCAAACTTATGTTGCCTGTCTTAGCATTTTCAACAAATTGTTCAATTATTAATTCCGAAGATAAGTCATCGAATGATAGTCTATTATTCGGTACTTATCATTTACTTGGCAGTCAAAATATCTACGTAGATATTCTCTGGAAATATTTTCTCTATCAATATGGATATTTCGAATCAGCTCGACGTTTTACTCAATTGATTAAAGTTTGTCTCGATCAAATAACATGTTCACATATGAACCATTCAATTCATCGAGATTTAATCGGTCATTTTCTACATACAACAAAACAATCTCTAAGTCAAAATCAGAATGAATTCATTCCCATTTGGGGCATAACATAAAATTGAAAAACATATTCTTTTCTCTCTTTCTTTTCTTTTGTCTGTACTTTATCATTATTTAATAAACTCAAAGAAAATAAAAGAAGTTCCTTTCACCTATCTTCATCGGATTGTTCCTTATTTATAGTGCATAGCGATCAAACGGTACACCAGCAACTGATTCAGTCTAGATAAGAAATATTATTGAAAATTCTCATAAAGAAATGTATAATTATTGAATAATCTCGACAGATTATTTACGCATATGGTGCGTTAATCCAAATGTGGTTAATTGACATGATCTATCTCTTGTATTCCTGATGTGAATCATGCGAAAGCAAATCTGTTTTATATAATTAAACAACAATTTGATTTGAAAGATGCTAAAATTTCGATTAACAACAATTGAACGGGTCGAAAAAACTTTCTTTCGCATGTTTTAGTAACATTTACAAATGAAATAAATTCAATGTCAGAATAAATAATTTCCTATTATTCTTTCTTTTTTTCTCATTGATTAACACCTTTTCATCGTATAACAAAACACGCTCGATCAACATTATTAATTTGCTTTCTCTTTTCAATGTATATATATGATCTTGTTAGGATAGCATAGTTGTCGACACTCTGTTGATTTAACATGTTGCTTAGTCGTCTGTCTCAAATTTACGAGAAAGAAGAACAAAAAAAAAACTTGTTCTTTTTTCTGTATGTTGCTTAATCTAGAAATGGACTATTGGTACAATGTGTATGTCTAAATAGACGTTTGTTTCCTTCTAATTCGGCTCGGTTTTCTTTTTATATTTATGTTATATATATATATATATACTCGCACCGAAGCGGAATGCATGATTGAATGAGATGCGCATTCGTTGTCTTCGTTGATTAACATCATCGGCGTGCAACTGATTTTGGGTCGGTGCAACTCCAATGAGCGATCTTCTCATTTCTTTTTCCTTCATTCTCTATCATGGATATAGAGATATATAACTAAAGACGACTGCAAACGATTACGCGATGCCATGGATTTAATCGAGGAGAGAAGCTATACCATGTGCGTGTGAGGAAGATGCTATCATTACTTTAGTACTCGCCGAGAAAACAAGGGAAATCTCTCTAATTTCCTTTCTCTTCTCTCTCTCTCTCTCTCTCTCTCTCTCTCTCTCTCTCTTTAGATTGTTTATGGAGGGAGTTTAGTAGACGCACGAGCGCATGTATATACAATAAACAAAACTTCGATGTATGTTTCCAAGATGTATAATGTGAGGAGAAACGCAAGATTTTTCTTCTTCTTCTTCTCCTCTTCTTGATGTCAGTGTTGCGGGGAAAACGGCAAAATGGATTGTGTATGTACGAGACGTTGATGATGAAGAAGAAAAAAAAATGTAAGTTCTATAATGAATTAATGACAGATCGATTGGGAACAGTCGAACCAGCTCGTTAAAAAAAAGAATGAGTCTTTTCTTATGACATTGATTTTTTCTGGTAGAAGTAGAGGTTCTTTTTCTCTTCAATTTGATTAAAAAAATTGAATTATTCGAAACAATGAGAAAAAAAATTAAATAGTTGAATAATTATATCAAATACAATCATAGATATAAAAACATATGGTCTTCTTTGTCTGAGAGATAGATACGTATATTCATCTCTGTAGAGAATAGTGCTTTTTATCAGACAGTTGTAGCCTTAGGAGAAGATCATTATGCATACTCGTTCTCATGTAAATGTCGTTTATACTAAAAAAAGAAAGAAGCAAATCATCAACACCTTTTGACTAAGCAATCATTCGATTACTAATTTTCTATTGACATAAATCGGTTAGTCTGTCGTTGGCATCGCGGTATCAATTACCGTGTGTGTGCATTTTTTTTTTGCCGACAATACTTTGAATAGAAGAGAAAAAGAACTTGATCGCCATAGTTTCATCAATGACTAGTGACCAACAAGTTGATTGTTAGCTTATGAAGATTTAAATCCTGATAATGTTTTCTCTTTATCACCATGTGTACGAATCGTGTCAAATAAATCGACATATATGTATACATAAAGATTTTTCTTCTTCTCTCTTTCTTCTTCTTCTTCTTCTTCTTCTTCTTCTTCTTCTTCTTCTTCTTCTTCTTCTTCTTCTTCTTCTTCTTCTTCTTCTTTATTTTGCCGATTCTTTTTTTTTATCGACCGATTTCTTTCCTTCTTATTCTTTCTCGCTCTTCCACTGGTCCTCATCGACGAAAGCAAATAACCAAAAAAAAATGAGGAAAAAAATGAGAGAAGACGAGTTTGCCAACATACATCACACTATACACATATAAAAATCTTATTCTCTCTCTCTCTCTCTATCGTTTTTGTGATGCTAGCATGGCGTGAACATAACACATAGTCGATAGAAGAGAAAAGTGACATTGCGCTACAAACATACAACACTTTTTTCTCTCCAAAGACGTACGTATATCTCAATGAAATCTCTTCAGTAATGATGATAATAAAAACATTAGTCTTGAACAAGTAGAAACGCAATATATTCTTTTAATGAACAGTACTTATTTCCTTTCGATTAAATCAAGAATTGGTATGTTAATTTTGCCTTCGTCATTCATTTAGGAAGGAGAAGAAGTAAAAAAGGTAATAAATCATATAAAAGAACACGACTCGGTTTTTTTCCTTCTTCTTCTTCTTCTTTTTTTTTGACAAGATGAATTGTAAAGATACAGAGATATTTTACAATCGAAAATTCTGTTTCTTTTTCTTTTAGTTTCATTTATTTTTAAAACGATTCCTAAACGTTGGTAATACACGCCTGAAATTTTTCTCAAACCTCTGCTCATATGTGATTAGGTGAGCAAAGTTTCAGGTGTATTAACCCAGCACATAATTCGACGATTCAAACAAGCAAGTATCGTTCGTTGAACACCTGCTTATATCACATAAGACAAATAATCAGTCTAACAGTACCACTTGAACAAATATTCGTGTCAATTAACATATTTCCATATAGGAGAGACAGAGAGAGAGAGAGAGAGAGAGAGAAACAAAAGGCCAGATATCAATCTCATCTGATTACTAACGATGGTATAGATCAAACGCATCTGTACTCGACGAAGAAAAGACCTTTTCTTCTTTTCTTCGAGAAGGCATACAATGACAAAGACCTTGATCAGAATATTTACAGATGATGATCACAACTAATCTTCTCGTCTAATACTCGAGACAACTTGTTCATAAAAACGAAACAACTTCGAACATCAACATAGTGATAACTGATTCATTTAGCAGTTTTTTCCTCGAATTACATACAAAAAAAAAGAAGAAGCGGATATACATGTAAGATGAGAGTTTCTAGCAAGGTTTCTCACTTGATATAAATAAATAAATAGATAAAACAAAGCGCGAAAGAGAGAGAGAAGGAGAATTTTTCTTTTTTTTTTTACTGACTAATATTTGACGTATTACCTTGGTTAAAAGTTTTTTTTTCTTCGATGCAGTTAGTTTATTTGAAGAAAAGAACGGAGGAAAAATCGACTAGAGATATTTGTCTACTTTTAATTATACGACGACAAGCAGAGAAAACAAATGTCAACAAAGCAAGTTTCACATTTACTTTCTCATTGAATTGATGCAATAGTCGTAAATCAATGAGGTCAAATCATGCAGGAAACGAATGTTTTCAAGTAAAGAACTAGTGAACAAATTTTATTCGAATAAAATCACAGCCAGCTGGATTTGTTTAAACAATGTCAGACAAAAAGAAAATAATAAATTAATATTTAAGTTCGATAGATTTTATATTGAACGCCATTAATCAAAACGGTTGACCCATCAAGATTAGTTACATCAACTTGAGTTTTTGTTTTAAGATCTGATGTTGTCATTTGATCAATATCAATGCCCGTATGTTGTTTAAATATTTGATGTAGTTGTTGATATTCCCGTTTAACTGATTGAATCCGATCGAGAAGTTGTTCATTTTCTTTTTCTAATTGATGAATCGATTCTAATGTTTGTTCTTGTTGACGACGGGATTTTTCTCGAGATCTTTGAACACTTTGATTATTTCTACAGCGTAGTTGTTTATATCGTGGATCGGTTCGTACAACTGAACGATGATGCATTGTATTTTGAATGACTGAAATTTTTCATTACACGAGAAATATATTCATTCCAATACTCGCGTATAAGATGATGACAGACACAAGCTGATTGGCGAATAATGACGTAATATTGCATGAGATCATCATCGAATAGAATGCAAGAACGTAATAATTTCGTTAGAAAACCGATTCATACGTATTTTCGAGATGTCGCTAGGAGATAGAATAAATTTCTTATATATTCAAACAATTGTGTTTATTTGTAATATGATCAAAATATATCCAACTCATGCAATGACTGATTAGCTGAGGAGAGAATGTTTTTTTTAAAAACAAAATTCAAGAATGTAATTATTGTTTATTTAATCGATGCCACATGGAAAATTCTTGTCGATCTTTGAGTTGTTGCCATTGAATGGTACCGGTACCGGATATGAAATCGATTGATGAAAGTTTGATACGACCCAGACATTGATGTTCGCGCAGATTGGCGTAGAAATAAATCATAATCATAATACGATCGAAATTATTCGGGTGAAATGCGAGAATGTTTAAATCGATCGGTTCGTCGAGAGCAAATGCTGATGAATTTAGACGATAGGACTTTGTTTGATAAGTTGATAGAGGACGATGCCGATCGAGAAGTATAATTTGAAAAAACCCATTGGCATTTGCATTCTTTTGATCAATTTTTAATCCTTTTATACGTTGAATATCGACTGTAATCGTATGATCATTCGTTTTCTGTAAGCGAACAAGCATTTCGATGGAGGACTGAAAAAGACAAAAAGTTATAATTGAAAGTCGAATTTTTTGGTTTTAAAAGCATCTTACAGATTTGATGAGTTCGATTTCGTGAATAAATTCCATCGGAAAATCTCTCAGTTGATTGAAATAAATCTTTCCAATTTGTCCAAGTTGAACGAGTTTTTTCGTTTGATCTTTACCGGTAATTTTCATAATCAAAGCTTTATCGGAGAATTTCGTTTGTAGAACATTCGAAAATTGAACACAATCTTCGATGTTCTCGTCCATAAATGGATTTATATTCGGATAGATACGTTTAATCTCGAGATTTTTCGTTTTTCCATCGGGTAATAAACGAATTTTGATTGTTAATTGTTGAAGATTTATTGGTAGACCGGTTATTGAATGAAAACGGATTTGTATTGTTGATGATTTCAAATAATCAAATGAAAATGAAACTAATATCGGTTGATATTCATTGGAAATCTTTTGTGTTTGAATTAATGAATGTATTGAATTTTGTTTGGGCTCGTTGAGATTATTACAAATTGCGACAGATCGTCGACGAATCCGTTCGATATTCTCTGGTAGAGAAAATTGAATCTGAGAGATTAATTTCGAATCAACAATGGAACTTTGTCGACGATTCGAACATTTATGAATAATTAACGGATTCGCCAGACTCGACGAACGTGATGAAGATAATCGTCGTGTTATAATATCGATTTTTGGCGGTAAAGAATATTTAATTCGTTGATTTTCAACTGGTTTTATGTGAAATCGTGAATAGAGAAATAGAAATATTATTACACTGGAAACAATAGAAGCGAACAGAAGAACGAATACAAGAATAATCACAGGCATAATTATTGTCGCTGTAATTTGTTCAAATCTAAAATAAATATATGTATATGCGTGTTTTCCTCGTTTTCTCTTTTGGTCTTTGAAATCATAATAAACAAACATTATTCTTCTTCTTCTTCTCTCATCATTAGAGTCGTTAATATTTACAGACCTTTAAGAAAATATTCTGATATAAAATACTCAACTTCACAAAGTTGACTTAGTCAATGTCATATATTTGAATATAAACATGTATTGTTAAACCTTGAAAATCGTTGTTCTCAGAAAAGAAAACGGGAAACTCAACTAATATCGTATTCGCTCAATGTTTTTATTCATTTTCTGTCGTCGGTTTCTCTCAAAAGAACTCAACCGAACAAAAAGCTTATTAGCGTAGGCGAGGGCGTTTTAATTCATTTTATTTTCTCTCTAAAACGAGGAAAAACCGAGGACATATATATTTATATATATCTGGATAATTATGATAGATGACTTTGTTTTGTATCTAAATATGTCTCAACTGACTTCCAACAATCAGAATTAATTATCGATTAGATAAATCAAGAGAAAAAGCAACAAAAAAAACTTTCGTTCTTGAAAATGTTTCTTTTTTCTTCTCTTCTCTTCCTACTACTTCGTGACTATGAGAAGTTAGAGAAGACTAATAATTACAATTTATTTTTTTCTTCACCGTGATTCCTTTCGGGTTTGTTATTTTGCGGAACAGAAAAAAAAACGAGGAAAGAATAATATTTTAATACGCATATAAACAATATCTACAAGAAATAAATCTCATTTCCTAATGATAATACGAGGAAAAAAAACGAATGCGTATATTCTTATGACGTCAATATAATTGTGTTTTTATTAATAAATTGAATTGAATTAGAATTCTAGTTGACATACGTGTCAAACGGATATTTTGAATAGGTTTGTCAATTAATTGCCATTCGAAAAACGAAAATAATCGTATTATCTTTGTCTTTGCGTCGATCGTGTGCGAACTAGGGTTTTCACGATGCCTTTCTAATCTCTCTTTATTCTCCACCTCCATATTTACTTTTTCTATAACAATGACGATGCATGACGCATTTATTATTTTCGTATATATATAGTCAATTCGATTGGATGTTTCAATTTACTTTTGTTCCTCTCTTCTCGTTCTAACTAACAAAATGCATACGCATGAAAAAACATTTCGTTCTCGAAATATGTCGATTACACAATCGATTTTACTTTATTATCGAATATTTTTCCATTATCTATTTTCGGGCAAAGGCATTCACAGTTATTCAACAAATGAAAACATTGATCGACGTATCTTAGTACATATCTATTCTCTTGTTTTAATGATACGTCTATTCTCCTTGCCACATTATCGTGCAAAATCTTATGGTGCTGATTTACGTGCCAATCTTCGAAATGTCGTCGTACCATTTACTGTTCTTCCATTATCAATCTATTGTTTAAATAAATATTTTTGTCTTTTTTTTCTCATTTTTATCTATCCGATTTGGGCGTTAATTGGTTCGATTTATTTATCAATCTATGATTTAACAGCTAAAACAATCGATCAACATTTCTACGAACAATTATTAAAACCAAACTATTGGTTTGCAACATGGCGTATTAATTGTACGATTGTTGCTTATCATTCATATAAAACATGGAATGAAACGAAAGGCCAATATGCAATGGAAGATAAAGGACATTTTCTAATCGAAGGCAAAAAATACAATGTACCAGTGACACCAGTTTTAGACATACCAAAAATAATGGTCAAACATAAATCCATCGAAGGTGGAATGGGTATTAATGTTTACGATAATTTTGCAACGTAAGTTGAGAAGAATATCACAAATCGTATCTATTGAATTCATTTGTAGAAATTATGGCGATTGGATTATACAAAAAGTATTTGCAAATAGTAGTTTTATTCAACGTTTAGTTACACCAAATGCACCATTGAGTACAGTTCGAATTATCACATCTCGTGAAGCATCATCATCATTGATTAAAGTTAAAACAATGGTATTTCGTGCCGGTCGTGTCAATCAAATGACTGATCATAATGCAATCTTTCATAATATTGATTTCAATGCGACACATCGTCTCTCAACTGGTACAACCAATCGTCATTGGTATCAAACCGGTTTAAAATCATTCAATACGAAATGTATGTGGGAAGAACAAAATTATATTGTACATCCTGATTCTGACGAACAAATTGAAGGTATTAAATGGCCGAATGTCAAAGAAATGCTTGAATGTTGCTGTAAAGCACATGAAAAATTATGCCCCAATGTGCCGATTATTGGCTGGGATGTTGCATGGACAAATGAAAATAATCAAATCATGCTCTTGGAATTAAATATCTCATGTAATTTTTTTAATGGACATTTTGATACGAAAGATTATACGAATTTTGTCTACGAATGGTTTCATACACTTGATCAATAGTGAAACAAAAACAAAATTGATTGACTCAAGGTCAAACACCATTGATTTGGTGAGAATAGATGCAAATGTTTTTTCTCGAGTATGAAAGCGATCTTTTCTTTTCTTTTCTTTTTGCATTGTAATAAGCAGTTGTTGTTTTGAAAATAAAAATAGAACACAGATAATTTCGATTGATAAAATTTTATTCAAACATTGAGTTTAACTGTAGGTTGGCAAACATTGCTCATAAATGTACTGACATGAGAGCACAAGTATTTCGAATCGATTATTATTGATTTATGATAAGATTTGTTTTTCTTTTTCTTATTTAATCCAAACAGGTGATAAAATAATACTCATCAAAAGTGAACAAACGAACGTCTAGTGCATGTACTTTTGCAAAATGAAAATGATTAGTAAAATAAAGAATGAATACGTCAAACGTGCAGATGTATTCAATAATAATCGTCCATCGAGGGTTTTTGTTACATTGTATTTGAAAAGGATTCGTTTTAATTCACTTGCTGTCAAGTATCCATTACATAACGATCGATTGCATTGATAATCAAATTTAGCACTACGATAGGAATCATAGATCTGAATTTGATTTACAAGACTATCGTTCGTATTTGTACAGGATTGAGTGAGTCTTTTATTGCCAAGTAAAACTTGAGAGTACGAACATGCACCTTGAATTGTCGGAATTTTACATTGACGAATATCTTGTTTCGAATAGAAACAAGCAACATCATCATTCGTTCGTGATACAAGTAGAGATTCTAATTCTGTTCGTAATAATTGATGATTATATATCGAATAATTAAAAGTTTTAGCGTAGATACTCGAACAATTATCCTTATCATAACATGCATAAGTGAATTGTGACGTGAAACTTGTTGAATTATTTGGATTGAAACGAAATATTATTGAATTTGTTTCTTTGTCAACTGGTATAAATGAAAAAGTAGTAAAAGAATAAAATAAAGAACCTTGGATATAATCAATGATAAGAAAAATTTGGCAGCTGGCTGCAGTCACGGTTTGATTACATGTTGACGGTATGATTAATGGACTTGACAGATTTCCTAAAGTATTCGAACAATCTGTCAGACATTGAATTGAACTTGCTATTGGAATTGAAATCAAAATAATAATAAGACAATATTGAGTTGTTGACATGTTTCTGTATAGTTCCGCATTCCTATGTGTGTGTGTGTGTGTTTATATATGATGATATCAAATAACACGATCTTGTTGGCCGTAGGAAGTGAAGAAGTTTATTTGATTTAATTTCACACAAAAAGTCATAGTCAATTTTTAAGGTTAATAGATGTCTCTCTACATAAATTTCGTCACACAATGCGTTCTTTTACTAATAGAGTCAAAACAGATTTTTAAATGGTCTGATAGAAGCTTAAAAGGCGAGATTGCTTTTTTTTTTAAAGAATGAACCGCCCGGTGACCGTCTTCCGAACTGTTCCCTATCGATGTTTCATTCGATACCAATCGACTCAAAAAATCGAAGGCATTCGAGATCAATTCAGTGAATATGAAGTTCGATTGCATTTTGCTAAATGGCTGAAATCCTTGTGGTAAATTTCACACATTCAAAATTATTTATCATGAAAATACTTCCGATTCTGTCAAAGAGGTTAGCACCTAATCAATGGGTTCACTCGACACGCGACGGTTCGATTCGTGTTCGACGATGTTTCGTTCCATTTTGGAATATTTCGTTTCAAGGTTCGATCGAATGTTCATTAAGTACGAAATCAAATGTTCCATTTCGAGTAAATGAAAAAATAAAAACGATTCTCATAGAATAACATTTTCTATAGCATGAAGAAAATTATTATTCTCCAAAACAATGGCATTCATTTCCATTGAAACTTAATAATATCTCTTTGAACAATGTGAATATCTATGCAGCAACAAATTTCGATAAATATCACATACAAAAGCTCGATGTATCATTCGATGATGTTGAACTAGTCGATTTGGCAGATGAGATCAAATCCACTGAACAATCGACACTTGATCAGACCGTGGCATTTGATAATGCTTGGATTATGATTATCAAACCACTTTTAGAACATATGTGTATCGAAGAAGCAAGACAAGTATAAAAGCAACAAGAAAAAAAAATATTTTAAATCTTAACTGTCGTTTTCGCGAGTAGATCTATCCGAAATTCGAAGAAGCACGAATCGATTCATTTGATTTAACAATCACATCGAAACAAGAACGTCTTCTCTACTATCCAATCTACATGATAAACTATAAATACAAATCGGATGTTCATTTTACATGTCTATTCGATGGTTTAACCGGTCATATCGTCGGCGATCGACAATATTCAGCATTGAAAGTATCAGTCGCAACATTGGCCGGTTTCTATCCGCTGATTAAATTGGGCCTATTTTCATTTGGAACATTTGCAAATCTATTATTTGCATTTGAAATCGCTTCAGATTTGAGTTTAGGTGTTTCACTGCCGATTGCTCTTGTTGTTGCACCTTGTGTCGGATTTTATGCACGTTCATATCCAAAATTGTATAAGAAAGAATTAAGTGAAGTTCAATGGGCGCAGGATCAATCGAAAATATCGAAATTTACTTATAAAGTAAAACAACTGTCTCGATCATAAATTTGATATTTACTCCGACGTGTCTGCGTCATTTCTTTTTTGTTTTTTGCGTATTTAATTAAGAAATAAATGTTAAAACACGTTTATTAGATGTTTCCAAAATAGATTCTTCGCAAATTCTAACATCACGTTTGAATTTTGATGATATTAAATAATTAATGATGTTGATTCATTGAAAAACATGTTTGCTAAATAAGATAACATGCTCGAACATATAAATATGCAAAGATCTACCGTGTTTTTTATTCATTTTCCTGCAATAGAATGTATTCAGACACAAGTAAACTGTATTTTCTGTATTTAACGCTGGCAATTTGTCAATCAAAGATAAATGATGGTTCAGAGAAATTCACTTTCGAATCGATGCGCTTGTCGAAAGTTTCTATCGAGCAATTACGTGCATGGTCTGCAAAATCTGACGTCATCGAACGATATCGATCGTATCTGAACGAACCAAAAGAAGAATTAAACGAAGATTTTTATCTTTGTCCTGTGAAGAATTGCAAAACGGCGGATAAAACACCGTTACATCCCAAACAAACATGTCATACTCCGACCAGCAGTCTACCGACAGATCACGACGATCACGATGCTCAGTTTTTCAAATCACCTCAACGACCATCGAAAAAATCATCCGGTGGTGAATGTCACCGAAATCCATCAAGTAGTTGTGAAGAACGTCCAACTCAACCACGTATTTTCCCTTGTGGCGATGGACAATGCATCGATCTCAATAGTAATCAAAAATGTGCTAATGGTCGTCATCTTTTACTTGAAAAAGCGGAAAATGACGAGAAAATCTTCGCTGAAAAATGTAAAAAAACTCTCAATTGTAAACGTCGACCATCGGACAAAGTCGACGGTCTCGAATGTAAACAATGGCTAGAGGAAAATTCAATGGCACCCGAAACTTTCGAAGTTTGTAAAAAAAAGTTTAAATAAAATTCTTCTGCTTTTTGTTTTCCTTTGAAAACGAAAAATATTCATTCAATCGGCTCGAGATTGTGCCAATGTACATGCGGTCGATTCGGTATTGTCAAAGTATCGATCCACTGCTGATGAGACTTTTTCAGTAAATCAAATTCAATCATTGATATTGCTTTTGTTGTCGGACTGATCAGAGATCGTCGATAGGAGATAACGATCGACAGAGATAACGTTTGAAGTGAATTGAAATCGACATGAAACGATGTGCTGAATGTCGAAGTACGATTGGCAATCGCGAATAGCTTCGATTTACGTTTTTCATTAGTATTTGTCGAGATTTTGATTTGAATTTGATCTAAGAGAAGAAGAAAAACAAAAAACATTCGAATCGAATCGAATCGATTTCGAATTCGAAACAAAACGAACCTCGATGATGTGCAATTTGTTTGAGGAGATATTGAATGCCGAGAATTTTAATTACGCCGACATGCAGAAGACATCGATCTTGTTCGTAAACCAAACAAATCAAAGCTCGAGCTTTATTCTCATTTGTAACCTTGAAAACAATCAACAGACAGAAAATTCGTTCGATTCAATTCTGTTTTCATATCAAACCTGTTCTCGAACGATCATATCGATTCGTTCTTCGTAAATCTGTATGAATTTACTGTACTGTTGTTCGTGAGAATTATGTTGATGAATAACTAAAACTGTTTGACCGATTTCAATACGTTTATGAGATCGATGATGATTAGCTAGGAAATGAATTTTTAAATAAGCCTGTCGAAGATATCGTTGATCGAATTCGAATGTAAATAATTCATGAATCGGATTGATTTTCGAGAGAAATTTTCGTTTGTTTTCATTCTCATTATGATTGAATATTAAACGTATTTTACATTGAATCGATGAAAAACATTGATCGATTAAATATTGCATTGGAATTAAACGAATAATTTCGAATTGAAGTTGATTTCGATTGATTTCATAATGAAGTTTATAGAGAAATTCAATACGAAATAATTCCATCGAACGAATCGTATTCGTTTGCTCGATATCTTCGGATTCGGACGATGAATCCGATGAGAATTGACAATGTGATCGTTTGATTTGACAAGCCAATAGAATTTCACTGAGAGATATTTGAGGAAAGATATCATGTGTTACTCGAGCGGTAGAATTCGATTCGATTTCAATAACTGTTCGTTTTTTATTCAATCGTCGAATGTAGAACAATGAAAAAGTGAATATGAAAATAATTAGTAGACAACTGCATAGTCCTATGAGAACAATCAATTCCGACATTTTCGATTTCAAGAAATGATACAATTATCTTCGAAGTATCGATTTGAGAATTAAACACAGCTGACAAGTTTTTCTTTTCTCTCTCTCTCTCTCTCGTTCTTTTGCGTAATCGAAAAATGAATGTCTATCGTTTATATTTCTCTTATATGACAACGTGGCAAAGGTGAAAAAGAAAGAAAAAGGAGTATAGTGACTCAAATTTGCCTACGAATGTATTCGTGTCGTATATTATTTGTTTTTTACCTGTGTTCAGGTACGACAACATATTCTTGTTTCTCGAGCATTGTCAAATGAAAAAATCTTCGTTTTATTCACAATTGGTGCATCCATTGAGTCAAAACGATATTTGCAATGAATATATTCTAATCAATAAATCGCTCTTGGATACAGTAAGTGACTAGCGACGTTGATATTGACTTGATTGTCATTGGTGAAAGAGATTGTAGCGTCACGAGGTATTCTATGGAAGAGTTATTTGAAGGCTGATGATAACAAGCGGATGAGAAAATTGACGAATTTCTTCGTGCTTTTTTTAGAGTGAAAAACAAGAGAAAATTCCTTGTCATTTATCGAATATGTCATTAGCATTTGAACCACCGAAGAACGCAATTTATATTATCTTGGGAGAAATACAAGCGATTGTGTCATCGAAAAAAACCAACACGCGATGGTCGAACACACCTACTTATGAAGTAGATTTTCGCTTGCGAAAAAAAAGAAACTAATGAGACAATAATTTCTTTTTCAGGAATCTCCAGAAGTGAATCCATTTCAAAAATTAAAAATTGCTCTGAATTCAATATGTGGTAAAAATCAAACCAATGACTGAAGTTAAAAAACAAAATTCATATTTAGATCTTCATGATATCGATTCATGGACATTTGTAAGTCCATTTCTCGATATTATCCGATCCGATGAAACATCCGGTCCGTTGACTTGTTTGGCATTAAATGCTGTCAATAAATTTCTCTCCTACGGATTAATCGGTAAATAAAAAACAATGAATAGCAAATAAATCGTTTCTTTTCTTCTACAAAGATGCATTGGGCGAATCAGCTGCAACAACTGTTCATCAAATAGCTACTGCTGTAACACACACACGTTTCGTTGGAACAAATCCAAACGATGACGAAGTTGTACTCATGAGAATTTTACAAGTTCTTCGTTCATTATTATTAAGTTCAGTTGGCTCTCAATTGACAAACGATAGTGTCTGTGAAATTCTTCAATCATGTTTTCAAATTTGTTTTGAAACACGTCTATCCGAATTACTTCGTAAAACTTCTGAACATGTTCTCGTCGATATGATACAATTATTATTTGCACGTTTGCCACAATTCAAAGATGATTTAACTCCATCGACAACTAATAATCATCATCATTCGATTATTGAATCGAATATTCAACAAACAGAACAATTAAATCTAACGGAAAATAATCCGTCATTAATTATTCCAACAACGACTGTTCAAGAAAATGAACAAACAACGGAAACAAATAAGGAATTCGTTAATCCAAGAGGTATTCGTTTTTCAACAACACCACCGCCAGCATCACAGACAGAGGAAACATCGAAAGGTTTGCCATCAGTTACTCGAAAATAACCATCATCTAATTTTTTTTTAATATTCAGAATCATTATCACCTTATGGTTGGCCATGTGTTCGAGGTCTATTTCGTTATTTAACTCAATTAATTAACAATTACGAGAGGTTAGTTCATTTTTGTACATTTCTTAATTTTTATTTTTTCTCATTAGAAACAATACTGAATACATGATAACTGTCGGTTTAAATCTTCTCACAGTTGCGTTAGAAGTTGGTGCCGATTATTTAGCTAATTATCCTCCACTACTATCTCTTGTTCAAGATTCACTTTGTCGTAATCTATTGAGTGTAAGTCAATTTACACGTCGAAACAAATCTCAAATATCTCATGTTCTTTTTTGTTTGCAGATGTTCAATTCAAATCGTTTACATTTATTTTCTGCCGCATTACGTGTTGCTTTTCTTATCTTTGAAAGTCTTCGAACACATTTAAAATATCAATTCGAAGTAAGAACCGAATTTTCAAAATCAAATCTTTGTTTCAATGATTTCATTTCAGTTTTTTATCACACGTCTCATGGAATTAATCATATCCGATCAAACGAAACTCACCTACGAACATAAAGAAATCGCGTTAGAAACAATCATTCAATTACTTCGCATACCCGGCCTACCAGCCGAATTATATCTAAATTACGATTGTGACTTATATTGCAGTAATCTATTCGAAGAATTAACTAAAATGTTATCGAAAAATGCGTTTCCTGTTGCGGGTCTAACGAATATTCATATACTTTCGCTTGATGCTTTATTATCAGTTATTGATCATATCGAACTTGAATGTCAATTTCAAGTACAACGCCAGAAAAATGAATGTACGAGCTTTTCTTTGTTCTTTTTTTTGTTCGAATGTCAAAATTTGTTTTGTTTTAAGCAAATAATCAATCTTTAACACGACCGATACCGTGTGGTTATGCATTGGCTTTGTCTTTGCAAAATCTCGATTTAAATCATTCGGCTAAAATACGTGAATCACGTTGTTCAAGTGCACGTATTCGACAAAATCGAATGATGATTTCATCACATTTACCATCGCAAGACGATCTCAAAAAGCAGAAAAATGACAAAAAAGTTTCTTAAATTTATTTCATTTTTGATGTTTTGTTTTTATTTTCGTCTTTCGATTAGCTTTTAAGACAAGGCACGGAATTCTTTAATCAATCACCATCGTCTGGCATTGAATTTCTTCAACAGAAAAATTTTCTCTCGACTCCATTGAATATAAACGAAATCGTTCAATATATCAGAGATAATCCGTTGTTAGACAAGAAAACCATCGGAGAATATCTATCCAATCGAAAGAATCTTCATATACTCGAACAATATGTCAAGTAGGATCTTGAGATCTAAAAATAAAAACCCAAAATTATTCGAATTTTGTATTTGAAGAACGTTCAATTTCGAAAAGATGCGAGTCGATGAGGCATTGAGAATTTATCTGTCCGAATTTCGATTGCCAGGCGAAGCACCATTGATTAGTTCATTGCTCGAACATTTCGCTGCACATTGGCGAGTATGAGAAATGACGAAATTCTCTTTTTTTTTCTCTCTTAAACCTTCAATTCAATTTTAGGAATGTAATGATTTTCAATTAGCGAATAATGATGCTGCATTTGGTCTTGCCTATGCATGTATCATGCTTAATGTATGTTCGTTTTTTTTTGTTAATAATGAAGTTTATCTTGGAGATTGTTTGTATAGACTGATCAACATAATACCAATGTTCGTCGACAGAGTTTACCGATGACTTTAGAAGTAAAACGAACAGTTGGATGAATGAATTTAGTTATTTGTTTTATTTTGATTTTCAAAGGATTTCAAACGAAATTTATCCGGAATGAATAATAACGACAATTTCGATGAGAAAATGTTAGCTGATATTTACAATACGATCAAAGCTAATGAAATCATTATGCCAACTGAACAGACAGGTCTCGTACGAGAATCTTATCTTTGGAAGCTCATGCTCAATCGAGCGGAAAATTTAACTAAAGACAAACAATTTCTCCATGTACCGACAGGCTCATACAATCATGAAATCTTCGGATTAATCTGGGGACAAACAATGGCAGCACTTTCATTTGTTTTCGAAAAATCTCATTATGATCTAGTTATTGACAAATCAATTCAAGGCTTTAATAAATGTGCACGTATAGCCGCGTATTATTCCATGTCGGATGTATTTGATAATCTTGTTATTTCATTATGTAAATTCACAACTTTATTAAACAATCGTGACGTAGGATTTCATTTTTTGAAAATAATTGAATATATTTTACATTTTCGTTTCTAGTGGATCGATCATTCGCCTGTTCAATTCGGTCTCAATCGAAAAGCTCGTCTTGCTGCACAAGTTGTTTTTACTATCGCACATATTCATGGTGATATTCTACGTGATGGTTGGAAGAATCTATTGGAATGTATCATTCAATTATACAAAGCGAAATTATTGCCAACGGCTTTGATTGAAGTCGAAGATTTTCTTGATCCGTCCGGACGTATCAGTCTCATTCAAGAACAAACCAATCCAACGCCGAAGACCGATATCGGTTTGTTTTCATCGTTAGCTTATTTTCTCGGTGGTAGTTCGAATGATTCGAATGTTTCATCGAGTAAACAATTAACAAACGAAGAACAAGAAGCAATTAAAATTGCAACAACATGTATCGATGAATGTCATTTTGAACAGTTGATTCAAGAAACCAAATTTCTTATATTTGATTCATTAAATGAACTATTAAAAGCACTGATTTACACATGTCAAATTGCACCTGAATCGAGCAAACTCGATCAAGATGCAGCCGTATTTTCATTTGAATTATTAGTTAAAGTTGTTCTACAAAATCGTGATCGTGTCATGACATTTTGGCCAACAATTCGTCATTATTTCTATTCGATTTTAGTCAATGCTAATGAGAAAACATTTTTTATCGAACGTACATGCATTGGCCTATTGAGAATTGCTGGTCGATTTCTACGACGCGAAGAATTAGCATCCGAAGTTCTTTCATCACTGAAAATTCTTCTTCACATGAAATCGAACGTTCTTCATTTACTATCACCAGAAATAGCCTATGGTCTTCACGAATTACTTCGTACAAACGCCGCGAATATTCATCAATCGGAACATTGGTTCATTCTATTTTCTCTCATTGAAGTTATTGGTGGTGGTGCATCGCCATCGACGAACGCCGCGTCGAAACATCATGCTCATCAAAGTCAATCGACAAGTAACATCGAATCGGACACTGAATGTTCCGATTGTGCGCCAGCCAGCTCATCGGATAAAGGCTATACAAGTGATTCAGAAATCTATCGTCGTTCGGAATATATCGTTGTTACACATCATGATTTCGATACGATTCGAAATCAAACCGAAACGAAAATCGATCGACGAGCTTTGAATAAATCTTGCGAAATTCTCACGTTTCTTATCGATGATTTAGCTTATGTTAGTCAAGAAAATTTCGAATATTGCGTTCATTGCATACGTTTATTTATCGAAGTTACCATACGTGGACAAAACGAGAAAAATCAAACGAAATCTCCATCGAAACAAATGCGTCGTGTGACATCATTGAATTCGTTAACAAACGAAAGTCTCTACGAATCGAATTCGATGAAATCCGCTCGATCCGAGTTCGACGATGACGATCAAGTCGAAACAACAATTCAACATCAATATCAAACACTTGCAATGCAATTACTCGATCTCTTACAGATTCTTCATATGAATGCATCGAAAATCTATCAACAAACGCCAACAGATCAGACGAAGTCGAGCGTCTTATGGTCGAAATGTTGGTGTCCAATTCTACAAGGTATTGCTCGACTTTGCTGTGATTCACGACGAGCTGTTCGTTCGTCGGCTGTCAGTTGTTTACAACGATGTATTCTTTCATTTGAATTGCATATACTCGAACCAATCGAATGGGAATCAGTATTCAGTAAGGTTCTTTTCCCGTTATTAATTAAACTCTTGGAAACAACAAGTCAAATCGATCCAATGTACGGCATTGAGGAGACACGTGTTCGAGTATCTCAATTGCTTTGTCGAATTTTCTTACAACATCTCACGCCGTTATTAAGTCTTTCGACATTTACAACCCTTTGGTTAACAATCTTAGATTTTATGGATAAATATTCGAAAACTGATCAAACAGATATGTTGGTAGGTTGAGAGTGAAATTCAAATAAAACACAAAACGAGATCATTTTTTTTTGTTTTTCTAGCGAGATTCCGTTCGTGAATCATTGAAAAACATGCTCTTAGTCATGAACACAACGAGTCTATTCGATCCTGAACAAGCATTAACAAAATTAACTCGAGATAAAATCGAAACATTTCTACCTGGTCTATGGGATGATGTTTTTAAAATCACAACGCCACCACCCATGACCGAAGTAAATTAAAACTTTCATTTACATTCCATATTTCATTGAACACTCTCTTCTAGCCCGTTATGGTACTTCCGCCGACCAATGCAATAAATATTCCCGCACCTAGTGGTTCGTTCGATGATTTTCTCTAGTTAATTTTATTTTTTGAACTTTTTGTTTTATCCAGATGCAACAACAGCAACAACAGCAACTGTTGCAAATGAGTCGAATGCTCCAGCTAATGTAAGTGATTTGTTTTGCCTTTTTTAAGTTTCTTACGCTCGACAAACCACACCCCAATCAGGAGGATATAATCAACGAGTTTCGTGCATGATTTCTTATAGGTGTCTACTTGTTCTCCATCTTGATCTTTCGACATTATACAAGGTTAGAACTTGTCTATATGTATACGTGTATATCGAACACTTGCATGTTTTTCTTGTACTTATATTTAGACTAAACTAATTGAACTAATTGAATTCATTGACAGATAAATTCGACTTGTTTTTTTTTGTAGACTCGGTTTTTACCGGCTCAAATAAGAAACTTATGAAAAGCAACGGAACTAATTCAAATTATTTATTTTTCTTTCTCTTTTTTTTTGTGTTATATCGATGTTAATGTTTTATTGTTCATTTAGTTTTTTTTTCCATAAAAAAATTTCAGGCCAATATTTTCGGGCGTCAATAAAAAAAAAGACTAAAACGCAGATGAAATCCAATTACGTTCTCTACTAACCACATGAAAACGTCATTCATATATAAAAATAAAACTTTTTTCTGCTTGGCTCCATTTACGAGCATGTCGTTTTTTACATTCAGTCAATCAAGTGGTCAATTTTGTAACGAAAAACCAGGCGAAACTGATTAAACGAAGAAAAATCTTGGTCCTATTCCCCAAGGTTCTTATGCAATTGAAAATTCTTGTGATCAAGCGAAACAAAAATGTAATTTGACACCCGATACATCAAACAATATGTTTGGACTCAAGATCGAGCAAAATTAAAGCCAGCAGATATTGTCAATAGATGTCTGTCATGAACATTTACGAATTATGATCCGTGTATTATCATTATACGTTCTTTTTCTTTTCAAATAAGAGATAAAACTACTATTTATTTTGTTTTGTGTTCTTTCATTTAACTTGTGAAATGTCTCTCGATCACATTGGAATTAGTACTGCCGATTATGAACAAGCACTTTTATTCTATGACGAAATTCTTTCAGCATTAGGTTATAAAAAACTAATGACAATCGATGGTCATGATGTCGTCGGCTATGGCAAACGATTTCCATCGTTTTGGATACAACGTTCACGTACTACGGACACACCAAAAGTTGATCGATCAGGAACGCATATTGCATTCGTAGCAAATTCTCGTCAAAAAGTTGACGAATTCTATCGTACGGCATTGAAACACGGTGCCAAAGATAACGGACCGCCAGGACTTCGTCCGCAATATCATCGATTTTACTATGGTGCTTTTGTTATTGATGCTGATGGAAATAATATTGAAGCTGTTAATCATTTCGATTGGAGAGCATTTATCGGTTGGAAAACTATTTTATTGACATTTTCGATTTTATTTATGTTGGTCGGTGTTTATTTGAAAAATTAGATTTATAAGATTCCAGATGGTGTTTTTGATTTTTTGTTTGTTTGTTTCTTTCGTTTAAATTAAACTAGAAATATAGATATGTAAGATAAACACACATGTACTTTATATCTTTATCTCGCCAGTCCTCTTTATAACTTGTCGTGTTTAACTTAGCTAGATACGATGTTGTTTCATTTCATACTATTACTGCTTACAACTGAAGTTCAAAGCAAAACTTATCGAAATGCCGACGAATCGGCATCAATACTAATCACTCCAAGACATGTACGAATTCAACATATTGATGTTGATACTCATCCTGACATTGTCATCGACATACATACGCCACATTTTTCATGGCAACTAGCTCAACAGTATGATCAACATGGTCAATCGATTAGAAATATTCAACAACATGCTTATCACATCTATGTCACTGTTTTAAATACCGGTGAAACCATTTGGGATAGTGGATATGTTGTATCACCATTATCGACACATATTCACTACGCCGGTCCAGCATTTACTTCGGATACACGTTATACAATCAATATCAAATATTACACAACACAACAGTATGAAAGTCAATGGTATACTGCTCATTTTCGAACTGGACTTTTCTCACTTTCGGATTGGTCAGGTCAATGGATTGGTAGTGATGATATCAACATGAATCAATTACGAAAAGTCATCGATCTTAAACTAACGACAATTCAATCAGCAACTGCATTTATTAGTGGCATTGGTTATTATCAATTGTTTGTCGAAGGAGAATTAATCGATCCATCACGACGATTAGATATTGGATGGACAACTTATCAACAACGAACTTTGTATACGTCCTATGATCTAACAAGTGTATTGAATACAAGTCGATCAAAAGGTATTGGTATTACACTTGGTCAAGGATGGTACAATCGACAGCAATGGGTTATAGGTCCTGGTGCACGACCTGATCTTTCAAATCAATATGGTTCTCCTCGTGCTATTCTACAACTGAATATTGCCTATAAAGATGGAACAAATCAATCAATTGTAACCGATTCGACATGGTTAGGTCGAGAAGGTGAACATCGTTTCGATTCGGTTTATATGGGCACAACCATGGATCTTCGTGCAGCACGTTCTTGTTGGTCATGTGCTGACTTCACAGATCGATTTTCATTGTGGCTCAATGCTTCGATTTTACCATCACCAATTGATTATGCAGCTGGTGGTCAATTCTCCCTGCAAATCATGGATCCAATTCGAATCGGTCCTAATGCACTACATATTGCTACATCGGGTCGTCAAGGAAATATGGCTGGTGTACAAGGTGCTAGTTTGACTGATGGTGGTGTACTTAAACCTATTTCACAAGATTCCGTCAATGGACAAGTATTTGATCTTGGTCAAAATTTTGCTGGTTGGTGTAAAATCTCATCGATTCATGCAGCTAAAAACACGGTGATTCAACTTCGTTATGCCGAACTTCGATATTCTCGTGGTGCAAATGGGATCGGATTTGCAGGTATCTATTACGAAAATTTAGCTAACATAGCCGTCATGGATACAGTTGTTTTATCTGGCAATGGAAATGAAACATTTGAACCGGTTTTTACTTATCACGGTTTTCGATATCTTTTAGTCAATGGATATGATCAAGTCAACAAAGATACAGTCGAATGCTATAATCCACATACAGAAACGACGTATATTGGCAATTTTACTAGCGGTAGTCCTATTCTCAATCAAATTCAACATAATATTCTTTGGTCACAATTGAGTAATTCGATGTCTCTGCCAACGGATTGCCCACAACGAAATGAACGTCGTGGATGGATGGGAGATGCGGGTCTCAGCATTGATGAAACGTTATTCAATTTTGATTATGTGAATTTCTATTTAAATTTTCTAACAATGATAGCTGACAATCAAGCGCCTGATGGTGGCGTCAGTGATACAGTTCCGTTTACTGTTGGTTTTAGTCCAGCTGATCCAAATTGGGGTACTGCCTATGTAACTATAACATGGTTTTTGTATGAACATACGGGTGACAAAAGTATTCTTGAAAAATATTACAAAGGTATTCAAGCGTGGATTGATTGTCTAACTGGAAAATATCAACAAACAGGTCTAGCAAAAATGTACTACTACTGGGGTGATTGGGCATCGGTACAAGGCACGACGAATACTTCATTGGTTTCTTCATATGCTTATCTTCGTGATGTGAATACATTTGTTAATATGAGTCAAATTCTTAATCAAACAGACAATGTACAAAGATATTCGCAGTTATATCAACGATTAGCAACTGAATTTCATAATGTCTTTTTCAATGCTGCTACTGGCGTCTATCTTGATGGCAGTCAAGCAATGAATATCCTGCCTCTTGCTCTACCAAATGTCGTTCCACCGTCGATTCATACCGATGTATTAAATAAGCTCGTTAATAATCTTGCAACAAATGGTCATTTTACTGGTGGTATAGTTAGTGTAGCACCTCTCTATCCTCTTCTATCAAGAGAAGGACATCACGATCTTGCTTTGAATCTTTCAATGGCAATAACTTATCCATCGTACGGTTATATGTTCAATAATGAAATACAAAATGCAACAACAACATGGGAACTGTGGAATACATTACCACAAGGTGCATTTGCTTCGCTCAATCATCATATGTTCAATACAATAGGTGCATGGTTTTATCGATATTTAGCTGGCATTCATTTGAATGCACTTGAAACAATTACTATTCATCCACGAATGTCCTTTGATCCTGATCTATTAACTCATGTCGACACTGAAGTTGTGACAATCAAAGGACCAGTTCGAGTACAATGGAAACGATTATCTCGAAGTATTGTATCATTATCGACATCGATACCAAACAATGCCGACGCAATCGTATCATTTGATCGATTGATTGAAAAAGGACAATGTGTGAAATTGATGTGTGATAATGAAGTTATTTGGGTACGAGGAGAGAAAAATGACGAAGTGAAAATGTTGACTGAAGTAAATGGATTGAGCGAATTGAGTGAGGATAATTTAACAGGTGTAATGTCGATTCGTGCTATGTCTGGTAATTATAATTTTGTCGCCTATTGGGAATAAAATTTCTTTATTATCAATTATTTCTAACAGAATTCATTAGTAGTTCGCGTGTCATATAAAAGAAATATATTTATACTTTAATGGTAATTTTCTACTTACCAATGAGTTCGTCAGTATCTCAATATATGCTTATCTTTCTTCGATACAGTCACAAGATGCATGTATCTGTCAATGTCTATAGTCGAAGTATTTTTGGACCTATTCAAAATGGTATTCAAGTTATCGTTTATTAGTAACGGAGTATGCTGAGGTTGAGTTTTATGGATACTAAAATCAGAGATTATTATAAGATCAAACTTTTGATAGTTTTATGATTTGTATTTGCATTTCGCAATTTTTCTTTAGCTTGATCGGTCAATTGATTTCGTGCCAGATCTAATCGGTCAAATGTTCGATTGGTTTCAATTATACTGATAATACAATCGACACTTGTATCTGTTATTTCATTTTGTCGAATATTGAGACATTGCAAAGTTGAATTGTCTTTGATGGCTGTCATGAATGCTTGTAATCCACTATCACTAATTTTGTTTGCATCAAGTGAAAGTACGGCTAAAGTTTTATTTATTCGAAGAAGTGATGCCAATTTTTCAGCACCAATATCTGTTGTATAAGTTCGAGTCAATTTCAAACTAGTTAACGTTTGATTATGTTCGAGTGCATCGCATAATAAACTGACACCATTGTTCGAAATAGGATTTCCATGTAAAACTAAAGTAGCGAGAGTTGAATTCGTTCGTAACATTTTACTAATTTCTTTAGCTCCGAATGCACCGATGTGATTGTCGGTTAAAATAAATTCAGTTATTGTCTTATTCGTTGCCATCAACGAGGTAAATATCGATGCTCGTGCGTCATCAAGACCATTTCCACCTAGATGAAGAACTTTCACCGTAGGATTAGCTGCTAGTGCATCGAATAAATAACTTGCACCACTTTCTTCTATCAAATTTAGACCAATAATTCGTAGAGCATTCCAAACTCGATTGATACGTAACTCATCAGCGATAAGTTGTATGTCATCATTGGTTATTTTATCGACATAAAACGTAGCCGCTTTGCATAAACGCATTTGTCGAATGAGAATTTCTAATTTTTCATTTTCATAAACAGGTGTTTCATCTTCATCAAATTCGTCTCCATCTCCATCGAAAGCAGCCATTAAAAATAAAAAATTTGATAAAATCGAATGATTCGTTACTAACCGGCACAGTGATGTGTTTATAATGAATATATTTGCCGTTTCTTTCTCAACTACGTGTGAGTCACATTCTCTCGTTTTCTTGTTCTTTGTCAACAACATCATGCAATTACATCTGTTCTATTTATTTCGTTTTCTGATGAATCACATTACAAAAGAAAAAGATTTTTGCTCAAAACTTTATTAAACTGATGTAAGACCACCATCGATGAGAACACTTTGTCCAGTCATGTATTCAGATTCGTGACTGGCGACGAATGATACAAAATTGGCAATTTCATCGGGCGCTGCCAAACGTTTCAGTGGAGTATTTTGTACAAAACTATTTTTTACGTTTTCAACTGTTGTGTTTTCATTTGCAGCCAAGTACTCCAACGCACGATTTAATAGGGGTGTATCAACACTACCTGGACAGTAAGCATTCACTGTAATCTTGTATGGAGCTAGTTCTATAGCTGCATTTTGTGTTAAACCTCGTACACCCCATTTACTTGTAGCATAAGCACATATATTTGGTCCTCCTGTATAACCGGCAGAACTCGAAGCAGCAATAAGTCGACCGCCTTTGCCTTGTTTGATCATGATTTTAGCAGCTTCTCGATAGCAAAGAAACACACCACGGAGATTTATTGAAAGCAATTTATCCCATTCATCTCCACTAAGTTCAACTAGTGGCTTGCCTTCAAAACTACCAGCATTAGCAACCATAACCTACTCAAACAAACAAAATGAATATCACCTATATTATTCAAAAAACCTACGTCTAAACTACCCAAGTATTTTGAGACATCTTGCATCATTGATTCCACTTCTTTTTCATTCGAAACATCAGCAATAATCGACGTTGATTTTCGGCCAAGTTTTTCAATTTCTTTTTCAGTATTAATAAGTTCTATTGAGTTAGCTTTGATATCATTTACAGCGACATCAAGTCCATCGCGAGCTAATCGAAGAGCAATAGCTCGACCCATTCCTTGTGCTGCACCAGTGACCAATGCACAACGTAACATCTTCACATAAAATACAGTCGTTAATATAAACCTTTAAAAAAGCTTCTTTTTTTTGCATAATAACGCCATTCTGATTGTGCTTTTATTTCTTGTGTTTATTGACAATATCACTCTCAAGGTTACTGACATCATCAGTGTGAAAAAGTATATCCGAGCAAACGATAGCGAAAGGTAGCGCGTCTTTATTCAGAATATCAAACACAATTGCGTTGAAATAAAAATATAACGTCAGTGAGTATTTCTTTAAATAGATACAAGACTAACGATACAGAATCGAAGTTTTAAGGAAAAAAGAAACATATATAACTTAAGAAAATTGAATTCCTCCATCGATCATGACATTTTGTCCTGTCATATAGTCTGAGTCTGAACTAGCTAAGTAAGACACAAAATTAGCCACATCTTCCGGAATACTGGTTCGTCCGAGAGCAATTAATTTATTCGAATATTCTTCAATCACTTGTCCTTTTTCTTTTTTCTCATGTTTTGCCAAACATTCATCAATTAAATTCCACATGTCCGTTCCAACAATTCCTATAACCATTTATATCTTCAATATAACTTGCAAATGACAAAACAAATCATTTACCTGGACAATAGGAATTAACTGTAATCTTATATGGAGCCCATTCCATTGCAGCTGCTTGTGTCAAACCTCGTACACTCCATTTACTAGCAGAATAATGACTTAACATCGGAAATGGCCGATATCCAACAATACTACAAGCACCAATAATTTTCCCACCTGTTCCTTGTTTGATCATAAGTTTAGCTGCTTCTTTGTAGCACAAGAAAACACTACGTACATTGACCGCAAACATTCGATCCCAATCTTCTGTACTTAAATCAAGCAATGCTTTGACTTGTGCAATACCTGCATTGGCTACCATCACCTATCGTAAATAAAACACAAAAAAAAAACGATATTATTTTTATTTTCTAAACGATGGGGAGGAATAGCTGACATTTAGACTGCCTAATTCTTTCGATACATTTTGCATCATTGCTTCGACTTGTTTGTCATTCGAAACATCAGCAATCGCAGCAAATGATTTTTTGCCAAGTTTTTCAATTTCTTTTCGAGTATTATTTAATTCTGTTGAATTAACTTTAAGATCATTGACAGCAACATTAAGACCATCACGAGCTAATCGAAGAGCAATCGCACGACCGATTCCTCGTGCAGCACCTGTTACTAACGCATTACGCGACATTGAAAATCGTTGCCTATTTTTTCGGTGTACATTTATTTTGATTAATCAAGCATGAAAAAACAAATATAATTAAATGTTTTTTATTTCATTGACGTACTGCCAATAGTTATTAACGTAGCCTTCTTTGACGTGTTTGAGAAGAGCATTTTTTCTTGCTTGACAATATTTCGAATGATTTTGTAAAGTTTTTCGGATTGGTTCGAAAACAATTTCTTTGCTAAGATCTTGTTCGACACAATGTGTTAATTCTTCGCAAACGCGTTCTAAATCAGCTTGATTTTGTTCGAAAACAATCGATTGATTATTACTAACTAAATAATACGCAAATGGATATGTAAAAATCAACAATTGTCGACAATCTAAAAGAATTTCAAAAGCTTTTTCAATAATTTGTATATCAATCGATGATAATTGATCAACATTTCGTTTCAATTGTCGACGAACTTTTTTCAATAGCCGTCGTTCTAATTCAATTGAATGTTCATGATTTCGATATCGATCATGATAATGTTGGTATCGTCGGAGAGCTTCGACTTGTTCATTGGCATTTTGATTTCTCGTAAATTGATTACATTGTTGATGTTTTGACCAAAGTCCAAAACAGATCCAACAGAATTCATGTGAACAATTTCGACATGTCATATGATCGCAGCCGCCGTTCTTTTCAATGTCAATTTGACATTTCGGACATTTTTTCGTATTTATTTTTAACCAAATCAAATTCTGATTGTCATCGGTTAATTTCTTTTTCCATTGTATTAATAAATAACATTTAATTGGATCATGCCAAGATTCTCCACAGTGAAAACAGAACGATGTTTGACAATGTGAACAAGTAATTAATTGTGCATAATTGTATGAAGATGTGAGCGAAGTAGCATGAATTATACGGCCACAATTTTGACCTGGACACCAACGAGCACGAGGATTATTGTCGACGAATGAATTGAACATGATTTTCTCGTATAAATGTTTAACAGAATCGTTATTTTCCAAGAATTTGAAAATAATTTCTTCATCAACGAGAGTTTTACATTGAAATTTCGGACAAACAATATTTTGTGCATGACCTTGAGTGACAATTTGATGGATAATATAATCTTGCCAACAAGATTTACAAAATTGATGTTGACATTCAAGACTGAAGAGATCTTCTTCGCTATCTGAATAGCAAATTGAACATGCGTTATCATCATTAATCGCTTTCGTTTGTCGAAGAAATTCATCGGGATCTTTTTCATAGAACTGTTCGAGTAAACGTTGTTTATTCCATTTGAAACGATTTAATAAAAATATAACGACTGATTTTGATAATTGAAGAATATCTTTAACTTCATTGACATAATTCAACATTAGTTTTAAATATTCATCCGGCGTAATTATCGAATATTGAAAATTCGGTTTCGATTCATCACTTGGCGTTAATGGTTCGTCGATGTACGCCGTTTCTTGAGAAATATCTTCGTTGATTTCATAGAAATTTTCATCTATTGGTGATATTGGCTCATCGATTATTTCTGGTGTTTTCTGTACCACAGGTAGCAAATCTTTCATATTGTAAAAACATTCGTCGTCCTCACTTTCACTTTCACTCATATTTTTATGTTTGCCGGCTTTGAGAGAAATTTTTTTTCTTTGATTTCACAATCACTTATTTATTTCACATCGACTGCATGAGTCATATTGACTATACACACAAAAAATGAGTCACTGTATATGATTACATGAGATTACAAACGGTTGATGTTGGATTTACTTGATTACCGCCGATCACAATGGGCACATAGATTTTGATTTCTTTTAAAAATTTCAGATAGTCTTTCAATGTCAATGTAGTAGATCCTGATTTAGCAATATCATCTTTCAATGATAAGTACATGCCTTGTTGATTAGCTAGACACATGTTATAGGCTTGAAGAAGCACTTGTCCATTCATTCCGTCGAAAACTTCAAGTAATGCATCGAGATCTTTATCGAGAAGAAATGATTTCACTTGTTCTTCACTCCATTCAGTCAGACAATGCGGATATTCACTAGAATACGGTCAGATGATTTATTCATATGCTCAATGAAGATATAACTTACACAACTGGTCGTGGTTCTTTTGGTTTCTTAGCTGTTAAAACAGGTTTCTGAACAATGCTCTCAATAACAATAGGATCGTGTTGGATTTGTTCCAGTTTGTTTTCACCTGCACTAAGTAAATCGACTTGTTTCTTCAATGCTTGATAGGCTTTTTCGAAGCCAAGTTTTGGAAAATCGACATAGATCAATGCCGATGTTAACACTCCTAACCAACCATCAGCTTTATATTTCGGTGTCATGATTAATGGAATTATATGACAACGACGTTGAACAGCATAGCTTGCTTCCATTTTACAGAATGGACTTTGTTTATATGCATCTGACATACAGATGAAAACGAAATCTGAATTTTCAATAGCTTCAGCCATAGCATCAAATGTTGCACCATGCATCAATTGAGAATCGATCCAAACACGTTGTTTATCCGCTTCAAGTGAATGGAGAAGCTGATGGCATAGTTCTCTGTCACTATGTGAATAACTAATCATAACATCATATCGTTTTGATGTCGAAATGCTCGTTGTGGTTTTGGTTTCAAGTTCATTTTCAAGTTTCCATATAAATGCAGTCGCAACTCGTCGAAGTTCTTCTTTGTCCGATGATGTTAACGTTCGCAAATGATTCATAAACTGTTCATTATTCTTTAATTTCAATGCATAATCCTTATTAAATGCAAGTGCAAGGAGAATTTCGAGTGAAGGTAGTTTTGCTTTGAGTGGATCAAACTGATCTTCAAGTGCACAGCGGAGAAATAGTCGGTCACCTTCCTGTTTAATTAATTCTTCGCGAATTTCATCATGTTGTGCTAGTACTATAGACACAGAAAAAAAAACGTTTCATTTCGAATTAAATTCTGAAGTTATTACCTTTGAAACTTCGGATACTATTATGCAATCGTTCTATCGTAGGTTCACCACCTTTGATAGCGTTATCTATACCAGTAATGAAAACGGAAGCAATTCTATGGGAATTTTTCAATTGTTTTATATCAGCTTCAGTCATAATCACAGCTAAAATTCGATAGATATTGAAATGAATTTCAGTATGATCCTTGGATGTTTGTAAAAGTTTATCCATTAAATTAACTAAATCAAGATTTTTTAAATAAATGGCCAGATCAGTATCGACAGTAAAATAGAAAATTAACTGAAGTAACTCTTCCACGAACGATATAGCCGCTTCGTCGATATTAATCGGGTTCAATTCACTGATCTTTGTCAAAGCATCTTTGACAGTTAATATAATTTGTTCACAATCGTGACGAGAGGCGTCACTTGCAATTATATCACCACGATCGATTCGAAACAATACGTTCGTTAGATGTAATATAACTGTGCTGAATTGATCAGTCTGAACAATATACGGTGGTTGACATGCACTGTATTCAATAAGCCATTTATTAAACCATTTGAGATGATATTGTCGAATACGTTCAGTTATTTCAACACGGTGTTTACCTTCGTACCATGTTATTACATTTGGTATAGTTGCTAACATTTCACGTTCTTTGCCAACTAGAGAAGTCTGTTGTTTTTTTGCAGCATTTTCGAACATTTCTTGATATTGTTGTGAACATATCTTAGTTACATATTCTTCAACTAAATCATCATCATAATATGCCATTTTAAAAGTAGAATGTGAGAAAAATGGAGGTTATTTTTTTATTTTTACAATAATACACAAAAAAGAACAGAAAGAAAAAAAATATTGTTTTTATTTTTCTCGACAATTCTCCTTGGTAACATCCTCAACTAAGAGAACACACAGTTGTCGACACAGAATTCAATTGATTCGTAGTTGTAAATGGTACATAGATTTTAATTTCTTTTAAAAATGTTAAATAATCTTTTAATGTTAATGTTCCACGACCCGATCGATTGATATCTTCTTTGAAAGATAGATACATGCCTTGTTGATTATTGAGACACATTGCGTATGTTTGATGTATCAACTGACCGTTCATACCTTCAACAACTGGTAGTAAAGCATCGAGTTGTTTGTCGAAAAGAAATGATTTCACTTGTTCTTTCGTCCATTGATCGATACAATGTGGATATTCTCTAGAAAAAAATAAATATATTCGATTTGATTTGATAATAAAATTTTCAAAATAATTTACGTTGTTGCAGGACTTTCAATAGGAGTATTTTCATTTAAAATCGGTTTGAATATTGAATGACGATGGTGATTATTTGGAATAATTTTATGATGTTTGTTCGGAGCATCTAACTGAGTTTTTAATTGTTGATAAACTTTATCAAAATCTTTTTGAGAAAAATCGATAATTTCCGATGATGCTAATGAATTTGTCAATTGTTCGAGCCAACCATCGGCTCGATAATTTGATGTCATTATCAACGGAATAATATGACATTGCCATGCAATTGCATGACTGACTTGTAGTTTACAAAATGGACTTTGTTTGTAATCATCGGACATACAAACAAGAATCTGTTCACTATTTTCAATAACATCAGCAATCGTATCAAACAGAGCGCCGTATTCCAATTGTGAACCGATCCAGACATGATATTGATCGTTGTTAAGTGCCTCGACAATTCTTTGTGCAAGTAGTTGATCGCTGGACGCACAACTAATCATGATATCATAAGCTTTCGATGATGCTTGAGAAATTGAGTATGTGGATGAGTTCGACACTTGTTTGATTTTCCACAAGAGTGCAGCAGCAATTTGTCGAAGATCTTCATGCACCGATGAGATTAATGTTTGCAATTGATTAAGAAACTCAACATTCTTCTGTAATATTAGAATAAAATCGTTGTTAAATGAGAGTGCGAGCAACATTTCGAGTGCAGGAAGTTTAGCTTTGAGCGGATTAAATTGATCTTCAAGCGCGCAACGAAGAAAAAGTCGATGACCTTGCTGTTTAATCAATTCTTCACAAATGTCATCGTGCTGCACCAGTACTAAAACAGAAAAAGTCAATTTCCTCTGCCGGAAAATGTGAATAACGTACCTTTCAAACTTCGAAGACTGTTGTGTAATCGCGCTTCATACGGTATACCTCCATCGAGTGCGTCCTTAATAAAATTAATAAAAATCATGACGATTGTACTCGCATTTTTTATCTGTTGAATATCTTTTTCCGTCATAATTGCAGCTAGAATTCGATAGGCTTGTAAGTAAATCTCTTCGTCATTATCTGCTATTCGTATGATATCGTTGATAAGTTGAATGAGCTGTAAACTTTTCAAATACATAACAAGTTCATGATCCCATGTAAAATAGAAGAAAATCAAAAGACATGTTTGTACAAGAGGTATAGCTGCTGGATCGATTTTGTTTGCATTGTCATCTTTGATTGAAACGAGAATGTTCTGAATTGTATTTGCTATCTGATGAAATTGTTGACGAGTATGATCGCTCGTAATATGATCACCGAGATCGATTCGAAAGAAAAGATTTATTATATGAGTGATTAATTCATCCATGACAATTGTCCAAACGATGTACGGTGGTTGTCGATGACTGAAATCGTTCAGCCATCGATTGAACCATTTCAAATGTGTGCGTCGAATACGTTCGATGAAATCTTGTCGTTGTTCACCTTGATGCCAAGTGACTTCGTTTGGATAGTAGACAACGAGTGTATGTTGTTCATGAGAGAAATAATTCGGTTGTTCACGAACGATTCTTTCGAATGTTTGAGTAAATGATGATGAACAAATCTTATCGACGACTCGAGTGATTTCATCGGTGAATATTTTCGAATTTCGTTTCATTGGAAATTAACCAAAGTGTGAAATGAAGTCGTGCGTTTTAATTTGCTATTGATGCAGAAAGGAGAAGAAGCCGAAGAAGGAAGAAAATGTGTGTCGCTTCGTTTTTAATAATCCTTTTTATCACGCACAGATGAGAAGAGAAATAGAAAAGAATATTCTGGTATTAGAATACTAACTGTGTGATGTCATTGACAACATCAGTAGAGAGAGAGAAAAACAAACAGAAGGAAAAAAAGAATCTTCAGTCACGTATTAAATCTCATTTTTATTCTTGAAAACTCGTTATATTCCCATCAAAAATGTCCTTCAAGATTTTCTTCTGTCGAATTGTTTCCAAATATTTCTGATTTTCTACTACATCGGGAGCATCTTCAGGTAGACTTTTGAGAAATTGTTTAGTCGAATTCTCAAGATTTTCAATAGCTTCATCGAATTTCTCTTGAGCTGTATAAATCAATGCTATATTAAACATTGTGATTCCGGGAAGTGTATGATTTTCTGGCAAAGAAACCGCAGCAACTGCCAATGCTCGTGCATAATATTGTAAAGCTTCGTCATATTGGTTTTCTCGATAGTACATTAGACCAATATTATTATTCAATAGAGCAAATGACGCATGATTCGGCGGATAAACTTCTTGAAAATATTCGAGAGCTAATTTTAAGTATTTTAGAGCCTCTTTTGAACGCGCACGTTTAAGATACAGATTGCCAATGGTGTGATAGGATTTGCCTAATCCTTCGGGATTACGCGGAATGATTTTCTCTTGATATTCAGCAGCTTTGACATAACTCGCTAAAGCTTCATCGACTTTTTGGTCTACATAATAAATATCACCAAGTTCATCATAGGTTGCCATTAGTTCACGATAATGCGTATCGGGAAGTTGTTCCAGAACTCGAATTGTTCGAAGAAATGAATTGATCGCTGCTGGATAATTACGTAGGCGTGTATAGATCGTGCCGAGACTCTTCGTATAAACACTGACTGCAAGAAGATCGGGTGTTGTTGATTGGAGTTGGATTTCTAAAGCTTTGAGAAAATGTTCCAGCGATCGAGGGTAATCTTCCAAACGGAAATACATCGCACCAACATTCGAATGAACAGAAGATAATTCTGTTGACGTTGCCGGAAGAATCCGTTGAAAAGCTTTAAGACTTAGAAGATAATCCTGCAGAGCTAATTGATAATTATCTTGATTACGGCGTGACACTGCAAGTAGATGCGCAGCAAGTGCGATTGCTGCTTGAAAATCATCATTATCTTTCACTGTTTCATCGTCGAATGCGCATTGAGTAAATTGTTCACCGGATATTTGTTGATTATTAGCAATCATTAATTTAACTATGCTGACAAATGTCGATAGAGATGCTACTTCTTTTCTTGTAATGTCCAATATATCTTGAATAGCATCTTGTTCATCAGATTTGATCATACAAACGGAAATCATTGGCATGGAGAGATTTTTGTCAACTTTTGTTAAACGATACATATGATTAAAAGTTAAAAGAACCTTATCGGTTTCATTTTGTTGTCGAACACAGTTAAATCCTTCGGGTATTTCGAGACAAATAACAATTGGAATGATTTCATCGGATAGCAATGGTAATTGCCGAGCTAATTCCATAGCATGTTCTTGATCGGTTGTTGCAAATAAAAACTGAGGTAAAATAATAGTGTCAGCTGTTTGCATATTTTCTTGTAAAGAATCAAGATCAGTTCGTTTAATTGTTTGTCCAAGATAGACAAATCTTATGTCATCTGTTGATTCATTTTGAATTTGTTCATATAAATCTTGAATAAAAAATCGATAATGATAGAGAATATCCGGTTCGGGCGCGGCCAAAGCTTTGTTTAACATCTAAAATTACACAAGAGAATAAAAACTAGATCGCGCAGCGTTTATTACTTTCGAGAGAAAACATGTTCGTGAATACCAATGAATCGCTTGATTTTTCTTGTATGTTTTTTCGAATTCATCAATTATTTCTAATTCACTTTCGTTTCCTTCGTATTCACGTCGTGCAAGAGAGATCAAACCGGTGAGTTGATATTTTTCATCTTGTTTATGAAGAAGAATTTCATTTAAAATCAAATAATAGATAGTCGATGATTCGATCGTTGTTGCTCTCGAGCAAACACTTAAATAAATTGTCGAATCCATCGATATATGTTCGACATCGAGTGCAATTGATTTATAAATTTCATTCATATCTGTATAAGTACCTCGAATTTTCGAGGTTGTTGTTTGTTCGATATCTTCGTCTGAAAGAATATAAATCGAGAATATCTGTTGAAGATCCTCGATACGTGAAATAATCGATTGATAGAATGTCTTAGAAATAATTACGACCAATCGTTCGTTGTCAACAGTATTAATAAATGCAATACAGTCATCGATATCGTTGAAAATTTTAACAAAATTGACTAGACTTCGAAGATGTTGAACGATCGATTCATCGGGATTAGTTTCGTGTAGATAGATAAGAGTTAAATATTCGACATTGCCTTTTTCACGAGATCGACTAGCAATCGGTGATTCGGGATGTTCGATTTGTTCTTCTATAAAACGACAAGACAAAGGAAATAAATTCAAATGAGAGTTTGCCATTCGATTGTGTCGTTCTTACGTCGAACAATGCCTAATTGCGAGAGTAGTAGTTGTACTGCAGCATCTGCTAGCGACATTTCCATGGGATTGATTCGTACTATTGCATCACTTGAATTTGTCTCGTTTGGAGACAATTCGGAGCGTTGTAAAGATTCAGTTTGATTATTGGGAGCTGCTGAATTGAATAAACGATCGTTCTCAGCGGGTGTTACTGCGTGTGATGAGCGTGTCTGAGGTAAATCAATAGATTCATTGATTGATGCCAAGGTGGACAATTGAGGAGGACCTTTTCACGCGAATTAAACAATAAACTTCAATGAGAAGTTAAAGAGTTTTTGTTTTTCTATTTTACCATAAGTTCGTCTTGTTTTTTCAGGTATCGGTGCGACAGTATCTTTTGTTTCATTATCTGATTCAGATTTCTGACGTTGTAACTTAACTTTAGTAGAACTTTCCACTGTCTTTTCATCGAGCTCGCAAGATTTTCGAGACGAGTTTGAATTCGTTGTTTTCAACTAAATCAAAAACAACGAAATTCATTCATTCAAATTTGATTACGAAAATACAAACCAATGTCTCATTAAATTCACAACTAAATATTCGAGAAAAAAAACACACTTTTATCATAACAAAACAAAATCTTCGAGAAAATCCTACTCATAGCACGGTTTAGCAGCGATAATTTCTTCAATATGAAACAAATGTTTCGGTCGATTTCGATGAATGAATCCGTATGCACAACACGAGATGATTTCATCGTCGAGCAAATCATTGATATAGAATTTTAGTTTGATTTTTGATTGATTTTCATAACGTTGACATTTAAGTGTAAATTCATCTGAAGAAATTCTCCGAATTTGTATTTTACTGAAAA
>Ga0209914_1000323_pt1 | contig 67416 bp, 65 predicted proteins | sample ThiBiot_500_plan_FD_183949 | JGI IMG/M metagenome (GOLD analysis project Ga0209914, IMG submission 183949) | Wastewater bioreactor microbial communities from Cape Town, South Africa - Thiocy_cont_500_plan (SPAdes) | ecosystem: Engineered > Bioreactor > Thiocyanate-remediating > Anaerobic-Aerobic...
TTCACTTCCTTCAGATCATCCCGATATTAAAGAAACTAAAGAACATATCGAAAGGGTGAAAAATAAGCTATTATTGTATTAAATAGAAGAACAAAATGGAATGTATTGGATTAATAAAAGCCTGAAGAAGCATGAGAGATTCAAAACAAACAAATGATCGTCTTTATTCACGATTTTCTTTATTATTTTGATTAAAATAATTTTTTAAATAAATCTTTGATTTGAATCCGCCAGCTACTTAACTTTTCTGATGCTCGTCGAAGACGTGTACGAAATCCATCTGAGAATCGATCCCAAAAATCGCGATTCTTCATAGTTAAAGCAACAAATTTCGTAAAGTCTTCATCATTTAAATTTCCAGCAAGAAAATTCATCAATTCATGAATATTACAAATCGCCATGGTTCCCATTCGATTAGTAAAAGAACACGAATTGACACCGATTAGAATTCCATTTTTTTTAGGAGCTGAGTCGTTAGAATTCTCTGTAGTAATTTTATACTCATAATGCAAATCATTAATTTCATATGGGTCCACTTCAAAAACGTTATTCATAATACTGAAAGCGCCTTGTTTTTGTTGTTGAAGTTGTTCATCACTAGCTGCATAGATATTTGTAATAACATAACAAATAGGTAGATCCATTGATTGAAATCGTTTTAGAATACCTGCAACAATGTCACTGTCTACACGACCTCCAGCAGCAGCACAATAAATAATAAAAATCGGCTGAACCTTCAATTCTTTCATGTCATTGAACATATTATCAACATTGTCTATATCCAACCAATTGTCTATACCTTTCGTATCCCAAAAACGAAACGTTAAATCGCCTATAGTCGTTGATAATCCACATAAACCGGGTGTAACATGATCAATTTGAGGCGAAACAGGAATATCAAGATGTGTAATAGCCTTGATAAGTTGTGATTTGCCGATACCTGCTCGTCCAAAAACACAGATATCAATTGGAAGTAAACGTTGTTTAATTATCGAAGGGTGTAAATTGCGTTCTTTTGCTTCTTTATCAACGGCTGAACTCATTTTTTCTCCTATAAATTCGAATGATGATGTTATACTTTCAGTCGATGCTGCATCCACTTCTGTACTCGAATGAGGTATTAAAATTGGGCTAGTTGTCGTTCCGTCCATAGTATGAAATATCCTCTATCAACGTATATTTGTCGTGCTTTATATATTATTATAACAAACATTTCTTATCATTACTTTTCTTGATAGAAAAGCATGTTCTCTTGTTTATTAAATGATAATGACAAAATATACAAAAACAAAATGTCAATTCAATTCCGGGACAGTTATGAATAGCCAAACGACCATAAAAAATTGTTGTAATTTCGTCGCTTCATCAAATGTTAAAACATGTGGTACTTCTTGAATTGATTGTTTACTTGATTCAAAAGCTCCGCCAAGATAACTTTTCGATGTTTGACTGATTAATAAATCGGGTGCTAATTCCCATCCAGCATCGATGTCAAGAACAAAAAACGAAGCAGTATTCTTAATACTATCACCATTTGTTCGTACAAGGCATAAATTTGTTTATGTTATTAATAACTTGGTCACAAACTAAACAAACAATATTGATTCTCATTGAACCTCAAGAATATCATATAATATGAATTTTAAAAAATTTTTATATTGTTTTGTTTTTTGTGTTGTTGTCTTTTGTGTCAGTTTTTATAAATATATAAATACATATACGTATACAGTGAAACCTCTCTATAGTGGACAGCATTGTATGATAACGTTTGTGTTTTGTTTAGATAAGAAAACAAAGTCTCAAGATAGTTCTTTATACTTTCTTACATATATGTCATAGGATAAAAGTAATTTTTCTCTCAATTATATCAATGTGAAACCTTTGAAATAGTTTTGCGTTAATGAAAAAAATTCAAATGTGCTGAATTCTTGTGTTTCTCTTTGCCATTTCGTTAAAGCTAGTCGCAATGACAAGTAGTAATTTCTATAGTGTAGTATGGACAACAATGGGTGTGCTCGCATTTGGTATTGCTTTTAGTGTTGTTCTCACATTATATGTCAAAGAAAAATCAGCTCATGTAAAAACTTCGACTACAACAACAAGTAGATTTGTCAAACATAAATTCATATCATATTTTTATTATTAGACTATAAACAAGGGTACTACTGTGCAGACGTATCATCCTATACATTATGGTCAATAGTTAATAACGAAGTATTGACAATGAGTGTTAACACAAGTCGCTGTAATTTTACTTCTACTCCGTTGTATATCATTAGTTTAGCGGGAAGTACCAGTCATTGGGGTGCAGGTGGATATACAGCTGTTTCTTCTCCAACACCTAATTCATTTCAAGTTTATGCTCGTCCCATTGACAGTCGGACAATTCTATCCCTTTTCAACTTTTCTCAAGTATATAAATGGAGTGTAAACTGGTTCGGTATAACCAGAAGAACATCATTGGTTATATGAAAAACAGTTGATGTTTTAATAGTTATTCTCTTTTTTTTCTCTCTCTCTCATTCTTTTCTTTGTTCGAATATATAATCGTCCGATTAGACTGAACTGCGTCAGCACGAGATTCAACAGAAATCGGTCAGGTAGCCATGGTATCAGCTAATGTGGCACTTCCAACTTGAGCTGCACCAGTCGATGGTGATGCCATAAGATTACCCCAGTTTGCTGGCTCTGCAACATACAATACCTATGCAGCTTTTCGAAGAGCTGCAGTTGTGCCCAGCGATTTACTACTAATTTTTATCACTAATAAAGCATAGTATGCACTGCTTGTCATCAATGCATGACAAAACAGCATGAAAACAAAGATTTGTTTCATATTTATTTCGTTGAAGAATACTGATCTTCTGTTCCAACTGCATGCATATATATACGTACACCTAAACTCGGATGTTGCGCCATTTTTGTGCGCAACGGGAAAACAATTAATTACGTCGTTATGTAACCTACTAGATTTTCGAACGACATAAATCAATAACAATAAACTATACGAAGTAAAACAACGGATATATGACTCATTTTCGTTTTTTCTAGAAGAATCAATGGACGTTGGAAAATGAATTCTTTTTATTTAGCTTAAAAAATGCTATTTGTAAGCTGACAGCGAAAAACCATTCGTCATTTCTTCTTTGGTGTAGTAGTGCCAAAGCTAAAGTTAAACAGAGAAGCCGTTGAAGTAGTAGTTACAGGTACAAAATTAAGATTAGGAGTACCTAGCGTGAACATTGGCGTTGAAGCTGTTGATGAACTACTAGCTGTGGTTTTGGAATCAACAGTAGGAGTATGATCAATATCAGTCAATGACTTCTTTGAAACTGTCGATGGAGTTGTGAAATCATCATCAACATAAAACTCATCGACAAATAGTGTAATATCTTCATGAAGTATAGTATAAACTTTTTCCAATATTTCTTTCGTTTTTTGATACTGTTTTCGTTTGTTTTGAGTGAAATCATCATCGCAAAGATATTTATCAATTAAATCGGAATGTTCGATAGGAATTCGTCTTAAACGTTGTTGTACAAGTGGATATACAGTAAATATGCATCCTGCACGTAAGGATAATGTTACATAATCCATGAAACGTTTTGTTAGAAATTTCCAATAAGAATAAATACTTAAAAGCATTTGTTTTACTGCTTGATTATCGGATGAATCATGTTTATATGTCAACACATCATCATCATCATCAGTCACAGAAGCAATACTTGGGGCGGTACCGAAGTGGGAAATTGTAGCTGGTGGTGGCCCTTTGTATTTTTCAAAAATATACATGTAGGCCGTATTGTTTGTGTAGGGTTCATGTCGATCTAATTCGACTAAATCTTTCAATTGATTATAAACTGAATCTTTTTTTTCTTTGATTAATGAAACGGAAACCTCTCGAAATAAACCAATTAATTTAGTTAATAGAAAATTATCTTTGATTGCATTGTCTTCGGATTTTCGTACTTGAATAATTGTCAGACGAAAGCAATCGTTGATTAGACTTTCTGTTTCCATCCAAAGTTGATCGAGTTTTGCACAAATACATTTCTTTAAAATAGTACTTGAAAGAAAATTCGGTAATTGTTCACCAGCAGATTCTTTCATTTCGGCTTCCATTTTTGAGCAATAATCGGTGGAAAACAATTCAGCTCGCTGTTGTCTCAACTTAACTCTGTACGATTCAAATTTTTTATGCATAATATTCACCATTGTACCATGCCGAGCATCATTCGAACCCATTAATGGTGGTTTTAATATCGTTTCAACATACAAATCAACAATTTCATTGTAAACTGCTACACGTTCTGCACTTGTCCTGAATTGTGGTGGTAATTTTGCTAATTGTTCAGTGACCTCTTTCAAACGTATTCGAATATCATTTCGTAGTTTAGGAAATGTTTCTTTGACACGTTCTGAATAAACATTGGCCAAACGATTAATAAGTGCATTAATACCAACACAATTCCATCCTGCAGCGGCCGAAGCTGGGTGTTCTTCAAAGAATTGTCGTTCTTTTTCGTGAGCTTCTTGAATTGAAATATTTTCTTTCGAACCACGATTACGAACGGCAACGAAACCTAATTTTAAATGAAGTACATCACGTCGATCCATCAATAATTGTTGAACGAGCATATCTTTATCAGGAGCTAAATCAGATTTTGTTATGACACCAATTGTTCGTTTTCCTGCTGGATCAACTTCACGAGCTAATTTAAACGATTGGACAGTAGCTATATCAACATTAGCAGGAAATACACAGAGAATAACACTGCCTTCTTGTTCGATAAATTGACGAATTAAATTTACTGTTTGATCATAAATATCTTCGGGTTGATCAGCTATTGGATTGTGTGCTATACCAGGTAAATCAACAACTGTCAGATCTCGTACACTTGGATCTTCGACTTGTAGTTCAATTATATCTTTGACTACATTTTTATGATCACCAGCTAATTTCTTAGTTTCTTCTTCGATATATTTTGGTATGACTACGTTAGCTTCATCGAGTAGAACCTTCTTACTACCTTCAGCTTCTTGATAGACTCGATAGAGACGTCGTTCATCAGATTTACGAAGTCTCAACACTAATGGACATCGAGTAACAATTCCATTACCTTTAGGTAATTCGACCATTGATAATGATTCTAATAATGATGATTTACCACTTGATTGATCACCAACAACAATAACACTTGGAAATTCAATGCCGTAACTGTTCGGTGCTAATAAAACTCGAGCTTGATCAATTTTGTCCATCAATGGACGAATCTTTTCATCGTATGTAGTAGTGAATGTAGACATCGTATTCAAAAAGTGAATTGAAAAATCTAGAAGATGTTGAGTATTTGATTGTGGTTGTAAATATATACTGAAGAACTGGAAAAATACCCACTCATAATTTGCTTAGGTTACTTAAAGAAAAGAATAAAAACAAACTGAAAAAAAAAAGTATAACAAATAGCTATGCGGGGTAGAAAATTAATGCTTTTGTTGTGTCAATAAAAAAGTCTCAAGATAAATTTTGTAAACGTGTAAAATTTAATAGAACGAAATGCAAATAACTGATAAGATAGATCCACTGACATTTGTGTATAAAAAGTGATAAAAAATTTCAATGCCAACACAACTGAAGTAAGTATTGTTGATCCTAAAAGATAATATCCTGAATCGACTTGTCAAGTTTGTTTACTATAAAATGTTAAAAATGATAAAGCTCCATTGATTAAATCAATTACAAACATAATAATAATTGAACGTTGATCAACAAGTGATAGATCAGGTTAAATATGACAATCGAATGTTATATTCGATATTGATTGTTGAATGGAATGAAAATTAATTTACTTTTCATCTTTTAAGAGTCGGTCCATAGCGACCATCTTTCGATTCAAATTACAACTCTAGCATGATTTCATGTTCAAATATTGATTTAATTGAACAGAATTCGATGAAGTCCAATGTTATTTTCCTATCATAGAAATGAGAATACAACATCAATGGGAAACCGTTGAAATAATTTCGATTTAATAAAAAAATATGCAAATGTACTGAGTTGTTGTGTTTCTCTTTGTTTCTATTTGCCATTTGATTAAAACTAGTCGCAATGACGAGTAATAATTTCTATAGTGTAGTATGGACAACAATGGGTGTGCTCGCATTTGGTATTGCTTTTAGTGTTGTTCTCACATTATATGTCAAAGAAAAATCAGCTCATGTAAAAACTTCGACTACAACAACAAGTAGATTTATCAAACATAAATTCGTATCTTATTTTTATTATTAGACTATAAACAAGCGTACTACTGTGCAGACGTATCACCATGTACATTATGGTCAATAGTTAATAACGAAGTATTGACAATGAGTGTTAATACAAGTCGCTGTAATTTTACTTCTACGCCGTTGTATATCATTAGTTTAGCTGGAGTTACCTATCATTGGGATGCAGGTGGATATACAACTGTTTCTTCTCCAACACCTAATTCATTTCAAGTTTATGCTCGTCCCATAATCCCTCGGACAATTCTATCATTTTTCGACTATTCTCAAACATATAACTGGAGTGTAAACTGGTTCGGTATAACCAGAACAACATCATTGGTTATGTGAAAAACAGTTGATATTTTAATCGTTATTCTCTTTTTTTCTCTCTCTCTTTCATTCTTTTCTTCGTTCGAATATATAATCATCTGATTTGATCACATTTTGTTTTTAGTGACATTAACATGGAAAACACGACTGTGAAAAGTCTATGCTCGATATGTGAAAAACAAACACGAACTTTTAGTTGTAAAGGATGTTCAAAAGAATTTTGTCGAAATGATTTTACGAAACATTTTGATACACTTGATAAACAACTTGATCAAATTACCAATGAACATAATGATATTATACAAAAGATTTCGATACATAAAACAAATCCAGATCGAAGCCCATTATTAGATAAAATTAATGAATGGGAACAAAATTCAATTGAAAAAATTCGACATATTGCTCGAGAATATCGAAATAAATTAATAAAAGGTGCGAAACGATCGATTGGTCAAGTCGAAAGTGAATTACAACATGTCGGAAAGAAAATCAAACAAATTCGTGACGAAAATGATTTTAATGAAATTGATCTACAACAATGTCAAGAAAAACTCAAACAATTAGAACAACAACTAGCGAATCCACCCAATACTATCATCGAAAAATCCATGGAACTTATTAATCAAATTCCATCGAATTTAGCATTCGATAAAGGTTTCGTTAGATTTAATTTCAAAGAAAAGATGAACAAATTCGTTGATATTTAGATTCGAAATGGAAAAGAAATGGTATTATTGTTGCCGGTAATGGTCAATTAGATAATCCTCGTGGTATATGTGTTACTGATGATCAAACACTTTATGTTGCTGATCGTGGACATCATCGAATTATGCAATGGAAATTAAACAGCAAACAAGGTCGAATTGTTTTTGGTAATAAAACACCAGGACAAGCATTAAATCAGCTAAACAGTCCGAATGATGTGGTTTTCGATAAGAAAACAAATTCATTAATCATTGCTGATCAAGGAAATCGACGAATTCTACGATGGTCACTCAATGAAAACACACAAATAGGAGAAGTTCTTATTCCGAATATCAGCTGTTCAAATTTAGCTATTGATCAAGAAGGATCGATTTATGTCTCAGATAATGTTAAACATGAAGTTAGACGATGGAAAAAAGGTGAAAAAGAAGGTACAATCGTTGCTGGTGGCAATGGACAAGGTCGTCAATTGAATCAATTGAACAATCCAACTTATTTATTTATTGATCAAGAATATTCATTATATGTTACCGATCAGAACAATTATCGTATTATGAAATGGGCAAAAGACGCTAAAACAGGACTTCAAGTTCTGTCTTGTACTGGTTCTATGAACCGTCAAGCAACCAAATGGTCTGAAATAGCCGGAGTATTTGTTAATTCTTTCGAACAAGTTTTTGCTGCTGATTCAGATTTAAATAGAGTCGCGCGTTGGCATAGAGATCAAGAGAGTTCAAATATAATACTTCCACAAAATCCAACAGCAAAGACAGAAACGGGTTCCAATGGTTTTACAAGTTTAACTTTTGATAATGCTGCAAATCTTTATGTCACAGACACTTTTAATAATCGTGTACTTAAATTTGAAATTGATTTTGATTAGATATTCTCTTTTTTTTGTTGTTTTAATGAAAATATTCTTTCGTTCTTGTCTTCATTTGAATATATATATATATAACCGTCTGATTCGATCACGTTTTCTTATTAACCATGGACAGAAAGAATTTGAAAAGTTTATGTTCGATATGTGAAAAACACACGCGAACGTTTAGTTGTAAGGGATGTTCAAAAGAATTTTGTCGAAATGATTTAGCTCAACATTTTGATACACTCGATAAACAACTCGATCAAGTTACCAACGAACATAATGATATTGTACAAAAGATTGCTATTCATAAATCAACTCCTGATAAAAGTCCATTATTAGATAAAATTAATGAATGGGAACAAAATTCAATCGAGAAAATTCGACATATTGCTCAAGAATATCGAAATGAATTAGTCAAAACCGCGAAACGATCGATCGATCAAGTTGAAAATCAATTAGAAGATTTAGGCAAACAAATCAAACGAATTCGACAAGAAAATGATTTCAATGAAATTGATTTAAAAGAATATCAAGAAAATCTTAAACAATTAGATGAAAAATTCGAAAATCCAGCGAATACTTTAATCCGACGATCGACTAGTCTTCTTGATCGAATACCATTGAGTTTATCATTTCATAAAAATTCCAAATGGAAACAAAATGGCGTACTTATTGCACGAGGTCCTGAATTAAAGGGTCCATCTAGTATATGCATCAGTGATGATCAGATAATTTATGTTGCTGATCGTGGACATGATCGAATTATGGAATGGAAGGTCAATTCGAAACGATTTCGAACAGTTGCTGGTGATAAAAAACCAGGAAACGCACTAAATCAATTAAAAATGCCAAACGACGTGGTTATTGATAACGAAACAAATTCACTAATTATTGCTGATCTAGGAAATCGACGAATTATGCGATGGTCACTCAGTGAAAATACACAAGCCGGTGAAATTCTTATTCCGAATGTTAATTGTTCAAATTTAACTATTGATCAAGAAGGGTCGATTTATGTTTCGGATAGTTCAAAACATGAAGTTCGACGATGGAAAAAAGGTGAACAAGAAGGTACAATCGTTGCAGGTGGCAATGGACAAGGTCGTCAATTGAATCAATTGAACAATCCAACTTATTTATTTATCGATCACGAATATTCGTTATATATTACTGATAAACAGAATTATCGTATTATGAAATGGGCAAAAGATGCTAAAGAAGGAATTGTCGTCGCTGGGAATGGTAGCGCTATTCGAAATGAAATCAATCTATATGCTGAACCAAGTGGAATCTATGTCGATCGTTTCAATCAAGTTTATGTTGCTGATATAATTAAGAACCGAATTGTACGTTGGTGTGAAGATGAAAAACAAGGTTGTGTGATTTTAGCAGCTGATTCACATGCATATACAGCAGTTGATTATGACAGTATTGCGAATTTTATCTTTGACAACGAAGGAAATCTTTATGTAATTGATTATGCGAATGATCTTTTACTTAAATTTGAACTTGATTTTGATTAAATATTTCGTTTTATTGTTGTTGTTGTTGTTGTTGTTTCTTCTGAATAATGAATAAAATTTCTTCTTTTATTATTTAACCATCTAATTCGATTACATTTTTTCTTCAGTGATTCAAGATGGAAACTACGACTGTGAAATGTTTATGTTCGATATGTGAAAAACAAACACGAACTTTTATTTGTAAAGGATGTTCAAAAGAATTTTGTCGAAATGATTTTATGAAACATTTGGATTCATTCGATAAACAACTCGATCAAATAACAAACGAACATAATGAAATTGTACAGAAAATTTCATTGCATAAAACAAATCCAGATCAAAGTCCATTGTTAGACAAAATCAATAGATGGGAAGAAGAATCAATTGAGAAGATTCGACATATTGCTCAAGAGTATCGAAATAAAATACTGAAAACAACGAAACGATCGATCGATCAAGTTGAACATCAATTAGAAGACTTAGGCAAAAAGATTAAGAAAATTCGACAAGAGAATGATTTCAATGAAATTGATTTAAACCAATGTCAAGAAAAACTCAAACAATTAGAAACTCAATTAGAATCACCAGCTACTAGTTTAATTCAACGATCAACATCTTTGATTAATCAAATTCCGTTGAATTTGTCCTTGAATAAAAGTAATTTGAAGAAAAATTAGTTGGAGAAATGTTCATGGATTCGTATATTTTTAGATTCGAAATGGAAACACAACGGCATTATTATCGGAGGACATGGTAAACTAATTAATCCATGTGGTATGTGCATAACCGATGATCAAACACTTTATGTTGCCGATCGTGGACATCATCGAATCATGGAATTCAAACCGAACGCATGGCAAGGACGAGTAGTTATTGGCGGTAGAGATTTAAATCAATTACATAATCCGAACGACGTGGTTATTGATAAAGAAACAAATTCATTAATCATTGCCGATCAAGGCAATCGACGAATTCTTCGATGGTCACTCAATGAAAACACACAAGCAGGAGAAGTTCTTATTCCGAATATCAGCTGTTCAAATTTAGCTATTGATCAGGAAGGATCGATTTATGTTTCGGATAATGTTAAACACGAAGTTAGGCGATGGAAAAAAGGTGAAAAAGAAGGTATCATTGTTGCTGGTGGTAATGGACAAGGTCGTCAATTGAATCAATTAAATAAGCCAACTTATCTATTTATCGACCACGAATACTCGTTATATATTACTGATGAAGAGAATTGTCGTGTTATGAAATGGACAAAAGATGCAAAACAAGGAATTATTGTTGCTGGTAATGGAAGTGCTAGTCGAAATGGAATGAATCCGTTATCTGAACCAACTGGAATCTACGTCGATCGTTTCAATCAAGTTTATATTGCAGATTCGCATAAAAATCGAATTATACGTTGGTGTGAACGGGAAAAGCAAGGTTGTATAGTTGTGAACAGTGATGCAAAGAAAAATATAAGAGATCATTTGAATGGTCTGAGTAGTTTGATATTTGATCATGATGGAAATCTTTATGTCAATGATAATTTAAATGACCGTATAATTAAGTTCGAAATGGATTTTGATTAATTGCTGTTTTTTTTCTAAATCTTTTATTAAACTTTATTCTAATCCGTCAAATAATGCTGAATAATAAAGAAAGAGTTCTAAACTATATGAACACACAATATAAAGATAAAAAGATCATATCATATGTTCTTGAGCTTGAGCATATTCAACAACAATTAATAACGTTTGTTTACTTTTGGACTCAGTCGATACCAAAAATATAATTCAAGTATTTCCATTCGTTCAAGGTTATAACGTGTAAGAATGATTTCTCAACGGTTTTTCCTTCATAAAATAATAAGCAACCGCAAACTATTTCATTAATTCTAATGTTAATGATTATCGGGTCATATTCTTCAGGGTTTGAGCTTAAAGACTACGTAAACATACAATGGCTAACTGCTGGATAGAGAATGTAGAATAAGAAAAATAGCGTTTGTTCGACACAATCGAGTTTTGTGTCAGGAAATTTCAAGATCCTTTGACAGCACATACGATATTAAACCATTTCGACATTTTAATGGCATAAATGTCAACATTGATTTTTTAAGTAATACACCTTCGATAATCAAGACCATGCCAAATGCTATTTCGTTGATTCTAACTATCACAATAATTACATAATAGTCTGATACTTGAGGAGTCAACGACGACACGAACAACACTCAGATCTATCGATACGACTGTCTGTATTTGGTCATAATTTTGCCGCTTATGGACCGCACTATTAAGTAAACGGTCAGTATTTGCCAAAAATATTTGACACAGTAATACGGCATCGTATACGAACCGTATTGTTTGACATGGGCAGGTAACTTATTACTGGCCACAAAGCTTAAAAACTTAAATAAAAAATTTCTTTAACCATTTGCTTTGGTGTTTTTGGAAATCGAAACGTGATCGATAATCTGAAACAAAAAAAAATCATTACTTTATTTTTTCGTTTTTTTTGTCTTTGCACATCGAACCACTCTTTTATTACCATAATCAGCAATAATGATAGTTTCATTTGTTTCACCAATGTTGACCCCCCAAGGAGAAGCATTGAAAACAATTTGTTGTTGAACTTTTTTATTTCCACCGACAAGTGTAGTAGCATTTGGATTCCATTTTGAATCATCATAAAAATTTGATAATTTTACTAAGATCAAAATCTATGATATGACTTGTTCAAAGAATATTATGATGAACTTACAAGAAGCAATCTTGACGCTAATTTCCTTAATTAATGGTGATTCTTTTTTTTTATCTCAATATGTTTTTTGTGCTGTCTGTTGAATAAGCTGGATCAAATTTTGTTCCCATTGATTGATTGATTGTTTGTTTGAGTATATTTCTTTGATTTTCAATAGGATCTAATTGTTGACGAAGTTGTTTTTAAAAGTTTAATCGAACATAAAACTAAAGAAAAAGAGAAAATTATAACTAATACAGAGAAAGAAAAAAAAGCCTCGTGATCAAATTCGATAAAACAATGATAAAATGTGTTAGGTTCCTGTTCGTTTTCGACACGAGAACAACAACATCTGAATATACATAGAAGGCAGTAAAATTCTTTTCCATTTCTCTTGCGTAATCAAAAATTTATTTTCGATGGTTCAAAACAAGTACATAAAATGAAAAGTTCAAGCATTATAGAGAGCGGTAACTTCGGATGCTGTAAGTTCTCGTGCATAAACATAAAATTGATCCAATGAACCAACGAATTGACCCATATGTATCGTACCAGTATTACATACATTTGTTCCATTTAATGAATTTCCCAATGTAATTGTCATTGGTGCATTGCCTGCTTGAAAGCTATACCCACTAGTTGAATTCTGCAAGGTTCCATTGACATAAAGACGTTCACCTCCGGTAGGTGAATAGGTTCCAACAACATGTGTCCAAACATTAGCAGTGAGCATGGGTCCTGTTAATGGAACAGTCGAATTATTCCAACTATTAATTGCAATGCGTCCAGTTGATGTCAAACCCATAATAGGTAAACACCAGGCACCAGTTTGTGCGCCATCGATGCGATTACTTAAATGCATAATAGTTCCACCGGTAAGATTTGTTGGATTGATCCAAATTGCAACTGTATATGGCCAATTGCTTGTACCCAAACGTCGTAAACCTGTGATTTGAATATAAGAAAGCAAGCCTGATAATGTCAGAGCATTGTTGACTCGACCAGAACTTGTAAACAAATAATTTGTGCCAGTTCCATTGATTTTCAATGGGCCTGAATCAAGAAGTGAATTTGTATCGAACGGAAGAAAAGCAACAAGTGTAGCATCATTTAAAATTTCTGTTGCATTCTTTGCATGACCAAAATATGCAATCGAATCGAGATAACCATCGAAAAAATTATTTGGATACTCGACACCATTTGTTCCAATCGTCAAATTACTAAAATAAACAACAATAGATTCTATTCTATTTTGAGAGAATAAAACAAGAGTTTACCCTGTAGTGTCCTGATAAGGTCCTGCTGGACTACGTGACACATCTAAATAACCATTAACATAAACGAATTGAGTGCGTGTTGATATATCATAAACATAGGACTAGAAAAAGCATTTCATTACTATTAAATTATTTGTTCTCTACGCTACGTACCATATGATACCATTGATTAGTAGTTAACGTCTATGAAAAAGAAAATAATTCTAGAATCTAGTGTATGTTGAATAACTTACGATGTTTCCAGAAACGTCGTCATTGTAAAATCCAAGATAAATAGTTCGATTTCGAACGATGATATGCAACGAACGATCGGGAGTGTTCTGTTCATATTGTCCAAAAAGTGCATTATCACGGCAACCACTTCCATTGCAAAGACTCTGTGGATTTATCCATGCTTGTATCGTAAATGATGTATTTGCCATATTAAGAAATGGTGGACTACTGATTGTGATTGATTGATTTTGGCTTTTAATTAATTGAATACACGAACCAGCACCATTGTAACCTGGTGATGAAAAATTTGGATTATTTAATCCATATCCATTGAAATTATTGTAGAGATCTTGTAGAGTATTGTCAAAATTCCAGAATATTCGAACAGCTAAAAAGTCAATCGATCGATCGATCGAATATTTTTTTATAGTTACTCAATTTAAAAATACAAACGTGTCTGACAAATCGGACCAGCCCACATATTATCATCACCTGAAACAAAATATTTGCTAACACTAAAATAACTCGGTTATGATTGAGATAACTTACAAGTACATGTATCTGGAGCCGTACAATTTCCACCATTTAAGCACACCGGATTACAAACAGCTAAACGATAAAATTTCTTTCTTGCAAATACAATTGTAATTCTTACGTATTTGACAAGCATTACCCGTCCATGAACTATTGCTACTACAAGAAAATAGATATGAATATTAATCTCACATTAAGATAAATATAGTTTTATACGAACCAATTACAAACATTCGTAGCTATACATGTTCCATTATTTTGACAAGTAGGAGTACAAGTTGGTGTTGTACATGTTGCACCAGTCCTTTCAAAAACAAACAAACAAATAAGATCAACTACATAGAATTTTTTTCTCTTGTTACCATCCAGTTGCACATGTGCAAGTATTAGGTGCAGAACAACTACCTCCATTTTGACAAGCATTTGAACAATTAGCTAAATTACAAGTCGAACCATGCCAACCGTTCGAACATTGGCAAGTATTGGATGCAGTACATTGACCATTAACACATGAAGGATTACATGGAGCTATCAAAGAAAATATCAGGATCATATTACGTCATTCTCAAAAGAACACTTACACACAGTAGTTGTTGGTGTTGATACAACAAAATTCAAAATAATTGCTGGGATTAAACCAGCAGCTAATACAGCACATCCTACTAAGAGAACTAGCAGACAGCTCGGTCGGTTTGTTGACGCGACGACTGATTGACCTGATACTTCGATAAAGTGCTGCTTAGTCGGTATCGGACGTGGAAATTGTTGTTGTGTCATTGGATTCTAGTCATATGCAAATATCAAGAATTGAAAAGAAAACAAATTTTTGTCAATTTACTTTTGGAAAAACGAGTAACTTTTGCACATAAGGTGTATGACCGATGTTTGCCATTATAATCGAAATGGTTAGTAAATGTCTCGATCAGGCGACTTTTAACACTGAATAAATGCACATTAATTATGTAAAATGTTTGCATAACACTCTTACAGTAAACTAAACTGTAAAAATAGCTGCCGACAGCTAAGCAAACATTGTATCAACATTGACATTAGGAGAAAGTCATTAGTTATTCAAATTAAACGAAGAACAACAAATAGTTAATGTTGTTTTGTTTCTTTTGATGGCGATGTTTCGATCGAGAGAATATATTCTCAAAAAGTACTATGAAGAACTCTTCAGAGTTTTTGTTTCCTACCAACTAAATTCTTTATCTTTAAAAGAAAATAATATTTACAAAATATATCATAAATGATTGATGTGATTGTAGTTTATTAACTTTTGACAAAATACTGATTTCAGTCGTTATTCATTCTTCATAAGAATAAAACATGAATGAACATCCTTGTAGACGTAAAAATGTTCAATTGATAGCAATTGGTATTATTTTATTGATAGCAACATGTATTATTATTATTCTACCAATTCTATTGACAAAAGAAAGTATACAAATTGAGACAACATCACTAATTTTAACTTCGACACGTTTGACAACCGTACGAACAATAGAACATCTAAAGAATAGTACCGTTCGAAGTTGGAATCAATATGGTATTACTATTGCTGGAGGCAATGGCCAAGGAAATGAATCGAATCAATTATCAAAACCAATCGGGATCTATATCGATGATAATGACAAAAATCAAACAATATATATTGCAGATTCTGGAAATAATCGTATTATACAATGGAAATCAAATGAAAAAAATAGTCGAATTGTTGCTGCTGGAGGAAACGGAATAAATCAATTGTCAAATCCGACAGACATTGTTCTTGATAAAACAAATAAATCATTGATTATTTGTGATTCGGGTAATGCAAGAATTGTACGATGGTCAATTGAAAATTTTGACAATGAAAAAGTTATAATTTCGAATAGACATTGTTTTAGTTTAACAATTGACAATGAACGATATCTGTATGTATCAAATCCGAAAGAAAATGAGATTAGAAAATGGGCATTAGACGATCCTAACAATGCTGGAATTGTCGTTGCAGGTGGAAATGGGAGAGGAGAGAACGACAATCAACTAAATTATCCGACATTTATTTATCTCGATGAAAATTCATCTCTTTATATATCCGATCGAGATAATAAACGAATTATGAAGTGGTTCAAAAATGCAACGAAAGGTAATATCGTCGTTCAACATGTCGGCAATTTACTTTGGGATCATTTAGCTCAACCGTCGGGTATTATTATCGATCGTTTCGATCAAATGTTTACAGTCGACAGCGAAAAGAATCGTGTCGTACGTTGGAATGTTGATCTTGAAAGTAATGGCATTATTGTTGTTGGCTTTGGAAAAGGTGTCGATATACATCATTTAAATAATCCTAATGACATGTCATTCGATAAAGATGACAATATTTATATTGTTGATACAGACAATCATCGTATACAAAAATTTCAAAATTCTATCGAAAAAAACGTCTCCATCGAGTAAGCCGATGATAGAGTTTCGTTGCATGAAATTCATTTGTATAAAATGATGATGGTGAAATGTAGAGTTTGTACAATATGACTTGAGGCAAATAAGTTATAAAATAGGAACTCAATAAAAGATAACGATGCCAACTAATACTAAAATCTTGACAAGCTAATGAGAATGAAAGAATAAATTGAGGCGAAGAAAATAATTGTGGTAGCATGGTTAATAACGGTGGAATGATTAACTCACGTTTTTCAATGATTAAATTCATATAAATTCGAATAATAGTACTACGTTTTTGTTTATTCTGTTTATCTTTGGCCAAAAGTCTAATTCGTTTTTTAATAATTAATACAATTAAAATAATTGTCGAAAGAAAATTAATTACAAATGGAAGAATATAATTCAAGATATTATTTATTTGATTATAGGTACTAACAGCTATGGAATACGATGTTACACACCATGTACTATTCATTGTCAATGATGCTTTCGGATCTTCTATGGATTGATAATAAATAACTTCATTAAGATCGAAAATAAGAATACAAAGAATAATTGCAATAATAATACGTTTAGCAATTCGTGGACTTTTTAACCAAGTACCTTTAATAAACCAAGTGACATAAACTCGTTCGATAGCAACCATACCCATAAGCCAATAACTCATTCGACATAGACACGAAAGTAAATATGAAATACTTTTACAAAGAATTGTATTGATTGAATGATGAATAATAAGACCTTTCATACTGAATACAATATGAAGAAATTTACATACGAGAAGTAAAAGTGTCAATTGATTGATAATACTTCCAATACGTAGATAATGTCCAATGCCAACTGCTAACGGTTGTGGTCGATTGAATGTAACAAAACAAAGCATATTATTCATTAAACCGATAGAAAATAGAATAATTGGAATAATAATTAATGCGACAACGAAAAATCGTTGTACAATAATCGATGTTGAATGTAGATCATTGGTTAGTAGAGTTTCGATTGTAAAACTAAATAATTTCACATTGTGTTGACATATACTTCCATAGTAACATCTGGGACATAAACAGATAAAATCAGTTCGATTTTGTTGATCACCATGTAGACATTGTCCACCGGCTAAACATGGACTCGGATTACATTGATCGATTTTACGATTATATCGAAAACATTCAGCATGATGATATTGATCACATTGACAAAAGTAATCGTTATCATGAAAACAAAGAATCGATGAACATAATAAATGATATTGAAATATCATTTGTGTTTGATTGAAATTAATGGATGTAAATCGATCCTGTTCGGACAGATCGTGTAAATTGCTAAAATTCTTTGAAAATGCCAGTGATGTATTTGGACAAAAGTTAGTTTTATTGATTTCAATTGTGATATTCATTTGTCGAATATTTTTCGATGTGCTGTAGAGAAGAAAATAATTTGGCTGGTCAAGATTAACGAAGAAATTGTTTGTTGAATGAAATTGATGATAAACTTTGAGTATACCAAATGGAGGTAAATAATAATTATTATGATATATTTCAATAATATTCGATGGTAAACCTTGATAGACTCGTTTTTCTTTTAGAATTATATCAAGTGTTTGATTATGAACATCATATAATTGTATAATCGATGAAAGAATATAATTTGATTCGATAGAAAGAAATGAAAAGTTTCGAAAATCAATTTTTAATATAGCTGAATCGATTTCACAATGTTCACCAAAATATTCTTTTCTACATTGACACAGATAATCTCTTTGTGATAAAGCATCAGGATTAAAAATACATGTTCCTCGATTGTCACCACATGGATTTCGATGAACACATGTATGATTTAGATGACATGTTGGACCATATAGATCAATTGGACATAAACAAATCGATTTTGAAGATGAAAGTTGACGTTTTAGAGCGAATTTAGAACAGATTAATGATGATAAATGAATATGTTCACAATGTTTACCAAATGTTTGTTGATTACAATGACAGTAGTATGTTGATAGATTTTGAATGGAATTCATAATTGGATGACAGATACTGTTGTGAAGACAAGGATTCGATTGTTGACAAATATGTTCTTTTGGTAATACAAGAGAATTGTTTTCAAATGTTAAAATTTTAACAAATCGATATGAAGGTAAAAATGGAAATTGTATTTGATATTTCCAAATAGCAAGGAAACTGATAGGCAATCCAGTTCGAAGAATATAAGCTTCGAATTGAATATGATATTGATTTGATAATAATTTTGGTCGTTGATAAATCAAATTAAATCGATATTTTTTATTGTTTTCTTTCGAATGAATTGACAATGAATGAAAAACATGATGATCAATAATTTGATCATTTGATAATAGATAAGCAACGATTTGAAGAGCATTTGACGATAGATTTTTAAAACTAATGATAATTGTAATTCGATCACTAAAATATTGACAAAATTTCCCGTATAAACTCGGTGGACAGAAACATTTGATTTGATTTGTTCGAGGGGTGGTAATTGCTACTCCTCGTCCACAAATCCATCCTTCACGTCCTTGATTTTTATCACGATCAGGAAACAAACGATCATTTGTAATGATTTTCGAAGAATTGATATTCGTATCTGTCGATACACTCCTACTTTCCAATGATGGATATTCAATTGGATTGGTCAAGGGTTTTGAGAAATCCCACGAGTCTACACGATATGGACTTACATAATAAGATCCTACGAATATAAAACAACGAATTTATCTCTTTTCTAAACAATAATATAAATAAAGTTCTATACCTGGTTCTATTGGATTACAATAAACATTAAAGATATTCAATGGATCACATTCCTGTGGATACAATGAAATACAGGCATCGACTCCTGTCAATTGCTCACAACCTGCAGGTGTTAAAGATTTCATTTCTTCGCATAACAAATAATCGGCGTTGTTCGAACAACGATCTTTACATAAACGTTGATAAGGTATACATTCTTGATCACTACAATGAAAATCGAAGCCACGTTGTTGATAAATATTTTTCCCACAAGTTAAAGTATTTCGTTCGTCGAGTCCACCATAACAATCAATGATACCATCGCCTATTTTCGAAAGCGGAATACATGGTGGATTTGCATAAAAATCCAATGGATTATCGACATTCGCTAATAGACAACCGTACTGAATAGTTTGATCACAAAATGTAAAAAATGCACTTTTTATAATCGCTTCACTCGAATTAAAATACTCGATTATATATTCTAATTTTCTCATCACCTTTTCATTTCGAAGATTATGTTCTGACAGTGTTGGCATTATTAACAAACGAATACTATCTGACGCATCTGCACATCCCCATTGTTCAGAACGTAGAGTACTATCCACATGTATACATTGACCATTTAAACATTGATAAAAATCTCTCGGACAAATCCATTGTTTGCAAAATGATTCATCATAACCATAAGCTAAATCAAAAAACGTATCACAATATTGACGAAAGAGAATAACTTCATCGTGTCGATTGGTTAATATTGATGATGGAGAATCGATATGAGTTTTAAGAATATTACATTCATAAGTATTTTTATCTGTACATAAATGTCTTGATAATTTTGATTTCATTGGAATTATATATTCATCAGTACGATCCAAACAATCGGGAATAAAATTACCAATTGACGATGTCAATAAACATACAGATGGTGTTTGACATCGAAGACGATGTTGTTTGCCAGAAAAACATGTTTGATCAGTGGCTTCATCTTCTTCGTAAATACAATCTTGCATTCTATCACGAAGACGATGTTTTGATATACATTTCATACTATTCAAGCATAAAAATGATAATGATGGACTCGATTCGAAACAATTTTGACGTAGATCTTTTCGATTGAATAAACGACAGAAGAGAATATCTTCAGGATAAGTACGTACATATTCGGACCAGATAACATGTCCGATATTTGATTGAGCAAGTGTTCGAGAACCAATACATTTAATAGTTCCATTAAACATTATAAAATTTGGTTCTCGATGATCTTCGATTTCGCTCAGATTATAAAATGTTTGTATATATGGTAAAATAATCGGTTGTTCGGGATATTTAATCGTTCGATTAGAACATCGACGAGAAAATTTCTTCATAATTTTATTACACAGATTACTTTTATCTTGAATTAATAAACATTTTAGTACAAATCGACATTGTTCTTCCTCGTTAAGATCAGTTAAATTTTTATTAATTTGAACAGTTTGTGAACAATGACCATCGTCAAGTGTCCATCTAAGAGAATGTTTATCTTGAGAAGTATCCAATTCACAGAAAAACATCGAGAAACGAAAATTATAGCAACTGGAAAGTGGACTCATAAATTCAAATACGAATTGTCCATCGCCACAAGCAAAGTACATCGAATGTTCAATTGTTTCATCACAATTAAATCGAGAAGAAACTAACGGACACGTAGCTCCATTAGTATAATCTCGAAATATTTGTTCTTCTTTTCTATCCGAACAATCAGCTTGTCCATCGAGCCAATATTCAAGCGGTATACATGAACCATCCTCACAACGATATTCATTTTCTTCACATTCATTAAATTCGAGTTCATCACAACGATCTTCATCAAGACCGAACATACATTGTTGTTTACCATCACAAATATTTTGCCATGTTAAACATCTCAAACCAAAATAACAATCAACTAAAGTTGTATAGCATGTCATATTCGACCACAATTGACTACCATTTCGATAGAGTTTTTTCAGATAAAATTGATATTCAATTGTTCTTTCGAATGTATTCATTTCATTTGAAAATTGATATTCACAAAATTTACCAAATGTATTCAATGAACAATTGCAAATTTGTTCATTAGCTAAACTTTGATCACTAGGAAAAGAAAGGAAATTCTATTGAGATGAATATAAAAATCTATACTTTGTTTGAAGATAAGCTGCATATCGATCAGCAAGTTCAATCGATGAATTCCATAATAAAATTTCATCTTGATTTATATTCATTTCTTTTAATTGTATAAAAGTCCATTGAATTCCATTATTTTCACAAGAATTTTCTTGAAATAAACGATTCAACTCAATAGTTTCATCTGTTCGAATACAATAAGGAATTGTTTCATTATTAGCAGCTGTATGATTTGTATAATAGATACAGTCATACGATTGAATAGCTTGAGAATTCTCAGTATGAAATAATTTTAGAAAAGCAAAAGTTTTATTTGAATAAAGAAAAATCAGAAAAAGTTGGCGTTGCCAATTCATCTCTTGTTTTATTAATAAATGAATATTCTTTTAATAAAGTCATGTGCATGATAAATGCTTCAAAACGATCAATCATAGATATTTTTTATTTTTGGACAAATTAACTTTTTCGAATACTTGACTATGACAGAAACAATTCATTAAAACATAACTATTTCTTTCAAGGATCATAACTTTCTTTCGTTCTCTCTCTCACTCTTTCTTTCTCGAAACGAAATACGTCTATATAATCTTTTACAAGAAAAGAAAAACTTGAATACACATACTTCTCAATGAAGTAGTCATATTGAAAAGTTTATCGACAAAACATCAACGAGAACGAAAGAATCGTTGTAATAACTATGCAAACAAAAAATAAAATGCAATCCAATTTCTTTAGTAGAAAGAACAACAAGAAAATTATTTAATCGTTTGAGTCGGGCGGGTGTACACACAAGAAGGGAAAAAAAAACTTCTTTTTTTAAATATATAAATACATACGTATATGTGTACGTATATCGAGTAGGAAAATGTCTCAAAATTATGATTTAACTTCACGATATCGACCTCACATTCATTGGAATGATGAGAATTTTTACGAAGAAATTCGTCCATTTGCAACTGTTCGTAAACGTGCACATCGTATTTCATTAAATGCAAGTCTACCATATTATTCAAAACTAAATGTTCGACTTAATACGAATCGTTCTCAACAAGTCATAACATCAGCAACCATACAACGATTAGATTCATCATCAAATTATCGACCTGTTCAACAAACAAGATCATCAACGCATCGACCAATAAACGTACCTGTTTCATTGTCTAATGATCGACGAATTTTTTTATATATTCGTGATGGTGAAATTTTTGCTCGGTGTTAGATTTTTTTCTTATCATTTGAAAATAAACATATGCCTTTTTTTCTCTCTCGACTTACATTTTCGATTTTCATATTCGAGAGAAACAAAATAGCAAAACATGTTTCGATTGACAATTATCCTTCTATTGTTCACATTAGCTCATTCAAAACCTATTGTTGATCCACAATTTTATACATTTGCACTCTTATCTGACATTCATATCGGTGATATCGGAGCCAATGCTCTCGGTCGTGCTCGTTCAGCAGTAGCAAAAATCAATCAACTCGCAGCTAATGTCTCTGTCAATCTTCAAGCCGTTTTCATCACAGGAGATCTAACCAATTCAGCTATGCCCGATCAATACGAAACCGTTCGAGCTATTTTAAATAATTTAACTGTTCCTTATTATCCGGTGATTGGCAATCATGATCAATGGTTGTATAATTCAACATGGGAAGATCGAGCACCTGTCGGTGATCAACTCTTTGCACATATATTTCAATCTCGATTGAATCAATCGAATATCGTTAATTATCCGAATGGAACTGTTTGGAATCCAACACATAATTGTTCATCATGGTTTCAAAATTATCGTTTACAAATTCATAATAATATATTTCTTGCATTGGACTGGAATAGTCGACATCATGCTGTGGCAACATTAGGTTACAAAGGTTCGATGCCTGGTGCTGATCTATATGATTTTCCTGGTGGGACATTCAATTGGCTCGAAGAACAATTGAAAGAATTAAATCAACGAACAGAAACAATTGTTCTCTTACAACATCAACCATTTCGTGCGCCAATCTATATACCTGGAGAGATTTATGCGTTCGGTGAAGGCAAACGTTTACGTATCGAACATTTATTACTAGAACATAAGACATTGAATTACTTCGGTGTATTTGCTGGACATTTTCATATGTGGTCCGATGGAACAGCTTTTGATAATATGCCGAAATTTCGACAATTTGAAACCGATGCTTGTAAAGTTGCACAAGCAATTGCTTTAGTTACGGCGAATGTGCAAACAGGAGAAATAGTTAATATTGAAAAATTGTATGGAGATGAACCAAAAATTGAATTTGAATAAAAAAATGATTTTATTTTGAAATAACAAAACAAAAATAATAAGAAAAATACGTTTGAATTAACTCTTATAGATTATCATTCTCGTTCTCGAAGTCAATGTCTGTTGTTGCTGCTATTGCTGGAGATAAACTATACATTGGTTTATCTTGCCACATTTTACTCAAACGAAATAGAATAATTAGTAAACATAATGCAGTTAGAAGATAATATTGAAGAAGGTATTGAATTAGAGAAAAGAAAATTGTTGGAAATATTGATTCACTTAATATTGATACGAAGAAAATTAATCGAAGAAGATTTTCATTCACCGATGAAGAACGTTCAATCCAATATAAGAATAAACTTGTTACACTTGTGAGAAGAAAACTAATAGAAAATAATAATAGATGATCATAGTGTTGAAAAATATTCAATAAAGATAAACAAGATAAAAGTATAATTCGAATTAGAATCGTATAACTCAATGTAGTTATATTGATTTGATTACTTATCGAAAACCAAAGATAATGTATGAGAATATCGATTAATTGACCGAGAAAATAGGATAATTGAAGAAGTAAACTTGTAGTTTCATTTAAGTTCATTGATTTACCAAGCAGAGTTGTCAGATAAGAACAACTATATTGAATACCGAAGAGAATAAAATAAAAGCCAAGTATAGAAAAAATAGCTCTCAATGGCAAATGATCGAACTGATGATTGGCAGTATTCGATACTCGAACAAATACAAACGATAATGGATAACAACTTTTCATTTGCGGTAAATTAATTTTTTCATCATAAAATGCAAATTTCAAATAAAAAATTGCTAAAATAAAAAACACCACTGCAACCACTTTATAAACACGCTGAATATACGATTTTGAATACGCAGTGCTTTCCAAATGATCTATTGTTGTTGTTACGATTGTTGGTGATTCAGTTGTTGTTGTTATGGTTGTTGATGATTCGGTTGTTGTTGTTGTTACAGTTGTTGACGATTCGATTGTTGTTGTTGTTACGGTTGTTGACGATTCAGTTGTTGTTGTTGTTGTTGTTGTTATTGTTGTTACAGTTGTTGACGATTTAGTTGTTGTTACAGTTGTTGACGATTTAGTTGTTGTTACAGTTGTTGACGATTTAGTTGTTGTTACAGTTGTTGACGATTTAGTTGTTGTTACGGTTGTTGGTGATTCCGTTGTTGTTGGCACTGTTACAGTAGTTGTTGGTGTTGTCGCCTCTGTTGTCTCATTTATAATTGTTGCTGTTGTCTCATCTGCATCTGTTGATATTGGAAATACTGTTGTTTCGTTGAGTTCTGTTGAATTCAGGTATGTTGATGAATCATTGAGGATTGCTCGTGGATGTATGGCGTGTGCTGGAAATTATCTTTAAAAGATGAAATTTATTTTTCGTTTTAGAAACATACGAATGGTTGTTGTAGTTTGAATATTAACAGAAATAACTGATGGAAATAATAATATTGTGGATATGATTGCGCCCAATGTGATGAAAACATGGAACCAACGAATTAATGGTTGATTATAGAGGAAAATATAAAATACATCAATACCTAGAATCTCGTATTTTTTTTTATTGAATTTAATCTGTTTTTTCCTCTCTAAAGTATCGTTTTACCATTATAGATAATTGCTAAATTGAAACCGAATAATACTGATACAATACAGAATAAGATCTTGTTTTCTATAGATGGAAGAAAGAACACAATACAACTAATCATAAACGATGAAATCCCAAGTAAACAATAAATATTAAATCTATTTAATATTTAACCAAAAATTTTTTAATAAATGCAAACAGAAAATATTTACTTTGAAAACACATATGAACTAACGAGAATACCAAGAAAAAATCCGACTGATTTTAATGTAATCATCCATATGACGTATGAATTATGTTCTAATAAACATGGAATCGATCCTCCTATTAAACCAATTAAAATACCCTTTGAAAATAAATAATAATTTAAAACAACGAACACACAATATTTCACATACAATCATTAGACATGTTGTAATCACTACAATTGATTTGCTTTTCGACGTGTGTTTTCTATCGGAATATAATCCAATATTAAATTGATTTAAACCTAATGTATTCGATTGTGGAATCATTTTTGTTCGATCAAGTATCATATCTTCATCGTCCTCCTCATCGATTTCCGACATGTAAAAGCCTCTTTTCTTTCAATAATAGGTTGTACCCTTTATTCGATAAGAAAAGGGAAAAAAGTGGCTTCATACTGACTCATGTGGAATATAAAAAAAAGAAGAAGAAAACTAGATAAGAATTTCGAAGTATTCGAATCATTTATTATTCCTTTGATCACGTAGTCTGTTTAAGCAAAAAGAAAAAGAAAGAGACGCCGAATAAGTCAATAAGAATGTGTTCTTTTTTTTTCATTGTTATTATTATATATTAATTCGGTGAAACGACTGTTCCTGCATAGGATCCACCGAGCCAAAATGTTGCCAAAAGTGACGCAATATAACATAAGAAATGACTGAAAACCATTAATTTAAATGAATAACCAGTACCTGCATCGACATATGACGCAAATGTTGAGAGAGTGAATATTGTTGCAATAAAAAGAAAAAGAAGAATTATGATTCGAATAGATTTAGGTAAAACTTTAAGAATCAATAGAATTAAAGCAACTATTGTGAGAATAAGTATAATAAATGCGATGATGGACAAGGCAGCTGGTGTTTTCGAACAAAATTTACAGAATAAACCGATATCGGTATATGTTGACCATCCTGGTGTTGCTAAGGCAATTAAACAGAAGAATGTTGCTGCAGCAGTAACGCCCGTTGTTATAAACAAAAGAATTGTTTCATTGACTTGCATGATAGGACAAAAGGCACGTCTATTCACTTCCGTGTGTCGATTTGTTATGAAGTTAAGAAGTAATAAGGAAAAGTGAGACAGCGAGTGACAGAGAGAGAATATAGAATTTTTTTGCTATCCTGTTAAAATTTATTCATTAGAAAACGTTTTGTTTCAGTTAATTGAAAAGTAACGCTAGAATAAGTTCGTCAATGTATTCGTCACTCGATGCACGTTTGTAGTATTTTTTCAAGCAACCTTCAACTTGAAAGCCATTCTTCTTGTAAAAATTCAATGCATTTTCATTATCACCTTCAGCAAATAATTCAATACGTTTGATTTGCTCATTATTCGTTCGAATTTGTTCGATTAAATCACGAAGAAATCGTGTACCGATACCCTGTCGATGAAAATTCGGATTTGTTGCTAATGTTGATAAAGTAACAACATGTGATGTTCGTCTTGTTGAATAACAAGCGATACATGTTGCAAGAATCTCTCCAGTTGAATTTTCATACACATACAAAACTCCCGATTCCATTAATTCTTCAAAGATTGGAAGAAATTCTTCTTTACTCATAATTTCGAAAGACATGTATGGATTAACAGTTGGATGCATATAGATCGGATAGAGTTTATCGAGATCTTGTTCAGAACCTAAACGCAACATTTTACGAATATGAATGAGATCGCGTGATTAAAAATTCGTAGATACAGAACAGTCGATAAATATCTCTTGGCAAAAGATAAATGGTTAGTTTTACTACCAATGAAATTCGATCATCATCATCGTGACTTAACACAATTTAATTTCGCTTATCTTTTGACTATATAAAAACCACTATTGTAAGAAACAATTCATTTAAAATGACTAGCGAACAAAAAAACGAAGAATTTGTTTTATCAATTCGACCGTCGACTCAAAATGATGTCAAATCAACTTGGACATTACAAGAATGTCCAAAGCCAACGATTACAAAAGAAAATGAATTCATAATTCAGACTCTATATGTTTCCGTTGATCCATATCTAAGTAGTGGAATTAAAAAATCAGCTCTCGGTGGTGCTGTCAATCCAATTGGTTCAGTTCAAGTATCGGGTTTAGTTGGTCGTGTTATTGAAAGTCGAAATTCAACTTATCCAGTCGATACAATCGTTCTCGGACGATTACCATGGCGAAGATATATTCTTGCCAATGGAACTGAACTACGATTACGAATCGTGCAAAAAGCAACAGACAAAGATACAATCTATGATAAAGTTGGTTTAAGTACTGCAGTTGGTGTGTTAGGAATGCCTTCGCAAACAGCTTATTACGGTATTCTCTCTGTTGCTAATACTCAATCGACAGATGTGTTAGTTGTTAGTGGAGCTGCTGGAGCCGTCGGAACAATTGCAGGACAATTAGCGAAGAAAGTTCGAGGTGCAAAAAAAGTCATTGGTATCGCTGGTGGACAGAAGAAATGTGATTATCTCGTCAATGAATTAGGATTCGATGCAGCTATTGATTATAAAGAATATAATACCAAAGAGAAAATCATCGATCGATTAAATCAATTAGCACCTGAAGGTATTACGCAATATTTTGATAATACAGGTGGTTTTGTTACTGAAGCTATTTTTGATATTATTCAAAGACATGGTAAAATTATTATTTGCGGTCAAATAAGTACTTATAACAACAGTGAAGAAGATCCAGCAAAAGCTAATGTTCATCCAAATTATTTAGCTAAAACAGTTTACCGTGGTCTATCGATTTTAGGCTTTGTTGTCAGTGACTTTATGCATCGAAACGATGAAGAATTTTTTAAAGATATGCCAAATTGGCTTAATCAAGGAACGATTAAATTCAACGAAACATTCGTCGATGGTTTTGAAAATCTACCTCGAGCTTATGAAATGCTTTTCACCGGTGAAAACATCGGCAAAATCGTTGTTAAAGTTTAAACGTATTTTAAAAATAAATTCACATATACACCTTGCATTAACGCCCTCTTTTTTTTGTCACTAAAGAGGATTGCAATACGTACTGACACGTGTATAATCAATTAGTAAAAAAAACATATTTTTGTTATCATTGTTCGAAAAATGAATCTGCTTCCCGATGATTACAACGCTAGACTTGATAAATATTTAAAAGATGAATTGAAGAAAGTTATTAAGCCAACTCATCCATGTGAATATCAAAAGAAAAGCTGTTTGAAAGGAAGTTCTTGTCCATTGATTGGTTTACCAAATGATACATGCACGTATGATCTTTCGGATAAATGCAAACATAAGACTGAACCCGAAAAATGCAAATATAAACATGACAAAAAATATTCGATTGTCTATCAAAATGCTAAAGCCGAATTCAAAAGGCAAGAAAAACAACCATTAGCAGTTCTTCGAAGATTTTGGTTTAAATACGTTCCGTATGTCATGTGGTTTTTTGGACTTATATTTAGTTATATTATTCGACGAATGCTTGATTCTACTGTCAAACGTATTTTTTAATAAATAGCCTAGAAACATTAATTTCTTTATATTTGTATTGAATGAAGTGATCGATGGATTCCTACGCAATTGATGTGAATATTTCTTTTTTTTATAGCCAATAACAGATGTAAATGATTTGTCTATTTTTGTCAATCTATGATTGATTTTTGTTCTTTCTTTCGAGTAGGATGTAAATAATCTAAACAAATAAATACGTAAATATAAACTTCCATATGTAGTTAGTGTCATTTTAATTGAAAACCGAAGCCGATTTGTTAAACATAAGTGTCTGATTATAATCATGCGACGACAGCATGTGAGAGATAAACATTTGATGATTAGAGATAATTATCGAAGAAAAAAAAGAAAAATATTTTCTCACCAAAACTGATCAGATTCTCTTTCGTAATGAAAAAGAACTTTCCTCTTTTCATCGTTATCAGTTTATTTCTTCTATGATCAATCTGATCCTTCTACGTGATAGTTGTTTACTCTTACTCTATATTCTGACATCGGTATTGGCATTAATTGGAAATGGACTTGTTTGCCGAATATGTATTCAACGAAAAAATTCCAATAATTTGCCGTTAAGTACGCCAAGTATATTTCTATTAAATCTTGCTCTAGCTGATGCTCTATCCGGTTTAACTGTACTTTTACAATTGATTTTCTGTTCGAAATATTTCTTAGAAAATGTTCTCTTCAGTTCACATTTATGTTTATTAAATAAATGTCTTCAAATACTTTCATATAATACATCAACATTGACCATATGTATTATTGCATTCGATCGATATCGAATTATTCAAGATCCATTACAACGACATTATCATCGTCGAGCACGTTTATCACTGTTTATTACATGGATATTTTGTGGCCTTTTTGCATTGACTTGTTTCTTTTCAATGAGAGTACCTATATATTTTAGCTCGTATGAAAAATTAATTAGCTGTCGAATATTGTTTCCAAATTTATCGACCAATTTCTTGCGTCGAATACGTATGTTTTGTTCACTTATCATGTTCTATTGTATTCCAATGATTATTCTAAGTATTCTTTGTACGTTAACAATGCATACAATTGCTCGACGTTCGATCATTGGTGCTCGACAATTTTCACAGTTTAAAAAAACCAAAATACGTTCAATACGTTTATTAATTATAATTGTCATTATTTTTGCACTTTCTCATTTGCCTGTACAATTAATAAATCTACATACATTTTTTACTCGTCCAGTAACATCAAATCGATGTAATGATACGACAACGTATTTATTTTTTTATTGGTTAAGTATAAGCAGTTGTTGTCATAATCCGATAATCTATAGTTGGTTTAATCGACAATTTCGAACATTAGTTTTAAATTGTTTTCGATCGATGATTTCTTGCGGAAGACAATAGAAAACAGCTGAACTCGACTCGAACTATTCTTGTTTTTCTTTTATCAATTTATTTTTTGTCTCTATCATAAACAAATGTCTTTTGTAAATGATTTATATTCGAGTTCAATTGCAGATAAACTTGCATTCGTGCTCTCAGTTTTTTTTCTATAAATAGCACATAGATAAAAATAGAAACAACTGCGACATTCGTTAAAGCACCCACATGTTTATTTCAAATTGAAGAAAAAAACACACGAAACATTAGTTTTACTGAATTATTAATTGGATAATAAAAATGACGAGAGAGCTGATAGATGTTGTACTCATTGCATGATTACAATAATCAGTATCACAACAATGACGCGTGCCAAGAAGTAAACTTGCATTGCAATAACCCATTTCAGCTAAATAGAGGGTGTTGAGGATGTTTTTAATCAGATGAGAGGGCAATTAATCAACTTACCGCAACCACGAATTGCTAAACCGAGAAAATAATCATCTTTCTAAACAAAAAACGATTCATTTCTTTTATTCTGAATCGATGAATTCAACTGACGAAACAAAATTGTTCATTTGGACTGGTACAATTTCTTTTTGTTGTGTCATTGAGACAAAATTCTGTTGGTGTACATCGATTATAATGATGATAACACGAAATAGCTAAACACAGAGAATTGCGGATTGAACACTAAATTTCTCCTTGATTCTTCTAACAAACCTTGTGCAGTTGAAACTGCAATTGCGAAGATAAGTAAAAGATAAATCAAGTTCTTCATACCGATAATTTCAAGCAAATGAATGAATCAATCATTAGTAATTCATTTATTCTAATTTGCATAGCAAAATATTTGAAGTGTCCATTTATTTATTTGCATAAGATGTTTTGTTTTGAATTTCAATAAAGGAAAAACGAAAAAAAAAAAGTAAATGGACTTTCATTTGTTCTGTTTTACAATTCAATAATTGTTCTTCTAAAGTGTGTGTTTGATTTTACATGTATAGAAACAACGCAACCAACAACTCAGTCAACGAAGTATATACTCAGTATACTTGTTCTAGGAGATTTTATTCGATATTTGTTGTCTAGCGTGTGGTCATCGTTCGAGCAGATACGAATGGCAATGTCTTTGGATACGAGACAATCGAACCCGAACAATCAAAACCTAAGAAATTACGTCGAAAACTGAAACCATCGAGATTACGAATGTCTGAAAGTGATCAGCTAGTTCAAGATAATATTGATTATGAACAAATACCAATTATTGCTCAATCACCGAAGTATGCCGGTGAACGAACGAAAAAACCTCGAAAAATTCGTTATAAACCAATGGAATCGAAAGTTAAAGTAAGAATCTTCGATATTTAGGAACGGAAATAAAGAAAACTATTTGCAGATTTTTACACAAAAAGTTCAATGGAATACTGAATCGAAAGTTGATTCTTATAATGAAAGTACTCTTCATCGAACTCGTCGAAATTCTGAACCGAGAATTATCGACGATCCAATTTATTTTCCTGTCGAAGCTAAAGTTGATTCACATAACGAATTTGCACTCAAACGAAGGCGACCTGAAGACAGACCAAAAGTAATTCCATCAACAAAACCAATTTGGATGACTGATGCAAAAGTAGACTCACATAATGAATTGAATGTTGATTATCAACATCGACCAACAAAACAATACGTATGACGAAAGAAATTTCCTTTGAATTGATCGGAACACTTTTTTTTTATTCAAGGTTCATCATGAAAAACTCAATTGGAACGAAGCAAATCCAAAAATCGATGCGAACAATCAGGAAGCCATCGAACGAATTCAAAATGCGCCGAAAATGACAGTAATTCAGCAGCAATTTTCAACACTATCTTTTAGAACTTTTAAAATAGATCTACAGAGAACGAATCTACTGGATTTCTCCGAAACAAATCAACACTCAAAATCCCGAGTTTATTCAAGCTAAACACATCAATGATGCTCTACGAGAGCAGAGAGCAAAGTCTCGTGCTCAGGTAAGTGTAAATCGATGGTTGAATCAATCGAAAATAATCTATGACTAAATTAGAGTTTTCCACAAGAACGAACGACTCGAATAGAACAAGCTCGAATTGATCATTTGAATTCTGAATATGTTGAAGAAAAAGAACGAAGAAAACATCGACAACTTCCGGTAGATGAAATGAAAAATTCTTCATTCGTTTTTTTTCTAATTTCGAATTTTTCAAGCCAATTGAAGATCAAAAACTCGAATGGGAAAAGAAATCTCGAGTAGATCAACGAAATGCCGAATACATCGAACGCAGCCGACAGACACGTCCTATTCCACAAGTAGATCGACACATATATATTCAAATAAATTTTTCGAAATAAAAAGATTCACAATTAGATTCCTCGACAAAAACTCGAATGGAATCCAAACAATACAACTCGAGTCGATGATCACAACGAAGAATATCTCGATAATCTTCAAGAACAACGACGACCAAGAGTTCGTTCATTTATTTCTATTCTATTCTCATTATTTTTCCTATTCTCTCGTCTCATTTGCAGATCGTTAATAAACTTCCTCGATGGTATACACGCGGTCGAGTTGACACATTTAACGATGCGTACAATCCACGAGATGACAATCGTTTAAAACCTGTGGTAGATTGAACATTTGTCTTCGTTTTTTTTTCAAAAGAAAAAATTCTGTTAGATTGTCAATGAAAAACCTCGATGGAGAGCTCGAGCAAAAATCAATACCAATCTCGTAGCGAAATCAAAACATAACGAAGTACAGAAATTTCGACTCTCTTTCTCTGTTTGTTTTTTTTTTAATTTTAAACATTCATTTCGTTTCAATTTCAGCTCGCCGATTACGGCCTGACAACTTGATAGAGAAGGAGAAAAAAAGCCTCTCGTTCTCTCTTCAAAGGCCTCTTTGTCAATAAAACACGAACTGATTTAACACGTCCTCTGTATATGTCAAGACCTTCATGTCTATTTGAACGAATAAAGAAAAAAAAACGAACGAAGAAATGAAAAGAAAAAAAAATTCACTTTATTTCACAAAAACGCTTAAAAATACTATCAAAAAAATACTGAGCGTGAATTGACAAGCGGAAGATGATGATGAGGATGAGTAATACGGACTACTTCGCGCTGACAAACGTAGACTTGAGCGAATAAATTCTTTGTACATTCCAACGCGTGTGTAAATACCAGGTGAATTTGGTTTACCACTAAAATCAACAATACTAATAAGAGAACAAGAAGAAAAAAAATGATGAAAAATTCTAACCAAGATTTGCCGAATGATGTTATGCCGACAATTTCCCATCGATTATCGGCATTTTCGATCATCAACGGGCCACCTGAATCAGCTTGACAAGTATCTGCACCTCCACTAAGTTCTCCAGCACAGATTTGTCCTTGATTAAATGTCGTAAAAATATTACATGGCCATTTGTTTGTGTCAAGAATCGGCAAGATCACTTGTTTGAGTGCTGTCGATGGTCGTCCACCAAACGACGTCGAACCCCAACCAATGGCAACGCCCGATGATTTTTCCGGTGGATAACTTTTTCCACTTAAATCATCGTCAGGTGGCAAACAGATCGTGCCTATTCGAGGATCATTTTCCGGCAATGCTGTCGCTAATGTTAATATAGCGATGTCATTGGCAAATGTTTCAGGTTCATATTGTGGATGTATATCAATTGAAACAACGCCGATCGGATTGCTTTTTTCATTAGTATAATGTAGACCTGCGAGAATGTTCATATCTGAAATGCCCTTGAAATCTTCAATGCAATGTGCAGCTGTAAGAACATGTCGACGAGTTATGAGCACACCTCCGCATAAATGTAAGTTATTCAATGAACGTTTAGCAAGTGAAACCATCCAAGGATAGGAATGTGGTAGTGCATCTTGACCGCCCATTATACGAGAGAAACGATTTGTCACACGACTTCGTCCGCAAGCCCATGCCGATAGTTGATCACCATCGTAGAATGGCAACGAATTCTTGTAGAAATTCGATGATGGTACATCATTGTTCGTCCAATACCACGAATAAGCTAATGGTTGTTGATTGGATGTATAGTACCATTTTTGACCACCGAACGGCTGCTGTTGTTGCTGTTGTTGTTGATAGTTGTTGAATAATGGATTGTTGAATAAACTTTGATATAAACGTGATTGAGATTTACTTTCAGCATTGATAAAAATAATAAAATAGGAAATTAAAAAAAGAATATTAAACATCATTTTTTCTCTCTCATAGGTATGATACGTCCATTGCAAGTTTTCTTTTTTCAGTTGACATCTCCTTTTCACAGTGACACATTATTATAACGACATACATAAGAAGAAGAAGAAAAAAAAACCATCAAGAAGAGAAGAAAAAAAATCCATTTTGATGTAATAATTATTTCTCTCTCGTTCCTTTTTTTTTTACTTCTGTTCTGTTCTTTGATGTCGTTACAGAGAAGGAGAAAGAAGAAAAAAGCTGACGACAACGCCTTCTTCTTCTTCTTCTTTTCGTCCTCTCTGTCGTCATCATATGCAGGACCTATTACGTTATTTTAATAATGATTTGCATGCAATGTTGACCGTATGCAAGTAACGGGCACAGATGTTTGAATACGACCTTGAAGGTGATGGAGACTAAAAAAGAGAATTTTCGCTTTTGATACTCAACACAGAACGTATACATATTATGAAACGAAAAGTTATTGTAGCATAGATTCTTTGTTTCTTTTTTATTATACAATTGAAATGTGACGTGATGTAATAAAAATTATCGTATTGTTTGAATAATTTATATTCAAGTTCACTTATAAGAATGTACCTTTTGCTTTTACCTGACAATGTTCGTTTCTATGCCTTGACCTATATTACTTTTTAATTAGCACCATACTAAAAATAAGTCATTCGCACTTTTTATGATGATCGAAATAGTACATCGATCAATGTTGGGCAAGAAATCATGTCGAATAAGACTATATAAACAAATCCATTGAAATGAAAGCAATACATATCTCACCGATATTATGAAATCAACCGTTATCGCTCTTACATTGGTTCGTAAACTCATTGAATTGAATCAAGTGTTATATTTGAATATTTATCTTGTTCGTTTGCAGATCATTTTAGTCGCTGTTGTTTATTCAGCTCCGACGAATTCAAAAAATCAAAATTCGAATCCATCGGGTTGTGCTAGTGAATCAAGTGATAACAAAAAACCAAGTCAGGACGGCTCTGGTCAACAATTTCAAGGACAAGGAGGTAGTCCACAAGGTAATAGTTTTGAATTTAGAATTTTAACATAACAAAACTGTATTCATTTAGGAGGATTTCTTGGTCCTATTGCTACAGGTGCTCCATTCATTCATTTTACTGAATCGCGTCAATAAAAAGTATATTATGTACTCATTGTATCTTTACCTTATATCAATAAATTACGACATACATATCTTTTAACTTAACTTTTTCTTCCTTTTATTGACAAAAAGAAACGACACGTTCAAATTCTGTTTAAAAGTACATAACGACAATAAATAATAGCAATAGAATGACAAACGATATTTGCATAATCGATGATGAATTCGTATATGTTTCGATCCAATCGACATACATACTAACTCTCGTATAAACACCGGGAGAGTCTGCTCTTGCACATCCATTTCCAAATGATATAATGCCAGCAACATTCCATGTTTGATTGCGTTCATCAAAAACCATCAATGGACCTCCACTAAAACAAACGAAACATAAACGAAAAATCAAAAATTAATTTCGTTTACCTATCACCTTGACAAGCATCAACACCTCCTTCGTCTAAACCCGCACAAAACTGTGTCTTTCCATTGTAAATCTGTTGTTGACAAGCTTTATTCTTCGTCCATATAATTGGCAATTGTACTTGTTGAAGTATTTGAGATACTGAACTATTCTCATCGATCCGTCCCCAACCAGCAACCATACCATTCTCTTCATACGGATAGATTGGTATGTTTTTCGGTGGCAAACAAATCAATCCGATTGTTTTCATTGAGAGATTCAATTGACTTCTTAATTCAATGAGAGCTATATCGTGCATATACGAATGATGATCGTATTTTTCATGTAAACGTATCGATTGAATACGCATTTCAATCGGATTGGTTTCATTCAAAAAATGCGAACCCATTCGAACGAAATATTCGGTCGATCGATTCGCATTGTAGAAACAATGAGCAGCTGTGAGAACGTATTTATCAGTGATTAAACTACCGGCACAAATGAATTTCGTCGATTGAAATGTTGTATCTTGTTGATGAATACTAACTATATGAGGAGAGAGAGAGAGAAAAAAAAGAAGATGCATGAGAAAATAAATTCACTGTATTCTACCAATCCATGGCCACGAATGTTGTCGTGGTATTTTCCCTCCGATTATTCTTGGACTGTCGAAAATCGATGGTTGTGACGTGTGTCCACATCGAATCGATTGACACAAAGTAAAACTTGTGAAATAAATCACGAATATGAGCGCTAACATCGATGTATTCAAAAAAAATGACAACGAAGAAAAAAAACAGTCGATTTTGTGTTTTTATTTTGCAAACATCTGTATTATTTTCTCATCCAAACAGAAAAAAACTCGATTTGTCAGTTCGTTCTATGATGATTTATATTCGGGATGTTTGGCAAAATATTCTTTCACTAATTGTAACGATCGACTACGATGACTGATCAAATTCTTTTCTTTTTTATCCATTTCTGCGAATGTTTGTTTTCCTGGTTGACCATTGACATCATCCGGTTGAAAGATCGGATCCCAACCGAACGTAGTCGGACCACGAGCCGGAACAATTCGGCCTGGACAACGACCATCGAACACGATCGGTTCGCTATTTGGCCCGGCACAAAATGCGAATATGCATTGAGCATAAGCTGTTTTATCTTCATAACCAGCAAGTAACCGATTGAGACCATCGTGACCTAATTTTTCCAAGAACCATTTTATATATGGACCCGGAAGACCTTGTAAAGCATTGTAGCAAAGTGATGTATCTTCAGTGAGAACCGGCCCGTTGACTTTTTCAGCAGCCAATTTTGCTTTTTCTTTTGCTATTTCTTCGCATTCACCTTGATATTCGGGAACTATGGAAACGAGAACTGAATTATTCTCAATTGACATGTGATTATGTTTGAACTTACGATCAACAGCTTGAGATTTTAGATTCGGTAGAACATCGCCGAGAATTGCTTGAACTTCGGCAAGTTTATTTTTATTTCCCGTAACGAATGTTACAGCCAATCGACTCATTTTTATCTGAAAGAAAATAAACATGAATTTGCCTTTAAGAAGATTAACAATGATTTAGAGATGGCAATTGTTCAGTGTAGATTTGTGGTTCTTTGAGAAAGATTTTCAAACGTTGAGGAAGATCAAGTGAATCGATACGATCTCGACGTATTTGTCGATGAATTCGAAAACGAACAATATGTTTGAGAGAAGACATATAAGCATGACGCGAAATAGGATGTAGCAAATGTATGGGTGTCATTGGTTGACCTTCAACAACGAACGAAATTATTAGTTAAAGGAATTGTCGCACTTTACCAGGTGTTTGCGAACGAATAAAAAACATGAATTGTCCGGATTTCGAATGTTCGATTATATTATCAATGAATTCAACGACATCATTGGATGTACATCGAGATTTTGTTTGACTATCGAAGAAACCAAATTGACTATTATTATGTTCGATTCGTGTATGATGAATTGTGCCTTGAGATTTGAATGTAATCGCAAGAAAATAATGTGGATGATTGCTATCACGTACGAGAAATGAATAATCTTGTTTATCTTTTAATAATTCTTCAGCATCAAGCCAACTCAACGGACCCCAATACCATCCGACCTAAATCAAATATTCATTTGACGATATTCAATCATTTCTTTCGTGTATACTTCTTTTAATTTTTGTAAACTATCTAGTTGAGCAATCATGATGATGATTTAACTGTTACATTAGATAGATATGATATGACTGATGATATCAAAAACCAATTCGTTCGATTTAAAATAGAGGTCAGTAAGTTTTATTTTACATTATTAGTTAGTCTATACATTTTGTGTTTGTGTTTTCAATCTATCGATAAATTCTCTAGTACTAATAAGATCTGGATGATCCTCTGATAATGTTTGTTGTCGAATTTGTAAAGCTTGTTGAACATATTCAACTGCTTTTTTATAATTTCTGTTGTCGTCATACATCAATGCAATATTATTGTAAGATGTGGCTAATGAAAGATCGTTTTGAGGAAGAGTTTCCTTCTTAATTTCAAGTGATCTTTCATAATAATCAAGTGCTTCCGAATGTTTACCCATGTTCTTTAATACCAATCCGATATTATTGTATGAAGTAGCTAAAACTGAACGATTTTTCGGAGGACGTCTTTCGGAAATTTCAACATTTTTTTGATAGTATTCAAGTGCTTTTGGATATTCACCAATTCTATCATAAACAATTCCGATATTATTGTATGAATCAGCTAGATCTGGATCATCGTTCGGAAGTGTTCTTCGTCGAATATCGATTGATTTTTCAAAGTATTCAATTGCTTTCTCGCAATCACCAGCACTAACATGTGCACTTCCGATATTGTTATAACAAGTTGCTAGTACAGGATGATCTTGAGGAAGAATTCTTGTCATAATTTTAAGTGATTCGTTATAAGATTCAATTGCTTTCGAATGTTCACCGATAGTATCATATAAAAATCCCATAGTCGTATAAGAATTGCCCAACGACAGATCGTTTGTACTCAATGTTGTTTTTAATATTCGGTGAGATTTTTCAAGATATTCAACTGCTTTCGAATGTTCGCCGATATTTTTATATAACAATCCGATATTATTGTACGAAGTAGCAAGTTTGGGATCATTTTCAGGAAGATTTTTTTCAGATATTTCGAGATCTTTTTGAAAATATTCAAGTGCTTTCAAATATTCACCTTTGTTATTATAAACACTTCCAATATTGTTGTACAATACGCCCACATTTGGATGATCAGCAGGACAAATTTTTTGAATAATTTTAAGTGATTTTTCATAGTATTCAAGAGCTTGATCATATTTCTTCTGTGCATCATAGATGAACGCTAGTTGATTGTATATAAAATAGATTTCATTTGGATTTTTTGTTTCTGTCAATAGATCTTTATATAATATTTCAGCTTGGTTGAATTTTGCTAATCGAATTAGTAGTTGACCTAATCGATGCCATTCTGTTGATGCTTTTATTTCTTCGCGTACTTTATTAGCTAATGCACATAATTCAGGATCACTGTCACTCGTAAGTGTCATTTCAATTTGGCAAATATTTGGATACTCAGGCCTCGGTTTTATTTGTCCAACGCGAAATACCGCATGCATTGAAAAGAGAATTTCCCATTCTCCTCCAACAGCGCTTAGGCCGTTAAGATCGGCATATGGCGTACCTGCAATCGATGGATCAATGTGCATGACGAACAGTACACGTTTCAACGTAGGTGGATTTGGTTTTTCTGGATCTTCTCGAATAAATCCAAGAGAAACTTCAGACTTTCTACTAGTCGATAAAAAGAAATTAAATGCAAAGAGTCCATTTGGATTCTGTCTAATTTTGTCCAACACTTCTACATGCAACAATTGACCACGATAGACAATAAACGGCTGTGAGAAAACTTGTTTCTTTATTTGATCATCATGAAGAGTCTGAATGTCATTATGTACATCACGTATAAAGAATCCCATTTTCACGATAATTTTCGTGTCCAACGAACGAAGAGCATTGTTAACCATAGAGTACATGAAACCATCAAAGGTATACCACCAAGTTGGACTATGAAGAGAATATTCGTTTTCTACGCGCTCGACAATCTTCAATTGTTCTATGTTTCCAGCAAGTTGAGCACGAGAAAATTCTAAGAATTCTTTGATATCTTGATCTGTGAATTTAATTTTCAGTAAAATTTCTTTTAATATTTGAGTGTACATGAAAGTACAATCAAGTCTATTCTGATCTTCATTTGAACTATCGCGTGCACTTGAAATATAACTAATTGAATTTGTATTATGGTCGCAATCTTTGGCTGATTGTCTAAGTGCTTGACAAATAGGTTTAATATCTGTATAGACACCTTTCACTTTAGGCCAGTTCTTTGCCAATGTCTCATACCGTTGTTTATTTCCACAGAAGATATAAATATCTCCGACTTGCTGTTTATCTTGAACTAATGGAACAACAGTTTCAGTGAGTGCACCTGAACAAATGATGAATGCTGTTTCATCTTCGATCCTATTGATAAATTCAACACATTCATTAACATCAGTAAATGTATGAATAGTGTTCACGACTTTCCGTAATTCAGAAATTAAATTTTGAAAGTCTTGCTTTTGCTCATCGATATTCTTATCTAACCAAACAAGATGAAAACTCGGAATAATATGTTTTTTCTGTGCTTGTTGTATTGGCGGTACAGAAAGACAGCTTCCCATTTTCTACGATTAAAATATGTTCTGTCTCGTGATTGTAAAATGTTCTTCGTTTACATTGACAACATAAAAAATGTTGCGAAGTGAAAAATTCGCCGAAAAAGGTAAATGGCACAAGGGCATGCGTAACCAGTTAAACGATTCAGCTCAAAAGCAGAAAGAAAAACCTCTTCCATTAACTAGCGACATCAACTTTCGATTGGTTCGCATCGGAAATAGATTTCACAATTATATATATATGTTGTTTCTTCTTCTTCTTTTTTGTGTTGTAAGATGAATGACGAGAATACAGATTCCAATGATAATGAAAATGAGATTCCCGAAAAATTTAAACTCGATCGAAAGAAAATTCAAACAGCAACATTAGTCGATGAAAACGATGAACTCAATCAACTCGGTGTCAGTGTTTTCAATCAAATCGATCTTGAACAAGGTCTTATCGATCAAGTCGATCATGTTGTGTCAAATCAAGAACGTCGACATAAACGAGTTCATATTGAAAAAGAAATTCAAACGCTCGAACAAACAATTGCTTCACTTCGAAGTAACATCACAGCTAAACAACAAATCTTAGCTACGATCGATCGAGCAACTTATTTAGCATCGAAACGTGAAGTACAAAAAGCTAATTTAGAAAAAACAATCAAAGAACTAAAACAAGATCTATCAAAAAATCTTAAAAAACTCAATACACTTAAATCTGATCTCGTTGGTATGTCGCCAATTTGTGACGAAGATAATAATAACAGCAATAACAACAACAAATCAAAATCATCGAGTCTTCTCGATACTCTTATGCCAACACTTCGTAATTACGATGAAAATGGACTGATCACAACTACAGATGAGCCCATGACTTCATTCGATTCTTTTATGCAAGAACTCGATGATGAATATGACAAACGAAAAGTAAAACCAATTCCAAAGAAACCTGTCGAAACAAAAAAAGCTCCACCAGCACCAAAACAAGTGCCGTTGACATTAGATGGACCAATTCAATATCGAGATACGAAAAAAAAAACAAAAAAAGTTGTGAAAAAGAAACCTGTTGCTCGTCCACCGTCACCGCCATCGCCATCATCCGAAGAGGAAACTAGTCAAATGGTTTACGATGAAGACGACGCCTGGTTCGAAAGTGATGAAGATGAAAAACAACGTTTGAAAGATGAAGCCGACGAAGATGATTATTACGAGCCGAAAAAGAAGAAAAAACGAACAACAACAGCGAGAGACGACGGTGATGATCATCAGTATTTCTCTCGTTTACAAGATTTCTATGCTGGTCAAAAGGCGCCAAGTCATTCGAACGATTCCGAACACGACGAAGTCGAAATCGGACCCGGTCTTTGGATACCACTGAGCATCTGGGATCGATTATTCAATTACCAACGAGCAGGTGTCAAATGGTTATGGGAAATACATCAACAGAAATGCGGAGGCATTATTGCCGATGAAATGGGCCTTGGAAAAACGATACAAATCATTGCCTATCTAGCAGCTATTCATTACAGTCGAATTCGTGATACACAAAATCGTTATCGAGGTCTTGGTCCGACGTTAATCGTTTGTCCATCGACATTACTTCATCAGTGGGTGCATGAATTTCATGAATGGTGGCCCGAATTTCGAGTTGCTGTTCTGCATGAAAGTGGCTCCTATCAAGGCAAGAAAGGCCATCGATTGATACAAAAAATCGGCACAACTGCAGCCGGTATTCTCGTTACATCTTACGCAAATATTCTCATTCATTACGATACACTTGTTGCCTATCAATGGCATTACTTTATCTTAGATGAAGGACATAAGATTCGTAATCCCGATGCACAAATAACATCGGCTTGTAAATCTTTTCGAACAGCTCATCGGCTCATTCTCTCGGGTTCGCCGATGCAAAACAATCTTCGTGAACTTTGGTCTCTGTTCGATTTCGTTTTTCCGGGTAAACTCGGTACATTGCCAACATTTATGGAACATTTTGCCATTCCTATAACGCGCGGTGGTTATGCCAATGCAAGTCCAATCGAAGTTCAGACAGCATACAAATGTGCGTGCATTCTTCGTGATACAATCAAACAATATCTCATTCGACGAATTAAATCCGAACAAAACGTTGTTCTACAATTGCCAACTAAGAACGAACAAGTTCTATTCTGTCGTTTGACGAAAACACAAAAACATATCTACAAAGAATATCTCAAATCGCAACAATGCGATGATATTCTTCATGGAGGTACGCAAGTGTTTGTCGGTTTGATTAATTTGAGAAAGATTTGCAATCATCCGGATTTGTTTACTGATTGGACACAATATCGAGCTGAATACGATGAAAATCCTGATGAAGTTGCACAGTACGGTTATATTAAACGTTCAGGCAAAATGATTGTTCTCGAAAATCTATTAAAAATTTGGTTTAAACAAAAAAATCGTTGTCTATTATTTACTCAAAGTAAACAAATGTTGAATATTCTCGAAGCATTTCTCAATAAATATCAATATTCATATTTAAAAATGGATGGAACAACATCGATTGCCTCACGACAAGGTCTTGTCGAGCAATTTAATACCGTAATTTCACTCTCTGCTTACATTTAGCACCCTCTCTATCGTTTAGGATTCATCGATCTTTGTTTTTCTTCTCACAACTCGAGTCGGTGGTATTGGAATTAACCTTACCGGCGCTAATCGAGTGCTCATCTTCGATCCCGATTGGAATCCGTCGACTGACATGCAAGCACGTGAACGAGCCTGGCGTATTGGTCAAACGAAAAACGTGACTATCTATCGTTTGTTAACTTCGGGTACGATCGAAGAGAAAATCTATCATCGACAAATCTTCAAACAATTTCTCACCAATCGAGTTCTTCAAGATCCTAAACAACGACGATTTTTTAAATCCAACGATCTTCATGAACTATTTCGATACGATGATGATAATGATAGTGATGTTGACGAACGAACTGAAACATCCGTACTTTTAGCTGGAACAAATTCGGAAATTAATCTCAAAGAAAATTATCAAAAACGTAAACGAAAGAAAAATGCTAAATTCGAAGGTAAACACGTGCCGAATCTAACGAAAGTTTCGAGTTCAACAACAACAACGACAGCAACTCAACCGATTGATGTTGATAAAGAAAAAGATGATTATGTTCTAAGTAAATTATTCAAGAAATCGGGTGTACATAGTGCACTTCAACATGATACGATTATTGATAATTCAATCAACGATTATGTTTTCATTGAAGCTGAAGCTCATCGATATGCCGAAGAAGCTGTGAAAGCATTGAAAAAATCGGCACGCGAATGTTATTCAGCCGAAAGTGGAATACCGAATTGGGGCGCGAGAAATATTGAGAATTTCAGTTCGCAACGTAATCAACCATCATCGGCATCGACAAGTCTACTCAATGATATTCGACAACGAAAACGAGAACATTCAGAAATGGTTGTTAGGACCAATGAGAATCGAGTCAATGATGATGATAATTCATCATCGAATGTTGAACATTTCGATTTAGTTCAAGATTTAAAAGATTATCTTGCAGCTGGTTCGTCAATTACAGGCAAAGCCACGACCGAAGAAATCATTGAACATTTTCAAAATCGTATCAATGGAAAGAAAGGTTTAATACCGAAATTTAAATCTTTATTAAAACAATTAGCTGATCTACAACGAACACCATCGGGCATGGGATTTTGGGTTTTGAAAGATGAATTTCGTTGATCATTCTTGCTTTTCTTTCTTTTAAATTACTAAATTCTATCAGAAATAAACGCAATTGTATATTTTATTTCAGATCTGATGTCAGCAAATCATACTCATCGACCTGAAATGGGTAGATGAAAAAAAAACCTCGAATATAAATTCTTCATTTATCTGTCTATAGTCATTCTAACCGGTAATTCATATCCTGAATTAGCCGAAAATATTGCCAGGTATACACATATAACATGTCACTAACCAATAAAATTGTTTGAATCTAAATATTTTTCGTAGAATTCTTTGACACTTATATTTTCTTGTTTCATCCTCACCAGCTTTCTTCTTGTTTCTAATTATAGAATTGTTCATTCATATAAATCTGATAGTAGACAGTATGTATCAATCGATTTAATATTGTCATTCTGTTGTCTCTTTGGTCTTCATTGTATATGAAATCTTATATGTCATTTTCTAGTCGAATTCAGCCATTGGGTGAATGTGTTGTATATAAAAATTCGGATAAAGGTTTTTTAGTTGTTGTTGAATTAATCATTTCGTTGCTAAATGCTTTGTTTGCTTGTTGTATAAAGAAACTCATGTAGAAATACGAGAATCTGTTCGAAGTAAGGATGTATTTATCATTCAAACTGGTTCGACAAAGTAAAAACATCGATACGAATAGATTCTTAGGAGAAAATTAACATCATTCTACACTTCAATAGAGATCCAAATGATGCTCTCATGGAATTAATGATAATGAGTTATGCATGTAAAACATCATGTGCAAAAAGTATCATCGTAAGTTTTTCAAGTTTCAACTTGTCATTTCACTGATTGTGTTTATAGGGTGTTTTACCTTATTTACCTTGTGAGTATATTAAATAAAAAATGAGATGACATAAGTCATGATCAATGAATTTAGATAGTAAACAGAGTAAACAAAAGAAACGTGGTTGTATAACAATGAAATTAGTCGCACGAATGTTAGTCAAAGCTGGTCTCACGCATTTAATAACTGTTGATTTACATCAAAAAGAAATTCAAGGTTTTTTCGATATACCCGTTGAAAATCTTCGGGCATCATCGTTCTTAATCGATTATATTCAAGAACAAATACCTGATTGGCGTAATTCAGTATTTGTTGCACGACGACCGAATCAAACCAAACGTGTTACTGGTTTTGCCGAACGAATGAAATTGAATATTGCAGTTATACATGGTTCGCAAGATCGAGAAAGTGAAACCGAAGAAGCCGACGGTCGAAATTCACCACCACCGGCAACTGCAACGGGCTTAGAAATCATTCCAATGTCTGAACGACGAAGTGTTTTCACCATTCCTTCATTAGCAATAGGAGAACGTAATTGAACTCGATCATCTTTTTAGGATTTTTTTCTATTTCATTTTGTTTGTTCTGCAGAAGTTCATGTCAAAGGTAAATTACCAATGGATGTTGTTGGTGATGTTGGAGGACGAATTGCAATTATTATCGAAGATATGATCGATGATGTTCCAGGCCTAGTTCAAGCCGTTGATATTCTCTTCGATCGTGGCGCTTACAAAGTCTATGCAATGGCAACTCATGGTGTGTTTACATGTGACGGACCGTCGCTCATTGAAAAATCTCGTATCACTGAAGTTGTCGTTACAAATACGGTTCCACATGAATTCGATCGACTTCAATGCTCAAAAATAAAGATCGTCGATATTAGTCTACTCTTATCTGAAGCTATTCGACGTATACATAATCAAGAATCAATGAGTTATTTATTTCGAAATGTTGAAGCTAATGATTGAAAATTATTACGAATTGACAAAACCAGCGTTTGCTTTTATGTTAAATTAGAATTTTATTTCGATATTTTGTTTTTAACGAGCCAAATCTTGTTCGAGCAAATCGTTCAATAGACAGTACAGGTGATAGTTCGCAATCGATTGTGTAAGGTAATAGTTCGTCATTCGCATTTTTATATAAAATTTCCGCTGTAAAAAAAGAAGACATGTATTTTATTAAATTATTTAATCTTAAATTCTTACCAAATCCTTCATTTCCAATTCGATAATAAACTTCTCCAGGATCAATCCAAATTGTGATTTCACTCGGAAGATTATCTAAAACTTCCTGTAGATCTAACGCAACATCATTTGCTGATTGAACAATAATCTCATCGACTTTATCTGAACTTATATAAATCGATCGATATTCGGAATCTTTAGGCGAAGCAATATACCAATTGTCTTGATATTTCAAACGTAGATATTCGAACATTTGTTCACGAAACATATTAACTCGACTGTAAGAAGAAAAAAAAGAACAAAAGTGAACGTTTTTTTTTGTTGGTATTGCAAACACACACACACCGTCGAGGTAGATTGTTGTAGAGAAATTGTGTGATGAAATCAAGAGCGATTGAAATTTCTACTTGCATGTTTTGGTTAAAAACAATTCAAAACAATTCGAGTTTAAATAGTCTCGTTTGCAATGGGAATTATCGATAAAACACCCACAAAAGATGATTTTCGTCATTTCAATGCGTCAGTCAGTTGATTGAACGTGAGAAAAATAATCTTTCTATGACACCTATTGACATATGACTTTTGTTTTTCTTTGTGGGCTGACATTTATTAAAAAAATAAGAATAAAATATATATATATAAATGTATATGCATAAAAGTACACATAGAAGTAGGTTACAGGTAAGTTGTGATCGATGTCGATTGTCGGTGGTTGTGACGTCGTGGTTGATTGAAGTTGTAAATATCCGATGGGTGTGAAGAGACAGCATTTCTTAGTAAACCTGGCGAATTGTATTTAGGTTGATTGTAATGTGTTTGTGGACGTTGATCTTGAAGAGAGACGTAATAAAAAAAAATCAAGTCAAGTGATAACTTACTGATGGTATTTGTCGGTAGATACGATGGATGATTTCGATGATTATTTGGATGGACAAGAATATTGTTCACTTTTAGTACTCGTTTGTCAATAGGTGCATCAGGTGTTGATAGATTAAGCATTGATTGATGAAAATGAGGAATAGGTTGTTGCTTTTTATTTGAATTTGTTGGTTTAAATGCACTTGGACCATGATGAGGATGATGAATATGGCTTTCTGTTGGTCGATTGAATGGAATTGTTTTCGGTGCAGTTGGAATGATGACAGTTGGTTTGACAATTGTAACCGGTGGTTTCGAAGATAAACGTATCGGTTTGTCATTGGACGGAATGACTTTGATATGAAATGGTTGTTCGGTTTCAGGTTCTTCTTTCAATGTATGATTCGAATTTATCTGAGGAACAAAACGAAATCGTGGTCTCGTCGATGATTGATCGATTGATGAGAGATCAATGAGGCTTGCACTGACACCATTCGATGACAGTTGTTGAACTCGTCGAGTTGAGATTTTAGTTAGATCTTCGGTTGATGTTGCAATTGTTTGTAAAGTTTTCGATTGCGAGAGTTTTCGTTTGGTTGCTGATGACGGAGGTATTTGATTAAGATTATTTTCGGATGTAAAACGACGAACTTGTGAGGGTGGAAGAAAAGATTGACGAATTTTTGAAGATGAAATCGGAGCTGGAGGTGGTTTTCGATGTGAGGTTACCGATGAGGATGATGACGATGATAGAGAAGCACTGGACACTTCTCGAATGGATTTGTCATCGGATTCACTGAGATATTGATCGAGAATTGAATCGAAAAAATGAAGAGTTTGTTCGATTTGTTCGTCTTCATCGTCGTTTATCGATCGTCGAGCAATTTTCGACATTTTTTATTTTGTTGAAGAAAAAAAGAAGTGAATACTAAAGCAAAACAACGTTATTCGTATACATGACTTTTATTTGACAAACAGAACCGAAAGAGAGAGAGAGAGAGAGACGAAGACGAAGAAAAAAAATCTTACTCACATTGTTCGGTTTTTTAAAATTTTCATACCGAATATATTTAGTCGGTTATCGATGCATTCATTTTGAAAGGTGTATTTGGCTGAAAAAACACGACCGGATATATTTATATACCTGATACAATTTCAGCTTTAGGCTTCACTTTTTTTTGATATTCGTAGGTGTGCATGTATAGTCAAAAGAGAAAAAAAAGTCGTCATTCGAATATCTTTAACTGTTCGTTACATATAGGCGAAAGAAAATATTTTGTATGTATGCCGAGATCGATTTCATATAGTCAAACAGGTGTTTGATCTGTGTAGATAAGAAAAAAGAAAGAGAGCATGAGACACGTTTAAATACAATGACATTTACAATATCTTTCAATCGACAAGGTTTTTTTTTTATACGTATTTTAAAGTGAATAAAATAACATAGCATTTATCGTATCGTATTGTGCATATATGCTAAAGTTATATCGATTACTTAATCAGGTCAAGTTGAATATTTACCTAAAGACCAACCGAAATCTATAGACGTAGTATGCACACTTGTTCTTTGTTCAATTGTGTGTATGTATATTCGATTTCGAACATGTTTATGGATAAAATAAATAAACGAAAAAAAAAAGAAAAGAAAAGAAACTGATAAATTAATAATAACATCTACGAGAGTATGACCTTGACTGCTAATATAAGAAACGAATGTGTTGTTTACAAAAAATAGACACGAGAATTTACGCATTTGATAAAAACGACACATGCCAACAACATTCGATTCGAGCTATCTATTGACTTTAACTGGTCAATTGAATATCTTTGAAATATTATGTTTAACAGCGGCTTTGATTTGTATCGAATTGACATCATATTTGCACTGTGAATTTATCGATAGTTTGAAAACAATCTATCCAAATTTGAGTACATTACTTATTCGTTCGATTTATCAATCATTTATCATATTCTGTCTCACTATTACACTAACAATATTTCTCATTCATATTTGTTATGTCAATCCACTTTCTGGACGATGTCATTTATATATGAATCGACTTGTAAGATAAAAATTTCGAGTTTGTCTTTTTTTCTTTTCTTTTTCGTATTTTAGTGTTTAGCATTTAATATGATGATGGGTTCGATGATGATTTTCATTGGTATATGTACAGCATTTTGGTCGGATAAAATTAGACGTATACCACCTGAGCTTATTCGTTATGAATACAAAGAGAATGAATGGATTCAAGCACGGCCAGCTGCTGTCATTGTAGCTTCGGTATGATGAACAAATAATATTTTATTTTTTAAAAACAAAAGAATTTGTATATTTAGATCCTAGCGAATTTATCTGGACTGTTACTTCTTATTGAAGCTTGTGCACGACCGAGATTAATTGCAAAACATGACCGACGACGAATACCGATCGAGAATATCCGCTTGTCTTTTATTTGAGCATGTTTTTCTCTCTCTCTTGTTATTACTACTATTGTATTGTATTACTAAGCAGATGTCGTTGTAAAAAAAGAAAATAACATGTACGATTATTTATATATTATTGGTTGTTCTGAATCTGGAAATGCTAATGATAAAAACAACAAATATGTACATATTCCAAAAGACGATAGAATATCATGTCGAATGATGTTCGAGAGAAAATTGTTGATTTAATTGATGAATATAAGAATGCAAAAAGTGAACAAGAAACAATTCATAATGAACTCAATCATGAATCTCAAGTTCGTGTCGATGCACAAAATCAAGCATCACAATTAGATCGACAAGTTCAATTCGTTGAAGTTAATCTCGATGCAACAACAGCCAAAGTCGAACGTTTAACTAAACAATTAATTGAAGTTCTTCAAGTTTCCGAAGCTGCTAAGCAGTATATATACATACTTTAACTAATTTTCATCATCTTTTTTTCTTTGATAATCAATCTATATAGAATTTGCAATACATTGGAATGTCAAATACGCGATGTCAAGGATAAAGAAACTCGATTCGATACTGACTTAAAACAATCGAAAGCATCGACTCTTGAGACTGATAAACGTTTTCAAGAGGTAGAAATTCTTGTCCATAGACGAATAGTAATTGATTTCGTTTAGACTACGAGTCGATTAACTGCTATTCATGAACGTATGGAACAAGCTGAACGTCGATCACTTCTTGCTGAAAAGTTTGTTTGAGAGACAAAAAGAAAAACATTAAAATATATTCGTGATTTAGACGTATTGTAACACTTCAACAAGATATTCGAAATGCGAATAAAGAATGTCAAGTATTACAAGAAGCAGACGAAAAGGTAAAGTTAACAAATATAAAACGATCATTGTCGATTTATCTTTCTTTTTAAGAGAAAAGTCAAAGAGAAGAAATATCAAGAGGAGATCGAAGATCTTCAAACACGATTAACTACAGTTCGTAGATTTCTACTGATTTTTTTTTCTTATTTTAATCGATTTATTTCATTATAGGCTCAAAAGAGAACTGACAATGCTGAAGCCGATGTCGAAAAACTTCAGACAAAATTCGATAAACTTCAGGGTAACATTTTCTTCTCTCTTTGTTAATCTGAATTTTGAATTCATTTCTCATAGAAAATTTGTTTGCTGAACGGAAAAGATGTCAAGAAATCGAAAAACAACTCAAGAATGCGTCTAGCTAACAAAATTTCGCGTGTGCTTTTGTTTGACCTGTTTTGAAGTTTATTTTCACCTTTTTGTTTGTTTGAATAAATATTTTTTTTGTTTTCTCTCTCTCATTCTCTCGCGTAATAAACACGTGGTGGTAACACAACAGTCTCTGTTTAAAGATGTCGATTGAAGGCGATGCACTGATATGGATCGATTTAGAAATGGATGGCTTGGATTTAACCAAGAATTTCATCCTAGAAATCGCATGTATTGTCACAGATTTTCATTTAACAACGAATTTCGAAGGTCCTGATTTGGTTATTCATCATCCGAAAGAGTTATTGGATGCCATGGGACCATGGTGTATGGAACATCATACAAAATCTGGTCTTGTTCGACAAGTTCTCGCTAGTCAACTGTCGATGTCCGATGCTGAACAACAGATTATTGATTTTATTGAAAAGCAAACCAACAAATCCAATCGTCGAATACTTGCAGGCAATTCAGTTTATGTCGATAGATATTTCCTTGAAAAAGACATGCCAAAATTAAATTCTCTACTCGATCGATCGATTCTCGATTGTAGTACATTGAAAGAATTAATTTCAAGATTTAATCCATCGATCTATCGTCGAGCACCGATCAAAGGAGGAAATCTTCATCGAGCTTTAGATGACATTCGAAATAGTATCGAAGAATTTCGTTATTATCAAACGACAGCATTCGAACAGAATCAAACAATCAGTACTCGAACATTTCCAAAAAATAAAGATCCAACAAAAGATCTCGTTTGGATCGATATCGATTCAGGAAATATTCATTGTATTCTAACTGATAGTAATTTGAATATAATTGATGAAGTGAAAAATGGAAAAAACGATGAAGATTTAATGGAATTCTTTCGTCGAAATCAAATTCGATACGAACGAACAGTTGTCGTTGCCGGACGATATTTAGGTCCGATTCGAGCTGAATTAAAAATCTTAGCTCCTAAATTTAATGAATTCTGTCATTATCGATCGATTGACATCGATGTTGTTTCATTAGTCTGTCAAAAATTCTATCCACAAGTCTACGAACAACAACCGAGCAACGATCCAATTGAACTTCTTCGTTTTTATCGTTCATCAATTTTTAAATAGTCTTTATTTCAAATAAAATAAATTCTCATAAAACATCAAAGAAAAGAGGAAAGACACTTTTAGCCGATGCTTGTCTATTTTTGTCTTCAGAGGAATTATTCGCTGCTGCTGCTGCGGCTGTTGTTGTTGTTGTGGCTGCGGGAATAAGTGGTTGTGATCTAGGTGTCGGAGCCGATGATGGTGCATTTAACAATCGATTGGTAGACGTTGTTGTCGAACGAAGTGCAACAAAACTTGAACGATTGTTTGTTGATGTTGTTGGATTTGTTGAACTGTTGAGTCGTGTTGCACGTTGAAGAAGATATTGATTCGATTGTTGAATCAATGGAGATGAGGGAGCATGTAGACAAGCATTTAAATTTCGTACACAAACATTAACTAATTGACTGACACTGTCGAGAAGAGAATGTGAAGTTGGAAATTTCCGTTGAGATAAGAGAAAAAATGCTTCTATGAATGCGGCAAAGGGTAAACCGGTCGATGCCGTGCTACGTAAGACAAATTGTTGCCATTTTCTTAGAATTTGATAGTAGAGAATATCAATCGACGGTGCTGTTATTGTTTCATTTGTGATTCCACAAATACTAACGAGAGAAAAATCAAGTTTTATTTTGAAAAACAACTCAAAAATTACTTTGCAAAACTTCGAAATTGTCCACCGGTCATTGTTTTATGTCCGAGCATGATTACAAGTTGAATGTAAATATACGCAATTTTATCGAGAAGAAACAAATGTCGATATTTCGATTTGTAATGAAGAGGAAAGATCATTTTTAATTTTTTAATTGAACTAATCATTGTTGCATCGGTGCTTGACAATTGTCGAGATGATGATGCTGATTTCATAATCGGTCGTCGAATCGAAGCCGATGCTGAATGAAATAGATTCGAACGTGTTGATCGATGATTATTGTCGGGCAATGAGCCACTTTCATCGTCGTCATCCGTTGAATCGAGAGATTTCTTCGATTTTCGAATGATTTGCTTGGGTTTAGGCGATGAATTTCTATTAATCGGACTTGGTGAGAGTGAATTCATTGTTTGATCACTGGCAGCTGTGATTGTTGTGAATTGTAACGATGATTCAGCGAGATTCGTTGGCGTTGTAATAAGAACACGTTGAAGAGGAAGATGATCTTGTTGTTGTTGTTGTTCTTGTTGTAAACGTTGAAAATCTTTGGAAATGATATCGGGCGGTCGAGAAAAGAACGGATTCGATCGAAGATCAAATCGAGTTTTTCGTTCACTTTTCAATTTCTCATTTCGTTCGACAACACGACGTTGTGCTACTTTTTCAACACGTTGAGCCATGAGCTCATCATTGTATTGTAATTGTGCATGACGAGTACTAGAATGATTTTTGTTTATTGTTCTATCTCAAATTCGAAAAAGTTAACATACAAAGTTTGAAGTTTTTTCTTTGGTAGAGCTAATTTTAATGTTTCTAGAACTAAAGGCTTTTTGATTTCTTCATCGATTGGACTTGGTTGATAGATTAATTTGCCTGAAGAAAAAAAACGAAAAGAAATTGATTGAAGAGCAAAAAGAAGTCAAGTCTGTTTATACCAGTTTCGTTTTCTTTATCGAAATCGACACGAAGCGATGGATTAGCATTGACTTCGAGTAGAATTGGTTTTAGATTTTCAGTTAGAATAATATCGAAACCAATAATCTAGAAAATTGATTCGAATCAAGAGACGAAATGAATCGAATCAAATCGACAATTTACTTGAAAACAGGAGATATTCTGTTTTTTGCCTAAAGGTAATTCGAATTCGTATTCAACTCGAAGTTCAGGTAGAATAGCGAGAATTGTTTTATTAATCATTTCTGTGATTAAAGTTTTCGTTCGATCGATTCGATCATTGCCAAATATTTCAATTAATTGTGTCCAAACAGAACTTAACTTTCTCTTGCTTCCATCGGTTTGATTATTATCTATCGTATGTTTATAAGCAGCACTTCGTTTATTCAATGAATAATTTGTCAAATGCATAAATGTCTGATGAAGATTATCAGTCGATGGAGCTTTATAATCAACTGTAGCAAATCGAACGAGTCCTTCATCGTAGAGAAAAACTTCTAATGGATATAAATTAAGAACGAGAACATAAATTCGAAGATCGAATTTCAATCCATTGAGAAGCAATGGCCGTTCGATATATTCTAATGAAAAAAAAATTTCATATTAAAATCGATTCAAAGAGAAAATGTCAACAGACCTTGAGCAACATGTGGTCGATTTGTAACAATACAATGTGCTGGATCTCTTAGCAAATAAATGCCTTCACCTTGTGAACCATCGGATGGTTTAACAATGAATGTTGTTTGCGGTCGATTATGTTTCTTGTCCAATTGATGAATATATCGAACATCATCTCGAAATTGTTGACTTTGTTCAGGAAGAAACCATGTTTTCGGATAGAAATCGAATTCATTGGGAAATAAGATTCGCATATTATTCAACGAACGAGTTAGATGAACTTTACGTAAGAGTTCATTCATACCTATGTCTTTGAGATAGATTTATTTTCGAGAAATAAACGAAATTCTACCGGGAAATTTATTCACACGACCGGAAGTGAAATTAAACGGGACATTTCCTTCGTGAAACGATGATGAATGCCAATAGATATCCGAATCGAGTGTTGTCGTTGTTGAACATTCTTTCCAACCGAGATCTTTCAAACACATTCGAACAACTTCGAGATTCGATCGAGCTTTGGTCGTATCGACTGTGATCATATTCTTTCCTGTGTTTGTTTCTTCGATTTTGGCTGTAATAACAGCTGTTTTAGTTAGATCGATTTGTGATGATATTGGTGTTGCACTCGGTGCTTTCGATCGTTTCGTCGACGAAGCCGATTTACTTTTTCGTTGGAGTTTCTTTTTGATTTCTTGTTTGATTTCAGAGAGAATCGCTTGACTACTTTGATCGACAAATGTTTTGTCTTGTTCAGACGACGAAGGAAATTCGACAAGTTCATTTGTCATCGTAAGATTTGATGATTTCGAATTAGTCAATGATGTCTGACGGGTTGCAACCCATTTAATACGTGTACGATGATGATCGGATTTCGAACGATATTGTTTATTGAGTTGTCGAACAGTTTCAGGCGTTATTTCGAATTGAAATTTCGATGATGAGATACTTTCAGATTGAAAACTTGACAGACTATTCGTGTAGAATGATTGTGCTGGCTGAATAAAATCATTTAATTGTTGTTGTTGTTCGACATTCAATGATTGGCTTGTCGACGTAATACATTTGTTTGTGTAAGCCGATGAAGATGTAGAAATTTTTTGATTTTCTCGACACTTGTTACCATTGCCAATAGGAATATTATTCGAGGATTTCATGAGCATAATCAATCAAAAAAAAGAAGAAAGAAAGAGAAAGAGAAAGAGCATTTCATTGATTTCTCAGTAAATTTAATAAAAGAAAATATAGATTTCGTCTTGCCAATGATCACTAATCAAACAACAAATACGTATGAAAGTGTTATTTTGTAAATTTTCAATTTGAGGAAGAGAAAAGAAAAAGCTCTACGAGCATGTTTTTTATTTGACAAAAGAACAAATGTTATAAAGCATGATCGTTTTCTTTTTTGATTCTTTTTTCTCTCCGATAGCCCAACAGAGAAAAACACAAAATACACGCATCTTAGCAACTTCGTTTTTCTCGTTTTTCAATAGAAAGTCGTCGATGACAACAACAATAGACGAAACGAAACTAATTTGATTACAAATTCTTTTTTTTTCTCTTCGCACGAAAACGTAATCAATGCCACTGCATGAAGTCTGTCAAATTTCAAGTGCTCACCAATATGATTGATTTAGGATAAAAATAGAAGACATTCAAAAAAAAAGGAACGATTTAATTTATTTAAAAAGAAACGAATTGATGACAAAAGCTTCTCTTTTAATTATCATTACAAAATATAAATTTGTTGTTTCGAATAAATCTCGTGAAGAAGTTCTATATATATATATCGATAAAAATCAGCTGTTTAACTGCATATTCAACTTGAATGAATGCATTCATATGAATCAACCAATGAAATGTCGTTCGTATGCGTTGTGTGTTGTATATATTCATGGATCAGTCAGTTGAGTCTTGTCTTTCATCCATCGGTCATTCTGTTCATTCGTGTGCTTTTTTCTTCTCTCGTTTTGTCCTTTCTTTCAAAATGACAACTTGTTGAGTAATAATATTATTTTAGATAAATTCTTTTTTTTTCTTATTCATTCACTCACACGTATTTCGACATCATTATTCATCTGGGAAACTTCTGATTGAACCAATTGCATCATGTTCAATGTCTCATATCACTACGAAGACAAAATCTAGTTTTCGAACCGAATGGCCCACAGCTCGAATTCATCGACTCGACGATCATTACGTTTACTAACGTATGTTGTTTTGTAAAGAAAATAAAAACGACAGAATTCGTTGTTTTTCTTCTTTTAGAGCCGAACGTAAAACAAACGATTCGTACATCGACGGTAAAAATCGTTGATTCGAGAAAATTTCGAAATGAATTCGTTTGTTTTTAGAAGACGACGACGAAGACGAATCGCTTTCATCTCAACCTGCAACTCGTCAAGCGAAATCGAAAGCTCTCGAAGCGATTTCGATCAGTACGCATAAACGTCGAAGTGAACCTGAAATCGAACCTCTCGACGACCAACAACCGACCGAAAAATCCGACGAACTCGATCCAACAACCTCGACAAGTCGAAAACGAAGTCATTCAAAACAAGCTTCGTCCTCCTCGTCGCACCACAGCATTCGTCATGTGTCGAACTCGTTGAGACGTCGAAAACGAAACAAAAAATCACCCACAACCTTCAAACGCCCTCGCCAATCATCCTCCGACGACGAACTCGAAGCTCGTCTCGCTCTTCAATCGAAACCCAAACGCAATTCCGCGCCTCTTCTCCCCGCCAATCGAACCCGTTCCAAATCAAACCACCGCAAACGCAGCAATTCCAACAGCGAACGCGAACTCAATTCAGTCACCAGTGATCCAACAACCAGCAACACCCGTCGATCTCGTGCTGCTGCTGCTGCCAATCATCGTCTCGATTTTCATCTTCCAACAACCGATCAGCCTTCATCAACTGCCGATGGTCGACCTTGCGATTCCGCAGCTACGAATCATCCTTTACACTTATTTCATTCGTCACCATTCTACCATCATCCTCAAGCATCGCCTCCGCCTTCGTCCTCGTCCGCAGCACCTCCTCAACCCTATTCCGGCCTCCTCCATCGACATCCAAAACACTCCTTAGCCATGTCGACCGAAAGCGACACCGATCCGGACACGCCACGCGACGCTTTCGCAGCAGCCGCCGCCGCTGCAGCTGCTGCTGGTAGTCCAACGAGCGCCGCGCTCTTTCACACGCTCTCCGGTCGAGTTCAACATTTAATGAGCCGTGTCGGTAGCGGTAGCAGCAGTTCGCTCAACGCCATGAACGGACGTTTACAACAGTACATGCAAGGCCTTCAATCGTCGGACGCCGATGTTCGTTTAACGACACTCAACGAACTTTGCTCGTTGCTCGTCATGAGCAACGAAGAAACTCTGCCCGGTTTTCAATTTCGTTTGCTCTATCCTTTACTACGCGAGTGTCTCGCCGATGAAAATGACGCGCATACGGAAATTTCGTTGACGGCTTGCCGAGCGTTGACGTATCTTATGGAAGCATTGCCACGTTCGGCGGGACAAATCGTCGATGCCACACCGATTTTTCTCAGTAAATTACGAAGTATAACGTCGATTGATATTGCCGAACAAGCGTTGACAGCTTTGGAAATGATTTCGAAACGAAATGGCAAACAGATTCTACTCGCCGATGGAATCAGTGCGTGTCTCGAATATTTGGATTTCTTCTCGTTAACATCTCAAAATAAATCTCTTTCGATTGTTGCCAATTGTTGTTTACATATTCTAACACGGCATGATTTCAATTACATACGAACGCATCTCGACAATTTAACCAATCGTCTTCGTTCGGACGAAAAGAAAACACTCGAATATATCTGCTCGATATTCTCGCGATTAGTCGAGAATTTTCATCGTGATCCACAAATTCTACGTGAAATCGCATCAACACAACTACTCAAAACACTTCAAACCATGCTTGTCGTTCAACCAACACTATTAAACAGTCTCACATTCGTTAGTATCATTCATATGCTCTACATATTTTCAGCATTTTGCCCGTTACTCGCTGTGACACTCTTGAAAATGAACATCTCCGAAACAATAATCTGTCTTCTAACTGGCTCAAGTCATTCCAATGAATTAATCTCTCGAACACCGCAAGAACTCTATGAAATTGTTTCATTAATCGGTGAAATGCTGCCTCGTTTGCCCGTCGACGAGCCACTCTTTCAAATCGATCACTATCTCCGTCGGCAAATGCTCGCCAATCGAACATCTGAATCAAACATTCTCTGGCATTGGCAAGATGATCAAGGTCAACTTCGACCTTATTCCTATCAGGATTCACGAACCATCGAACAGGCTTGGCAACAACATGAAGAAGAAGTTCAATTGCACATCACCGGTCGACATTATCTCATCGATCTTCAGCAATTACAACAGATCAACGAAGAAACTAATCAAGCTCGATTTATCAAACGTATTGCCACGCCGGAATTGAACACCGATTCGCCACCAGCAGCACCGACCGACGAATCAAACCGCCAAACAACAACGAGTGTCTCTGCTGATGCTCGAATCGAAATGCTAAAAGATAATCTCGAGCTTTACCAATCGTTTATTCAAAGTCTTTTCACGATTCTCTACGATGTTTACAATTCATCAGCGGGTCCAGCGGTTAAACATCGTTGTCTGCAATCGTTACTTCGCATGATTTACTATTCGCCATCGGATCTTCTCGAGCAAGTTCTCAAACAACAATCGATTTCGTCGCAAATCGCGTCGATGCTCGCGTCAACCGATTACAAAGTCGTCATCAGTGCATTGCAAATGTCCGAGATTCTAATGAAGAAACTACCGTCGATATTTTCGGTTTATTTCTATCGGGAAGGCGTCGTTCATCAAATCGAAATCTTGATTAATTTCGGTTTAACATCGACATCGACCATTCATTCGACTAAAAGTGAACTCGATTTACCTTCAACAACAACTCGACGTGCGAATCCAACGTCCGAATCCCGAGTGGAAACACGTTCTCAACGTGCTAAACTTCCGAAAACATCGTCACAATCAGTCTTCGAAGAATTTTCATCGAGATCATCGGCGAATCGAGGTCGTTCGCGTGTTTCCGTTCCCTTTCGACCGACATCCACTTCGTCCTCGTCATCATCATCATCAGCATTCGATCCATCGAATTTTTATCCACGTTCGCCACCTGTCGCTACATCACAAATGATTCTCTCGTCACAAGACAAAGTTAAACTCAAAGAATGGATTCAAACCCAAGCGAAAACCTTCCATCAAACCTATTTCTCGAATAATTCCAATCTTGCCTTGGAAATTATTCATCGTCTCGCTCAAGCTGTCGAACATCTACATGTTGGCAACGATGCCAATGAAAATAGTCAAGCTCTTCGTGATATCGGCAATATTATTGCACATGGCGATGTCTCACCGTTTGAAATGGTGCACAGCGGGTTAATTACGAAGCTTTATCAATATCTCACCGATGATATTTCGACTCCACATGATCGTTCTCAACGATTGAAACAATTCTTAAACATTTTTCTTCCGATGCCCGTTGATAATTCAAGACAATTTCACGAATTTATCTTCGAACTTCAACAAACGAAATCAACACCAACGATTTTCACGCATTTAGTTAACAAACTACATGGTTGTATCAATCAACTCGAGCAATTTCCTATACGAGTCAATGATATTGCTGGTCGGCCAGCGCATAGTTCCGCTCTTCGATTGATTACGACACATCAATTGAAATGCAATCTTATTCGTTATCCACAATGTAAAACACTGAAACAATGGAATAGTGGTCCGGTGAAAATCGATCCATTGGCGTTAGTGTCAGCTATTGAAAAGTATCTCTTATTACGTGGCATAGCAACTATTGTAAGTTGATTGAATTGATAAATGAGTTCGAGAGCATAAGTTCGAATCTGACATTCAGTGAATAGAAAAAATTGATGAATCTAAATATCAATTGAAACAAAACAAAAATGTAGATTCGAAAAGTAAAATCGAGCATCGTTGATCACCATTCTTTATCGTCTTTTCAAGATAATCAATGGGAAAATATGATAATGCTACATGTTTCTCTCTTTTTTTGTGTGTGTTTAGGATGATTCATCGAATGCAGTTGAAGACGAAGACGATGACGATGATGATGAAGAAAGTGAAGTGTCCAATGAATCGGATTCGGAAGATGTTCTCAATGCACTGACACGTTCATCGAATATGCGTTTAGAATTTCTCATCAATGAACACGTCATTCCACATAATATGACGATTTATCAAGCTGTTCGATTGTACAGTCAAACAACTCAACGAACGGACAATGAATCGGAAACTGATAATGATGAATCGATATTTTCATCGTCAGGCATTTGGACACGCGTACATACGCTACACTATCGTCAAGCAACAAACGGACAAACAACGATGGAGACCAGTTCGACTCGTGATCGACGAACGAAAAAAACAATAAAAGCAAGTAAACGTTCGTCGATACCAACGACTGTCGACGAACTTTGGATAAATGGTCAATGTTCTCAATCGAAATCTTTATTAACAACTTCATTGAACGAATCGATTTCATCATCAATGACCATCAATGATCTTTCATTGAATGCTATTGAACTTCTTCGAATATTGAATAGTCTCAATCTCTATTGGTACGATCTCTATACGCATACAAATACGATTTTTACTCAACCGAATTCATCATTAATTCTAACCAATAAAACCGAATTCTATTCATCAAAATTAACATCGAAAGTCAACCGACAACTTCAAGATCCAGTTGTCATTATGATGGGACAAATCCCGTCGTGGATAACAGAAATCTGCTATTCATGTTTGTTTCTCTTTCCATTTGAAACACGACAAATGTTGTTCTATCCATGTGCATTCGATCGTGAACGTGCCATGCAACGTTTACTCGACAGTTCAGATATGTTAACACAACAGAATAACAATGATGTCAACGATCGACAATCGATTATACCGAGAATCGAACGAAAAAAAGTGCAATTATCACGAAAGAATATTCTTATTGAAATGGAGAAAATCTTAGATAATTGGAATTCGAAACATTTTCTTGAAGTTCAATATGAAGATGAGGTTGGTTTCGGTCTCGGGCCAACACTCGAAGCCTATTCATTGATTTCGAAAGAATTACAGAAAAATGGTCTTGAACTCTGGCGAACTGATCGAAATTTTGAGTCAACTACTAATGATAATAATACAACTCTACCTGAATATGTCGACATTCGAAATGGTCTCTATCCAGCACCGATTGGCCGCAATGCCAAAGCAAGTACAGTGACAAAACTACGACAAAAATTTAAATTTCTCGGTAAATTTATGGCCAAAGCGTTGATGGACTCGAGAATGATCGATGTACCATTTAGTATTGTATTTTATAAATGGATATTAGGTCAAGAAGAAAGTTTAAATCTCGAAGATTTAATACATATCGATAAGAATCTTTATGAACAATTTAAGAAACTACAAACAATTGTCAACTATCGAAACGAACAAACAACAGACAATGACAAATTACTTCTTGACGGTTGTCAAATCGAAGATTTAGCTCTTGTTTTTACTCTTCCTGGTTATTCACATATTGAATTGAAGAAAGGTGGCAAAGATTGTTCAGTAACACTCGATAATCTCGAACAATATATTCAACTTGTCGTTTATTGGACATTAGTTGAAGGTGTTCGACGACAATTTGAATCGTTTCGACATGGTTTTAATTCGATATTTGCTATTCATCATTTGAAATGTTTCTATCCCGATGAGCTACATCAAGTGTTCTGCGGTTGTACATCGAATGAAACATGGGATGTAAAAACACTCGTTGAATCGACACGATGTGATCATGGATACAATCAAAATAGTCGAGCAGTGAAATGGTTGTTCGAATTGATGAATGAATTCGATAACGATGAACAACGAGCTTTTCTTCAATTTGTTACCGGTAGTCCACGATTGCCTGTTGGAGGCTTTCGAATGCTTCATCCGCCATTAACGATTGTCCGTAAAACAGCTGAAAATAATCATGATACTTCGAATCCTGATTCATCATTGCCAAGTGTAATGACATGTGTCAATTATTTGAAATTGCCCGATTATTCGACGAAAGAAATTATGAAATCAAAATTGAATACAGCAATACGAGATGGACAAAATGCATTTTTACTTTCTTGAAAAAAAACTGTACAGCAAAATAAACATGATTTTTTTCTTCTTTATTTCTCTCTCTGTAGTTCTTTCGTTTTGATTCATCGTTTATTTGTCTGTAGTTTTCTTTCTCTCTCTCTCTTTCTTTTTTCTTTCAAAGCAACAAACAAAAGATTTTTTTTCTTTATTTAAAAAAAACACATATTTCATTCTAGATGAGTCAAGCACCACATCCTTTTACCCAAGCAGCTAGTCAAGGTTATGGAGAATTTCAAGAAACAGTAGATGAAGACGACGACAATGAAGGACCACAATCGCCTGAACCTGAACAAGAAGAACAGGAGGAGCAGGAACAAGAAGAGGAGGAAATGAATGAAGCAGGTTTTACTCAAACACAAGAACGAGATTATCCAACAGCGGATGACGATGATGATGATAACGATGGACCGGCCTCACCACCAGTCGAACAAGATGATGACGATGATGAAGAACCTGATGAAAAACCATCACAACAACGAAGAAAGGTGCAAATTATGAACGATTCAGATGATGAGGAGGATGAGTCTGATAAAAAATCATCACAACAGCGAAGGAAGGTACAAATTATGAATGATTCGGATGAGGAGGATGAAGAACCACACGAATCAACGAGCGTTATTCCAAAAGAAAAGAATCGAAATTTTCTCAAACAATTTACAATGAAAAATGAAGAATCACCTAAAAAACATAAAAAACGTCATACTGACGAACATCACGAGAAAAAAACCAAACGTTTTCGTGAGGAAGAGGAAGAAGAACAACAACAACAAGAAGAAGAGCAACAAGAAGACGAAAATGTCGATGATGTTGTTGATGATATCTTCGGTAAAGATATGGACGATCAAGCTGAAGTTGCTGCTGAATTAGCTGATCTCAATGATCCTGAAGTAGTTGATGAGGAAGAAGACGAAGAGGAAGAAGATCAACAACAAGAAACATTCGATGATGAAGGCGAAGAAATGCCGAGAAAAGAAAGTTTTTCGAAAAGTGGAAATGTCTCTTATGATATCGATTTGTACTTGGAAAAACAAGCCGAAAAACGTCGTGGTAATCGTCGTCGTGGTGGTGGTAAAAACGGTGATGTTGACTTGGCTGGACCTGATAGTGATCAGATTGTTTCTCATTTAATCAATAAAATGAAAATTGCCACGGAAGAAGATCGAGTTTTTAATAAAAATCGACAACCAGCAACAGCTAAACTTCTTCTTTTGCCCGTTGTTGAACAGCAAATGTGTCGAGCTGATCTATCGGAAATCTTTCTCGACAATGGAATTTTGAATGTTTTCAAGGTTAACTACGAATTTCATTCGAAAAAGATTTATTTTACAATTGATTTCTCTAGGATTGGTTGAGTCCATTGCCCGATAAAAGCCTCCCGAATATTAAAATTCGCGAATCATTAATTCGAATTCTTCAACAAGTTTGTTTACGATTAAATAAAAATCTAGTTTTTTGTTTTGTTTGAAAAATCTTTCTTCAGTTCGGTGTTATTCATGCTGATCCATTGCGTGATAGTGGCATTGGCAAAGCTCTAATGTATCTCTACAAACATCCGCGTGAAACGAAAGAGAACAAAATCAAACTGATTAAAATCATTCGTATGTTGATTTCTCATCGGCAAAACAGAAAAAAAGAACGTGCGGAAAATTGTTTCAGATGATTGGGCACGGCCAATATTTAATCTCGATACGGATTACAAACATTTAACACGTGAAGAACGACAACAACGTGATGCTGATCAAGCCACACTCAAACGGCAAACATCTCTAACTAGTAAAACAAAGACACGAAGTGCCGATGTTGATCTACCGTTTGCCAGCAATCGAGCCGATGATGATTTGGACAATGATGATTGTCCACGAGCACGTGTACCTCGACCATCGAATAAAGATTATCTTGTTCGACCTGTTTCGACTGTTGAATATTCTGAAAAGAGGGTTCGCATTTCACCGCTTTGTTTTTGTCTTGATAAAACATCGAATTCTTCTGTTTTTGTTTTTCTCAGAGTGATGGTAAAAAGAAAACAATCTCGCGTTTAGATGAAGTCAAACGACGACAACAGGAACGACAACGAAATTCCAAACCAATGTCTATAGTTAAATTGAGTATTGAAGGAAATAAAATGCACTTGTAAAACGCCCGAAATTCAAAACAAAAAAACTCGAATTTTCTTTTGTTTGTTTGTGTTGTTATAAAGAGAGAAAAACAATTAAACATGTTCATGTATTTATTTATTTTTTTCTATGTGTGCGTGTCTACTCAGATGCGGATGATGTATATAATTATAGATTGAGAAAAAAAGACTAATATGACGATTAACGGAGGTTTTACATTGAATGGTAATCAATCATTTCAGAATCTAAATGGAGCACCATTAGAAATGTGTTCGAATTCGCCGTTAACCGGTTATTTTCGTAATGGTTAGCATGATTTCATTGATGAGAAGAAGAGACATAAAAACGCTGTGAAGTTTTTGTTTTGCAGGTTATTGTGCGACTTGTCCGGATGATTATGGTTTACATACAGTTTGTGCACAAATGACACAAGAATTTCTTGATTTTAGTCAAGCACAAGGAAATGACTTAAGTACGCCGTATCCACCATCATTTCCCGGTCTTCAACCAGGGGATAAATGGTGTTTATGCGCATCACGATGGTTCGAAGCATTTCAACTTGGCAAAGCTCCGAATATCTTTGCAAAAGCAACCAATATTGCCACTCTACAACAACAACAAATCAGTGCTCTACTTTCGAAAGCTATTGATTTGGCATAGACCGAGAACTTTTTCGTGTTTTCTGCTTTGCATGTAGATTTACGCATGATAAATAAAACGATGAGTATGTTTTGAGGATGACGTAATTTTTTTTTCGCCGTAGGTTGTTAATGTGGGGAGGGGGGAGAAAAGGAGCATATTTATAGTAAGCAATTAGTTAAGCGTGACATCATTTTTGTGTACGTCATTGATTTTTAATTTTCAACCAAGAAATATGAGAAATGAAAATATTTCATTGAGAAGAAAAGGAGATCGACGATTAATAGAAAATCCACGAACAACTGAACATCTCGATCCGATTATCGAATATGCTCAAGAGCCTCTTCTATCATTAGTTCAAGCTTGCATTCCATTAATGAATATCATTCCAAATCTACCGAAATATGTCGAAATTGCGCTTCGAGAAACGCCAAATGAACCACCTGATGGTCTGACATACGATGAAAGTGCATCGATTCGTTTATATACAATCGAATGGGAAGAAGATAATGCAAGTTTATATTTAAATTTGAATATGACCTTGAAAAAATCAGATCGTCAACTTCTTCGACCATATTACAGATATTTAAAATTACTTCTCACAGCTCTCATCAAACTACCAAGTGCTCCACTGCAGACTGTTTGGCGAGGAGTGAATAAAAATCTCAGTGCTGAATTTGTTCATGAAACTCGAGTGACTTGGTGGGCATTCTCTTCATGCACAATATCGTTGACTGTCCTTGAGAATAATGTCTATTTGAGTAATACAGGTGAACGAACATTGTTTTCAGTTGAAGCCATGAATGGTCGAATCATACGAGCACATTCTCATTTCGATTTCGAAGATGAAGTTATTCTACTTCCTGGTACTTATATGGAAGTTCAATCACAGTTGACTCCAGCTCCTGGTTTGCATATTATTCATTTGAAACAAATTAAACCTCGAGAAACTCTACTTGCATTGCCATTTGAAGGTTATTTCGATTTGATTTCAAAACAGTTCTTCAAAAGATTTTGCTTTTTTTAATGTACATAGATGCTCTTCTCTATCCCCCAGAGATTAAAATCAAACCATGGTATCAAAAAAAACGAACTATCATAGAACTGAGTATTTTAATCATTCTTTGTTATGCTGGGATCATTATTGGTCTAGTTTTCGGTACAAGGCCTACTCTTCCACCAGAAAGTAACGTTCATCATCAATCGTATATAAAAATACAACATTTTTTTTTCTTTCATAGTATGTAAACCTCGACCGTTGGGAATTACAGTTGATCTTCTCTGGTCATTCGATTGTAGTGATGCTCGAGAAGATCTCAAAGGTGTGTACAATGGCACTGCAATAAATGGTGCTACATATTCATCACCTGATTTTTCCAATCGTGGTAAAGCATTGAATCTAAATCGAAGACGTAATCAATACATTGAACTTCCTCGATCATTAAATTTAAGTTCGAACACAAGTTTTACTGTTAGTCTTTGGAAATTCTCCACAAATTATAATCAAGCAACCATCTTAATCGATTGTAATCCATTGAATTCGATTTGTATTGAATTTTTTATCGTCAGTGTTAATATCTATGCGAGAGTTTACAGTTGGTATAATCAAACTATGAGTTATTTAGTTACATA
>Ga0209914_1000348_pt1 | contig 65156 bp, 79 predicted proteins | sample ThiBiot_500_plan_FD_183949 | JGI IMG/M metagenome (GOLD analysis project Ga0209914, IMG submission 183949) | Wastewater bioreactor microbial communities from Cape Town, South Africa - Thiocy_cont_500_plan (SPAdes) | ecosystem: Engineered > Bioreactor > Thiocyanate-remediating > Anaerobic-Aerobic...
AACGATTTTAGGCCGATGTCGATAAAGCTGTTCAAGCTGCTCGAAAAGCTTTTAATATTGAATCACCATGGCGTAAACTCGAACCAGCCGCACGTGGTAATTTAATGAGAAAATTTGCAGCTCTTCTTCGACGTGACATTGATTATTTATCAGTACGAATATCTTTTTTGATTTCACTCTCAAGTCTCTACTTTCGATATTAGAAATTGGAAACATTGAATAATGGTAAAGCTGTCGAAGATAGTAAAGGAGATATCTATGCATCAGCGGATTGTCTTGAATATTGTACGTTGAATGAAATTGTTTGTATTGCGATTGAGAACATGACTTTATTTAAGATGCTGGGTGGACTGATAAAATAACGGGTGAGACCATTCCTGGTGCACATGACCAAATAATTTTCACTCGTCATGAACCCATCGGTGTTTGTGGTCAAATTATTCCATGGTTGATTACTCTCATTTTTCCTTTAATAATCAACTAAAGTTTTTTTTCATTTAGGAACTATCCAGTATGTCTATTATTTTGATGAGGAAAGATTTTTTTATTGATTAACATTTAGATTATGATGTTAGCATGGAAATTAGGTCCAGCACTAGCTTGTGGTAATGTCATCATTCTCAAACCAGCTGAACAAACACCACTCTCAGCACTTTATTGTGCCGCACTTATTAAAGAAGTATTACGATAAAACAAATCTGCTCCTTTTTTCTTACTATTTTGATTTAGGCTGGCTTTCCTCCTGGTGTTGTCAATGTTATACCAGGTAAATACATATTTATCTGACTAAACGAAAATTCATTAAATTTAACTAGGTGATGGACCAAACTGTGGTTATGCTATTTCAGCTCATGAGGATATCGATAAAGTTGCTTTCACTGGTTCAGTTGAAGTAAATATCCGTCGCTGAAATCGTAAAACCGTGCTGTACTGTCTCTGAGTATAGGTTGGAAAGAAAGTTCAAGAAGCAGCAGCTAAATCAAATCTTAAACGTGTTTCACTCGAACTTGGTGGAAAATCTCCATTGATCATCTGTGAAGATGCTGATCGTATGTTCAATAATAATTCTCTTTCATGCCACCTCACATCTGTGTCTCTTTACTAGTTGACTACGCAGTCAGTGTTGCTCATCGAGCCATTTTTACGAATGCTGCACAAAATTGTACAGCCGGCTCACGTACATTTGTTCATGCGAAAATCTACGATCAATTCATTGCTAAAAGTATTGAATTAGCTACGAATCGTGTTCTTGGTGATCCATTCGATGCTATGACTGAACAAGGACCTCAAGTAAATCACTTTGCCAAACGAGAGAAAAATATATGTGAATATTGTTTCTATAGATAAATAACACTCAATTCGAAAAGATTTTGGGCTATATTGATTCGGCAAAGAAAGAAGGAGCTAAACTCGAATGTGGTGGTGAACGATTTGGTGATAAAGGTTATTTCATCAAACCAACCATTTTCAGTGGTGTTAAAGATAATATGACAATAGCCAAAGAAGAAGTTAGTTTATTTGAGGCAGTTTTTATTGCACCTTCACCTTCGTTATAGATCTTCGGTCCTGTCATGTCAGTCTTGAAATTCGACTCATATGAAGAAGTTATTCAACGAGCTAATAATACATCGTTTGGTTTGGGTGCTGGTGTAATTACAAAAGATCGTAAGAAGAAAATGTATAGATATCCTATTTCGAAATTTCGTTTTTAGTTACACGTGGTTTAACTTTCGCTCAACAATTACAAGCTGGTTCAGTTTGGGTGAATGATTATGATGCTGTTTGCAATCAAGCACCATTCGGTGGATTTAAACAATCTGGCCACGGTCGTGAATTAGGAAAATATGGTCTCGAAGCATATTACGAAGTTAAAACCGTCGTTGTTAAACTCGTTTAGATTTGAAAAACAAAACATTTTTAAGCATGCCTAATCTTTTATTTCTTGAATAAACAGAAGCATATGAAATCGATGCCATTCGTTTCTCTTTCTTTTGCTCGTGATTGTTATGTCATTTTGCGTTTATTCAAAGTTCAACGATATATTTTCTTTTCTCTTCATTCTGTGCACGAAAAGTGAACTTTTTCTAGTCTGAAATGAGCAAAACAGTGTCCTTTTCTGACCTTTTTTGTCGTGCAGAAAATGAACATTCCATTTCAGACGTGTTAATCGATTGCGAAAGAGAACAACACGTAACACAGAATTTTTGTTTTGCTGCCAGAAGAAAACAATGCCACGAGGTATCAGTTGGAGTTTTAATGAAACAGATGCTTTAGTACGCATTTGGGCTGATTCAGCAACTCAAACAGCTCTACGTTTAAATAGTCGAAATCGTTGTATCTATGAAGATATTGCCAATCAATTGCAAGCTATTGGAATTACTCGGACAGCCGATCGTAAGTATTTCGTAAACAAGAAATTCGCTAGTCTCTCAATGATCTCGTTGTAGAATGTCAAATGAGAATAAAACTACTGAAGAAAATGTATCGTCAAACGAACGAAGCTCTGAAACGTGGCGATGTTTTCCAACAGAGACCATGCCCATTTTATAATGAAATGCATCGAATCTTTTCGGGAACTGATGAAAATAATAGTTCATCGAATTCACAATTATTAAACGATGACGAAGAAGAAGAAGAAGGAGAAGAAATCAACGATGAAAATCAAGAAGAAATCTCTCCTGACGATAGATTCAGTCAAGCTATCGATCGACTGATCTCCTATCAACAACAAAACGAAGTATTGCATTTCGAAAAAGCTTTGTTTTTATTTGAAATAAATCGTATTCATTTTCTTAGAATCGTTGGTATCAATATCTCGAACAACAAGCCAATCTTGAGCAACAACGTCGAGAAGAAGATCGGGCTTTTCAACTTCAATTGATTCAATTACTATCGAATTTCATTTCGAATAAAATCGATTCATCATCGACAAATGAAAAACGTCCTTGTTCACCAACAAACATCGTCGAACCACAAAAAAAATCGAAAATTCGTCATCCAACATTACCATCGAATTTCTATTCACTTCTCGCACAAATTCACAACATCAATCCAATTGATGAATCGAACGCGTAACCATCTTGTTTCTTGTTGAATAATTAACAATCTGACCTCACTTTGTTTTATTGAGAAATAAAATGTACTCTAGTTAAATTTAATTAACATTATTTATTTAATTTAAAGAAAAATATAAATATAACGAATGGGTAGAAAGAGAGAGAAAAAAGACACTCCGAAAGCAAATAAACAGAAGCATGATGAAGAGAGTTGGCATTTCTATTCTATCAATAGATTCTCGAGTCTGTCGACAGGTGGTATGTGCATATGTACCGAAGAAAAAAGCAAGCGAAACACAATCAAGAAATGATTATTATTAAGAATAATATAGAAAGATATAAGTAAATTGAAAAGAAAATAATTGAGAAGAGAAGAACAAAAAATAACATCGTTGCTTTTTAGCAAGAAAAGAAAAATAAGGGCGTGAAAAAGAAATTTGTCTAGTTTGTGAGTTATATTCACTACTGTTTTTTGTTGTTGTTTGTTCAAAATAAGAAACGGAAGAAGAAAAAAGATACACACACACACACATGAACTATCCTATTCAGCTAAATCATGTTCATTTTGATAGAAGAGTGCTAAGCGCTCTTGTATTGCCTCAGGTTGATGTGCTTGTCGTCGATCGAACGAATATCGTTTGCCTTGTGTATCGATGAAGATCTGTCCATCGGGCGAGTCTTCTCGTATGATCATGATGCTATCATCGCTGAAAATCACGCGAAATGTTCGATTAGGATATTCGGTGATTGATTTTCGTGTGAGAGCAATTTTCGAATTGGATAATAGTGACGTTGTCAACGAACGACTATCGGGATGAACCGATTGCGAACGTACGAAGTTCATGTTCATTGGAGAATGATAAACTGAAGATGAATCAGATGTACGAAGAGTTGATGATGAGGTTGAATGTTGAATTGTATTTCGTGCGAATGGCGATGCCGATGGATTGACGGATGTGAGTCGAGATTTTCGAATGTCGGTTTCCGAACTGAAATCAGGATGAGTGGATAACATGGGCGGCGAAATCGTGCCCGGATAGTGCTCGTTGATTGTCGATGATGAACCGCCGAATTTACTCGAAATTGTTCGACCAATTGAACAAGGAGTATCTAGAGAAAAGTTCGTAGATTGATTTCTTGGTTCGAATTTTCATTTTACTTGGTCGATTCATATCGAATTGAGCGTGTCGTTTACCGAATTGAGCTGGAAATGGTCGAAATAGAGGTAGTTCTTTTTGCCATTCTTGAAGCATCTTATCTCTCGATAGACAAAATTTATAAAACTACGAAAAATAAAGTCAATTTTCATTTTATTTTCTTCAATCGTTCGTTTTACTGTAATTGCATTGTCGATCATCTGTCGAATTTCCGGGCTGAAATGTTCAATAGCTGATATATTCGGTGCTGCTATTCGATCATAATCCAACAATGATTCGGATTTATCATTGGAATTAATGATCTTGATCTTTAATGGATCGTCCATTTTCACATTTTCTCGATGAATCGTTATTTTAACTCCACAGATAAACACAGCTTCGAATTCGATATCCGTTTCCATCAACGAACATTTCGCATCGGCCGTATAGAGTGTAATCTTTGGAGTACGTGATCGAACGAGAGTTACAAATCTAAATGATGAAAAAATAAACGAATTAATTGAGACAAGAAATCATTGATTTACTTATGAGCATATTGATATTTTTTCCAATATTCAATTGGCAATCGATCGAAATGATATTCATGATAGGCGTTCTTATCTCGAGGAATCGGCGGAGGTGGATTTTTATCTAATGGTAATGGACCTGGCCGACAATTTGGCGAGTAAGTTATGATGTGTAAACCGTCGGGTGATACACGAAAAACATCGACAATACGACGTTTCGTAGTTTTTGTTCGAATACTTTCGAGAATAACTTCACCATTCTCCATAATGCCCATCTAAACAAAAAAAAATATTTACTATTATTTGTCAGAAATACGAAAATATTCGATTTACAATCATTGATTTTGTGGCTTGTCGATATGGTTTTAATCGCGTTGTATTCAATGGTTGTAGTTTTTCTCTTAATTGTTCATTGTTACTTTCGAATAGCTCATGTTGATGATTGGGCGTCATTGTTGTTAGTAACTGTTGAATTGGGTTCGATGGCGAACGATGTCGTGTCAATGTCGACGAAATCGCTGGACTTGTTTCAGATTTCGCACTGCAATCGATCGAAGTTTTCGGATCAGATTGTGCAACACCACTGTCTTGAGATCGGACTGATGATGTTGCACTTGTTGGACGAAGGTCAGTGACATCGGCGGCATATCTCGACGATGTTTCCAATGAGACACTTGAACGAGAAAATCGATTTCGAAGACAAACAAAATGATTTGACATACTTTTGTCCGTTGTTAACTAATGGATGATTCAAGTAGTAATCGTAGGTTTTTGATCGAGCCGGTCGAGCTTTATAAATAGGTTCATTATGTTGAGATGAACTTGGTGATGAAAGGGCATTTGGACTAAAAAAAGGCGTAGAAAATGTTCTGAGATCACGATTTTTGTCAGTTTTTTCCTTTTAATTACAAAATTTCAAACAGACATTTGACCTTAAAAAACTTTTCTTTTAATTAAAATTTCGCCTATCCGATTGGCTTACTTTTCTTTGTCATTCTCTCTCTCTCGGTCGTTTTCTCTACCTTTCAAGAGCGTAAAAACACGCACTTGTTCCTTACAGATTCAATATCCATTGATCAATTAAGATTTCTTTCAAGTGTTTGTTTGATGTTGTTCGATACTTACGAAAATATTCGGGGTGTATGCATGCTCCTAACGACCGAATTACTAGTCGATGTTGTGCTGAGCGTCGAACGTTGATGCAAAAGATTATCGACAAAACCACTATCATGTGATCGATCAACAGCAGGTCCCCACTGAAAGAAGAAAAACTTTAATTTCCAAAAAGAAAAAAATATTCGATTCAATAAATACCAAAGCAAATCTCGAATTCATCGACTGAGATAAACGTGTGAAATCTCGTGAGAAAAATGGATGATCACGTATTTCTACAAAACAAAAATTTCTCCTTTGTATGTCTTCATGCAAATTAAACAAATGCAAACCTAATATATTCGGCCGTTGCTCGGCAGATTTTTTCAATGTACTATTGACTAAATCTTGTGCTTCTTCACTGAATGAGGTGGGTAGTTCGTATTTTTCATGCGTGACTTTATTCAAAGTTCCGTGAACCGCTAAAAGTTCAATCAAATGATGTCATTTTCACAAAATTAAATCGGTTTTTTCTTCTTCTTCTTACTATCTGTATTAAACGGTGGTTCGCCCGTTAATAATGTCGCAATAAGAATGCCTAATGACCAAACATCCGTTGAAAAACTATGCGGATTACGACTGGCAATTTCACTGAAAATGAGAATAATTCATTTTTTTTCTAACAAAGAAAATTTTAATAATGAGAGAAATCTGTACGGTGATATGTAGTTCGGCGTTCCGCACATTGTTTCATTGGTTTGTTCACGTGCTAGTTGAATCTTTTTTGCAAGACCAAAATCGGCAATTTTCTATTGAAATCGATCGAAATGTCAAAAAATTTAACCAATGAACACGTCATCTTACCACTTCAAATGTGTCAGTTAGTAATAAATTCGATAGTTTTATATCTCGATGTATAATTCCGTGATTATGAAGATAAACTAATCCATCGACGACTTGTCTGACAATTGTTTGTGCTTAAAAAAAGACAAAAAAAAAACGACAATCATCTCATCGAATCAGTGAATTTCTATTTTCGATATTTTACTTTCAGCTTCGGTTAGAGTTCGTTTCATTTTTAAGTATTGTTCAAGATCTCCTTGTGAACAAAGTTCAAGTATTAAGTAAACATATTCATTATCATAGAAACAATTCAATAGTTCGACTATGTGACGATGTTTGACTTGATGATGAATAGTTATTTCAGCATTTAATCGTTCGAACATCGATGTCGAACGAGATGTCGGTCGTTGAGCTGATGCATTATTCGGCGAATTATCTTGCTGAAACTTTTTCATATCAATCTAAATTAAAAACCGAACACATGACCTCAAGGAAACAGTTTTTAAAGCGGCTTTGCTTCTACCTTTTTACAGGCGACATGAAGTCCGTCGGCTTTTCTTCGCGCTTCTTGAACAACAGCAAAGCCACCTTTGCCCAATTCTCTTGTGAGTTCATAGTCCTATGATAGACAAAACATATGAATGCAAATACATATCCTCAAGCTCCAATCACACGTACATCAATTGTTTCTTCTAACCACATGATTATTCACTGAGGAGTATGTTTCGTTCTAGGCGTTTTTCTTTTCTGGCAAAAAGAACAACTATTTCGTGGATTACTCGACTAACGTTAAGGACGAATTTTTTCTTTATTCTAAAATGAAAAGAATGAAGAAAAAAAAAGAGAGAATAAGAATAAACAAGCAAAAGAAAAACGAATTCTATTTCTTTCGAACCCGTAGGGGAAACAAAGAGAAAATAAAATCATCGAGGATATTTTTTGTTTTCGTTACAATTTCAACAGTCGTTCAACAGATCTTTTTGTCTTCAAAGATAATCAATTGTCGTGTACGAACGAAAGGCAAAAAGGACTTATACTTGAAATAAATTTCATTTTTTTTTCTCTTCTTTTTTTTCGCGATGAATTTTTACGTCATCTCATTAACGAACTCGAGAGAAGACCTCGATATGCAGTTGTAAATCGAAAAAAAAAACTCGTTTTCATTCCAATTTTCTCCACACTTTCTCTCGGAGGAATACTTCAATGAAGTACATGAAGAAAAGAAGAGAGACAGAAAAAAGAAAAGAAACAAAAATGTAGACATTCATTAGAATGTATTGAAAATAACCTATGTATTTCACGATTTATTTTGCAGTTTTATGATTTTCTTTGAGTCTAGGAAAGAAACCGTCGTCTGCTAATGATAAGACAATATTTTGCTGTCGGGTAGACATTGAAAATTTTTAAAATAAACAACATTTTAACTTACGTTAAGACTTGTTGCGTACGAATAAATCGACATGATTTCGTTTTCTTATTCAATTAAATCACAGACACCGAATCGCACCTGTTCATGACTGTTCAATAGATAGAGTTGAAGAAAATGAATTCTTTCTTCTCTTTTTTCTTGTTGAATGTGCAGGAGAACAAGCAGTAAAACGAGAAGAAGAAAAAAAGGCACCCGACAAGCAAACAAGACAAGAAGAAGAAGAAGCAGCGAGAGAAATCACTATGACAACGGACTCAATTGACAATGAGAAAAAAAAGAAGAAGAAGAAAAATCAAGTTTTTAAAACTCTCCTATTTTCTTTTTTGGCTTCTAAGGATTCTGTAAGAGAGAAAAAATATCTAAAGAAAAGATAATATTAGTCTTTCGATTGTTTTTATATCAATGAGAAGTATGCAGAACAAATTTGTCCGTTTTCGATTATATCATCTTATCAATGGAAACAAGAGGGCGCTATGACGTGGCGTGTGAACACATCAAACAAATACCTGAACTAATCTTGGCCGATTAACGTTGAGTTCTTCTTCTTTTTTTTTTATATAAATTCGAACTTTTGATAAAGCAAAGCTAATATTTTCTTTTCATGCTTCAATTAGACTCCAAGAGCATTTCTCAATTGTTATTCTTTCGTTTTTTTTTTATTAAATATCAAATAAAAACATAATCGAATTTATTTTTAAATATACAAAAATAAACAATGAGGGCAAACATCTTGAAGATGAACCACTGTTATCGAAATCCAGATTCCATACAATCGGTGTTCGATGATAATACGATGGTGTTGCAAATGTTGTTGTTGTTAAATTAGCTAATTCTTCAGTCGAAATTGAATAACCATCACCATCATCATCACCATCAAGATAAACATCATAATCATAATATGAAACAGTATTGAAATCTTCATTGTCGATAATCGTCGTCGTCGTCGTAATTGTTGATTGCGGTATGAGATCTTCGTAGAGATAGTCAGAATAATCGACATCATTTTCATCGTTTAATACGACAGGTTTTGATATCGTCGACGAATGAGAAAGTATTCGAAAAGATTTCGATTGAATTTCATTTAAAATTCTTTCAACACTTGAAGCTAACGCTCGTTGTAATGGTTGATGATTGATGGAAGACTTTTGTCTTCCTTTCCAACATTGCTTTTCATTTGATTGACACATTTGATTCGATAGATTGAACCAAAATGATTTATATTCTTCTAATGTTTGTCTTATCGACATTATTTGACTGCGAAATATCGATGAAATCAATGAACTATTCTTATATTGACTAACAAATGCTTGATCAATATCGAAGAATTCACGTTTTAATTGCATATTTCCACATTGATTGATCATCTTGAAAGATTTCAATACCTGATAAATCAAATGAAAACAAAAAAAAGACAGACGCCTTACATTTCTATCCCGGATTTCTGCGAAAACACTCATGATTATTTGCAAAAGTTCGTATCCAATCGATAGAAAATTCGTTTCAATTTCATCGAAATATCTCACATTATCCAATGAGTCTAACGAAAGTGACAATTGAAATCAAATCTCAATACAAAAGCGAAAAGAAAATTTACCAAGAAAATTTCTCCATATGCCATCAATCATTGTCACATTTTTTAAGCATTGTTGCCACATATCGATACAATTCTTTTGACAAGGTAATTCTCGTCGTTCCGAACAAAGATTACAAATGAACAGTTCGACATATGCTTGAATGCAAACGTGATCTTTTGTTAAATCCTAAATCGAAATAAGAAGATGACGATGGCGATCGTTATCATTTTTGCTGTCAAATCGAATAGATAGTTATGCGGAGTCAATCGTTTGATATTAACTTCAGTGTGAAAATGAATGGTTTGAGAAAAAGAAAAACATTCGCTGATGATTATTATCATCATCATCGATTGTTTGATTTTAATTATAGAGTACATACCGTTGACAATGCGCGAATAAGTCGAAGATTCGATTGAAATAATTCGATGATATGGAAGTAATTTTTTCGATACGATTCAAGTTGAATCATATATCGATTGAATCGATCGATCGATGATAGATTCTGCCAGAGGCAATGAAATTTCGTTGGATGAATTCGAAGAAAATGTTCGAGATTAATTTTAAATAGATTTTCATAGGTTTGAAACGAGGATAGATTGAATAAATTGACGAAAAATTTCTCGATAAATATTCGAGAATATGGATAAAAAGCTTTGTGAGAATATTCGAAAAGAAAATAAGTCTCATTTCGAGATAAATCGATTAATCTTTCCATGCTTTCTGACAAAAGAAAAACATAAGATTCATTTTAAAAAAAAGTAAGAAAACAAACGGTTTGTGTCGATTGATAATCGGTTTAATAATTCAAATAAATTCATTGAATTTAATTCGAACAGATGTGATAATTCGAACATAGTAGCATTTCGAATTTTATCGGGATCGATTTTTGTGCAACACGATGTTTCAGTTGCATTCTCGCAGAACGTCCATTGATAAAACGAGTTCTCTTGTTCACTCAAATCGATATTATACTTTTTTAATTTATCAGTTAATAATAAACATCGAGATTCAATTGAATGAATTCTTAGAACTAAACTAAACATAATCAACAAACGAAACATTGTTGCTGTGTACAACAAATGATTGACGAGTCAAGCACAACACAAATTGTCTGTTCTATTCTCTATTTTTCTCTCTCGTTCACGAGGGAGAAAGAAGAAGAAGAAATGATGTTCATCGTTTCGTTGTTGCTCTCATCGACTTACCACATCAATTATCTTTAATCACTGGAGACAATTATATCAGTAGGTAGGAAATGCTTTGAACTCTGAGAAAAAATCGACGTTAGATATTATTTGGATGATTTATTCTTATGATGAACTAGCTGTTGATGACATAAAAAATTCGAGTTCAATACTCGATTGATTTCGACAATTGAGATCATCGACATGATCCAAAAATGGAAATGATACTAAAGGTTTTTGATTTAATAGAACCTTTTCAACGTAAATATTCGTTGCAGAATTATTATGAACATTAATCGACAGAGTACATTGACCATGATTACGTGTGATACGTATACGGTCAAATGTTGGACTACCGATGAGATATGTTGACGAGCCAGTTAACGGATAAAAACCGAGACTAGTGAATAGATACCAAGCTGACATGGTACCGTAATCATCGTTTCCAGGTATACCATCAGGTTGATTTGTGTAAGCATGTTCGAGAAGCCAACGAGAATATTTCTGTGTTAGATCCGATCGATTTGCGTAATTAAATTGCCAAACCGAGAAAAGATCATGTTCATTGCCTGACCAATAGTATGGATTTGGCAGAAGATTGGTTTTCCATGGTTGACTTCGTTCGAAGAATTTATTTAATTCCTCACTAAATATTTCTTTGCCTCCGAATAATTCAACGAGATAGGACGTATTATGTGGAACGAAAAATCGATAATGCCAAGCATCACCTTCGACATAACGATTATCGAATGGATCGAGTAATTCGATTTCATTCGATGGACAATGAAAATTGCCTGTTTTATCTTTTGGACAGAAGAATTTCGTTTTCGGATCGAAAACATGTTCGAACCATGTCGAACGTTGATAATAATCTCGAGATTCATCATCGAGACCAGCTGCTTTCATCACATTGCCAATAGCCCAATCATCGTACGCATAACTCAATGTCAATGGTGCCGAATGTTGATCCATATCATAGGGTACATATTGATATTTGATATAAGTCGGTGGATCGAATCGACTGTCATGAACTTGATTTTGATTAGCAACTTTTCTTAAACTTTGAACGATTTGTGTTAGATTCAAATTCGATTGATGTTCTTTTTTCATAATCAAATCACTGATTAAAACATCGGCATGTGAACCTATCATACAACCTGTATAACCATTAGCTAACGGCCATTTTGGTAGATCACCACCTTGTTCTGCATTTAACATAATCGAATGAATGATATCATTGCTTCGTTGCGAATCATGAAAGAGAATAAATGGAATTTGTGTTCGATGTACATCCCAAATCGAAAGATCAGTGTAGATATGTTGCATGTAATCAGGTTTCGTATGAATTTTATTGTCATAACCGAGATAAACACCATTGGATTCATCCCAAATGGTTGGACTTGATAATGAATGAACGAGATTACTGTAGAATTTGACTTCAGCATCATGATTCCAGTCGGCATGGACTTCGAATTTCGATAATTCATTGAGCCATTTTTGTTCAGTAAGATTTCTTACTGAATCAAACGATTGAAACATATTCGTTTGCATTTGTAGATTGGTTCGTGCTTGTTCAAGTGAGACATAACTAACACCAACATAAATCGTAATTTGATCATCTGGAACAACGATATAACCACCGGATGAACAACCATCAGTTTGATTTTGTCCTTGAACAATTTTTCCATTATTCCAAATTCCAAATTTCGTCCAATTACTAAATTTCATAATGAAATAATTTGTCACACCACCGAAACGTCCCGACAGTGAACCTCGGAAGAATATCGAACCAGTAATTTCATGATTTTCATTGTCGATATTCAAATGTGTTTGATTACAAGCACCTGTTTGTAAAGTATAACTACTATCGATGAGTACGACATGTTCTTGATTACTAATTTTTTCGTACGTATATCGATGAACACCGACTTGTTCCGTAGCTGTGAGTTCGACTTGAATTCGATGTGTATCAAGTTGTACTCGATAATAACTCGGTTCGACAAGTTCATTCTTATGTTCGAATTTACTTCGATATCCATTTCGTTTCGAAATCATTTTCTCTAAATGATTTTCATCGGCAACTTGCACAGGCATCATACCGATTGTACCATAATCAGGCACACCAGCACCATACATATGCGTATGCGAAAATAGATTAATATGCGAATCGGAATAGTGATAACCGCCGAGATGATTGAAGACAATTGGAATGTCTTCGGTATTACTCGTATCAGCGCCTAAACGAAGACCACCGTACGGAGTTTGAACAGCGAGTGGCAATGAACCAGCGCCATAACCATCGCCATCAGTACCAATGTAAAGATTCAATGGTGGATAGCTGGTGAGAGATTTTTGAATGTATATTAGAAAGACAAAACTGAATAGCACAACACACCTTTTCATTTTTAGATTTGATTCGAAATGATGTGTATGCGAACCCATTTTAGATAAGAGATAAGCAGCAGCTGCTGTTTTTTCTTTCTCAGAAACAAAAATAAATAAAAGACAATATATTCATCGATAATAAAGTGAATCTCTAATTATTTTATTTCTCTATATATATATATGTAATTAAGAAGAACGCGAGAGAAAAGAAAAAATAGGATAATCTACATTTTCTGACATGTATAACAATCTACAATACGAACAATAACAAAAGAGACGAATTAATTCGCTGGCGGTGTCGGTTGAAATTGATGAAGATGTGTATCGAGTTTCATTCGAAACATATTCGCATATTCTGTATCCTTTAATTTCAATCGTTTAGCTTCTTCGAACAGTAAACTTTCCAATCGATCAGCCCAAGCATTCAAATCCGGCAGATGTTGACAATCGGGAATATTTAAAAATTCATGAAAAAATTCCTTCCAAATTTCATGTGTTCGTTTGCTGAATTTCGCTTTGGTCGTCATTGTACCATCCTGTTGTTGTTCGTCTTCACAAACGGTCATATAACTAAGAAAAACAAGAACATGAATCGAATAGACCATGCCGAATAGGTCGTGCTGAAAAAGAAAATCAAATGATTTCGATTGAATTTTAGTTTGTTTATTTTTTTCTTTCTACTTGAAATATCCAAGGACGATTGTGAAGCATTTCAACGCAGGCTAATTCTTTTTTCGGTACACAGGTGACGAAAGCCGTACCGTTGTCGAATAGTTTCAAGTCAATCGAACGATTGAAATCGATTAACATGAGCGAAGGAATCGGACCGCAACTTTCTTTTTTAGTTGCAAATGTCGATGGACTAGAAAATATAACCAAAATGAAACATTTCATTCGATGAATTCGTTCGATTTACCAATGAAGAACCATGAAATTATCGGGTTTAACCTGCCGAAAAAGCACAAATTATATCGATTTCAAAATCAAATCTCGACTTACATCGCAATGAATGATTCTCAATCGATGCATATAATCGAATATTCTCAACATTTCAATGGAATAATAAAGTTGATAACACAACGGAACATATCGATCTCGACTGATATGATAATTCGCAAAGTCCTAGACGACAAACACAAATGCCGATGAAAAGTCAACCGACAAAAACAATCCTACGAGTAGAGTTTGCGGTGCTCGTTGCATGAACATGACGCTGTAGTCGTTGTATTCGATTAAACGGTAGACACTTGGGATACGTTGGTTCTAAATCGAACAAAAGATGATTAAAAGAGTTTAAGTAGGTAGTTTTTCGCGTACGAGATCGAATTGACCGGCTTTACGAATCGTTCGACGAGATAATTCAGTGAGAATGTAAAATTCCCAGACAGTCGGCGGATGTTGAATCTAAAAGCTTTTTTATTACAAACGAAATTGAGCCGATAGAGGAGCTTTTACTTTGCACGCATAGGTCACTTTGGGATCTTTTTCTAATCGAGCAGTAATGACGTATCCGTAGGCGCCTTCGCCTAATTTCTTTCCGAATTCGTATGTTGTTCCGGCTGAAAACACGGAGAATTTCTCGATTCACAATTTTCTTTCTCAAAGATTTCATTGACAAACCTAAATTAACTTTTTCGATTTTCGTTCCAATCTTATGTTTGGACAGAATCGATGGTAGATTGCATTTTTCCTGTGAATAATTCTCCATCAATGCGTAATTAACGCCACGTTTGTCGAGAATTTGCCGACGAATTTGATCGTCGAATGGGTCACGTTCATCGACGACGATACACGACACATTCAAGAAATTCTCGTCCAATGTATCGTTGATCGTTGGCAGTTGAGATTGCCGACGAAGAACTTGGTCGATGGTGAAGATGTTCATCAAAGGCGGTACCATCGAACCACGACGAATGTTACTCGGAATGCAACTGATTCGTTCGCCAGTGCCCATGAGACTCGTGTTTGACATGTCGAGCATTCTAAAACGCGCGAAGGTTTCGAAAGAAAAAGAAGAAATTGAGATTGTTTTACCGTGAATATTCGAGACGAACAGCTTCTCGACATTCGGGTAATAATTGACAATCGGGATCGTCGTCGGATTCGAAACTATTTTGGATTTTGATCGGAGTTCGTTTGGTTTTCGGCTCGACAGCGTTCATGATTTGAAATGAACTTCGTGTTTGAGTCGTTCGTTTGGTGATAGTTGTTCGATTCTTCGGTTTGACAGTCAACTGTTCCTTGTCGAATTCTGAATTTCGAAATCAAATACTTAACCTAACGTCTCAACGCCAGTTTTCTCTTACCTTGTTTATCCCATTGTTGTAATCGATCTGCAAAATTTCTACAAAACAAAAAATTCAATTCGAAATTCACCAAAAAAAACTCAACAAACCGATAGGCTTCTTCGATTAGTGCGCATTGATCGGGATGTGTGATGAATTTTTTCGATTCTTCGAAAATTCCCCATGCACCCGCCCAATTCATTTCAGTTTCTTCGGTATATTCAGCCCAATCGATCCATAAATGTGCGAATTGCACGCCAATACGTTTTTTATAAAAGAGACCATACCATAAAACTTTATCGACCGACATATCCGGCTAAACAACAAGAGATTTAAACATATTGATAAATTCGAATTACGCATTTACAATTAAAAGACAGATTTCAGCGAAATCTTTATTATTGATTTGTTCAGAATTATTTTCGAATTTTTCAAGACATTTTATACAAATTGGATAGAGAATTTGATTGTTTGCTAATGTATTTACACCGTTATCATCTTCAGGTAGAATTTCCTGTACAGCAGCGAGAAAACTGAATACAAACAAAGAAAATTATCGTTCAAACAGCTTTGAAATCAACATACGGTAGCCAAAGATCAGAAACTTCATTCGTGCCGTTGTAGATTTTCAAACGTTTATCGAATTCATGTTGAAGTTCAGCGATCGTTGGCTTGGTCATATTTTCGTTCGAATAAAGACACTGACTTATGTGATGATGAACAACACGAATGTCTAACAGAAAAATTCTCAATGAGCCAATTCAATTGCCGGTCTTTGTGTCATTGATGACAAGTGAAATATCCGAAGAAATATATTTTTCTCTTATTTCGAGAAAATAATTTTTGTCCAAAAAAATTAAAAAAAAACGAATTTATTATTCAGATCATCATCTTCGAGAGAGAGAAAATAGATGGAGCTAGTGTGTGTGTTTTCGAAACGATTTTATTTTATTCTGTTTAATACAATGCTTTGAATCGTTTGAAAGCGGCTCGTTCAAGAGCTTCCCGATGATTCGGATGTGCAATATCAATCAAAGCTTTAGCTCGTTGTTGACAATTCTTGCCGAATAAGTTGGCAGTACCATATTCTGTCACGACATAATGAACATGAGCACGTGTTGTTGTTACAGCTGCGCCTTCTTTTAACTAGAAAAATACGAAAGAGTTTCTCTTCGCAAAACAACAAATATCCTATCGTACAGTATTGACAATTCTCGAAATGCCTTTCGATGATTGTGATGGAAGAACAATAATAGGTTTGCCTTGTTCGCTTAAAGCTGCACCACGCATGAAATCCATTTGTCCTCCAACGCCTGAGTATTGCATTGTACCCAATGAATCTGCGCAAATCTGTCCGGTGAGATCAATTTCTAAAGCTGAATTTATTGCACACATTCGAGAATTTCGACGAATTAACGCCGGATCATTGGTGATCGACACATCGAGCGAGAGAATATTCGGATTGTCATCAACGAAATCGTAGAATTTTCTCGAGCCCAACATAAATGTACATGTTGTTTTACCGGAATGTAAACTCTTGTATTTATTCGTAATAACACCTCGTTCGATCAGTGGTAAAACACCATCGGATAACATTTCAGTTGCTATACTCAAATCTTTATGATTGGCCAATGACGCTAATATACAATCAGGTACAGGACCGATTCCTAGTTGAACTGAAAAAAGAGTTCATTTTGTTTTGAAAGGAAAACAAGTTCTCGTACGTGCACTTCGATCTTCGATGAGTTCGGCTACTTTTTTTCCGATTGTTTTTTCGACATCGGTTATTTGTTTCGTGTAATTCAATTCAATAATTGGTTCGTCGTATTCAACATAAGCATCGATGTCATTCATATGTACGAATGTATCGCCATGTACGCGAGGCATATGACGATTGATTTGTGCGAAGACATGTTTTGCATTTCGTATCGCTGCTTTTGTTACTTCGACAGAAATTCCCAGTGAACAAAAACCGTGTTTATCTGGCGGTGAAACTTGAATAAAGGCTGCATCGAGTGGAAGAATATTTTCATCGAATAAACGAGGCATTTCGTTTAAAAATGCTGGAATGTACGATGCTGAACCGTTACGAATTGATGACCGAACGAAATACGATGCAAACAGACTATTAGTGAAAAAACTGTCCTTCAATTCAGGATTTGTGAATGTGTCATCCAACGGATTGATACTGATGATTTCAACGCGTCGAAGGTCACCAGCTCGATTAGCTAGGAGACGATTGAGGTATTGAGGAGTAGCACCACATCCTATTGAATTGAAGAAGAAGAAAAAAAAATATGTGTATCTCGTAGACGCTCTCTCAAGAGACAAATCGAATGATGATTCTCATTTTCGATATCTTTTATTTAGTTCAATATTAACAAATCGTTTTTCTATCGATAAAATCGTCTGAAAATTCACTCAAGATTCAGCAAAGATGTATTTTAGACGAACTTACCATGTATAAAAACACGTGCACCCGACGTAATCAAAGATAGAGCGTGATCAATCGCCATCTTTGCCATATTACACGAACAAAATCGTGAGTCGACTCTTAAATAAAAGCTACAAGACAGATTTCTTTTTCATTCTGATTTCCTATGAAGAAGAAAAGAGAGCGAAAGAGAGAGAGCTGCATGTTCTATAACCTTCTTTTGAAAGTCGTATACGTCGAATTCGATGGCACATCGTGCATATTCCAAAGTACATAAATTCTTTCTCCTTTCGTCATTTTTGTTGTTCCTTTCTTTCTATTTATCTCGATTTTTTTTTATACTACTACTATTACATCACATTGCATACGAAATAGCTTCTTCTCTTCGATCCTCGTTGTCGACTGTCAAAAAAAAAGAAAAAGGAATGACATTTCATTTCGACGAAATTCACTTTCATCACAGTGAATTATTATATATTTATTTATTTCAAACATAACCAAAAAAACACAAGTATTAAACAGATATGCACACTTTAATATAAAGAAGAAGAAGAAGAAGAAAAAGATAATTGCTCTTGATTCATTTGTTCTTTCTTTTCCCTACTCTCCTGTTTCATGTCCATGATAAGACGATGGGGAGATATTATGTTGTAACGAGACTGGATTCGTCGTACCAACAGCAGCTACAGCGGCGGCAGCAGCTGCAGCTGCAAAGAATGAACTTGGATGCATCGGTGGACATGAAGGATAAGCCGACGGGTGTGATGTAGCTGTTGGCGGACAGTAAACCGATGGATTAGTCATATCATCATAGAGATCTACTCGAAAATATTCTTAAAAAATATTCAAACAAAGAAATTTCTTGATTTACTTGGCTGAAATCCGTAAGGTGTTCGCGTTGGATCGTATGTATGATAAGGATTTGCTGTCATTAACTCATTATATTCTGTTCCTATGACTGAAAAAAAAAACGAACGATAGTTTATTTTAATCATTCATTTACACGAAAAAACAAAACAAAAGTCAAACACATGCGTGTAGAACACACGAACAGACCTTTTTGATTAATAGCTAGAAAAATATATTTCGATAGAACTCGAATAGAACTCAACAAATGAAAAATAATTCTTTAACGTACCAGTTCGATTTGATTGATCGATCATTGGTTGAACAATTCTTCTTCGTGCATTAATAAACCTTTTGTAGGAAAAAAAAACAACAACAAAAAACGATTATAAAAATGAGTTTCACATTTGTGTGTGTGTGTGTGTGTGTTCTTTTTGTAAATAGCTAAAACAGCTGCATTGATTTCTTTTATCATAATCCGTCAAACAGACATTTCTACCTGTCAACACTATGTTTACAACATCGAAGAACAAAAAAATGATTAATGACTCTAAGCATCATCTCGCTTTCTCTCTCTCTCTCTACAAGAAGTCGAACAAACCTAATGACCGATTGTATATATATGTCTAGAGATCAAGCACAGCTGCATGATTGAGAAAAAAAATTTCCGCAGCGTTAACTGTTTTTAACACGGTTCGTCACGAACAATTGATGAGATGGAACGAAACTGTGTGAATTGATTAACCCCAAACGATTACGACACATTTAAATCTCGATTTTCTTTTCACTATTGTCAATGAACAAATATTCATTCATGCAAAACGTACCAATTATTAACTTGTAAAATGTTTAAATTTGTTTCTCGAGCTAAAATCTTCTTTTGTTCTTCAGATGGATACGGATGCTGCAAAGAAATAGAAAAATCTATCCAATCGAGTTCTGCTTCTTCTTTTTCTGCTTACATTCAAATGTTGAAATAGCCAAGCACGCATTAACGATGTTGCTGCTTTCGGAAAGATGCCACGTTTCTTTTGACGACGTTTCGTATTATCGTCATTTTCTTCATAATAATCGCCTTCGATTGAACTCTCAAAATTTTCACTGCTCTTATCGGTTTCATCGATAGATGAATGAGAATATTGAATATTTGTTGTGTTGGTCGATGACGGTGGGATATAAACATTCGTATGTTGTTGAATCGATGCAAATTGAGGACGAGGACTTCGAGATTCTGATGAATCCGAATTCGATTTTAATGTTTGATTAAGATCATTGGTCGATGTTCGGGACAATGAACGCACCTGATTAGAAAGATGAAGATTAGATTTATCTATGATTAACATCTTAAATCATCGAACCGCAACTAGGATATGAATAGATATATAATTAAATGAAACGTATTCTTACGTTTATTCGTTATCACTAGCTAAGATCGTCACATCGAATTTTTCTCGTGCTATTATTAGGAAACACTTTTCGTTTTTTTTTTTATCAATAAGAATCATCTTGACGATGAATATACGTATGTATTCCCATGAAAAATAGGATATCGTACCGGTTTGATATCATGATCATAGTCATGATTACTCATTTCACTTTGTTCGTCTTCAGATTTTGAAAAGTTTAATTCACGATCATCCATAATTATATCCCTAAACGAAATCATCAAATCAATTTCAAATAATTGTCTTTGTTTGGTTTTTTACATTGGCATTTTGCCTTTTAATAAATGAATATAACGTTGACAGAAATTATCGCATAATTCATGGACTTTTTCTAATTCTAATAGATGAAATCTTAAGATTTGAATAGATTGAATCATCTAAAATATAATGTTGTGTATTTTCTTCATATTCAATCGGAAAAAGTAAACCTACAAAATTATCAATTTCAGGATTGGATGTTTCACATGATCGATGTTCTTTCGATAACTAAATGCAAACGAATATATTTCTACTTTAAAAAAAAACAATCTACTTGTTTAGTAAATTCAATAAGATCTTCATTGAATGAGGTTAGCGAACAAGCATAATTGGGATTATTGGCATCACGTGGTGAATTGGTTGCTAATTCACATTTATCGAATATGATCGTGAGTAAAGGAAAGAGTGGATGACTGAAAATGAATTGATTATTTCAAATCTCTTGTCTTTCGGGGTTTTTTTTTATAAATCATACTTATAGATGAGATCTTTATCGAGTTTATTTAAATCGGTATTATCCGTTGTTATGGGTAATGGTGGTAGGAAATTCGTTTGAGTCGGATGATATTGTTGATAGTAGAAATTCGATGGTGTATTCGTTGTCATTTTTTGATCATAAAATGACATTGAAATATACAAATATTCAATCTAAAAAAGAAGAATTCAAACAGAAAACAAGAAGTAAATGAATTCTAATCAAATTTGACAGCTGCACACGTGAAATTTGAATTCATTTTAAATATAGGTTTTATTTCAGCAAAGATATGTTGATGTGTGGATGTACATGCTTGACGCATATCATCTACCAACGTCAATTATACTCATCAATCATTAGACAAGCTTCGTCATATGTATGCATACATATATACGATGGATAGAAGAAAGAATTAATGTTGAAAATAGAGAGCATTTCTTTTGCCCATTCTCATTTTGATTATCTTTCTCGTTTGTAGCGAAAGAGAGAGAGACAGAGAGCAAGAGAGAAAATAGAATGTACGTATATGGATGGAAAAAAAGAAAGAGAGATGCAGTGATATTGGCTGTTGGATAGGTCGGTACTCGTCAATGATTGGAAGATATATTTTTATTATATATATGTACTGATGGTGTAGTCTAATTTCTTTCGTCTTTTCTTTTCCTGCTGTGTATCATCTTCTCGCATTGTTGAGACAATCTTTTCCGGTTATGTGAAAAGCAAAATGTTCTTAACATATGTATGGAAATAAACAAAAAAGAACTCAAGAGAGGAGAAATTAGCCATAATTTTAATGAGAGAAAAACAAAAAAAAAATTTTATTTTTCAAATTCAATATTCAAGTTAAACACAACATATCCGGTTAGATCACCATTGAAGAAGCTATTGTCATTTGAGCAATTGACTTTTTTTTGTTTTATTCTCGTGCAACTCATTTCATTGTAACACTTGAATATATCAAAATGTAATCAATCATTTCGAAGTCTATCTATAATTATCAGTATGTGTCAGAGATGTTTATATTTTGAGTGTAGGTCGACCCTGTCCGTTTTTCATCGATTATTGCCAATTAGAGATAGCAGAATTTGAGACATTTCTTTTTCTAGTTGTTGACATCGATTCTATCCCATATACAAACTCATTGAGTGCGCTCGACAATATTCTAATGTTAGACTTTACTGACGAAAAAAAAAATCCGTCATAGAGGGCAAATACAAGAAGTTGATTGAGAAGATAGCTAATTTGTTGAAGTTAAGATTCTATTGCATTCGACAACATGCGACATCTGATTCCTCCGAGTTTTTATTCAATTAAAAAAAAACGAGTATTGAAAAAAATGTGAATTTTTTTTTTGAAAATTCATATAAAAATCTATTTTTTTGGAATCTATTGATGTTTCCATTCAGTAACTTTGACAACGGAATCTTTAATGATCAGAACGTAGTAATTTCGTTTGTAAATTAAAAGGCTTTGTCGATAGACTATTGATTTTCAATGGAGGTAGGAAGGAAGAAACATAAACTCAACAAGATGTTCGTGTTGTTTACTGTAGACTATTGGAAAATTTCCGACGCCTCAATCTCCGTGGCGTTGGGACGATCAAACAAATGCCTTAGTACACGATCGAGATGTAACCGCTGAAAAGAAAGACATAACTGCCGAGGCAGCATCGGAAAAAATCGATCTATGGAATCTACCACCTGGTAGACGGCCGCCTGCTTACGAAAAGTATCCATTAGAAATATCTAAAGATAAAAAAATCGTTTCAGTCGATGATATCGTTCGTGAGTGTTAAGAAAATGATTTTTTTTGTTTAAAAATTGCGTTATTTTACAAAGATGTTGCATTGAATATGGTTAGTGATACATATTTTGTCCCCGAACGATTTGCTGATTTTGTTCGGTAAGAATTCTTTACCAATAAATAATGAATGATCTTGTTGTTAAAATAACAGTCGACCGGAATTACAAGATTTCTTTTTGCATTTAATTAATTATTTCTATTGGTTTTTCGAACATCTCGAATCTCAACAGCAAAGAAATCCCTATTGCGTGTATGTTCAATATTGAAACGAAACTAAAAGACAATGAATTTAATTGTTTTTACTTCTAGTGAATTAAATTACAACGAACGAGCTCGTGTAACAGATGCGCATAGTCAAATGAATACGGCGCTTTTATTTGTTGCACAAAAATATACAAATCTCGTACTTGGAACAGGTCTCAAACAGTTTCATCATTTCTATTGGATCGAAGGAAATGATGGTGATCCGTTGACAAAACGACGAGAAATTATTCCGTACAGTGGACGAGTTTCACGAACGTTAATCGACCGTGGTTATGGCGAAGTAAGACAAAAACAAACGATTGTTTTTCGAAAATAGGCATTCGAAATGACGAGTTCATTTTTGTTGTTGTTAGTTATTGATGATATTTGCAACGTTTGTTGTTTGGATTACTTTTGAACGAAAACATTTCGAAGCTATTCGAGCTGAAATTGGACGGTGAGTGACGATTGTTTTCGTTTTAAGAACTGAATTTCAATTTTAGAATTATCCGAACCGAAGCCTTTCCGAATCCAACGTATTCGAGTAAGACGATTTTCTTTCTCTATGATCTTTTGTATTTTTTGTTTCTTTGAAAAGCTGCACAAATTCGAACGCGTTCAGCTCGTAAACCACCGTCCGATGGAAGTAACGAAAATTCTTCGCCTACATTCGATCGAAAAAGCACTGGTACAAGTCGCAAAAGTGTTCGATCCCAAAAGACAATTGCAACATCAGCAACTGATATTAGTAGTACATCAACTACTAATTCCGATGGGTCAAAACGTCAACCATTTCAACGTTTATTAACGTTTGTTTTTTTCTCATTCATTCAATCGAAAAAAATGAATAAACAATAATTTGGTTCGTTTAGACAACGTTCGCCAGTTGTTGTTACTCTACTGCCTACAGCTCGCGATCAGAGCTCGTGGTTATTCTCGAGACGAAACGGAAAGATTGATCAGTATGTTTATCTATTATTAATCATGTCTTATTGTTCCGAACGTAAAAATCGGAACTGATTATTTTTTTTAGACCACCAAGGACTCAAATCATATCCGATGATGAATTTCAAATACGTCATGAGTAGGTTGACGTTCTATGATTGCAAACGATTTCCTTATCTATTTGCAATTTAAGAGTCGGCGTTCTGGGTCAACCGATCGATGCATTAACTCTAATTGTCAGCGGCGATGCACCAGCCGCAAATACAAGTAATTCTCAGTTACCTCATGTTGATGTCAAGTAAATAAAAACAAAATACGAAACTCAACGAAGTTATCATTGTGTTTCTTTTTATTATTTTAGCCGACGACCTAGTGAAATCGATGCTGGTAAATAATGACTATTGATTTATTATTGTTTTTTTGGACGTCATTTTTGTTTTTTAGAAATTCCACAAACAACACCACGCTCGACTTGATAACAATGTACTTTAATCGCACATAATCGTTTATACTTTTTATGACTTTTGCGTCTGCTATTGCGTTTTTTTCTTTTTCTTCTCTCTTTGCAATAAATTTCAAACACTATATTTGTCATATTTTTTGTTTCTGCAAATCTAATCGACGAACAAAAGAAATCGAAATTTAATTGAGGAAACCAACATTTCAATTATTCAATAGGCACTTTAATTTAATTCACTCAATAGTAAGTAAAAGATTGTTCTATTCAAGACAAAAATATCTTATCAAAAAATACAATAATCTCATTGACAAACAAGTATGATTTCATACAGTAAATATTTTATTTGACGATTTTCGTTTTACGACGTCAGTTAATGTTCCCGTTCTTATCTGAGAATAATCCTGATGGATTTTTTTAAAAAATAAATTCGTGAGTATTCGGACATTAGATCCGTTATTTGATATTTCTCCAGTTACATTCAAAATCAACATTGTAATGACTCGTGTTTCATCATCAAAATGGCAACTGATTCACAGTCTATTTACGTATTTACTCATTGTTCTTTTTCGATTCTAGTGAATCGTTCTTGCTTATTTTTCATTGTTTTATCTATTCGATGAGTGTTAACAAGAGATATTATTGTTTTTTTAAGTATATGAGTAGGCACAGAAAGAGAAAGAGAGAGAAAAATAAATATGAAAGATGAAAGAAGAAAAGAGAAAAAAATCTAGAGCATATAAATGAATAGTGATTTCTTCTCGATTTCTATTCTTATACTTATTATTGAATTCAGATCTTTTGTGAATACTCGATCTGTTCACATCTTCGCTTGTTTTTCTAGATTTCAATTATCAAGTGATTTTTCTTGCTGAAATGGGTCATAAACAAGCAAAACCTGATCCGTAAGTGAAAAGAAAAAGAAATGTTTCGATTTCGATATGTGAATTTCATTCATGATTCATTATATAGCACAATTCTTACAGTGAAAGCAGTTGAAATGTTATTAGCTAATACGAAATTTACAGAAAAACAAATTCGAGAATGGCATGCAGGTTTTATACGAGATTGGTAGATTAATTTTTGTTAGCAAAATAGGTTTCTTTTTCTCTAAATATAGAATTTTTAGTCCATCAGGAAAACTTTCAAAGGATCGTTTCGTTGCTGTTTATGAACAATTTTATCCAGGTGGTAAAGCAAAAGATTTTTGCAAATATGCGTTTGCAACATTCGATCGTGATAATAATGGAACAAGTACAATCAATTGTTTTGTTTTTATCGTCTCTTTTGTCAACGATAGAATCATTTTGTTTATTGAATAGTCGATTTTACTGAATTCATGCTTGCTATTGCTGCAACACAGTCCGGAGATATTGACGAACGTCTTGCATTAGCTTTTGATATGTACGATTATAATAATACTGGAACAAGTAATCGATGAATTTAGCTTGATTTTATTTGATTTGATTTTTCTTTTCTATCGAATAGTTGATGCTAATGAATTATCAAAAGTTATTTCTGTAAGTTAGCAGCTGAATGATTGTTGAGAAATAGTTCGACAATAAATTTGTAGGCTATGTATGATCTCATTGGTGAAACAGAGCGCAAAGGTAAAAGGATCGATTTATTTTTATGAGATAAAGCAATAGTACATTGAGTTTTGTAGGTGACCATGATCCAAGACATCGTGCTGAACAAATTATTAGCATATGTGATGTTACTGGCAACAGAAAATTAACTAAACAAGAAGTAAAAGAAAATCCTCATTTTTAGTCGGAGAAAAAACAAGTTGATTGATTTTTTTAGTTTGTTGCCGGATGTAAAAGTGATCCCGTAAGTAGTTTTTACAAAAAAAAAGTCAATCATTCGAAATCGTTTTCTTCGTCTTAGGTTATTCGTCATTTGCTCGTTCCGAATGCTTGAAATCATTCTCATCTTTATATAATCTTTCTTTTCAACATATGCGTGTGATTTTTATTGTTTCGCGGTCATTGTGTTCCTTTTTTTCTATGACAAAAAAAGCAACAACATCAAAGCCTTTCTACTCGCTTCTCAATATATTTTATCTGTATTTTTTTAATTTTTATCTACGCATTTTCTTCGTGAAAAAAAAGGCGGCACACACATACACACCAAACAAAAAAACAAAGAACCAATTTCATTTCTAACTAATCACTCAGTTGCTATAGTTAATAAATTCCAATTAAAAACTACACAAATGTTGTTTTATCAGAGGAAAAACATAGTTAGTTGCGTGTTCAATATTTGCAACATGAAAGTGAATATTTGTGAGGCACTTCTTCGTCGATCTGTTGAAAATCATATTCTGACCTATCGACATAATCATCGTGAAGATGAAATGCTTCAAGAAAAATTTGCTCTCTATCAACGACAAATTCGTCTTGTCGATCATAATATTCATATGGCCGAACGACGTTTCGAACAACATGCTAAAATTGATCTCGGTTTTGTTGTTACATACAAACATAAACCACTTGAACCATCGAAAAATCATCGATTTTATTATGCATCGACGAATAAAAATTGGACAACGAAAGAATATAATGTAGAACCATTGGAAAATGTTCTTCAACATAAGAATTTATATGAATTTGCATTTGAACGTCGTTCACGACAATATATCGATGAATTACGACAGAAATTTCGTTCACAAAAACATCGAAAAGATCGTTTTATGCGCAAAACGCAATCACTGATTCGTGATGATTTAGATCGACCGAATGATTGGCCCTTGCCTGAACACGCTCGTCTTCATCTACCAGCAATTCATCCGACAAAATTCAATTCCAAATTCAAACTTCAGTTTTCTCTTGATTATTAGATAAATTTCCTTTAATTTGTTTGTTTGCTTTCTTAATATCACAAAAAGAGGAGAAGAAGAAAAAAAAAGAAGAAAGAACATATCCAAATACAACATCGATCAAGAGATTAGTCTTTTGATTCATTTTTCTAAGAATAATTTAGTCATCTTCATGTTCTAATTGTGTGATTCCATCGACCGTAATTTCGTCGATCGGATGAGTAAAATAAACTTCGATTTGTTTCATGATATTGAAGTCTTTTTCAGAACCGATTAAATTAAATGTATAACCTTGTTTACCAAATCGACCACAACGACCTATTCGATGAAGATAAGTTTCGTAATCTGGTTCGAATGTTGTTGTCACAGGCATATCGTAATTGACAACTAATGAAACATCATCAATGTCCAAACCTCGTGATGTAACATTGGTAGAAATTAAAACGCGAAATATTCCATTACGAAACTGTTGAATGATACTTGCACGTTGTTCAATATCAAGTGCAGACGTCAATTCTCGCACTGAATGTTGTTGATTAGCCATTCGAATAGCTAAACTTCTTGCTGTGGCTTTAGTTCGACAGAAAATCATCGCTTGTCCGACAGTTAAACTCGCGTAGATTTGTTCGACAGCACTGTATTTATGTTCATCATTATAACATTGAATAAAATATTGTTTGATATTAGGCAAAGCTTGTTTTTCACGTTTCAATCGAAGAACAATCGGATCCGGTACGATCGTACGAGCGAAATTCATAACTTCATCCGAATATGTCGCCGAAAATAACATCATCTGACATTGAGAAAGATTAAGACCTTTAACAATTCTTTGGCAATTCTCTTGGAAACCTTGTGTAGCTATCATAACATCGGCTTCGTCGACACAACACATACGTAATTTACTTAGATCGATGAATTTTAATTTGAAACACCATTCTTCAACTGTACCAGGTGTACCGATAACAATCGGTTCAGGTAGAAGTTTTCTCGATGGACGCTCGTTTCTTTTCGAATAATTTGGATCTCGTACGGCGTAAGCTATTTTAATAAATGGCAAAAATTTGGCCATTTTTTCAATGACAGAACCAATTTGAATGGCTAATTCAAATGTTGGAGCAAGAATAAGTGCTTGCGGTGCTTGAACAGCTGGATCAATACGCGAGAGAATCGCCAAAGAAAATGAACCTGTTTTGCCTGTACCCGATTGTGATTGAGCAATGATATTTTCTTTGAAAAAAAAAACAAATGTTTCGATTTTTAATCAATTGAAATCGAGAAGAACCTACTGGGTTGAATGTCTAATAAACGAGGAAGTGCAATCGATTGAATTTTACTCGGTTTTTGAAAACCCATATTATAGATGCCTGAGAAAAAAAAATGAACTATTTTATAGTACGAAGAACAACAAGAGGCTACCTTTTAAAAGGTCAGGTTTAAGTGGTAATTCTTCGAATGATGACATTGCGTATAAAGGCGAATTTGGGTCCTCTCGATCGACAACAAGAGCTTTCGGATCTCTTAATGTACTGTTAATTTTCTTTAAAATTAACGATTGTTGAGCCATAGTATCTGGTGTTTCTGCATCATCTTGTTCCTGATTTTTTATTGCTGCTGGTTGTTCAGCAACTGACGTTGATGAATCCGAGATTTTTGTTGTAGGAGGTGGAACATTTTTCGGTTCACTCGATGTATTTTTCTGTGGTAAATTTCCAAATGAAAATCTCGGTGGTGACGTTGTTGCTGCTGTTGGAATACCAAATGTAAAGGCTTGACCAAATGGCGACGTATTATTATTATTATTCTGTAAAGAAAAAGAAATCAAATTCGAATTCAAATCCAATTATTTGTGAATACTGTTGGTGAATTTGTTGATGTTGTTTTCTGTGGAAATGTTGCCACTGGTGATGTTTGTTGTTTAAATGAAAAGTTCACTGCTGATGGTTCAGTTGCATTTGCAAGTGAAGCTAATGCTGCTCCACTTTTAGTTCCATTGAATGAAAATTGCGTTGTTTGTGCTGTCGATTCTGATGAAGTATTTGTATTCGCTGTCATTGTTTCGGACTAAATAAAACAAATCACACAAAAATGTTTCCTATGCTAGGCTAATGTTCGTCGAAATCATCTGTTCTTTTAAGAATCTAATCATACACACACACACACACACTAACGTAAGTCTATATCACATTTCATAGGGACAAAAGAGAGAAAACAAAACAAAACAATCTAGAATTTATCAAGTTCATCATCGATTAAATATTTTTCGGAAAATTCTAAAATCGGCTGTTGAAAATACTGTTCCACTTGTGTGAGCAACGGTTTTTCCGATGGTGTTATTAAATTAAATCTATTGAATGAACGAAAAACAAAACAACGTTTATTATATAAGTTCATTTTTGTTTCTTACGTATGACCGGTTCTTCCGAATCGACCTGCTCGTCCAATTCGATGTAAATACGTATCATAGTCCGGTTTTTGAATAAAACAACGTTTACTTTCATCGTACATCACTGGAAATTCGAAGTTTAATACCAATGATATATCATCAATATCAATGCCTCGAGCACAAACATTTGTTACAACTAAAACTCGAAATTTGCCTTGACGAAAACGATTAATAACAGCTGCTCGTTGTTCGACGGTTAGTTCGGATGAAAGTAATTCAACGCAATGTTTATCATTAATCAAACGTAAGGCAAGTGAATGTGCTGTTCGTTTCGAACGACAGAAAATCATCGCTTGACCAATGGTTATTGATGAATAAATCGTTTTCACAGCGTCGTATTTCTCTTCATCATCTTGACATTCGATATAAAATTGACCTGCAAAAAGATACAAAGAAAAAAAGTCAAAATTTTCCATAAAAATTAATAAATAAATCGTGCTTACGAATATTTGATAATGATTGTTCTTCACGTTTCAATCGAAATATAACTAAAAAACCGAATCTTATTTAATAAAAACACAAATATTGATTGATCTACCTGGATTTTCAATAATTCGTTTAGCAAAATCCATCACCTATTCATAAGCACAAACATAAAAATGATTCTCCTTTCAACAACAAACAAACTTCATCTGAATACGTCGCCGAGAATAACATTGTTTGACATTGTTTGCCAATTGTATGTTTAACAAGATCGATACAGATCTGTGAAAAGCCAGCTAAACTAATCATAACATCAGCTTCATCAATAACGAACATTCGAAGTTTTTTTAAATCGATAATTTTCAATTTTTTACACCAATCTTCGACTGTGCCCGGTGTGCCAATAACAATCGGCACATTCAAATCCTTGCCTTTAGTATATTCATTTCGTTTCGATATATTCGGATCACGAACAGCATAACCAATTCGAATATGTGGCAAGAATTTCGCCATTGTTTCCATGACTTTACCGATTTGCAAAGCAAGTTCAAATGTTGGCGAAAGAACCAATGTTTGAACGTGTGGCAAAGTTGGATCCACACGACTCAAGATTGCTAAGGAAAATGCAGCCTAGGTAATTATAATCAGTTTTTATTATCTCTGTATATTCAGTTTTAGTTTTCAGCTACCGTTTTTCCTGTTCCATTTTGCGATTGTGCAATCATATTTCTCGGTGGATAGGCAAGTAGTTGTGGCAAAGCACGTTCTTGAATGCGTGATGGCCGTCGAAAGCCCATATTATAAATTCCATTGAGTAATTGTTGATCGAGTTTCAATTCTTCGAATGTTTTCACTGAATGTAATGGTGATTCGGCAGCATCGGTTCGATCATTTTCGAGAATAATCGACGAGTTCATGTCATGTAAATTCGTATGTTTATTTAACAAAGATAATTGCTCGAGATTTAAGAATTGTTCAGGTTTATCATCGTAGTTGTAGTTGTTATTGTTAAGATCGACATTATTATTATTATTGAAATCACGTTGAAACGATTGACAAATCAATGATGAGAAAAAAGACGAGGTCTTTGATGAGGAAAAAAAAATCTAACAACTCAACACCCTCAAACTAGACGCACTTTGCTCACACTCAAAAGATTAGACAAAAATTGATGAACATACATTCGATTGATTTGTTGTATTTGTGTTCGAACTACCATCGAAATTAGTAACAGTTTTAAATCCATGAAAAATGCTAGTCGTTGAATTATTTTCAGCCATAGCTAAGAAATGTTGTTTAAAAAATGACGTCTAAAAAAGAGCATAATCAAAACAAATTCCCAGTGAAGAATTATAAGTAAATTTCTTTTTACAATGTAATAAGTTTCTGTCGTCATCATCAGCACACCTTTTTTTCTATTCGTTAAACCATCTGATTGGTGACGTAATTTGACGAATCATATAACCCGTCGTTGTCTTCTATTTCTATACGTAAATGTATCACGCTGGCAATGCGTGCTCGATCGAATTTGAACTTTCTCTCTCTCTCTTTTTCTATATTCGCAATATTACTTCGATTTAGATTTGTGTTCTATTCGTTAACAGCTGGTTTTCTTCTTCTTTTCCCCTTCGTTCCTCTATTCGAACGTAGAATGCAAGATATATTGTCAAATTCGAGCAATTAAGTCCAAAAAAGTTAACAATCAATCATGTTCGGTACAAAAATACGCCGTTTTCCATCATTATTTACTCCGATTATTCGACAACAAACAAATATTGCAACAAATCTGCAAAATACAAATAACGATGGAGTTACAAAAGCATCGAATGACCGAACACTTCGTGATAAACATCTTTCGAATATAACTGTTACTTCGTTCTATAGTCAAACGGCCATCGAACAGTTGGCTGCTAAAGTAGATCGAGTCACGTGCTAATATTCGACCTTGAATTTTGTTTATTTTTTCAGCAATCAACTCGTTTAACACCATTGACAATGATGTATATTGGCAAGCAAGAAGATGGCAGTCATCTTTTAGTAAATTTTGATTCAGTTTTCTATTCGATTGATAAAATGAAATGTTCTTGTTTTTATTAGCGATCAGCACAGTATTTACATCGAGATTTGCCTATTCGTTTTGCACATCGAATAGATGATTTTCGAAATTTACCATTTGTTGTGGCTTGTAATCCGTTGTTATTAGAATTAGTAAATTCAAAAATATTCGTCGATCTTTGATTGATTTTCTTTCGTGTTTTTGTTTAGCATGAACGATTTATAAAAATCTTTCATACATTAAATTCATTTCCAGCTGTAAGTGAATGGAATTCGAATTGAAATGAAGTTCAAAGTTTGATTTTTAAGATCAAAACACTCGATCAAGAAAAAGAATTCACTGAATTATTACAAAATACACTCAATTGTAGTGCGGATACGTTGCCTTTATTGGCCGAAGGTTTCAGAGAATCGAAACGACATATCAAAGTAAATTCGATGATAAAAAAAAAACTTTCAATAGAAGTTTTGTTTTTCAGCAAGAAACATTAGTTCGAAATTTTCTCGATCGAGCCTTGACATCTCGATTAGCTATTAAAATGCTAATCGAACATCACATCGAACTACGCAACGATAAAGTAAATTCTTCGATATTGATTTTGCACGTTTTTTTTTCTCTTTTCAATAGCCAAATTATATTGGTGCTATTTGCATGAGTTTTTCGCCGAGAAAACTCATTCAATCATCGGCTGAATATGTCAAGTACAGAATTCGGTTTCTTTCGAGAGATGTTAAATGGAGAAAAATGTTGATTTTTGTTTTAGAAAAGTCTGTCGAGCTGAATACGGTGTTGCACCTGATGTCAAAATCGATGGTCACGTCCATAGTTCATTTCCTTATATCACAACACCTTTGAATTATATCATACCTGAAATGCTCAAAAATGCGTTTAGGTAAACGCAAGAGACGAATTAGTTTTTTTTATATATTTTCGTTGTTTGATGTAGAGCAACAGTTGAACATCATCGATATTCGGATCTTGGTTTGCCGAGTATCGGCGTGACGATTGCTGTTAATGAAGATGAACTTGTCCTACGGTAGGAAAAGATTGTCTTGAAAAGAGATTTCATATCGATCGATTTTTTTTAGAATAAAAGATCGTGGTGGTGGTATGCCACGTCCATTGCTTGAGAAGATCTTCGATTATCATTTTTCGTCGAATAATCAATTGCATGACCCGTCGTTGCTGTCATTTACGGATTTTGACAATCATTTATATGATCAACTTGTAACGAAAGATAATCGAAGTCGTATGAGCGGGTAAAATCGATGAGAAAAAAACAGAAATGATCCAATGACTCTTTGCCTGTTTAGTTACGGTTTTGGTGTTCCAACAACACGTGCCTATTGTGAATATTTAAATGGTTCGTTGACAATTGAAACCATGTTTGGCATTGGCACGGATATTTATGTTCGTGTCGGTTTACTGACATCAGAAAATCGGGTTGTACGTTTGTGAATGTGCAGCAAACAAATGTTTGTTTTTTTTCTCTTTTTTCGTATGTGTGTTATCTCGGAGTAGAGCGAAATACTGATATAGATGTGAGAAAGTCTCGCTATGTGTATAGTTGTTTGTGAGTGTGTGTTTTGTGTCCGTTATTTATACGTATGTTTATTGTTTAATCTCAAACGTAGATACAGACTGCATGAAGAATCTCGTTCATTTCTTTTGTTGTTTTCATTTGCTATATTATCTCCTTGGTTATCTCTCTCTTTCTCTTTAGTTTTCTTTTTCATTGCTATTCTCAATGATGCCAAGCTTATATTTTGTATATAGTTTACCAAAAGAAAATCATCTAGACAGGCATTTGTATTTCGCATTTTCTCTTGTTCTTTTTCTATTATTACTCTCTAGTAACCAGTGTTGTTCCTAAAAATTATATTTGCATATGGAAATAAAACAAAAAACCGATATAATATAATAATTTCAACTTTCAATATTGCGTCGTGACAGAGAAAAAGAATTGAATTCGATATCGTAGAAATAACACGAATTGCATTTTAGATCAAGTCAAAGATAGACTTAATTTATTCTGCATATGTTCTGTCATTTTGTCTATATTGATAATGTATTTTCATTGGTTGATTTCTAATAAATATGACACTTTTTAATAAATTAATCAACTACGTAGATTTTGTTAAGAGATCTTTTCGAGAAAATTATGAACTTGTTGATCTTTTTCATGTAACAAATATCATATTTTTAAATAGTTCATAATGTGTGATATTCAATCAAGAAAAATCTTGTCTTTTCGTGTTACACATTGTTTCATAACTTAATTAACATTATCATGATTTGTACGGATTTCGCACAATATCTTCATAGGGACATAACAAGAAAAACGAAGAACGACATTCGACCTTAAAGGATGTTTCATATATTGGTATCTTGAGGGTTTTTCTCATTATTAATATCGAAGGCAAACGTAGGCGAAAATCAAGTCCAGAAAGAATCTTCTGCTTTTCTAATCTAAAATTGTTTTATCATTAAATCTAATTTCTAATTAATAAAAAGACTCATGAGTTTTCTAGATTTAATAGATAGATATGTCAATCACTTTCCATGTAACTTTTATTCTCCTCGTTTTCTCTCTCTTTCTCTTCTCTCGTTCTCTTGTTTACATGATAAATCTACTCTCCTTGAAAAACAGAAAAGAAGAACCTATCTGATACATAAATATGCGAAACAATTTCACAGTCAATGGGAATATACTCGACCAAGTAAGTACGATAGCAACTAATTAGTTTTCTAAGAATTTATTAATACGTTTTTCAAGTTTCTCACGTTGTGCTGTTTCTAAATGAAGACAAAACGAATAAGAGAAGAAACAAGATCTTCGAAATTTACCATAGACATTCACAAACATGTTAGTAATCGGTAGAAAACGTAATAATTCGTAGAATTTCGTTGTTGATCGTTCGTTGGCAACATCGGTAACAATCGATTTAAGTTCATTGAGTTGATCTTCTAATTGTTCGTTTTTGAAAATAATATCTCGCATTGTTTTCATGTTTTCACAATCGAATCTTTCTATTGAATAGACAATTTCGAAAACATTAGTTTAAATTGAAAAAAAAATTCAGCCTACCAGGAGAAAAATATTCAATGAATTGACTTAGATGTTTATAACCAATATGTTTCCGTTCGAAAATCATCTCGTTTAATATTTCATATTGTCGGTATTTCGTACTTCCGTATGAATAATTTTCAAGTTGATATTCTTCTCGTATATCGAGAAAAAAGATTCGATTGTGAAAATAATCGAGAATTTGATTGTAACGTTCGTTAGATCGAAATTCATCTAATAAACGTTGACGTTCTGGAGAATTCAATGTATTTACTTCGTCAATATCAGAACGAGTATAGAATGTAATTAATAGACAAGAATTTTCATAAGCTTGTTTAGTTAGAATTGTTTCTATATTAAATAAAAAAACAAAAAATGATCAAAATTCACGATCGAATTTTTCTTCACCATAGATCTCCGAGAATAAATTGCTTTCATCCGATGTAAAAACATCCATTCGAATACAATAGAAAACTACAAATAGAATTCGATGAATATTTTTTGAATCTTAATCGATTGATTTACTTATATCGAAACCATTGCGAATTTCCTGCAGAAATAGAACAACTTTCAGTTTATGCTCGTTATCATTTTCTGTATCACGAAAGCCAACTGTATCGATATAGGTATGATTATCAACTGTTTTACAAAAGTAGTCTTTTGTTGTTGATGAAACAGAATTTCCTAGTGGTTGAGTAGAATTAGTTAATAAGTTAAATAAACTAGTTTTGCCTTAAGAGATAAACAACATATTGGCATTGAGATAAATAAGAATTCCTACAAACCCGATCCAGTTCGTCCGAGAAAGACGATCACTTTATTTTCATCCGACATATCGATTAAATTTTCGTTTTTTCTGTCTCTCTCGAATTAACGAATATACACCATTATATTCCTTCTCCGTTTCGTGATTCGTTCGTATAGTTCACAAATCTAATAATTCTTTGCGTGGGTACATGACAAAATCTTAGAACGTAACCTTTTTTTTCTTTCTTTTTCTCTCATTTTCCACTACATTTTTCGCATTATATCAATTACCAAAGGACTAGAAATTATATATTAATCCGTCGTTTCTCAAGTCACAATAGAACGCAGTTTCAACAACCTAAGAACTAATTCATTACAATAAAAGACTAGTTGAGCAGTAAATCAAATCAGAAAATAAAATGCTGTGCACCGTAGGATTTCCAATTGCTATAGATTATCGACTCGTTTTCCAAGAATATATGACCTCGAACATAACGTTCTTTTTTTTTCTCTATCGAATTAATAAAAATATGTAGAAACAATTTTCAGTAATTTTGAGTATAATTATTGAAAATAACATCGATCACGTACATTTGAATTTGTTCTAGATTATCAAAGAAATCCATTTCTTCTTCTTCTATTTTTGAAAACAAAATTCAACTTCTAATTTAATCATCATGGTTCGCTTATCAGTATGCATTGTTTTTGTATTTATTGTATTTCTGCAATTAAATCAATCTGAAGCTACTCGTTTCTCTAAAAGATCAATTGAAGAACTTGACGAACCACTTTATCCATCGCCAGCTTCGTCATCATTACTTCATGTATGGTATAAACGATTGAATGAACTCGAAAACAATGATCAACCAGATTATCCTGAACATCTATGGAAACGTTTAGCAGCCGATTCTTATCATTTACGACAAAGACGAAAATTTGGCAATACTCGTTATGGTCGTTCTTTACCCCATCAAAACGAATAAACAATAATCTAGCTGAAAAAAAAAAGAAATATATTTGAATAATATATCATAAGCTCTCTTCTTTTCTTTTCGTTCTCTCTCTCTCACGCACTCGCACAACGTACAATAATACTTGCAACGTTTTTTTTTATTCATAAGTCAATTTTATTTTCTGAATAAGACATTCTTCGAATTATTATGGAAGAAAATAAAGACGAGAATACGTTTATAGATTTCAAATTGTTTTCTTTCTCGATGTTTATATTGAATTGAGCTTTGCCAGACGCGTATATCCACTTGTCATTGACATGTCGATTTATCTCATTGATAAGACAATGAGAAGAGATTGATTTTATGATTATTCGAGGTAGAAGAAAGAAAAGAAAAGATATCATCAAGGGTTCTCACTACTTATTGAAAGATTCAATCAGCAGTAGCACATCGATCTTCCCATTGACTAATATATCTAATTGTTTAAATCAAACAACAATGCGCTAAGAAGGTTAAACATCTAATCTGACATCTGATAATAATTTCGACTTGAAGAATTGAACGGCATTCATTGACAAAATTTTATAATCTTTTATTTTGCTTTTGCTTCCTGATAAGACGACAGGAAGAGTCTGTATTTGAACAATCGTCTAACTGCATGCATACTTAAACTCCTACTCTAATGTATTTATTATCTCGCCCGGAAAACAACACATTAGTGGTCAATCGACAAGATAGAAACTAAGATAGTCGAAATGTTTTATTACAAGATAAATGCAAAAGTTCAAGTTCAACAATGTTGACTCTATTCTTCTGTTCGAAATCACGAAAGAAATATTTTATAGTTTTCTTTTTTTTTATCGATGATATGACCGATGTTTATATGTTCATGTATTCGACAGCAAAAATAGAATAAGAATGAACAAAGATTTATGCATTTCATTTGATTAATTCAGATCACGATCTGCTTGAGATTTAAGTAAAGAAAAGAAATTGATCGGACTATCGAGATGAACAATATGTAAGTGCACATTCGGTGTGTCATCTGGAATCATACATTTGTCTCATGTGTGCTTGATAGAGCACAAATTGTTCATTAGAACGATGAAGGTTTTCTTTCTTCTTCTAATGATTAGTTTTTTTTATTAATAAAAAAAGGACAATGATTATATATTCATTGTTATCTTTTTTTTCTGTCTTTCGGCGATTTATGGTTAAGTATTTGATAAAAAAAACAAACAAGTTCATAAGAACGAACGAATGATTTTAATATTGAATTATCATTGATCTCTTCTTTTTATGCTTAATCTTGCATCATCAACACCATCATCATCATCAAGTTGATCTATTTCTCTCCACAGGCGGTATGCTCAATGATTCGTTCGAATAACATTTATGTATAGTAGATGCACATCAAGTCTAATCAAGTGAATGTATAAGAAGAACATAGCGATGTTTCTTATCAAGAAGAGAAGAGAGAGAGAGAGAGAGAAGCAGAGAGGAGGGGAAGAAAAAAATGTTAGCTATCATTTGTTGAATTGTACCGTCGCGTCAAGTGTGAGTATGCAAGAGAATTGAATGAGGATGTTAGTGCCATCGAGACACACGATGATCATTATTTAGACTGTTGTTATGTGTATGCGTGTCAGAAATTGATAAACGATAGAAGAGAATTTGTTTGAAATCTACCGCATCTCAGTCAGTAGTCTAGTCATTCTCTATCTGAAAAGAATGTTTTTTTCTTTTGTTGTTGTTGTTGTTATGATTGTTGTATTCGAGGATATCAGTTAGCGACAAAGAGAGATTTAGCTATTTGATGAACAATCGTCTTCTCCTGCTGTGTACATATACGGTTTACTACTATTCAGGGACACTTTTATTCGCTTGAACTTTTTAATGGATATATAAATGGCATTGTAAAAGATAATCATTCTCATTTCGATCGATTGTAGACAAGAGACGTGTATGTATATTCAGGGTGAGTCGTTTATTCAAGCGAAATGATGTGTGAAAGAAATATATTTCTATAGAATTAAATTTGTTCTTGAACGATAGGAAAGCAGACATTCGTCTATGTATATGTGTATGTGTGTCTGCAAGGTGTGACTGTTAGTTGAAATACAAATAATGACTCTATATGCCTGTCTTATTTTAGAGTATAGACCAGAACGACGAGACTAAAGAATGGCCATCGGCTATCTTCGTCTGAGCTCTCAATTTCCCTTTTTCTTTTTCGTTCTCGTTTTTTCTATCAACATTGTATCATGATGCAAGTCAACGTCTGTTGCTACTGTCAATCTTACGTCTAGATCATTAATATTAAAATCATTTTATTAGTATTCATCCAGGTGAGATCGAGAGAGAGAGAGAAAGGCGAAGAGAAAAGAAAGCAAAAGCAACAACGATATAACATCGAAGGGATTGTTATTTATATATTCACTTTGATTTAGATTACCATCATGTTCAATAGTTGTCCAGGTTATTTAGATGAATCGGGTAATTGGAACAATGGTTTCAGTTGTCAACCAGTTAACAATCGAGTTCGTGTTTGTTGTGGTCCAGAAAATCGTCGAGAATGTTGTTTTGTCGATGAATTAACTCAACGTTCATATTCACCTATCGATTCAGATCTTATTCATTCAACAGTAAATAAAAATGAATCTTCGATTACTATTACACCATCATCCTACGTTCTCATTCTCATTGCAATTGGTCTTACATTACTTCTATTAATTGTTTTACTCGTTGCCTTTATCTTTATCATTCGACGTAAATTAAAATCAACATCTTCATCTTCATCGGCATCATCGTTTACATCGGATTCAACTTCGATTAACAAACATTGCGGTCGTTTATCAGTTGCCGTAGCTAATTCATCGAAGAGCAGTGCAAGTAGTCCTGTTCCGAGTACCTATGTCGACTATTGGTCACGTACAATTGTTTCTCCTTCAGAATGGACATTAACGAAGCCTTATACATCATTTCTAGGCGTAGACAGACCACATACAAATCATTATAATAATTTTTATATTGATCAGTAATGAATGAATGAATGAATAATATTTATACATTTACTTTTCTCTTTGGCTTTAGTCTATCTTCTGGTTTTGTTTCTTGTCACATAAGAAGTCAATTCAGTTGATTTTCTTTGTATTAAACTCTTAAGTTTTATGAAATAAATAAAATAAACATTTGTGCAGAGAAATTTAATTCATCAATGCACTTATCCTGTCAGTCATAGATACTACGAAGCAAAACGAACGAAATAAGAGGTGAATGAGTCAGCGAATTGTTATGATATGAATGCTAGGAAAAAACCAACGGAAGTCGATGGTTTTGTACTTAAATTACTTCGAAATCATTTCTTCTAACAGAAGACAAAATGACAACCTCAAGTCAGACACCTTATGAAATACTTGGAGTTCCTGTTGATATAGATTTTGTTCCTTTACGAATAATCTATCGACAAGCTATTCATGATTATAAGCAAAAGAAAATATCTGATGATGAATTTCGACGTAAAATTCGTGCGTACGAAACATTATCCGATTCTGACAAACGTTCGTTATATGATTCTCGACAAGAATGGATATCGGATTTACCATTAACAAAATATACTCCTCAGCAATTAGCTGCTGAATCTGCATTAATTTTGATTTTACAAGATCGATTACGTGATGCTAATTTAAAATCGATAAATGCTCAAGATTCACGTACAGGTCATACGGCATTGTATTGTGCAGCACGTGCAGGTAATGTTGCAGGTGTAGAATTTTTAACTGAATTTGGAGCTGAACCCGATCTATCACAACGAACGAAAAGTACGGCTTTACATGCAGCATCATTTTTTGGACATGCTGATGTAGTTCGTTGTTTATTGGAAAGTGGAGCTGATTATCGAATTCAGAATGAAGGCAAACGAATGGCAGAAAATGAAGCATTTAATAACGAGATAACGAAGACATTTACTGAACTTAAACAGCAACCTTACGTACGAGCAGCTGCAAATGAATTAGAATGGTTTCAAAATAATGTTCTCAATCAACATATTGATGAAATGTATTTCTCTCAACGACAGACACTTTTGCATTGTGCAGCTAAGAAAGGTCATTTTGAATTAGTCAAATTATTACGAGTGAAATTTTCAGCTGATTTAAATATCGTTGATGTCAATGGTAATTCGGCTTTACATCTTGCGGCTTACGGTGGACATGAGAAGATCGTTGATTATCTTTTAAATCAAGGTTGTGATCCAACATTAAGAAATCGATGGACTCTAACCGCTGAGCAGGAAGGCAGCGGTAGTAAGCTTGCAGATAAAATTAGTCAGATTTTTCAATGTATACGCAATCGAAATATATTCGAAACGGCACGTAATGGTCACGTTTGGTGGTTTGAATATTATTATCAAATGAAATCACTAGACGCAATCGATTCGAATGGTGTTAGTTTACTTTATCATTCATGTCGTGATAATCAATATGATGTTGTTAAATGGTTGTTAGATCATGGAGCAAATATAAACATTAAACTCGAACAATCTCCTAAAAGTACATCGTTGCATGTTGCTAAATATTATGGTCATTATAAAATTGTCGAACTTCTTCTTGAACACGGCGCTGATGTAACTATAAAAAATGATTTTCGAGCAAATGTTTTCGAAGAATCATATCATTCTACTGTCGATTCAAATATACAAAGTCAAATCAATAATCTTCTATCAAAACATCAAAGTAATCTTACGGGTCGTAAGATACTCGATGTTTATATTTATCTCGATCAAGACACAGGAGATAATCAAGAAGTTAAATTACAATTAAAACTCAATTCTGATTACAATCAATTAGTCGAAGCATTACCGAATGTTTTGAAGAATAAACTTGGCTATTTTTCCATTGCAAAACGTCGAATCTTTTTTGAGAAACCTGAAACAACAATTTTATCAGCTGTATGTCGAACACGTTATGCAAATTCGAAATTTATTGAAATGCCACTTCGATTGACTCTTCATGAAGATTCAAGCAAAAAAATGGTTACACCTCGATATGCACGTTCGGATCCGAAATTTGATTTTCGAGATTTTACTCGAGTATTTCAAAGAAATGCTAAACTTACTTCTTCTACATTAATACCATCCGATCAAAAACAATTAATTAAAATCGGCAATTTACAGTTTACATTTTCTGAATCAGCATTCAAAGAAAATGTCAAATTCAGCATAAATACAGTTACATCGCCTGATCCTAATTTATTTGGTATTCCAGGATGTCTTTATCTATTCGAAATAATTGTTTGCACAGACACATCCGAACCTATCGAATTACCTCTCGTATCAGTCATTAATAACCTCGATGCTTGTCTATATACATTAGCATCACCCTATTGGTTTCGATCGAATAATCGTCGAACTCGACTGCCCATGCTCGATGGTATTCACGCTTTTGTACAGCATGTCAGTGTCATTCCAATACTACTAACTCTGCCAGGTGATATGGTTTTAGCTGCTTCTCTAGATAAACCGCTGATTAAACGAGACAAACCGGTGAAATGTACTTGTATCGTTTTACAAGAACATGATAAAGTTAATTTCGAAAAATTAGCCTATCATGGAACGAGTATTGCCGTTGTTCGATCAATTCTAACTGATGGACTCGTCGCACCTGGTACTGTAGTCACAACAACAGGAAAACGTATTATGCCACCCTCAAATCATATTCCTCGTGGACGATCGGCTTTTGATATTTCCGATTTTGCTGATGCTATTTTTCTAAGTCCTAGTGTTCATTATAGCTCGGATCCATGTTATGCAGTGCCATTTTCTCATGATGATCAACAGTTAATACCGGTTCTCGAATGTGGCGTTAAGAAAGATTGTTTTCGTATATTTCCATGTACAGTACCAAAGTATGTTACGCATGCAGGTGACAATCGAGACGCTATTGAGTGGCGTTTACAAGATCCTGAACATGTTGTAATTAATTGCGTTTTATTTATTCCAACAGTCGAGTCAACCGAAGCTACTGCACATGATCGACTTAAAAAATTTAAATAAATATATTTCAGTGACATCTCTTGAATAGTTAAAATTCAATTGATATCCATGTTTACTCATTTCTATGATTTTAGTATCTCAACAACACTTTAAAATTTGAAGGCCATCTAGAGAATATATTCTCCATTGTTAAATGTAATCGAAAAAAATCGAAGACTCGAAGAATGAGAGAGAGAGAGAGAGAGAGAGAGAGAAATAATGATGAAGTATGCATGGTAGTACAAACACTGCCTCGTCTTTCGCCGTCATTGTTATGCTACTTGCTCATAAACATTTATTTTCTCACGTAAGAAAAGAAAAAAAAATCTATGCATACATCGAAGAAAAGCTATGAAAGAACGAAACAACATCGAAGCATTTTTATTAGTTATTAAACAGTAATCTTATTAAAACAAGAAAACAATTGATTCATGTCGGATACAACTTGTTCTTACAATCAAATTCATGGCGCTTTCAATCGACGAGAAATCAGGTTTAGATTTTTCAGATACATGTCGAATCGAATTGTTTTTTTGCTCTTCTTCGATTTAGAATGCTTGCTCAAGCATTGGGCGTATGTTACACTTCATTCGATAAAAATTCAATCTAAACTACTTTTGAGTTTTAGCTACCTGAAGAACGCATTGAAGAGAAATTAAATAAATTAAAACTCGGAGAATCAATATCGACTTCAGTAAAAATCTATTTACGTACATATTCATTTAATCATTTTTCATGCGTAGAATTTACTTAATCTTATTGAAAAAGGCACTTTTGCTATGGATATGAATCGTATGTACAATGTTCAAAGTGGTCGATACAATAGTTCAGTTTTTGCAAAAGCTTTGAAATTAATCGATGCACATTTATTCAGGTGAAATGAAAAAATGTTTTCATCGAATAGATTCATTATGTTAATGTTTAGTTTCAATGAAATATTAAAAGTTCGTTTGGCATTTGAAATCTACGAAAGAAATGCACTGAGAAACGATAGAAATAATGCAGAATTAGTTCTGCAAACAATTGAAGTATGAAATCGAATGAAAGTCGAGTGGTCGAGTTGTTTGCTTGTTTTTAGTTTTGTGATTATCGAATCAGTTTGGTGAAACTTCAACATCATTTGCGTCATTATAATTTGGATCAATCTCGAATTTTACATTTAAATGAATATTTCGATATTTTACTACTTTGTCAACGAAATCATCCTCAAACTTTACCACCGAAAAAGAAGGTTGTTTTGATAGAAAATTTTCGATTTGTTTATACAGAAAAGTTTTTTGTTAGATAATCGATTTAGCAAATCCAAAACCTGCCGATCAACGAATGATGGAAGAATTAAATATGAAATATCTACGTGATGAACGGAATTGGTTTTTCGAAGAGAAATTTTCCAAAGATAAAGTTATTGAAAATTCTGTTTGGCCCGCAAAGGTCGTTCATCAAAATCAAGTACTCAGACGAAAAAAAGAACATCGCATTTTTCTCTATAAAAATCTAATTTACAATTTTCTATCAACAAGGTTAAAGAAGCCTGTCATCGTCGAACTCAACTTCAACGGCAACTAACAGCAAGTGCAACATCTTTAAAACAATCTCGAGCTGGAAGTGCCTTTTCAACTCGATCACAATTATCATCTACAAGTAAGAAATCTCCGATGAATGAGTACGAAGACAGATTTGAGGACTAACTTCGTTTGTAGCTCTTCAAATATCTCCGGATGAATCGAGTTTTTCACTTGGATCAACATCATCAAGTTCCAATCGAAGTAATAATAATTCAAGTACTCGATCGAATCACGTGTTTATGCCGGAGATCGAAGAGAAAAATAAGGAAATTTCAACACGTTTAACTCAATTAGAATGTCATTCAGCATTTCTAGTAAAATTACAAAATAATTCGACTTAATTTTCAAGTGAAATCTTGTTTCTTTTTAGGCAATTAAATATGCAATACGTCGAGAAGATCATCTTAAAGAACTTTTTCCGAATGGCTACTCGAAACCAACGATTGTGAACAGTAAAATTGAACTTTTTGTTTTGTTAAGTAACATATCAATTCTATTTGTTTATTTCAAGAACCTGTTCCTGACCGATTTGTACTCAAAAAACCGAAACAATCTATTTATTATTCTCAACGATTAACTACGAAGTAGACTGTTTATGTTTTATCTGGATTTTTTTTTGTTTATTCAAAAAAAGAAAACGGAATCAAAAACATGCATAACTCGAGATGTTATTGTATCATACGGAGATACTTCCTTCGCGAAAGTTTGTTTTACCAATAAGACAGTTGATTAGAACACTTTTACGTTGTTGTTGATTGAGCGTATTTGCTTGTTTAAATATCTCATTGATTTCATTCTCATTCGATCGATCAAGTTGAAAACCAACAGCACCTAATGCTTCAACCATTTTATCATATTTTGAAAACTAAATCAGAAGATCAATCATATAAATTTGAAATCGAACATTTTTTCCGTATCTCAAACCTCTAATGAACATCCAACGATACTGCCTAAGATTGGCACTTGATCACGAGCTATTTGACTCCAACAAGCATCATTACCAACAATTGAAATAATCGGTATCTAATCAAAATAATACATTTCGATAGATTCGATGTATGTATTTACCTTATGTCGAACAAAAGTATCATATTCCATTAGACTGTAGCCGAGGGCTCCATCACCATAGATAATCCAAACACTTGACTCAGGTCGAACTAATTTTGCACCTATAGCAAAACCTGCACCAACACCTAAAGTACCGAACGCTCCGGGATCGAGCCAAGTCAATGGTCCTCGCGGACGTAATATATAAGCAGCTGTAGCAACGAAATCACCTCCATCACCGACTAAAATTGCATTCTCTGGCAATTGATCTTCTAATTGTTGAAGAACACGAACAGGATTCAAATGATCTTGCGCCGTTTCCGAACCTTTTTGTCTGTAAAAATTCAAAGTTTATTACAAATTCGGCAAAGATTCAATTACTGATTGGCATCTTCTTTAACATTATCTTTTGTTCGAAGAGATTCAATCCAATTATTCGGACCTTGATAATTTTTGTTCGATAAATTTTTCTGTAATCGTACTATGAAATTGCCTGGATCACCTTTGACAGCTAATGTTGGTTTCCAAAATACATCACTATTCTAGACGATACAAAACTCGAAAATTATCGACAATGACAATCTTCTATCGATTTACTTGATGTAAACTAAATGAATTTCGATTGACAATAATAATTTTCGATTTTCGAGAAAGAACTTTGCCATAACCAAGACGAAAATCGCAAACAGCTCCTGTTAAATTAACAAAAATAGAATTCGTATGAAAATTAATTTCATAAAAAAGAAATCGAACCAAGTAGAAGAACAACATCTGCTTCTTTCAATGCATCTTTTCGACAATGACGAAATTGAATTGGACTATTTCGACCAAGCAAACCTCGAGACATGCCTCCGAGAAAACATGGAATATTCATTGACTAGAACGAGAACAACATCGAAGTAGAACCAAAAGAAGACAATCTTTGTCTGTTTACTTCAAGTGCTTCGACAACGTCTTTAGTTGAAGTTGGTGGCAAAGTACTTTGACTGCCCAAAAGGCAAACAGGACTTTTAGCTTTTCGAACAAGTTCAACAGCTTTTCCGACTAAATTTGCACATTCAAAAAAAAACGATTATCTAGTTAATTAAATTTTACTTGAATCATCAGATGCATAAGGTATAACAGGCGGTATTGGTGAAACGTTTTGTTCGTCAAATGCTCCAGCAAATGTACCTCGAATGTATGTCGATAGATATCTAAAGTGAATTGAATATATTGCTCAGGTGTTTTTTGTTTCTCGTGAATGAACAACTAACAAATTAGCTATTTTATCAGCAAAAGCTTTCGGATTTGGTTTGATACCAACTTCACGTTCAACCAAATGAAATGGATAGAGAACATCAATTGGAAATTCGATGAAAACCGGTCCTATTTTTAAATAATCTTCGCACTTATAATCAATCGTTAAATGAAATTTACCAGGAGTTCCTGATTGTGCAATGAAAATTGCTTGTCGAACTGCTTTAGGAATTTGTCGAACACGTTGAACACTAATCGTATATTTACAGATCGATTTAAATACAGACATATGATCGATATCTTGTAATGCTCCACGTCCTTTCGATAGATTAGCAGCACAACCACCGAGTAATAGCAATGGACTTTCAGCCATTTGAGCATTTTTTATTGCAGTTACAGTATTGGTTAGACCTTAAATATAGACACAAACAAAAACTTCAATGTAAAAGCAAAACAAAAATAAAAGTTTGATCTACCAGGTCCAGCAGTTACTACACAAACCCCAATTTTACCACTTAAACGAGATACAGCATCGGCTAGAATGAAATAAATTCACTCGTACTATTGGTAAACACGAAATTCTACCAGCAAATGCGGCATTTGCTTCATGACGTGTATCAATAATACGTATGCCACGTTTTTCACACGCTACTAATATTGGTGAAATATGACCGCCAGATAAACAGAAAAGATACGGAATGCCATGTGCCTTGTAAAAGTATTTCTCCTCAATGAATATCAATAAAATTCTTCTTACTTTAAGTACATCAGCTACCAGTTCACCACCATAAGCTGTTGATTGCTCGTCAACTTTATATACGAGTGTATATATCCATCGAGTTTTATAGGCAATAAAAAGCAACAAAAGTAGAACGAAAAAAATAACTATGATTAAAAACATGTCTTTTTTTATAACAATCTATAAATATATAAAATTGAAATTGAAATTAACACGTTCTTGTTGTCATGATAAAAATATTCACTCATTATATGAGTGAGAATTGAATGAATCATATGCGTAAAAATACTATAAAACAGCGTAACCATTCATATGAAATATAAATACATTCGTAAACTTCTGTCATCTATTGATGTGAAGAGAAAAAAAAGACATAAAAGAAATCATCTCATCGATTCTATATTTATTTCTACATGAATAATGAAAATTTCAAATTGTATGTAATTCAATGTCTACCGTCATTTTGCGGTGTGACTTGAACATTTCTTCGACGGATATTGTACAAGAATTATTTAACATGTCGACGATGAGTTTGAGATGAAAATGAATAGATAAATATCGAATTAGCATGTGAACAATATGAGATAGATGTGACAAGATTTTGTTTTAATATCATACAATGTAGCAGTTATATGTGTAAAGAAAAGAGCGAATGGAATCATTTCGATCGTACTGAAATTAATATGTAAAAGAATCATTGATGTTAACTGAAATTGAACTCGCTGTCGATAAAGACGATTGCGTAGAAAACGTACGTTTTTATAGGTTACAATACTCAAAACTAACATAGAAAATCACAAGTGGTATTGCGTATAAAATAAGAAGGAAAATAATCGATATGGTTACTTTTCTTGTTAACGATATTTTACTAAAATGACGCTATTTATTTTCTTTGGATGTAATAAAAACTTGATTAATGCTTACATAAATTGTGCAATAGATTGATGTCAAACCGAATAATTGTAAAAGACCATAGCGTATTTTCCAACAACTCCCGTTTATTATTGATATATCAAACTTAAAGCATATTGATAAAATTCGTAGATCGAGAATATTCGAACAAGAAACAATAAATAATAATAATGTCGTTGGATTACGAAGATTACTTGTATAGAATACGCATACATTGATTAAATTATCAAGTATACCAATAATAAACATTGGAATACCAACGAAACTCGTAATATAATATGTGATAATGCTATAAGTAGGCATACTGTTTCAGAATTGAATCTGACCGAGAAAATGTGTCATCTTTTAAATGTATCATTAACAATTAAGATCAAAATTTTAAATTAATACACTATTTCTGTCTTCTTTAAAAATAAATGTCATGTCATTCATGAAAATTCGCATAATAAAATGAACAAATTTTCTATTTTTGTGCATGATAATTACATCAAATTAGACAAACCAAAACTGATGTCATGCGGTCAGTTTTGCTAAATATTCTGGTTGAATGCTATGACTATGTTTAATATTTTATCCACTCGTTTTTTTTTCTTTGGATAAAAAATTCAAATTGATGAGTAACATGAGTGACAAAAAAACAACGCGTATTTAAGACAAATTTTGTTCTGCAAGACGAAAAATTGCGTGATTATCAATAATTTCTACACTTGGTCGATCTTTTGTGAATGCGTTCGAACACATTGCACGTGCTAAAATTTCGATCGGTGTTGTTATGAGTTCCGGTGCAACACGTTGAATAGTATTTCGAATAATTGTTTGTGCAAAACTTTCCATTGGACGTTGTTCTTCTCGTTCGACCATTAACATTCTACGAAAAACAAAACTAAAGAAATTCACAAATCAACGTTTGAATTAAAGACGATTTACGCTGGTCGATAGATTGACAAACGTTCAAAAGACATTTGAGTAATAGCTGTTTCGGTTTGACCCTAAACACGAAAATAAATTGAATAGAATTTCAATCGAACAAATCTCCAAAAACATACTTTCACTTTTGGATAGAGAAATAATGAGTGTGGATTTGCACCTTGACTTGAAACGAGATTAAAATGTTTGCAACCTTCTTGTTTAGCAAGTCGTGCTGCACCAACGGTATAATCAAAATCTACTCGACGAAATCCATCCTAAAGCATCAATGAAAAGACATTCTTCTAACGAACACAATCGAATCGATTTCATACGGCGCCAGATTTGCCTCGTGTTGTACCCAAACAACAATAATGAACATCAGCACCGCGAAATGCTTCAGGATAATCGTCAATTTTATCGAAATCTATTTGACGTTGTTCCTAAATAAATTCAATAGATGACTCATCGGCACGTTTAATTACGCAAAAAAGGCTTCGTATTGCTTTATAAACTCGCAAATGTCTGATGAAATATCACTAGTCGTTTTTTTTCTCAGTTTGATTCTTACTGTGAAAAATTCAGAAACTATGAATTTACCGTTTTTTCTTTGTAAGCATTGTCTGTATATTCAACTTGTCGACGTCCAACGAGAATAATTTTTTTAAATCGATTACTATTCACAAGTTCTTTTAAAAGTGCTTTGCCACTTTCGCCTGTATATCCTGTGATTAAACCAGTCAAACCTTCTGACATTATTATTCGTTCTTTCTTATTGTTTTCTTTTTATGAATCATGTACGTACAAGAGTCTCTTTCTTTTTTCTTTTACGTTAACTGGGCTTTTATCCAATAGAAAATTAAAGGCAATATTGTCGCTTTTGTTTTGCTCTAAATATAGATGCAATTGGTATTTTCCATTGAAATACAAGAATCAAAAGTGAGATCATAACTTGTTGCGCTGCTATCGATGTTTTTTAAATGGTCTCCGCTAGCGACCATATACAACACAAATTGAAAACATGTGTTCGTTCTCGGCATCTCTCGGAAGCATTCTGCGAAAGAATGGATTTGTTTTTCATTCTTTTCTTCTACGTCTTTAAAAAACACAGTTCTTATCGAGTTAATTGCTAAATTCTTGTTATTTTGTCTTTAGAAAAAAAACTTCATTTAATATTTGGAACATGTCAAATTCACGACGATCAAATGTCTGTACAAATACTTAATTAAATAATCTATTTACTATTTCGATCTTTTTATAGCATCCAAATCATCGTGGGGGAAAACATACAAATAATCGTCAACAAAATTCATGTGAGTTTTTGTCGCGTATTCTTTTATCTGGATGTTATCTTTATCACTATCGGAAATTTCCAAGGGAATAAAAAAAATGAAATCAAAGAAAAGTCCATTTATGATCATTGAGATTTTAATGAATCATCGCTTTTAAAAATCGGATTATTTATTAGATTCGGATCAACAAATAAATACGAATACATTTCCTGTTGGTCCTCAAGGTGGTGGATTCGACACAAGTGCTTGGGGACATTATACAAACTACTATCCTATTCAAGAGCAATACTTTAATAATAACCAAAATAACCAATCACGTGGCAATCAAAAAACACGCACAGACAACCAAAATAATCGATCGCGTCAACAGAACGTGAATAGTACAGCTATAGTACATTTACCTATATCAATCATTGTCAATATTAAAATTAGGCCTTATTTATTTTTGTAGGCATGTGACGAATACTTGAGTGAAGAACAAGTTTTAAAAGATATTGAAGCAAAAAAGACGATTCGTGGTATTTTGAGAATTAATGCTAAACAATATACGGATGCGTTCATTTCTGATCCCGTAACTAAATGAGAAGAAAACAACAACAATAACTAATTAATTTTCGAATTGCTTGTTTATTTAGAATGGTGGAAGCGACTTTTATATAGACAATATTCGAGATCGAAATCGAGCATTGAATTTAGACGAAGTTGCAGCAGAAATCAAACCAAAACGACAATGGAAAATCATCCCTGAATTTACATATTTCGTATGGTTTGATTAATGTTTCTTTTTTTTTGTTGGGTTTCAGTAGTTCGATTTGTTATTTTCAGGTTGAACGTTCGATTCGTAATATTCGTAATGGTCTCAATCCGACTGATGAGACCACCGATACTCAACCGAAAGATGCATCATCTAAACGTGATAATAAACGTGAAACATTGAACATGCTCAATGTCGAAAATATTACATTGACCGATGAGCTCATTGAAAAAATTCCCGATGAATATTTTCAACGAACAGTGAAGGTCGTTTTTCTCTTTCGACGACGGCATACAATGAAAGCAGCTGGTCTACTTCGTCCAATGCCTGATAAAAACCCCAACTATGCATTATTTTCCCCAATGGATAGGTAAATTTCAATGTCACCGAGAGAGTCCAAATAAAGGTTCCCCGTTGATTTAGTCGAATTCCGCGTATAATGATTCCAATGGACAAATGTCCTACAGGTATAAAATTCGATAAAACAAGAAGTTTTTTTCTTTAAATTATCAAATTCTTTGAATTAACATAGATTTCAAAGATCGTCCGAATGATTATGAAAAATCGTTATTCATTGCAAAAATTCTCGACATTCCAGCTGATAAAAAATTTGCTCTTGGGTAAAATATGAAATTTTCCAAGTTATGATAATTATTTTGTTTTCAAGAGAATTAATGGAAAGCCTGGGCGATGCCGATACACTCGATGCGCAGAGTAAAGCTATTTTAATTGAAAATGATATTCGAGATGAAGAATTCACCGATGAGGTAAAAAAGTCTTTGTTTTTAAAACAAATACCCAAAACAAATATTATTCATTCAAGGTCATTAAATGTTTACCGTTAGAAAACGACCATTGGACTATTCCGCAAGAAGAATACGCCAAGCGGTTAGATCTTCGAAGTCAATGTATATTTACCATTGATCCAGCAACGGCAAGAGATCTTGACGATGCTCTAAGTTGCGAACAATTAGAAAATGGTAGATTTTTCGGCGAAAAAAAAATAAATTGAATCATTGATGAAACTTTGTTTTTAAAGGACATTTCAAAATCGGCGTACATATAGCAGATGTCAGTTATTTCGTTCAAGAACAAACACCACTTGATACCGAAGCTGCACAACGAACAACAAGCGTCTATCTTGTTGAACGAGTAGATTTTTCGAAAAATACAATTGATCTAATTCTTTTTTTTCGTTTCCTATTGAAAAGGTGATTCCAATGTTACCTCGTTTATTGTGCGATCGATTATGTAGTTTAAATCCGAATGAAGATCGTTTGACTTACTCAGTTATTTGGACAATGAATGAAAACGGCGAAGTAAGAAATTCGTTCGAGATTTTTCGAATTCAAAAGTTTGTCTAGATTCTTGATGAACAATTTACGCGTAGTATTATTCGTTCTTGCGTCAAATTAAGTTATGATCATGCTCAGGTACAAAACTAAGACATAATTTTCATTTTTAATTTCGAATTGACTTTTTGTGTTTCGCAGGATATCATCGATCATCCAGAAAAAGACTTTCGTCCCGAAGATTTTCCCCCAATAAGTGAAAATTTTACCGTCAAAGACATCACAAAAACTGTCGCTGATCTCTATAAAATGTCGAAAATCCTACGTTCAAAACGTGCCGGCGCATTAGCTTTGAATCAACCGAAATTACAATATCAAATGAAAGCTGATAGTAAAATTCCGTTGAGTTTCTCGATTTATTATCAAAAAGAAAGCAATCGACTAGTCGAAGAATATATGCTCTTAGCGAATATGCAAGTAGCACGACGATTAGTTTCAACAGACCCGATATTCGATAAGGTTATTCTTCGACGTCATCCACCGCCGAACGTAACAGTTCTAGAAAATACGATCAAACAAATTAAATCGGCAGGAATCGAGATCGAAGGTCAATCATCGGCCGATATTGCCAAAGCCATTCGAAAGATTCACGATGAATCAACACAAAAATTACTCATACATCTAGCTGCTAAATCCATGCAGCTGGCCGTTTATTGTTGTGCATCGTGTGTAGCCGATCGAAATTATTCACATTACGCATTGAATGTTGAATATTATACGCATTTTACATCGCCGATTCGACGATATCCGGATATACTTGTTCATCGATTGCTTGGTGCTTCACTGGGTAAATGAATGAAAAGAACTTTTTTGAAATAAAATAAAATTCTATCGTGTAGATTACAATGAAAATCTGTATCAACCACCTCGAACTCTCGAACAAATCGCTCAATTATGTAATGAAAAGAAAATGAATGCAAAATCATGTTCCGAACGAAGTGCTGAATTATATTTGGCCGTACTTATTCGCGTGAGTATTATATGCCTGTCTCTTGCTTACTAGACCGTATCGAGTAAATTATCCTAAATATGCACGTGATTCGTTTATTAGGACTATGGCACGATATCTGACGAAGCGGTGATTGTTGGTGTGAAAGACCAAAGTCTTGATGTGTACGTTTTTCGAATCGGTGTTCCATTACGAATTGGAATTAATGTAAGAGAAAATTTATTAATTGATTGATTGATTGATAATAATTCGAAATTTTCAATTGAACAGAATTTACCATTGGATGAGCCTCGAACTGAATTTAAAAAACTATCGAAAGAACATCCAGGCGAATTAACAATCTATTGGAAAGATAATGATCCACCACAAGTTGTTAAACAAGTTCTCAAAGCATTTCAAACGGTTAATATCGATATTACATCTGAATTTGATATGAATCTTAAGAAATTAAAATTAACGGTACGAAGAGAAAATGAAAACGAAAACGAAGCAATTATTGATGTTTTGAATTTATTTTCTAGGCACAACTACGTCATCCAAATGCAGAAAAACAGACGACATTAGCTAAACTCTGTAGATCAGATTTGTCTGACAATGATAGAACAATTCAGCAACGACAAGACTTCGATCCTTATACTGAATATTAAATTTTCGACTAATTGTATTAGGAAAAACTAATCACACGCAACAAGAATTTTTTCATTTAATTTTACATTAAAACTTTTATGATGACTACCTTTATTCTAGATAATATGTATTTAAAATTTGTGTTTATTATGTTTGACAACTCAGCGAATTATCTACTTTGAGACGTACGCGAAGGTGGATTTGAAAATATATTGAATGTATTTATATCATCTAATATCGATCAATTGTTTTGTTTTTATTTGAAATCAATCACAATGAATAATTCGTATGTAAAACGAAAACTACGAATGAATATTTTGTTACAAGAAATTTAATTTTAGTCACACAACTCAATCATACAAAATTCCGTTGAAAGGATGTCGAGATTCAATTATCGATCACCCTCTTGTTACTATACAATTAAGTATGGAATGGGCACCAAGAGCTGGCGATGAACCTAATCTCGTTATTAGCATTACAAATAAAAGTAAAGCATCTATTTCATTCATTGATTATTTCTTTATTTTTTTTTTCGTTTCAGCACCAACAGTACCGCATATACCACCGAATTCTTCCCCGATTTGTACAAATTCACCTCAACATCAAACATTATCGGGTATTCCTCCAACTGATTATCAGCAACTAGATATGAATATTTTACAACCGAGAACAAGAACAGCAGTATTAGAAAGAAGCACTGATCATTCACCCCCATCATTATCATCATCATCGTCGTCGGCGTCATCGACAACAACGGTTGTTCGTAATGCACACCCAATGCCAAGTCAAAGTGTACAATCATCATTAGCTATTGAAAAGATCAAAGCAGATTTACAAAATCATATGTCAACGTATCACGATGCTATACAAACTCCACCGAATAGTATCGAAAACATAAGACACGAGATGAATGTATTAGCCCAAAAGTAAAATAAAACAAACGTAAATAATTATTATATTTTAAAATTTGTTTTGTTTTTCTAGTTCAACATTTGGGATAAAACCGATGTCTACGATTGTCAGTCCGGATTACAATCTTCAACATTCTCCAACTCACTTACATAATACACAAAGACCCTTTTTGTGTAATTGTCCAAATCCAATCAATCATCACCTACCAAATTGCCCTATCAATGCAATGAATCAAGTGGAATTTTATCCAATAAATACAACCACACAATTAAAACCTGTTTTATCTCGTCCACATACAACAAATACATTAAATTCATCATCCGTTACGTCGATCAATTATCCGCAACCAGCTGTAAATCCTTCTCATGTAATTATAAATAAACCATCGAGGTAGATTTTATTTTCACACGAGAAAATCTATATTGTTTCCTTTTATTATGATTTAGCTTTCAAAAGAGTCTGCGAATGACTATAATAACACCGGAACAAATCAATAAAACACAGAGAAAAGTTCCTTATCGCCGAAAAAATTCGACTAAAAGTGAATCGAAAGATTCAGAAATTTCAAGTGCACCTAGTCTTCAAACAGGAACTGTCCCTTTCTCCAATAATTACCAAGTAAAAAACTCTTCATTCATCATTTCGACATTTTTTTTTTCTTGTTCTTAGAAAACAGATAATTCGAAGAATGATACAAAATCTACATTTATTCCTATTCGATCACCTTTGACAACAATGGATGTTCGTTCTCCGGTTGAACTCGATATTCCATTGGAAGAAAGTATCGATCAAACTAAATTAACTCATAGTGCAGTTGAGCAAATCATTGAAGAAGTCGTTCAAGGTCGAGGAGATGTTACTACCGAAATACAGCCAACAAAAAAACCTGCGCCATCATCTCAAGCTCGTTGGCAATCAAATGGAATGAAACATACCGTTATAGATTCATCATTGGATCGACAATCACCGTCAACTATTCAAGATATTGAAAATACAACGAAACGAATTCGTTTGGATTCTTTGAAGAATTTCAATAACACAAATTTTGCTGAATTACAACAACAATCATCAATATTGACTGATGACACTCCGAATCAACTTGTATTCGATTCGGATAGTCATATTGAAGTTCTTCATCCTGAACCCATTCAATCAATGAATTTAGACGATATTTTGAAGGAACAGGATGAAATATTTTCTGCATCAACACCATTGCCGTTGTCCTTCTCCGCAGCACATCACTCAACAAATTCCGTACACATCGACGAGTTACTCACTCAGATTCCTGCTAGTGTTTTCGATCGAACAAATAAATCGAATATTTATGATTTCTCTTTACCACCTCCATCAATCTCAACATGGGAAACGAATCAAATATCATCATCAACTATTTCAACACAACATTATTCACAAACAGAAATCTATACGGAAACAAACCGGCAAACACAAGTAAGATTGCTACATAATACACAATCTTAATACTAAGTACTGTACAATAGTGAAATATATTTATGTATCACACGTTCGTTTAAGTTCACATTTATCTGCACAAAAAAGTCCCGAAATATCAGCTTGAACAGTGTTTTTGTGTGTTTATTTTTGTTTTCGAATTTCAACTAAATCTTGTATTTTTACACAGTTTTCGAATAAATTTACCTTGTGTTCTTGTTTTTCTATTCAACTAAAACACAAATTGTTGCGCTTTATTATTTTTTTTTCATTGACTCTAGATAAATTGAAAATTTATTCTCGATAATAGAAACATGCGACATCTCTAACTGCTAAAATAAATGAGAAACAAACGGACGCATTTTGTTGTTGTTGTCTTTTTTCTAAGCATTCAACTAAGGTCATGCATTGATGAGTTTCATTGAAAGACTAGCATGAACAATGACATATTTATTTTCCTTATTTCTCTAGATATTCAAAGTATCATCAATGAATATCAATAAAACAACGAAATCATCGAAAATAATCAAAGCAAAAACTCGTTTAAATGCCAAGAAAACACAAACAAAATGTACACGTTGTGGTCGTACGAATTTAATTGATATTACATCGCATGAATTTCCCAAGAAAAAAGGTTTGGTCTTCGAATGTACAGGTTGTGGTAATAATTCGATTCAATCGAATATTTCGGCTGAAGAACGACGACAACGTTTAGCTAAAGTAGCAGTTGATCATTTGAATACTGTTCAATGCCAATTTTGCCAACGAATATGTCATTCTCATTATGAATATATCGTTCATTTGAAAGATGATCATCAATCAAATAAACCTGTGAAAAATAGTTGAAGATGTCTTACGATGATGGTGTACTTTACTACATACGAAAAATTTTGTTTACTTTAATTCGGAAAGTTATGCTTTATCTTATACTTGAAATGATATATTTGACAAAAATAAAAAGACAAAAAGATATTGATTAGTTTGTTTTTGTTTGTAGATTATCATTATCGATTTTATGGATTTGTCTGTAGGTGATATTGTTTGGGCTCGACGACAGAAAGAAGATATCTATTGGCCAGGTAAAATAACAATTATTTCGAATAATACGAATGATTTATGGTCGACAAATGTTCATTCGAGTTATCTCGTACAATTCTTTTGTACGAATCAATCGATTTGGACAATGGATGTTTTACCGTATCGACAATGTCGAGAATCTATGGCCAATGATTCGTTTCTACACTATGGTCTTCATCCAACAATAAAACAAGATTTTTTAAATGCAATTTACGAAGCCGATCATATGATTAATCAACAAATGTTCGCCAATCCAACATTGACGGTTTTAACAACACCACAAGAAAAAATAACACCTATGATAGAAGATAATATCGATAATGATTTTCTCTTGACACCAGCGCCAATCTATCCTTCAAATCCTGAATATTACAATTCTTCAATTCAATCATTTGATTCATTTTCAACTGTTAATAATAGTCATCGTACAACAACAGCAAATGATTGGTATAATAAACAAGGTTTAGTAGTTGAATCGATCACACCACCGTTACCCATTGAAATGACTGATCATTCTGATAATTGTCAAAAAAGCACTTCGATTACAATTCTCACGACGAAATCCTATTCGAATTCATCATTCATTTCATTTCTTATTAATTCATTCTCCAACTTTTCTCATCATTCAATCATCTACATCGATGATCCGACAACATTCTTGCCTAATCATCCATCAATATCCAACGTCTACTACTTCATCTGTCTCGATTATTTCGATGAAACCATCAAACAAACACTCGATTCAACTATTCTCAATAATCTCAATGTTCATATCAATTATCTTTTCTTGATTTTAAATTCACCATCGAATGAACTCATCAAACATTTATATTCGACAGTTATGGATCGTCGAGCAATCTTGGTTCTTCATTATCATTCAACATTTGATAATGAACCATTGTTATTATGTTCAGGAAATCGAACAACATTCGAATTGATCGAGAAAATTCTTTCGAAATATTTATGTCCGAAAATAAAATATATCGAAGCTCAAAATGAGACCGATGAAGAAATCTATTCAGCTTATTGCATATCATCAATTGTTCAATCAGCTAGTATTCTTCATCATTTTGTTAACGAACAAATTCAAGAAATTTTAAATGAAAATTTCAATGAAGAATTTCAACGTAAGAATGAACATGTTATGAATGAATTATTTTCACAATTATCAATAAATAAATCAACAAATCAAGATAATCTCGGTAATATGATCGAAAATTCCAATACAGAAATAGTAACAAACTCAAATAAACAATCAGCCATTCTCAATGATCTATTTGATAATGGGGCAATTCGAACCCGTATTCCTCCGCCAATATGCGAATATTATCTACAAGAATATTTACAAAAAAAGTAATCTTTGTTTTTTTGCTAATAGTAATTCATTTCAAATAGTACGTATTAATTGAACCTGACATAATGTCGTTATGTATTCGTATCAGATTTTCGTTGTTTTGCTTATAATCTTTTTCTTAATAGTAAACGAGTTGATGTGTTTATCTATCTCTTAAATAGTAATTGTAATTTAGTTTGTTTTGAAATAAATATATAGATTCAAAAAGCAAAAAAAAACTCGATTTAACTCCTACGCGAAAGCAAAATATTGCCTAGATGTCATGATCTCTTACGAAAGAGAATAAATATGTATATAACATCAAACGATAGTTGTCTTTCTCGGACAGACACCTGCCTCTTTCATTTTCTTCAAAACTGAAAAAACAATTGTTTTATTTAGAAAAGAAACGACGATAGAGAAAGAGAAGAAAAAGATTTATTTGCATTTCTTTTCTTTTCTTTTTTGAAAAAAGTGCCAAGAGTTGAACATAATTGTGTTTCGTCTTCAATGCATGCAAGTGGTAAGATATATTTCATTGTGCTTTTTTCCCTATCGAATAAAAATTAATTCAATTTAGGAGAAATCGTTTGGGCCAGACGCGAATACGATGGCCTGTATTGGCCTGGTAAAATTAATTATTTATCAAATAATACAGCGTCATCTGAATCCGATACTTACTTTCAAGTATATTCATATTTTGTACAATTCTTTAGTTTGAATCAAACTCAATGGACTGTACATATTCTACCCTATCGACAATATCGAGATTATATGATGAAAAGTCTATTGATTCATTATGAATCATCACCGCAGTTGAAATATCAATTGTTAAGTGCTATTCATCAAGCGGATTATAATCAGATTAATACGAATACAGTCTATCCTTCAACATCAAATGCATTGCTTACAAGTACGAACCATTTGTTTTTATAGAATTGATTTTCTGAAAAAGAAAAAAACTATTTTTTTAGCATGTCAAACTGATTCAACTGATCATCCAATGCATTATTATTGTCAATCATCAAATAGATATGAAGAATATTTTTCAAATCATTCACAGAATACTCAATTATCCGCAAATAACTATTGTTCATGCTGTACACCCTCAACACCTTCAACACTGTCAATGCATGAAACAATCATAACAACAAATCCAAATCAAAGCTTACAAATCAATTCTCAATATGCGCAAGCTGAACATGAAGATTTCGTACAAATTACTTCGATTATAATTCTCACGACGAAATCCTATTCGAATTCATCATTCATTTCATTTCTTATTAATTCATTCTCCAACTTTTCTCATCATTCAATCATCTACATCGATGATCCGACAACATTCTTGCCTAATCATCCATCAATATCCAACGTCTACTACTTCATCTGTCTCGATTATTTCGATGAAACCATCAAACAAACACTCGATTCAACTATTCTCAATAATCTCAATGTTCATATCAATTATCTTTTCTTGATTTTAAATTCACCATCGAATGAACTCATCAAACATTTATATTCGACAGTTATGGATCGTCGAGCAATCTTGGTTCTTCATTATCATTCAACATTTGATAATGAACCATTGTTATTATGTTCAGGAAATCGAACAACATTCGAATTGATCGAGAAAACTCTTTCGAAATATTTACGTACGGAAGTCAAATTTCTTGAAGACGACATGAACGAACAAGTTTATCCACTGGATAGTATCAAAAGTGAACCGATGAGTCATTCAAATGATTCAACTGAATATCCATTCGATTCCTCTTCATTATTAAAAGATTCGAAAAACTATCACAAACAAAGTACGAAACATCACCGTTCAGGCAAACCTAAAACATTGAAAATTTCAATGAATCGAAATAATTAAATTTTTTTTCTTTTGGTATATTGTTTGTTTTTTGTCCCTCAATATATTAATCATTTATCGTCTATTGAGTTTGTTTCGTTTCTTTTTTCATCCATTTTATCAATATTATTATCTAGGTCATCAGACTAATCATAAGGTCACAATTGTAAACATATGATCTTTCTTCTCATTTGAATATATAAATCGTCTCTTGGATATTAATTACTATTGGGAAATTTAGTTAAATCAACAGCCAACAAGAAAGAAAGAAAATTCTTAATAGATAATTTTCAGTTAATTTTATTCATATTTGTGCTATCAGATTTCAAGATTTGTAATTGTGATAATAATTGATCTGATCTAGACATATTAAGTTTCCGAACGATAAAAAGAAAATAGCAAATTATTAGATAAATAAATGCAAACAGCATGAAAACACAGCTAATTTGTGATGATCTCCAAGATTATAGATAAAAATCCGCATGCTGGTTCTTCATTATTGATTTACTCATGAGCAAATCTCTCGTTGTCTCAAGGGTATTTCTTCATTAGCATTAGAAATCATTTACGCTTGATATGAGTAGAAACAAAAGGGTGTTGTCAAGAAAATCTATCTTTTGATCATTGAATTCCAGCAGATGATTTTCCAGTATTCACCAAATGGCGTCATCTACTGTTTACCAAATAACGAATGGATAAAACATACATAGGCAAAAGAAAAAATAGTGGTCAACGTCATATCTTATTATATATTCTTTCTTATCGTTTAGTTAGTAAGTACTAAAAAGATATTTGTGCATTACTGTCGAGAAAAGTTTTTTTTTTCTTCACGTGAACGACAAGTAAACGAAATCGTAAGACATATTGATTTAATTGTTTATACAAGAGAAAAGTAAATATCAATCGAGAATTTTTCTTTTTTTCTTTCTATGCTTATTATTATAAAAATTAATTTTTTCTCGTCGAGGATTCTCACAATATTTAAAAAAAACCGGCATTTCCCTTCTCTTTGTAATTCTTCTGTTTTCTCTTTTCGGATTCCATACATTTAAGTCTATCCATTGCGCATTAGAGACACAAAGAATATGAAAATAAGAAGAAGAAAAAAACGGCAAAAGGGAGTATATTTAATTTTAGTCGTATTCTCGTTTGTCGATCCGTATCCTCATCATTTATTTCTCATGAGATTTTCGTGTTAGAGTTTTTCTTCTTTTTCCTTGTTGTGCTTTTCATCTAATAAAAAAACTAAATAAAAAAAAGAAAAGAGGAAAGCGAGAGACAGAGAGAAGAAGAATGAAGAAAAAAAATTAGTAACTAGTTTCGCTTCATCATTTGTTCCTCTAAATCATGTAAATATATTCTATAAACAGAAACAACGAGGAGGGAGAATTTGTAACATCGGTCGTCTGTTATTATTGTTTCTGTATGTTATGTTTTCTTTGCACATTGATTCAAACGTTCTACAAAACAAAACTGTATTGATCATGTGCTAAGTCGATTAAAATTCGGTTGACTTGATATAAGAAAAAAAAACGAGAAAGAAGAAAAAGTGAGTTCATTTTAGGACTCTTCCAAGCCTACGTTCACTTTTTTTTCTTTTCTTTTCTTTTTCAACATCAGATGTTGAGTTTCCATTCTCTTTTTTTCCTCTACTCATGAGCGAATGGTGGTAGCTGTTGCTTTTTTCTTCTTTTCTTCGTCTTTCAACTATGTATGCGTATGTGTAACGGAGAGAATCAAGCATTGTCTGGGCGGCAGCGCCATCAGCAAGCAATGTGGGGTGAAGTAAAGACAGTCGACGAAGAAAAAAAAATGAGTCGGGTAAAGCAGAGAAAGCAAAGTTGTTTTTGCACAAGTATTGTGTCGCTGAATCATTTCTGATTGATGTCGAAGAAAAGAGAAAATATGAGGGGAGAGAGAGCGAGATAGAGAGAAGAAAAACGAAGTAAAAAAAAATAACAAGAAAATACTAAATGAGTTGCTCGCATACGCTTCACAACTTGAAAAAAAACGGAGAAAAAAACAGAAAACAAATTTTCCATTTCTATTATATATTTTTGACAATTGGGTAAGGTCTATTTATTCTTTTAGAATACAGCTGATTCGATGATTAACTAGGGAATTATATTTGCCGGCAAGTTTTTCCTTCTCGTTTTTTTTTTCGTTTACATTGAGAAGAGCGGATAGGAATTGTTCAAGAGACTGTTTGTCTTTCATTTTTTTTAACAATTAGATTGAGATGAAGTGAAAGAATGCTTTCTCGAATAGCCAATTGTTCGGCTCATTGACGACAGATGTTGAAATCAAAAAGAGAGACAGAAAAATGCCGAGAAGATTTGATCAGAATATACATATCAATGGATGACATTAGTCATTATGTTGAATAAAAATTCGATTAGAGTGTTGTCTTGACATAGGATTGTTAATTGTTAGATAGGCATACAACAACTCGATGAAATCTGAGACAATTCAATGATAAAAAAAAGAAGAAGCTAACATTTTTGCGTTAATTAATTCGCTTTTGTCTTGATTATATCCTCCGACCAGCAACATCTGATTATACACACAATAAATAACAAAAACAGTACGTCTCTTTTTATCATACAATTATGTTTATAGCCGATGGGTAGAAAGCTCTTTTCATAGTTTGATGAATGAGGGCAGTTGGTGTGCTTCGGAAAAATATAGATAATTAACTCAACGCAGGTGTCTTTGAATCAAACAAGAAAAGATTATCGAAACACGTGGTAGTACATTCGAACAGAAGATCATTAAAAGGTGCGAAATCGAACAGAAAAAAAGAAGTCAACGTGTTAAAAAAAGCATTTATAAATGAGTATTAGTCATCTATCACGCCCTCAATGATTAGAATAGAGTAGAATATGAGAACATTGAACAGAAAGGTAGGTGTGTCTTTGTCGGTTGACGTTTTCATATGTTTTTTTTGTCCATAAAAAATGTTCATAGTTCGAGATAATTTCGACTCTGTCCATCTGGTTCCAGTCTGATGTGTTTTTTTTATAGATTTTTCTTATCAAGCTGATGCGCACAGTTGCTGAACAGTGTTCATCTTATTTCTCCTCCCCATTTTCTCGACTCTTTTTTTTTCTGTCTGCATATACAATTTGGTTATTCATAGCCAACAGCATTCGGCTCACAACCATCATTTATCATCATGTTCGTTTTTTATGTCATATGATCTTATTCATAAAGAGCCTCAAGTTGTCCTTCATTCTGTCTATCTGTCAATCGATGTATCTTTGTACAGTATTTGATCGAAGAAAAGAAATTCTGTCTTGCAAAGGTTATTATTGTCATTTATTCAATATTTGTCTCTCGTTCTAGATTTCAAATACTATTGCTGTTAAATACATAAAAAAAAACGAAAGATGACAGATCAAAGTCCAATGGGGGAACAACTTTTTTCATTTGGTCAACAACAACCAACATCACCAACTAAACCAATGACAAGTGAATTCTACGAAAATTATTCATCGAAAGAAAGTGATCCATTTGGTAATCACAATGGTAATGGAACCAATGGACAAGATTATTATTCAAGTAATGGAACAAATGGAAATAAACATGATGAATATCATCAATATTCATTAAATAACGATCTCTTCCCGGTGGATACAACTGGTGATGAAAAAGGTAAATTAACATACGAAATAATTATAAACAAAGAGAGAAATAATCAATTGATATAATTGTTTGTTTTTAATAGTTGATTCTCAATCTCAGCATCATGAATTTTCAACACGTAAAAATGAAGAATCAGAAGATTCACCATTGAATTTCAATGCTAATGTTAATGGTACATCTGTAGACAGAAGTACACTTTTACTTGAACTCGATCCAAATGCGCCTGATTTGCATCATGTTCAAGCAAATCAAACAGGTCTAACACCATCACCTATTGCACCAGTTAAACAGTATAATGATGTGCCATCACCACAACAATTGGAGAACGAATCATCTGCTGATTTCGTTCATCATTCAAGTGAAGATGTGGTTAAACCTGACGAGCAATCAAATGGTCCGTCACCAACATCACCAATTAAAGAAATTGTTCATTCACCAGTCAATGAAGAAGTTTCATCACCAGTTCATGAACAAGCAGGCAGCGTTCATTCACCAGTTTCAGAAAAACAACCATCAGATCTTGCATCGCCTACTGTTGAAGAAAAACA